>Ga0065711_1000394_pt1 | contig 69023 bp, 42 predicted proteins | sample Hoacrofraction12_FD_59098 | JGI IMG/M metagenome (GOLD analysis project Ga0065711, IMG submission 59098) | Hoatzin crop microbial communities from Cojedes, Venezuela - Epithelial fraction 12 v2 (version 2) | ecosystem: Host-associated > Birds > Digestive system > Esophagus > Crop | place...
CCACGGGATTCCTCCCAGTAGCTCCTTGAAGAGGCCAAAGTTAGCCCTCCTGAGGTCCAGGGTTTTGATCCTGCTTATTGCCCTGCTTCCTCCATGCAGGATCCTGAACTCCACCATTTCATGGTCACTGCAGCCGAGTCTACCTCCGACCTTCACATCCTCCACCAGTCCCTCCTTGTTTATTAATACAAGGTCCAGCAGAGTGCCTTTCCTTGTTGGTTCCTCCACCACTTGCATCAGAAAGTTATCATCGATGTTCTGTAGGAACCTCCTGGATTGTGCTTGCCTAGCTGTATGGTCTTCCCAGCTGATGTCAGGGTGGTTGAAGTCCCCCATGAGAACCAGGGCCTGTGACTGTGAGGCTGCTTGTAGCTGCCTGTAGAAGGCCTCATCAACCTTCTCCTCCTGGCCAGGTGGCCTGTAGTACACACCCACTGTAATGTCACCCATATGAGCCTGTCCCTTAATTCTAACCCATAAGCTCTCAACATGTTCCTTTTCTGCCCCCAGCCCAAGCTCAATGCATTCCAGTTGCTCTTTCACATATAGAGATAAGATAGCTGATAAGAAAACATAACATAATCTTGGAGAACTCACTTTTAAAATTAATTTCTTTAAATTGAAAAAAAAAAATCCCCAACTGAATATTTTTACAAAGCACTTTGTCTAGACTCTCTTACTGTAGAATGGGTAAAAGTAAAACTTGCTTGAGTTTGCTTAGGTCTTGAGAGGGGATGCTGAGGCTTTAACTTTAGCACTTTATTTTGTCATTGGTATGGAAGGGAAAAGGAGAAAACAGGTGAAACAAAACATAAAATCTTGAATTAAAAATAGATTCGTATTTTGAAATGTTTTCTGCATGATTCTGACAGTAGGAAAAGCAACTATGTGTTTGCAAATACACAAGTGCACTGTGAAGACATCACTGACATGCATGTAGATGCATAATTTATCACCAGTTTATTCCCACATCCCAAATCAATTACTTCTTTGGCACTGAAAGAAAATCAGACTGTCCCTCAGGAACTGGTCCCAGAAAAGCAAGCCAGCAAATCTTGCCATTTTTTGTATGTTGTAGTAATCGTGATGGAGTTCACAGATGCCTGGCCGTACTCATGGTCTTGACCAGAGTGCTCCAGTACAATGTCAACAGCCTTTAGCTGGCAGAGGGTGGCTTCATTCCCTCAGTTCTTGTTGAAGTCTCAACACTAGGAAGCCTTGTTTGGTGAGGACCGGCCTGGCGGCAGGAGTCCCCTGTCCCCCATCCCCAACCTGCCAAGGGTTCTGATCAGAGGTTTGGTGTGGAGCATGTTGGTCCAGCACCTTCTCTCCTTCTGGGGACCTTCCTGAGCTACCCACTTCTGTGTCTCTGGAGCGGTGCTAGCCATATTTTCAGGTATTTGATTGAGGAATGTATCTTATACCTCCCCTCAGCAAGCAGACACCTCCCAAGGGAAATCATGGCTAGCTGCACTCTTCTATCCTTGAGGAGAAAGCCTAGCCCACATATATTTCTGGACAGGCCCACATGGGTAAGAGTACGCTTTCCTGATATGAGCAGGTGTTCCCCAGAATGCTTTTTGCAGAGCATCCATCACACATACATCTCTGAGCAGCTTTCAGGTGGTTGTGGTTCAGCCAACACAGAACTCCCAAAGACACTGCACCAGTGACCCAGGTCTCTCTGATGCAATACTCCAAATGGTGACAATTACTCCACTGTTGCTGGAATAGGTCCATTCAGTGGTGGGCAACTGAAAACCCCCAGAGCAAGTGATTTGCTTAAATACTACTAAACCACCACATCCCCTCAGAGTACACGAGCACCTTCTGACCAGGGGTGTAGCAAATGCACACTTTTTGCAACATAAAGATGAGTGGCAGTGTAATGAACCAAAATCATTACTGCCTTTGTGGTGAAATATGTTTATCTGTGACAGTCCTTGAGAAAACCAGAGAAACAGACGAATAGATAAAGAGAAAAAGCAAGAAATTACATGAAGGGGCAAGCTGCATCAATTCTAATGAGTGGGCAAGGAAAGGCAAGCAACCTTAGGATTTTTTTGGGGAGGGGGGTATTTAAGGACACTAGAAACTCAGATCAGCTTATTAAAACTTCACTACAATGGAGACCTCAGTAATGATGGTGAGCAGAAGGATTTCTGGGCCAGTCTAAGATGATTAATTTCTTGTGAAGACTCCAGAACCTTGAGAGAGCCCATGCAGCACAAGAGGAAATTCAGATTCCCCACAGCACCACAATCATATGCTTTACATCCTGCCAGTACAACAGCTAGCGAGCTCTCTTTATTTGCATAGCCCCTGGGGTGCTGGGAAAGATGGCAGGCAAGGGGTTAAGTAGTGGCATTGTGGTTTCTGGAAGGGAAAGGCACACCTCATTAACTGGCTGGAATTCATCAAGGATATGAACACCAGGGTGGACATGGGAAAGGCAGCACACTCCACGTTACCGAGATTTTCAGGGTACATTGAACACAGGTCCGCAAAAGAGGTCAATGCCGATGGACCGAATGATAGTGGGAGGTGAAAATGGCCCCGAGAAGCCAAAGGCGATGGGGACTGAGTAGGAGAGCATAGCAGGTAACTAGAACAGCTTATCTCCCCGCAGTTTTTGCATACACCACCATGACTTCTGTAATGAGCCCCATCTGTTCCACCAGCCAAGAGGGTAACGAACACAAAGTTGACTCTTTGAAAGTCTGACCCATCTTTTCCACGTGTTCAGCTTCTCCCGGGAGAAGAACCCTTAATTTTCCAACCCATCACATTCATTTACAAAGTTAACATTGTACGACTTACCGAGCCATAATTGAATGACTCTGTGGTTACTAATCCAAGTAACCTGCAATTTGCAGAAGCATGAAAGTGTCCAGTTATGTAGCTCAGGCACTTCCCAAGGCTCACCTGCCACTAGCCTGCAGCCCAGCAGACAGTACATGGCAACAGCAATGTTATCTCCTTTAAATACTATATGATGTAGTTCCCCTTATTACCGACTGGCTAATCAACTCAGAGTCCAGGATTACTCTCTTATCTTTTGTTATAAAATTATAAAAGCAAAATATGGGATAAAGAGTAGATTTACATGCAAAATGACCTCAGCATTTTTTTATCCAAAAGGTCACTGATTAGGAAATTCATTCATGAAACAGGAAAATTTGATTTCAACTCCTCTATTTGTCTTGAGGAATTTGTATAGTGCTAGTCTGGAAACAATATCTCATTTTATTGTAAAAAATTAAATGAGCATAGAAGTAAGAAAGCAGAGCTACGCGTAACCTCCTATGAGAGGGATTCACATTAGCCTGGTAGAAAAGCCTGCATTCTCCACTCTCTGGTTCGATAAGTGTTTAAACATTTCATGTAACACGGTGAGCACAACACGAAAGACTGAAACCAGACAAGTCCACAGCTCTATGTTTATAAGATACTCGTTTGTGGGGTAAGAAATATGGATTTGATTCCTCCCACGGTGAACTCAGCTCTTCTGTACTCCAGGTGAGTGTTTTTTCTCCGTTGGTTTATAAAGGCAAACCACCAACTTCTGCCCCACGACTACTGATTGTGTTTTTCCCCTCAGACAAACTATTCATCACTTTTGGGACAAATCCAGAAATAGTTACAGAATGACTTAAAGTCTTCTACTCATGGTAGCTCAAAGGGTTGTATTTTTTCTTTAGTCAAACCCTTTTCAGAAATTCATGGCCCAGAGACAGAAGGAGCTAGAAGGTACGTAGGAGCATTGCGTGTGCTGTGAAGACAGTGAGTCTACTTTTGTTACATCTTGTTATCTAGGGCAAGGCTGAGCTGGGCTTGTCTGCTCACCTCTGAAAGGCAACGTGTACAACCAGCTCCTTTCGCTTGCAGGCTACAGCTGGAAGATTTACAGCAGCACTAGCAATGCTCAGAGAGGATTGTGCGTCCATTTGTAACTGGGGTTCAGCTGTGATTTACATTTGAAGAAGATATTTTAATCCCTTGGTTGCATATGAGGTATGCTCAGACTTACTGCACTTGCTCTTTCCTATGGTCAAAAATATTCATTTGGGAAAATCATATACATAAAACCATTTATTTATAGCATTTTTATAACCAGTTTTGCAGTCTATCTCCCAGGACAGAGGACTCTAAATCTGAAAAGTTGCTGTCCCTTTATCACCAAGGTTGAGGGCCTATATCTCGCTATAGGGGAAAACACACAGCCAACAGAATGATCCCACTGACCTCATCCTGTCATTTTCTTCCTCGACACCCTCAGCAGAGCACATTCAATATTTCAGCTAAAGCACAGCACCTAGCAATGCATCCAGGGTTTGGGACCTGCCTCCTGTTTTATATCTGAGTATCAGCTGCAAAATTACATCCCAGGTCAATACGGAGCCTTTCCATTTGAACCTTCATGGGCCCAGGAACAGGAATGGCTCTGCAGTGCTAGCATTGCCTTCCCAGGTGAAGCCACTTCTCGTTGGCTGGCCTCATCTCTAATGTTACCAGTACCACCAGCTGCAGTTACTCAGTTTTGGTCTCACCCTGCAAGAGCCAGGAGAAGTCACTGTGGACACTTAAAATGCAGCTTTCCTCAGCCAGAGAAGGAGTCCCACAGCAACCCTAATGAGTGTCATGAAGGTGTCAGGGGGCTGTCCCACCACACAGCTGTTTCACACAGCACATTAACAGCCCCATTCTAATGTCCTCAGTCATCATGGGGGCAGGTCCACCCATGTTAATCTCTCTTGGAGGCTAGGGGAAAGCTCCCGGGCATTCAGAGTTTTTGGTCATTGTTTGCTTTGCTGGCATTTTGTGAACTTGCAAGATGTAAGCACGCCTAAGTGACAGAGGAGCACATCCCAAAGCCCTGCAGGCTAAAGCATGCCATTCAGACTTGAAAAACACCAAGTCTTGTGGCTGAAGGGATTTGAACTGGTGCTTAGGAGTGACTAATAAGCACCTAGATAGCAAGTAGGGTGCTGACATCCCACTGAACAGTCCATGGGACAACTGAAGGAGCACTAAAATGTAGTTCACCTTTTTTCCATGTATTTTTTCATTTATTTAACATTTACTTCTGGCCCAGGTGTGATTTGGTCTGAAGGACAGAATCAAAGCATCACGAAAGCTAGGCCTGTTGTGATGGGACAAGGAGTTAACGGTTTTAAATTAAGTGAGGGTAGATTTAGACTAGATATAAGGAAGAAATTTTTTACAATGAGGGAGGTGAAACACTGGAACGGGTTGGCCAGAGTGGTAGTGGAGGCCTCATCCCTAGAAACATTCAAGGCCAGGTTGGACGGGTCTCTGAGCAACCTGGCCTAGTTAAAGATGTTCCTGCTCACTGCAGGGGAGTTGGACTAGTTGACCTCTAAAGGTTCCGTCCAGCCCCAAGCATTCTCTGATTCTGTGAAATCACTGGGACTCTTTCCCTTGCTGTGGGTAGGCTTTGGTATGGCCATCTTAGAACCGACACACTGCTCAGCTGCTCCTGGCCATTTGCACCACAGAAGCAGACTGATGGGCTGCAGCCAAAGGAAAAAGTGCCTCCAGGTTCCTGCATGCAGAAGACATCGCCCTTGTTTGCCTGCAGAGGTCTGCTACTCTTCTAAAGCATCTGCCCTGAGCAACTACTATGCCAAAAGTGAGGATGCAAATTTAAATGTATTGAAGCAAACCAGAGTTTATTTAGCATTTATTACCCATTCTGCTGTCATATGTAGCTTCTTCTGTCTCCTTTTTCCTCTGGTAAACATAGACATTTTATTTTTTTTATTTTTTTAATAAAATATATAAAACATTGTGCATTGCTATCCATAGGAAAACTGTAGTTTAACAACAAAAAAAAGAATAAGGCACATTCCTGTGCAGCATCTTCAAATATATATATATATATTTAAAACAAAAGAAAAAGAAAACCCTTTTCAACCTCTTTGAGGTTGTTAACTTCTCACCAGTCACTGACACATCTCTTATATTACCATAATTTCACTGTTGGAGGTGGGTTGGGTTGTGTTTGACAGGGGCCAGCAGGGAGAACAGACTCAAAAAAATAATAGGATTTTATCCCTGAGGTGTCAGTAAAAACAAACAAAAAAAATGTTCCCATTGAAAAGGAAGATGAAAAGATGGCCATAAATAACTGAATACACTGTGGCAAACATCCAAGCACCGAGATGATTTCATGATGGAAGAATCCCCCTCCCCCCCATCCCCAAGTTCTTAACAAGCCATTTTTGCTGTTGGGTTTTAATTAGGTTAATCTCATGGCTTCTGAAGTCACAAGACAATAGGTCAGGATGCACCTCCCCCTTCCTTTCCAAATCATCTTTCCAGATTTGTCATTTTGTTCACAATTCTCCCACAGTCTTCAGGAAATGGAAGCCAAAAAATCCTAAATGAACACCAAAACCTGGACGATTTATCTCCCCAGCCAAGAGGGGAGCCCTTGTACCGCAGCCTTCCAAGCTCCATGTCCCACATGGGAGCACTATAATTGTCACCTTCCTGCCTGCTACTAAGGAGTGAAGTTGGCAACCACCTCTATTGTAACCAGAAAGTGTCCGTGAAGAGGGGTGATAGCAATATGTCAGGGAGAAGGAGACGGGGAAATCTTTATTGCTGTCCATCCACACTGCTCCAGGTAGCACGCCTGAAAGGAAAGGGGGAGATACCCACGAAATATTCCTTCCCTCCCTCTCCTCTATCATGTGTGGAGCAGCCCCAGGGTGCAAGCCAGGATGGCTTGACCCCCCATCGCTTAGTAGTAACGGTTGAGGCTCCTGGTCCCCGGGATGTCCGGCTGGCCGTTCATCCAGATCTCCCGGATGATGCGCTCCCGCTCCTCCAGCCGCTGAGCTCGCTCCAGCTCCTCCGCCGAAGTGAAGACGTTCATGTTCAAAGTCCTCTCGAACCTGCGGTGCCTGCGGGCAGACAGGTCCGACGTGGTGTCTGAATCGTCATCGCTGTCGCTGCTGTCGCTGTCGCTCTCCCGCTCCCGAGGAGGTTTTTTGTCAGAGGAGCGTTTGCAGTCAGTTCGGCAGGACACCCTTAGCACCAGGGCCAGCAGGGTCAAGACGAGTCCAATGCACACTCCGGAGACAAAATACAGAGCAGCCCGCTCGGGGTTTTCTGAAAGGAGAAAGGAAATGATTGTCAAGAACAACCCTTCAAAGAACAAAGCACTCAGAGCTCCTCTGTGCGCGCACCAGCAACAGCCTCTGGAAGGGCTGAGTTTCTTCTGGTTGATTTACTTGCATGCCCTCCTTCACCTCCTCCCCCAGGGAAATTAGGAAGGGGAACTTCAACAGTGGATTTGCTGCCAAGGCACTTGCCTGCATGCAGAACTGGGGTTCGCTGCAGTCATGTCTTGGAGTTGTCTTGGAGTTGGAAGGGGAAGGAGCAGCCTGCAGAATTAAATGTTAATTCCAGTGGCTGCACAAGCAGGGTTGACACCAGGGTGCTGCACACCCAGCAGCAGCTAAGTGAGTCCCTCTGTCGCATCCATTATCATTGCATGAGGAATAAAGATAATTTACAACGCTATCTGTGCTACGGCCCAGCTGAAATGGGAAGCCTTGCAGCATGGAAAAATGCACATTATTTATTCATAGTTTTCATTTGCTTATCTAAGGCAAGTGTGCTGGCTTTCAGCCCAGACCACCAAAATGTATACCTGCGCTACACAAGCATAGCTGGAGTCAGTGCACCAAACAAGATGAATCCTACATAGTCATATTTCAGAGGTGATATAACAAGACTCCAAAGGATCCACAATGCCTTTTAAACTAGGTCATCTTGTTTACTTACTACCTTTTTTCTTTTTTTCAGTTCATGGGACTACTTACAAACTTAATTATAAGAAATGTTGTTACTGCAGTTCCCCTAGGCTGAAATATCTTGGCATATTCCAGGTTTATAGGTACACTGAACGGGTGAAGGTGAACCAAGCAGAAGTGTCAAGGTCAGGTCTGTTCCTCTCTGCTGGGAGTCCTGAGTTCAAAGCTGGAGTCCATTCCTTAGATGAGTCTTACTCCCTTGAACTCCATGATGGAGCTGTAACAGTTCCCACCAGCTGAGAGCCTGACATTTGGCCCCGAAAGATCTCTGTAACTGAAAGGCTACGCTCTACCCTCACTTCCCCCCACTGTACTTTTAGAAACTTCCCTCTCCAGCTGATTTCCTTAAAGGAAAGTCTGTCGAAGATGAACTGGAAACCATTTGGAGATATTCAAAACTCAACAGGACAAGCCCCTGTTCTAATTTCAAAGCTGATTCTAAATTTGCAGTTGGCCATGTTCTAAGTAGGGTGTTGGACCAGGTGACCCCAGGAGGCCCCTTCCAGCCTAAATGATTCTCTGATTCCATGGTCAGAGCCCAAACACGGACTTGTGCACCATTCAAGGCAACACATAGTTCAATGCCTGGAGATGCTCACGGAACAGTTACAGAGAAAAAACGCCTTTTTGCTCTTTACTTCTTTCCCAAACAAATCTCAAACGTGACTGACAAGCCAAGGTGGAGAAAGATGTCATTATAGTCTGAAAAATGAGACTGTTGCTAGAGTGGTTGGTGTGGATGGCATGGGGACAAACAGGCTGGAGACAGGCTACAAAAAAGAGGAGAAAACTGCAGCAGATGCATTCAACAAGTCCAAAAAAAAGAAAGAGGAGAGAAATGCAGCAGTAGTGGAAAGTCAAGTGAGACCAAAGCCAGAGGTTTTAAGCTAAGGGATTTTGAGAAAAGTGAGACAGCAAAAATCCAAAGGTGAAAGAGAAGGTGCCAGAGGAGGCATGAAGGATGTGCCAATGGCTCTTGTCGCAGTCTGGCTGAATGAAATCCTGGCTCCGATGAAGCTAATGGCAACTCTGAACTCAAGGGGCAGACCTCGAATCGAAACTGCAGCCCTGTTTGTGCAGCAGCAAAGCCGCTGCCTATCTGGTGCGGTGTGAACAGTAAAGAAGTGGCCCAAATTTCAGAGATTTGAAAACCCTGGGAAAAGGAGAATCACTGCCTGGCAGCGATTCTACCTCCATGTGGAATATAACTCAGGACGCTAATTGCAAAGCTCCCTTTGCAAGCAGGCCTAAGGAGGGTTCTGAGGACACCCAGAGTGTGGGAGTGTGAGAAGAACAAATGAGCAGGACTGATCTGTTTGTACTGCAATACGCTTGGTCCAGTCTGCCTCCGCTCACACTTTCCTGAGCACCACGCTCCTGCACACACATGGACTTGATTTGGTTGCATTAGTTCCACTGCCCACTCTTTTAAAGCAACGCATAAAAAAAAACATAGATTGGAGCCTGAGACGCAGACACATGCAGTTTCTCTTCCCCTGTTTTCGTCCATATCCTGCTTTTCCTTTCTCCGCCACACTCCTTTCTCCATGCTACTGTATCCAGCTCATGAGCAAGCTGCACCTTGATTGCTACTTAAGGAACCATTTTTCATCCCCTGCTTGTGCTTGTATGCACAGCCCTTCATGCAGTATGGTGGCTGTAATCGAATCTTTGGGCTCCAGTGGCATTTATGAGCTCCTACAGCTACTCTGTCAACATCTGAGACACTGTCTGGACTTCCTCACTGAGCTGTAACCCTGCATTCAACTGCAGTCTTGGCATTTATCATACATGCAATCCACTCGCACAGCAACATCTTTTTTTCACAGCAGAAAGAGCAACTTAAGCTAAAAACCACAGGCTCTGCTTTTTCTCAGTTGAAGTAGTGAAGTCAGAAACAGCCTAGATTTGAGGGTTTGACAGTTGATGAGTGATTTTGAAAGCCTCCTCCATTGTGTGTTGTACTTGCAAACACCAAAAACAGGCTTCCCCTTCAGCAAATGGATGCTCAGCATCTTCCAAAAAATTGACAGTGGCTCAGATTCATCGTGCCAACACTGAAGCTCCTCAAAACACTCATTATATATTAAAAAAAAATCTCTTTCAAAGTGCATAGACATCAGTAGCAGGAGTTAACATAATTTTGCTATGCATTCGTCTGTGTGTGTGTGTGTACCCTGTTACACTTGTTAACACATGGATTTTGACCAGTGTAGCTTTTTCCTCCACTGTTGTGGATGACAGCTTAGAGCTATGTTCTTCTCCTAAACTTCTAGAAGGACCCAGCTGTTGTCAGTATCTTTAGCTGGAGTTACCTTTCCCCTTCCTGGTAGCTGTCTTTCTGGACTTCAAACATTGATGAAAATGTCATTGATTTGAGTCTGAATTTAATCCATGCAGACAAAAGATATATGCTCTTTATAACCCTTTATACAAAAGCCACCATTTTCTAGGCGCTCAAACCGGCCAAAAATTAGAAACACATTTTATTTTGTTTTTCCAACCAAACCAGAAGCAATTACGAAGCCTATTTCCTGAGGGCTAACAATCTGCTGGGAGCATCAGCCCAGACTGCCATTAATTCCCCAGGAAATGCCCCAGGCCAAGGTTGTTATTGCTATTATAATAAATTGTTTCAATAAATAAAAACCAATCTAGGCATTAACGCTGCTGGCTTCCTGTGATGGCTTCATGCATTCAGAAACCTCAGTGGGGAGGAAAATTTCAGAGGGCCCCAGTAAAAGGTTCAGCATTAAGCACGGCCAGACAAACAGTAGGAGCAATATCTTCTAGGGAATTTACAGTTAGCCCCACAGGCTGCTGAAATCCCCTGGTAGAACAGAGGAAGCTCTCCAGGAGCCCCTCATTAATAAGGCTCAGGCCAAGCATTCTAAAAGTTGGAATGATCTCCCCTGCATTGTTTTTTGGAAGCCCCTTGTTAATAACTTGGCAGGAAAGCTTTGCATGTAGAAGAAGAATAAAACAGGGATTTGTGGAGGTTTCCCTCCAGCTACTTCAGCCTGAATGCAACGACAAAACTGGAATAAGTCTCCTGTCCAAAGGGAGGCATTGGAAGTGCTCTGATGCAGTTTGATCATTTAAAATTTATATAACCATGAGGGACAGTTCTGGTCTTGTTGGTAGACTGTGACTGCAAAGACAGTTCCAGCTGTCACTAATACTGATGAAGTCTCTCCAACCACTCAGACAGGTTTTGGAAGAGATCCATGACAAATAACAGATCTGAGGTTTGCAGGCAGAGATTGCATATCATTAAAAAACCTAATTCTATAAAGAAAAACTGCTTTCAAATTAAGGGCATTCCTGAGTCTTTTGCAGGACTGAACTCCAAATAATATTTATTTGTTTGATCAGCTGATAAATTCAATCCTCATTAGCATGTTCACTCTTTCTCCCTGTTTCTGAAGAAATGTTGTTTTCAAGGTTCTGGAAGCTGGGGTAAGACTAACACCTAACTGGCTTTGATACTCCTAACCATGATGATAGCCGCAAAGAGATTTGACGGTGGAAACCAACACTCCTGCAAAGAGCCTTTGCTTCCTGCTGTGCTGCGACTTTTCACTCCTCAGTAGGAACATTCCCAACATTTGCATGGAAACATCAGTCAAAAAGATGGTGGAAATGAGCACAGAGGCTTTTACCAATATTGGCACTTTTCCCCTCTGTGCACTGCAAGACTCTGCACGTGCCAACAGTGCGAGTGACCAAGCCTGCAGTCCCTTCATCTGCAGCTGCACACCCAAACCTGCCAATCTGCACAGAAAATGTGAACACCACTTGAAACAGAGGGGATACCGGTGATTTGTGGATGCTCTTCCCAGACCGAGAGACATCGCACTGCCAGGAGGCAGGAAAAGTAGTTGAGTGGCTCACCCTTTCAGTCATGTACTTCACCCATGAAATACCAAGTGCCTGTAACTTCTTTCTCCTGGCGTGGGTCTGAGCATATACGCTAACCTCCGCCCCAACAGAGGAAACATCTTTACATATTGTCTCCGCCTGTTTACATTTTTTTCTTGTAAAGTCCTGTTTTGAGCCAACTCACCAGCAAAAGGGAAGCCCTGAATACAGCACTTTCAGTCTGCAGAGTTTACCTGAGAGACATTTTTAGGGCTATGAAACAGAGCAGTTCTTGCACTAATGTTTCCCTTTGGCACCAAGGCTGTGGTCAGGAGCGGTGGGAAGATGTGTGAACCAGAACCAGACCTCTCTGGCCACCCCGATACGCTGCCTCTCCTGAGCCACTGTAATAGCTCCTCTATGGATATCAACAGCTGCTGTGGCTTAAGCCACCTTCTGGGTCCCAAACTCGGGTGAGTGCAAAAATTTCCAACTGTTCTGCTGCTCAAAATCTGCAATATGAAAGGGGATGGCTTTGCAGTGCTCTAGTTTTGTGCAGATGATATTTTTTGCCCTGTGACATAGCTTGTCTTTGAACACATAATCTAAAACCTCTCCATATTCATGTATAACAAAATATATCATGCCAAATCCATCTTCTCTGCTAAAAGCAGAGGGCTAAATTACATGCAGCAGATAAAGATGGTTTAGGGCATCTGCTGTTTCAATACACGAGGCAGCCATCAACTTTTTTTTTAAATACTGAACCGAACATATATGTCTTTGAGACTAAAACTCATATAACAGCCATGTTTATGTGCACTGGAAAACATGAGCAAAAAGCTTTTGAACTCATCATTGGAAACCAAAGTTGTGAGGCCTAAGTTTTAGCTATTTGGCATCCAGTGGATGTGAATACACCACAAGGAGACCACATCATGAAAGGGTAAGCAAATCCCACAGCAACAGGACAGTTAAAGCCGTCCTTATTTATTATTTGTGCTACAGTAAAATCCAGAGGCTCCTGCCAAGACTGACACCTTGTGAAGGGGATGAATCGAGGCCTTGTGCCCTACAAAATGAATGCAGGGTCAAAGAGTTCTGCTGGGGTAAATGGAAGAAAAGTCCATGGGGCATCAGAAGCAGCCCTGAATCCTAGCCCCGACTGTCCCTGAGCATAAATCCTACAACCTTCTGGTGCCCATTACTGTTCAGATGGGAAAAATAACATTAACAGTACCTTCTTTTATAGTAAGGTTGGGAATGCAGGCATTTTCATGTCAAAAAAAGGCAGCTGTAGGTAAGAGGTGGGAGAAGTGTGATAGACAGAAGGCTCCTTTAAAGTTAGCTTTTTCTAATCCTTCCTTAGAGAAGCCCGCGCAAGAAAAAACATATCTGACTCAACTATCTTTTGTGAAGAACACTACTAATCCCATTTAAGATGCCTGCCTCTCAAAGTTGTCGTGAAAAGATGGACCCTGATGTCACAACTGGACATGTAGAAGGGCAGAACCTTGGATTTGCCATTCATGGTCCTTTCAGAAGGACCCTCTACTAAATGTGCAGAAACTGTCTTACTAATCTGCTCAGTGATTCCAAAATGCAAAGCCCAAGCTAGTTGTTTCAAATCCAAATACTTGTCTGTTGCAGCATGGTGGTATCTCAGCAAGAGCACGGCATCCGAATGCAAGACAAAAAGCATAAAAACTATTCATAAAACAAATGGAGAACACCCTGCAATCCCGTAAGAAAAAGTGACCACAAACAGCATATCCTGCCTCAGCAGGCCAGTTACATAGAAATCAGGGCCCTTCTTCTGGGGAAAGCAGCAGAGATCGGCCTAAAATATGCTGAATTAGTAATCTGATGCTATTTAGCCAATGGTCCTCCTATATTTTTGGGTTAGTTCCTCCAACTCTTTATGCAATCCCTACTGCTGACAAGGTACCTCACGAAGCTGTGGGATGGCAAACCTTTGTTCTACATCACCTATCTCTACCATACTTTTTGCTATCAATGGTGCTGACCCCAAGCACTCATTAGCGCACAAAATCTTTATTTCAATTTTTAAAGTGAATCTTATTAGAAGACTGCTCCCCTGCTACTTGAAAGATACACGTGGGTGAAAGACAAACTGTGATCCAAGGAAATGTTACTCTAAATTAGATTTAAATATACAATTAAGCAGACTCTCAAGTTACTTCATCTTCACACTTCTACTGAAGATAAGCCAAATTCTCTTAAGCAGGGTAATGATTTGAGTGCTGCTTATTTTCCAAATTACAGGACAACAAGCTTGCCTCCCTAATGAGCCAGGCTTTGATCTCCAGGAAAATGGAGCATTAGGAATAATACCACATTGTGTTTAACTTCAGATGAGAGCAAATCCAGAAGAAAGCAGAGCACAATAAACCCTGTTATATACTGTCTGCTAGAGCTGTCCTGGTCAGGTCTTTCAAGGCAGAATTTGGCGAGAGACAAATGAAAAATACAAACAGTTCAAAGAGGCAGATTCTGTACCTGTGAAACGTAGGCTCAACTGAGGGCCTACAAAGAGCTTGAGAGCTCCCAGAGAGATGGCAGTCACAAGACCTACCTGTGATAAAGGCATACGCTGCTAGGATGTTGCTGAGCAGAGCCATCTCTGTGCTAACGCCCACGGGCTCCATGCTGATGTTGAGTGCCAGCGGTTGTGTCTCATCCACAGCAAGCAGGAAGGGGGTGTTGTCTAGAGGGTAGAAGGTGGCCGATCTCCCTTTCTTCTTCTCTGCTTTGAAACAGAAAGGGAATGAGGAACGAGGCACATGCCCCAGCCCTACCCTGCCCTATCCCCACCAGGTCAGCATCTGCTTTCAGAAATCTGGAGGTACTCAATAGCAAGACACCCAGATTTGCCCCTTTTAGGGGGGCAACTAAACCTTCTCAGGTAGCTTCAGCTGAGCACATACCCTGTCTGCATCCAGGCAGCATCTTCTCTCCCTCGTCTCCTGCTCTTTCATGTCACCACTTAGACACACCCACCTATGCTACAGCAAATACATAATCAGGTTTCTTTTCTCTTATGTAAATCAAAGGAGCCTTTATCAACAGTGGGTTCAGCTAAGCTTGTAAGAAGGACTGGAAAACACGGGCAGAGCCGCCAACCCTCTGTCGGTGTCTCGCTGCAGTGATCCATCCACACCTGGCAAACAGACTTTCTTTCTCTCCAGCCTGCTTGGGGAAGGGCGAACCTGAGTTTATGACTTCCTTTGGAAGCCTGCTCGTATTGTGTTTCAGCCAGACACCATTTCCCCTTTGGAGAGGTGAGTGAACATGGGTTAATGATTTGATTTTATTTGTTGAAGACTGAAGCTGAGGAGGCAGCTAATTCCAGGAGGCTCAAAGAGACCCTTTCAGACCATATCAGCTCGCTGCTGAGTGCTCCCTGCACCTTGATCTGTGGGCACCTTGATCTGTAGTCACAAACCACTAATTGTTTTAAACAGACAAAAAAGTCAGTGCACAGGATCCAGCTCCATCATCCATGTGATTGTTTGACTGTAGCTGTTACAGTTTTTTAGGCTCCTTTCCCTAGGTATCTGGTTCTGGCCCAAAGCAAGCAGCGCACTGTACAATCACAGACTTGCACCTGGCTTCCACTTATCTGCAGGTATTAAATTCAGGAAGCTGTCAGGTCCGTCACTGATAATGCCACCAGTGCCATGCAAGCCAAGGGACTCTGACAGCAGCCAGACGCGAGGCAGTCTGTGTTCACTGGCTGCCCGATCCACCTCTCCCCCTGCAGACCCGGCAGCGGGACACGTCTCGTTCAGCTCCTCGCTGTGCCTGCCAGGAAGCGGCTCAGCCCAGGGAGCAGCAGCAGAAATTGAGGAGTGTCAAAGAGAACAGGTAATACTGGATGGAGAGGGGCCGAGTGCATGAACGTGCGTGCAGTGATGCCAACTCCTAATCTGCCTCGGAGGAGGAGCAGCGGGGATGGATGTCCAGGTGTTGCTGTAAGGGATCAGCCCCAAGCAATGTGGGCACAGTTGTATCTCTGCCACTGAATACCTGCACGGCCTTGGGAAAGCCACATTTTACAAGTTACCAAGGTGTTAATGACTGGCCCTGAAGCAAAATTTTCAAATTTGTGTGCCTGAGTGGCAGACCCAAGAGGGGAAAATATCCCAAAAACCNTTTTCTTTAGGAGAGTGGAGATCACTGAAGATCGATTGCACAAACAGAGGCACTGGGGCACAGAGAGTCAAGGGCACATTTAGCAGGAAATCAATAACAAAGTTTAGGAAACTCTTTTAATTTAAATGTGGGCACCAACGTGGCCTCAAATATTTCCTTTAGTCTCCCTGTCTGGTAAATCTACATCTGTACAAGTGGTTGGATTTTTCTCTGCCACTGTTTCTGCAAAGAAATCCATGGAAGCAGGGTACATTTTTCATTTCTAAAAACTGAACTGAAGAACTGGGTACTTCCGAGCATCTCAAGGAGCACTATGCATCTAAATTGAGGCAATTGAATCCTGTTATTAGTTGACAAATCCTAGATAGTCATTCAGCTCTCCCTGTAGCAGACACTTAAAGCTTGATGTATTTTCTCATACAGAGACATTTAAGACACCCCAGGGTCAGGAGGGCATCCACACAGAGATTTCATGTATGAGAAAGGATGTAGAGGAAACTCTCACCCTTCTAGGGCAGCATCTAGAAGCCAGGTGAATACCCCAGGTCATCTCAAATGACATATTTATACAGGGGTAACTGAATCCTGCCTGAGGTGTCTACATACTGAGATCTGGCTCTGAACTAGTTAATCTAAAATCCCTTTACAATCAATGACAATGAAGGGCACGACGAGGATATAATCTCATTTATGTTTCATAACTATATATCTCATTGTAAAGAGGACTGCTGGGTTAGGTGGCTCAAGGTTCCTGCTAGGTCTCTGAGAGTTTTCCAGAACTCTGCATTGAAGTCCAATTAACGTGGCTGGACTGCAGCTGCACAGAGCTGATAGGACATCGACCTGGGGCCTCCGTGCTATCCTCTCTCACATGTCCATTTCTGGGTTAGTAACAACCCACCTGCCCCTCCCTGTCGATACATTCACGGGATCTCACTAGGACTAGGGTTTAAAGGATACTTGCAGTGAGGGCTTCCATGTGTATGTGCTAGATCAGCCAGGAAAGGCTCCGACGGACACCACTTCTGTTGGGTATGGGGCATCTCCTGCAAACCATGCTGTGCGATAATGGTGTATTTAGGAGGGAGAGTAAGGCATAATTCCTCTCGCGTGAGAGAGACTTGTCCAAAGAACAGATGCAATCAGACAAGTTTTTAAATGAATACTTGTCTGCACACACTACACTCCAGCAAAGAACACCACAAAACCACAGAACTGGTTTTGCCATCTGCAGGATTGTACAAGCACAGACAGGGAAGACAGAAAATGACTGGAGTTATGCAGGAGGGAAAAAACAAACACAATTCCACAAGGGCCATGTGTTGCTATGCTATGCGGTTCCCTGGTCTGCCATTCATTCCAGGATCACATTAAAAGACATCTTTCCTCCTTGCTAGCTTTGAAGACCTTGTCTATGCTTAATCAGCTCACCTACTACTGGTTTTCTCTTCACCACCCTTACTTAGCTGTTCCCAGTCACTCAAGTGGTTTCCCTGTGACTTTACACCAAAGTTGAGGTATATTATTTGAGCTGGCAATAAATTTGCCCAGCAACACACTGTAAGCATAGGAGAGGTCATTTATGATACCAGGCTGACTTCAGCAAATAGTTTTAATAAAAGAAATAAAATTAGACGGGAGATTACAGAAATGTCCAAATATTTCCTTGCATTATTTTTGAAACATTGTTTTAGCTTTTAATTTCAAAATGTCATCTTTGTTTGAAAAGTGGTGCATATTTTAAAAATTAATGAGTAAGAACTCTGAAAACTAAATAAAAGGTGTCATTTGTAGAAGTGAAATGTTTAGATGAAAAATGGGTTCAGGATTTTTTTCCTTGCTTAAAAAACCCACCAGGATCACAAAAATTATTTTGGGGTAACTTAAAATTCTTTTCCTTGACAATTTTTCAGTAAGGCCTCCAAACTGACAAATATGTTATTGCCAACTCTTAATTATCTGTGCATTGATTATTCAGGATGCGGGTTAACTTTGCCAGGAGTGGACAGAGGTAGCTTTGCCCATACCCACCCTAGAACTGAATCTCTGGGAGCACAGGGTGGGAATCTCAGGAGTGATGTCATACACCATCTCCTGTGTGTTGGGAAACACAATGCAAAACCACCAACTAACCCAATATGTGCTCAGCTGTGCTTCTTCTTTATTCATACACTATCCTCCTACTCACCTATCCCTACAGATAGCTAAGATTTGACTTCACTCACATCTCTTGACTTTGCGTTTTATGAAAATAGCATCATATTTCAAAGCTCAGTTGAAAACAAGTGTCCCCTGTGAGGCAGATCAGATCTACTGTCTCTGCCCTGCTTTTTCATTGCCACTGGATTAGATGGGTCTGCAAAGTATTTCTGTGATGAGTTTTGACATGCATGGCCATGACTGCTATTTCGAGAAATCTGGTGTGAGTTTCACAGCTCACTTTAGCCCATCGCTGGTCATGCCTTGAAGCTTCTCTTTCTGACTGTGACATGGACAGAGTTTGGGAACTATACAGAAACCCAGATAAGGGAATGTAGAAGGCAACAGTTACCACAACACAGCTAGGTTTAGGCCAACATCGCAATAGTCGTAGCTACCTGGGAGAGCACGCCCTATGATGGAAGGAGAGACATCAGAAAGGAAAACGCCGTCCCTTATAACATTGAGATCAAACACTCTTGGCCGCAGTGGAAAATGTGGCTTCTGAAATCCTTGGTAATTGGTTGGTCTTGGCTGGGTTTCATGCAGAAGCTTCCTGGGAACTGAAAGAGAGCAGTAAGAAGAGCACGGTTGTTAGTGAGCTATTTCAGCTGGTCAGGATGAGAATTATTACATTATGCTATGGGCTCAGCTGATAGTTAATTATACCATGTGCAGACCAAACAGACACTCATTTACCACTACGATGAATGCTCTCCATATGCCAGCACAGAGGCATTCAACGTGCAAACACTGGAAACTATAAAGCAATTAAGGTATTGTTTATTTACAATTAAGCTTTGAGACTAGACTAAGTATCATATTCAGACATCTTATTTAGACACCCATCTTAGAACCTGAAATGCCTAGTAAGCCAGGCTTTGGCCTCAGCCCTGAGCTTCAGCGTACTCCAGCTCGACACCTCTGTTCCTGTGATGATCGTGGTCTGGGCAGGATGCCCCATGTCAGTGGGGACTATCGGGTACACCTGAATCGCCGCCTCTCTCCAGCCATCAAGTTGCTGGCTCAAGATCGCACATCAGAAGTTTCTGTCCACTCTGGACTCACAAAAACAGCCTCTGGAGGAATCTGTCGATGTGAAACCATAAAGCTTAAAACATCCACCACAGAAATAAGAAATCCCACCTATAAGAAACCCTCCCCACCCAGTGAGATCCAAAATGCACTGTTCCTCATTGGCCTATAGGCTTTAACTAAGCTGGGAAAGGCCCATTCGCCATTCCCACCATCCTGGGAAGAAGGGTGAAGACTCAGCTAATCCCTGCTGCTCTCCATGTTTCATCAGCCACAGCATTAGCAATATGCAGGCGAGGTAGGTTAATATGTGACAGTTTTGTCAGGACATCTGTGATTTCTTCTTTGGACCAAAGCATGCCTTAGTAAGAAGAGTATTTTTTTTCTTCCTTGATGTTGCAAGGCCAGCTCTTCAGCTGTACATCCAGGTAAAGAAATCAAAGTCGGTGTAGCTACCTCAGTGTACGCCCACTGAAGGTGAAGCCACATAGTAAATTCACTAATTTGCCCTGTAGGGACAAAGCAGTATGTCATTTACGGAACTGAACCAGTCCTCTGCCTCAACCATGGCCAACACTTCAGGCTATTTCAGAGCAAAGTGCTTTTCCATACAAATAGAAGAAACACATATACAGGCCGTTCTGCTCAGAAATTAGAGGAACAGTGATGAAAGACAAAAATAAAGACATTAAAATTTCCAGAGGAGAAAGATAAATTTTACCTGTCAGTGACTGTATACTTACATATACATAAAAGCACAATTTTGTCCTTGCAAACAACCAAGACTTTAGTGTGTCAGAGACACAGACTGTGGAGAACTAGGCACAAGTTCACTAGACCCACAGGAACTCCAAGAGGAGATTTCTGGGATGCTCAGCTCTCCCTTCTCCAAGTCTAACACGCCTCTCTCATCCCAAGCAGGCTGCCACCCCCCCTTGCCTCAGTTTCCCCACTGCTCCATTGCCGACTGTGCTATCTCTCATCGCCACTCTTCACAGGGGCGTGAAGAAGCGTAATTAAAAATGCAAAGCACTTTGAGATCCTTGGCACAAGCATGAAGGAGGACTTGGAAAGAGTGCAACCCTGGAACAGCAAGGAAATTCCTGCCCACCCCCTGCAGCTGATCAGCTGCCAAGCTGGAGCATGAGATTTAATCATGCCCATCAAATTTGCCTGCATAACTACAAATATTATTGGCGGGGGAAGGGATCCAACCACCTTGTTTACATTGTGTTCAACTCACTGTCTTTGCCGAGGCAAACAAAATCCTAACTGTATTTATTGACAGCTATATTAGGCTGCCAAGATATCAGCACTGAAGTTCTTGCATTATTAGTAGAGTCATGCTAGGTCAGGAAACAGACAGAAAATCCCCACAGCTTCTGAATATCAAAGAGCTGGCACAGCAGTTTCTAGTGCAACCTGAACTGGCAAACCTCCTCTGATGAGAAGGCAGCAAAGAAGCACATACCCTGTTAGCAGCCAGACAGAAGCGAGGGGGTTACCTGTGCCAGAGAAATATCAGAAAGTCTGGGGAGGAGGTGAGTAGAACAGAGATTATCCTGCAAATGATACAGTCAGGGAAAGCTGCAATTTTGGGTGTCTGATTTAAGTAACCAAAGGGACCTGACGTTCAGAAGGCATAGGGCTCAGCACCCTCCAGAAATAAAGACCCCTTCTGCTGCATCTCAGGCTGAGGACCTGATAGGCATTTGAAACACACAAGTAATGTTTTGTTTACCCACTTTTCATCCAGACTGCATCCCAGTAACCTGTTGATACGCTTCCAATGTAGAAAATTAAGTAAAAGGAACACAGAGCCAATTTCTTAGCAGATTTTGACTAGTCTTTCACATTTCAGACTGACTCTTCTTCATAGACAACTCCTGTCACCTCCCAGTATTCATGGTCATGTCTGGGGCACAACACAGGCTGAGTGGACCCGCATCTTTCTTTGAAAAGACGATAGCACCAGCCCCTTAAACATTTGAGCCAAATGAGCAAGAATCACCCTCTTTTCCTTAGGACACCCAAGGAACAGAGCTATGGCTTTCCCACCTCAGCATCTGTGCCACCAACACTACGAATGCTACCTACAGAACTGGGAGGGGAGTCAGGGTGAAGAAAAACAGAGCTGAATCAATCAGCAGCTGGTCAACAGCATGCCAAGGAAGAGTGGAGATGGAGAATTGTTCAGAGGGAAGCATTCATAGAGACCGTTTACTGACACAGCACCTTAATGGGGTGTGTAGTGCTGTTCTCCCTTTCGGATGGCTGAGGAAGTAAGATGACTACCAAGTAGGCATTTGGTGCCTAAAAATGCAGGCAGCTATGAAGAGAGATTCCCAAAAGCAAGCATGTGCTTAACGTCCGTGATTAGCGTGCACCTCGGTACTTCCAAAAATCCTGAGAGGTGCTTGTCTTCATTTTAGCAACTAAACTTCAAAACACTGGAAGCAACTTCATGCAACACAGGATGCCTACAGCACATGAACCTAGGACTCCTCTGTTGCAAGGGACCATTCTTCTCTGGGAGCTCCATAAACATCTTGAGGGCATTCTGCCAGGAAGGGCCTATCTTGGAAAAGAGTAAATCGAGTGATGGCACGCAGCAAGTGTGCTCTTTTTCTAGTTTATACAATGCTAAACCAATACGCAGATTCAACAGCTTGATTTAGAAAGACAGTAAAACGGAGAAGCTTTCTCAAGTGCAAAACACCTCACAATTTCCAGTTCGCTTCTGTGTGGCAGCCAACTCCACAAGAACGATTAAACATCTGGTTCCTTTGAAATATCCTCCTTAAATTCTCTGAAGAGAAGTCCATCTGACACAAAGCATGGCATGAACTGAAAGAAGGTGCCAAGAAAAGTTATTTATGATTAAAACCACAAGATAAAAAAGTACCTGGATTTTTAGTCTTATCTCAGCATTAAGCCCAGAAATACTGTCAGGGAAGGGCTGGCACTTTGCCTGCTCCATTCATTCAAGCAGAGAAGTTAAAACATTTCAGTCAGCAGAACAAGTGATATATGTGGACAAGAGAGGAAGAAATAGGGGCTTGAATCAAAGCGTTAACACGCCTTGTAGTCAGGAGCCCTGCACCTTTAAATTCACATGAGAAATGAGCTGGGATCGTCTGGAAGAAAGGAGAGGAGTTGCTCTGGGCATTTCTAGGGACCTTCGGTCTCTCAGGGGGTAGCAGTCAGCATTGAGATGTGGGTATTAATCCAAATGATAAAACTCTCCAGTAACTTGGGCTGGGCAGCTGAGCAGTACAGGCAGAGCTGTAAATATCAGGATGCCAAGCCATGCTCTGCCACCCACCCCAGGGTCCAACTCGGGCATCAACGCATGGACTCTGCGTGAGCTAGAGCTCAGTCTGGAGAGTGAAGTTTCACTGTCACTGTGACAACCTGTGAAGTCACCCGCAGAAGGTGGTTCTAGGTTACAGACCTGCAAAGGAGCTCTTGGGTTGGCAGATTTATTGCTCTGCCATTACAGGCTTTCAAGTCTTTATATAATCTTTCTGTGTCTATTTTAAAAGCAGTCCCAGCTACCAGCTCCCACTGCTTCTATGTCTGAATCAACGTCATGCTAGCAATAATTTATACCAATTCCCAACCCAAGACCTGCATTACCCATTTGCAATGGATTAATGACATCAATGCCACAACAAAACCTTGCCGCCACTGCCTGCCAGCTTCCCCCCTGCAGACACAGGGGCAAAGGAAAATCAAAGCTGGAGCGTGCTCTCGCTGCCAGAGCAGACCCATCAGATTCGGGTACAAGCAACCAGCAGGACAGTGTGAAAAGGCACATGCTGGTGCTGCTGACAGTGTCCTTATTTGTACTTGGTGGAGACTTCTTCCGCTTGGATTTTCACACAAGCACTCTCTTGTGTGGCCGGAAAACTGAGGGCTGATGAAAAGAAAAAGTTACTGTGCCTAGGAGCAGCAAAATTCTGAATTACAGTGCTAAGAGATAGAAAAGGTCAGCTGATACCTCACCTCTATGTTTATCAAAATCACTTGCTGTATGTTTTCTACTATTTTGATCTATGTAGTTTTAAATACTCCAGTTCTGGAGGTTTGGCTAATTGTCACACGAGATTATTTTGCAGAGGAATATTGCTTTTTCTGAGGAATTCTATTTCAATAGGCTGCTGAGTGTTTCAATTTAAGTGCATATATTATTCTCCTAATCAAAATATTTGACTGCTATAGCCCCCAAATTTTACAGATGGGGAACTGGCTCAGGAACAGAGTTCTGAAAGGGTTTAAATATCAAAATGATTTGTCCAATCTCACAGAAGTCTGTGCCAAAGAAAGGAAACAAACCCAGGCTCCATGTACTTCAGCCTCGCACTCAAACCATCCTTTCTCTTTGCTAATTCGATCATTTGGTGTTTCCTGATGCTTGCTCAGTCCTAAACATGCTGAAAGACTTCTACTCCCAGGACCCAGTTATTCCCTGACCTCTATCTTCACTATATATACAGATCACTCAACTGGAGGGGAGATCAATGAAAGCTCAGTCTTAAAAACATACAGACGGGAGGTTTGTCATTCGCCAGTCCTCTGCTATATAGTGCTCACGCATTTCCAGCCCATAGGGCTTACTCTGAAAGCTCAGTATGATTAAAGCAGTTTTGCAGGAGCTTCAGCAAATCCTCCTGTGAATGCTTGAAGCAGAGTGCAATTTGAACAAAACATGACTCCCTTACCGTCAAAAAAATTACAACCAAGCCTTTTATCTGGGCAGGTTGGGGCCAGGCACTGTTGATGCTCATCATACTTTTTAAACAAAAAACCAAAATCCTACTGTGAGAAAACACCCAATCTAAACTACTGCAGGTTTTTAGAGGTAGCAGCTCTGAAGGATTCTTGTTTGAGACTTGAAAATGCACAGCATTCAACCAGAAATGGGATCGTTCTTGTCTGTGAACTATTAGAAGAAAGCAAATCCTTAGCACATATGTAAGGTATATGGCTCTCTCAGATTGCAGAATTAAAGTGTTTTATGTGCTGTAAAACCTAAATTTACTAAGCAGTCAGTCAACAATGTCTATTAAAATAATGGATTTTCGCTGCACCAGACCACAAAACATCACAACATAATCACGGAGCAAGAAGGAAAAGTCCCATACATAAGAAGAGTCTACACCTGATGACAACAGTAACACCACTGTGTAGCTAGAAACACAGAGGTTGAAGATGCTAATCTGATTAACAAATGTAAATTGAGGCACAGCCAGTCTCTTTGGCTTTTTCCCAAGGGTCTCAGACATGGCCACAGAGCAAGCTGAAACTTTTTCCAGCTGCCTGTGCCCCCATCTACCTCAGTGCTGGATGTGCCCCTTTCAAGTGACTAAAACTCCATCTGCATCATGCAGCAAGAGGCTTTCCCTCTTATGATCGCATGTGTCACATCAGACATCCAAAGCCTACCTTCAGTTCCTGTCCCACCACAAAGCATTCCCCCTTCATCTCACAGGGGAGCCACCGCTGTTCGGTCAGATACAGGTATAATCACTCAATAGGAGACCATCAGATCCTACAGCTCTCAGATGTCTCCCCGAGAAGCTGGATGGCCTGGGCATTCCCATGCGGAAGGCTGAGCGTGCTGGACATCAACTCCATGCCTTGGCTGCAAAGCCGTATCATACCTCTGTGCATCCTGTATCATATTTAGAGTAGAAGTATAGTACAGTTTACCCAGAAAGTGTAAACTGTCCAGGGAGACAGCAGGAGACATGAAGGGACTTTGTGCAATAGAACATAAGTCTGAAAGCTGGGATTTGATCAACAGACTGCCATGCAAAATCTTCACTCTCACAGAAAAAAAAGAGTAGAGGCTTCATGAACACAAGTGGTCAAGACCTCAGCTTTTCACCTCCTTCAGTCATTTTAAAAAGGGAATTTTTTCAGGCAGCATTGATACAATTTTCAGTCCTGAAACTTAATGCAAAACCCAAGAGAAAGAGGGAATTGCTCAGCCTGCCGCAGGGGTGTTTCCCATGCGCTTGTTCCAAACCACCGGCAACAAGGAAGTGACTCATGCCAATTACAGTACGTCCACTTCCAAGCACCACGCAGAAACCAAGTGAGACTGTCTGGGAAAACAGCCCTGTCATAACCAAAGCCACCTACACCTCCCCGAGCCCACAGCCTGCGCCAGGACCCTCCTCCCCTGCCCCTCCCTGCAGACGCTGCCCAAAGCAGAAATCAGTCTCTTCTGCTGGTGATTTTTGGGCTGGTGGGGAGCGGTACAAGATGGGATGCCTGACACAACTCATACCAACTTGCAGAGCACTCTGCCAAGACTACTCCTGAAGCAGCCCAGATGCTTTGCCCTGCACTGCATCTTCTGACAGCAGCTAACTACAGAAAGGTTGTGCAATAAGAATATAAACATAACACAGACAACCTTTTATCTTATTTGCCCTCCACGGAAAAGGAGTTGTTCATCCTTTTCTCACACAGCTGCAATCAGAGAAGTGACTTCAGAAGTGGAAGTGATTCCAGTCCAGAAACGAAGCCCATGCAGCACAAATTAGCTCCATCTCACCATCTCATCCCTCCCAGTGACATCATCTCCCACAGGTATATGGCCCTGTGATGTGAGACGCTTTAGAAGATGAAGGAGATTTAGGAGATGGTACACCTCCAACTGAGACTCCGCGGGGCAGAGATGGACACAAGCACTGCTCCCCTACCAACCTCTCCCCCTCTTGCACAGGGCTGCAGAACATCCTTACCTGCTTTCTCCTATTTCTGCCTGCCCAGAAACGTAATAACCATACTAAAAGCTCTGGTTCCCCTAATCTGGGACCTCAACCCATGCGTGCCCTGCAGGTACCTAATGAAGAAGTCCTCCTTAAATAAGCTATGTTCCTAAGATCCCTGTATCATCAACCGTGAAAGGTGGGTGCCTTTGAAAGCCTCCAGGGAAGATTCTGTCTACTTAAATTTAGGAGCCTAATTAGGGATAATTAATGAATCATAATGTTACCTTTGGATTTATTCTCCTGAGTGTATCTGAGTTAAAATCTTACAAACTGCTTCACATCTTTTTACTCAGATATTTTTCTTCTATCTTGAGCTTTTCAAATCAGGATTTGAAGCTACAAACACCTTCATTTCTATCCAATGATGTATGTGCTTGATCTATCCACAGGCAGTTTTCCTCCTGCTTTCATAGCCATGAAAGTCAGTTGTTCTTCTTTCATCATCTTAAATGTAATAACAGAACATGAAGCATCTATTGCCAGCAACTCATAAATCTCCTGCTTGATGTGGCTTTTGGTCTCCAAAGGGCACAGGGGAAAGCATCGCATGCACCAGTCTGCTCCCTACATGTTCTGTTTGGAAAGAAAAATGGATCAAAAGGAAGAAAGCCTTGTAAGAGATACCTGCAGATACGAAGAGTTACTTTCATCTGGTAGATATCTGCCTGCTCCCAAAGTCAGGAGAGTTCTGCACTTTCGCAAGATGATGCATCTTTAGGAGGATGAGACTCGAGCTGAGGCTTGTCCAAATTCCAGCTTCCTCAGCTACACCCCCCATGGGACGTTCTGCCAGCCAGCACTGCAGGACATCTCTGGCAGTCCGGCTGCATCTGGCGTCCACCAGGCCCAGAGGAAGCTATGACAGTAACTTTATACACCTGAGCATCAGTAGTGTGTTTTAGGGAATTGAGATGGGTCTAGATCAAACCACTAACATCACCTCCAGGTGCTACTGCTAGAACCATGGGTAACTACCATCAGCAAGTTGACTGCAGGAACAGAAATCTGACTCGGCACTCACATATGGAGTGAGTTCAGCCCTGCTGCATTAAGCAACTTTCCCTTTATTTACGTGCTGAGCATGGTCAGAATTTCAGCCTCAATTCCAGAAGTGGCAGCAGGGAGGGGAGAAAAAAAAACAAACCCTAATAACTGCCAGGGTGCCAAGCAGGGACTGACAGCAGCTGGGAGAATCTGCCAGTCTCCCAGACTACGAAAGCTACAGCAGGAGAGTGCAAGAGTCAGTTCTGGATTTCTGTGTTTTTGCAGCACACAAGGATGTCTGAATGGGGGGCTTGGGCTCTTTATCAGTGAAGAGGAGGACACAATACAGAGGATGACACAAAGCAGAGAATAAGATTAATAAGGAACTCAGACTCATTCTTCTCGTCTTCCCTGTTCGGACTACATCTATCGTGTACTTGCATTGGTACTTTGCAAACCAGCCCTCTCATGTATGGATTTCTAAGGCTTTGTAGGGAATACTAGTTTGTTGGTATCTTCAAAGAAGACTTTCATTACAGACTGCAGTTTTATGCAATGGTCTAAGTATATCCGCTCCACTTTGGATCAAAGCAGAGTAATGCTAAATTGCAGATTTTGACACAACTCCTATTTTTTCTCATCATATTCAGTCATTTTAATCAAACGTTTAACACTGCAAGAAAGACTTCACTATTTTAAATTACTTTTGTAGTATGGAACTGCTGTCCTTGACTTATTTAGGCTATAGAGCTTGGCAAAACTCTTTTGTGCAGCTTATCTATTTTTCAGGAAAATATGTGACATGATATGTGAGTCCCAGGAGGATGCTGACAGAGCAGTAAGCATTGTGTGCTTAAATGTGGCTGATTCAGAGCCAGGGCATTGCTCATGCAAAGAATTGCTCGCCAGTAAGGGAGGAGAGTCTCTGTGCTCAGGATGCCAACACATACCCAAGTGGTTGCAGCCCTGCACGCATCATCTGAGTCACAGCAACCCATTCTGTAAAACCTGGGGCAAAAGATACTCCCTTAAACTTCAGTGAAAGGTATACAAGTGTTGTCAGTGATACAGGTCTTCACTATTACATACATGAAGGCACTGGCTGGGTGAGTATTATGTATCACTGTGAGACACTTAAATGATAGCTGGGGCAAGAATATCCAACATAAAGTAAGGAGAAAGGGGTGGAGTAAAGGGCAAGAGGCCCTGAAACACTCTGGAGCTGATGGGAAGCCATGCCAGCCTCCACCAGGGACAGGAGAGGGATGGCAGGGAAGGCAGGAAAAGAAGGTACCAGGGAAAGTGAGAACATCCACAGTTACACTGCACCACCCATATATCAGAATACAGAGTAAGAAGCCTCATGCTTCAGCATCTGAGCCAACAACCAGCCTGATATGATCCAACCATTATATTCCAACAGTTAGGAATATAATTTCTCCTCTGAGACTACAGACCAAGACTTTTAGGGGATTTCCTGCGCCCATCTCTGAAACAACGTCATACATCTGGTAGTCCGCAGACCACTGGTGACCTGTTAGGCATCAGAGAAGTGACCCAGAAAAAAAACTAATTCAAAGCAAAGCAAAACCAGCATATCCCTGGATGTTCCCCTCTGGTTTGTCTCAGTATCTGCTGGCAGGCACAGCCAGGAGATGCTTCCCATCTGCTCTCCTTGTCTAATTAAAAATGTTTGTAATTACAGCAATAAAACTGTGCTCTGTAAAAAAATGTTTTCTTTTTGTGTAAGTGCTACTTATTCAACGATGCATGCTAGTTCTTTATCAGTTCTTCAGCTTTTCCTCTTGGTAATCAGACAGCAGAGAACTAGACAAGGGGCTAGAGTGTTTTCCCAAAAAGATAGCGGTGCTTTGATAACACAAGCTGAGGAATGTCTTTCGAAAGCAGCCAGTAACCTCTGTCATTAAAGGCAGTGACTTTGTCTGATCACATGGTTGATTTAATGTGTGGTGATTCCCAGGATCCCATGAAATGCCCAAACTGGAAACCCTGCACAAGGAAAGGTTATCAACAGCGTTGGATAAAAACTAGGAGTGAACAAAACCATATAAGGTAGCTCCAATGCTGAATGCCCTTCAATTGCACACAGATGAATGAAGATTAATATTTACTGCACAAAAATACAGTATAGTTAGAGATCCAGAACTTGATGCGGGGCTCCTGCTGTTCAGGACTTGGCTTATACAAGAAGCCAGGCTACACTAACAAACCCGAAATCCAAGGCTCTATGAACAAAGTGGCAAAACTGTTTTCAATATAAATTCTTCTATTCACATGGTCATAACCTGTGAGACATCCTCCTTTGGGGCTGAGACTTCCTGAGCACAATGGAAAGTTTGAGGAAAAACCCTACAGATGTTTTTGAACTATGAGAGTGTTAAACCTCCCTCATTTTTTTTTTCAAAGAAGTATATTTAACTGGCAGAACCTCTTTAACACACAGCATCAGCCTTAAATTATCTGGCTTGTAGACTGTGAAAAGTTCTTTGCATGGTTTGTGTTTTGGTTTTTTTTTTCTGATAGAAAAACACATAGCATGCATCATCTTGCTTCCATGCATATCCTGGGGGAGCAGTAAGGACTGCAAGCTCAAGTGTTATTACAATAGCTACTGCAAGTAACTGCCAGTTGTGTGGAACAGCAAATTATAGTCACTTTCCTGACGCCACATAAAAGCAGATACACACCATGCAAACCAATGCCAGGGTTTTGTTTTAGTCCAGCAAGGATGTTACTGAGCACCTACCCTACGCTCTTATGCAACTCACCCTGCAGCTACTTCCACCAGCGCAGTCTGGGACGGGAAAAAACTGTGGGAATACACAGTGCTGGATGCTTGTGGCAGCTTTCTAGTGCTTATTAATGATTTTTTTTAAGAGAACACGAGGTTTTTAAAGCTAAATGTTTGTTTCTACTAGGCTTCATGAAATGTTCAGCAAGGACAGTATTTCATGCACACCAGTCTGCTCTTTTCCACCATTCACACATGTAGTTAAGATTCATTTATATGAATATCCCTATCTCAAATGATACCTGGATTCACACCACCTAACTGAAGTCACTTTACTGGGATGGGAGGTGGTTAATTCATCCCTCCATCGATTATACAGATAGGCTGACTAATCTCTCAGTTTAACCACTTCAGTTAAATACCTGCATTAGTGCAAGTAAGGGTTTGCAAGGCTGAGCTGCAAGTATGAAAGTTATCTCTACATTATTGTAGGACGTTGCTGGGCAAAAGTCTTCTCTTCTTTTTTTCCGATGTTAATGGGACTGATTTGATTCTGAATCAAATCCTACCCACCAATTAGTGCAGAAATTATTCCAGGACTACTTGGGACTCCCTTGAGACTTCTCTAACAGAAGATGTCTGTGACACATCCCAGCTACTCATAATACTTGATTCACTGGAAAATCTTCACCACGTTGCCAACCTAGTCAAACCCCAGGGCTGTCATTCTGGGAAGGTCAGCAACGCTCCCCTTCTAGTAGCCTTTGCCAAGCACAGTCCTGTTTCTGCCTGTTTGGGTAGCAAGACCCATCAACTGCCATCTCTCCTACCTCACCTTTCAAAATTACTAAATTCAATCACTTACAAAGTGTAAATGAAGACACATCTTAATCTGCCATGTGTTTACAAGTGTTTCTTACTACATATTCCCTAGGAAATGCAGATTGCTAACTCAAAGCCAAGGAACTAACTTCATGCTGTAGTACCTCTATTTTTAGGCTTCCTTTCTGGGACTGTGAAAAGAAATAATGAAGACTTTAATACATACCTTTTCTGCTAGTAATTTGAACCCAGTGCAGATCCTTTATCTAGCATCCGCTCATTTTAAGTTGCCACTTCTTTCAAGTGGAATATAATGCTCTGTATCGCAATATTTGTTCCCTCTACTGGACATTTTGAGCCCACTAACCTTGATATCTTATCATCAGATGAAAGGATTAATTCAACACAAAGACGCTGTGCACATCTTTTGGACAAGTAAAACTTTAACAAACAAATTTCCAGGAGATGGTATAGAGAGGTATGGTTTATAAGACCCTGTAAACAGCCAAGAAACTCATAAACACAGTCCTTCAAAGTATTTCTGTCCCATGCTGGGATGACCCCTGTTCATACCAATGTAGAGACTGCCCATCACTGTAAAGACACATCCTGTAGAATTTGCTCAGCTGACAAATAAAAGTGGCCAGTACTCCAAAGGAAAATGAATCCTTATCAACGCAACTGCACAGGATAAAATCTGCCTCACAACCTGCCCAGGTTATAGTGACAAGCTGTCATTAAATGCAGTTCCAACAACCATACACGTTACTTAAAATCTGAAGTAATCCACCTTAATCATCTTAACTCTAATAACTACATAACTGTTAGAGGAGAAAAACAGTTGTCAACTTGTTGACTGCCAGATGCAGACTGCTGATAGGAGATATATCAGATCTTACAGTATTAAAACTGACCTCAGCCTGGCAGGAGAGGGCTGTGATTCATGCCTGTGACTCCTAGGCACAGTGGGAGTACAAACAACTAATTGAACAAAGATCAAAGCATTAGCTGTTTCAGTGGAATAAGGCAGGAGATTAATCTCTTGTTTACTCTCAGGTAAACTCATTCCTAACCTTCTCCCAGTTCAGTAGGAACTTCAGCAAGTCCAACGTAGAAATCTGTTACATCGTCACCTTGTTTACACCTCTAATACCCTGTCAAAGTTAGTGCTACAGTAGAGGATGAGAACTGGCCCACTATTCTGCCTAGTCAGAGCTTTCCATCTTTGAGTTGCTTCAGACTATTCTTTGTGAAAAACAAAGAACTTACCTGAAAAATCTGTATTTACAAAAAATCTTGCATGAAAGCTATTTTCTTCACCCTTGAGCAAATAATTCCCCTCCAGTTATGTCCCAGGTAAATGGAAAGTCCAAGACAAATAGAGTTCAAAGTAAGGCACATTGTGAAAGAGGCACACACTAATTAAAAAAGTAGCATGTAGAAGAAATGCCATCTTTGTGCTTGTACAGTAGTCAGTGCAAAGAGTTGCTTGCACAGTTTCCCAAGAGCAATCCAGGCTTTGGAGGCACTTAAGTACAGATTTGCAGCCAAGTTTCACAGAGCTGGAAATTGAAACCTATCATCAGTCTAGTCTTCACATAGCTGGCTGATAAAAGGAATGAAATGCTACAATGTTATTCAAGCTCTAGCATTTAATGAAACTTTAGAGCATCACTTTGCAATATCACCCATAAATAGCTTCCCAGCCTCTTGCAAGAGGAATCACAGCAGTTTGCAAAGCAGGGTTTTGCACCTGTCCTCACGCAGCTTGCACCACCCTGTAAATCTACTGTCACGGGACTGAAAGGACAGAAGTGAGACAGATGGTCAGATGGGCTCTTCCTGGCCTCAGAGTCTGAGACCCATCCTGCCTGCTTCCCTGTGGGCCATGCAGGCAATGGAGTGGTTGTTGCTGCTTGCTGTGCACGAAGACCATGCCTACCCTCAGATTTTCTATATTTATGTTGATCATCTTCAGAGGCAGAAAGGATTTTTCTCCCTCAGTGGTGGCCTGATGTCATCTGAGGATGTTTTGTTTTGTTTACCTTCTTCTGAAAAGTCAGAGACTAAATATACAATATCCACAGCTATCTGCAGGCAACAAGCACCTGGCCGTAGAGGAAGAGGGAGGCCGTGATCTGCAAAGGAACCCACACATAGGAGGGATGACCTTAGCCTCATCAGAAGACTCTGAACTTCAGGCAGAGGGTGCCTGAAGTGATGAGGAAACCTGGGAAGGCAAATGCGTGTGGTCCTTCCGATGTTCTGTTCAGACCAGCGAAGATTTTGTGATAGATAAAATAAAGCTCATCTGATCTTTGAAACAATTACAAAGACACCAGGAGCATTAGCCTCCACTCTTACACATCCTGGGAGAAGTAAACTGTGGCTGCTGTAATGCAAGGAAATTAAACACACCATTCACCTGGTACAGTCTGACAACCTTCGTGCCACTGAACTCTCTTAGCATTCAGAACAGAGTGGCTCCATCCAAAATGCCTGCTGGGAATAGCGTGTGCCCCATGCTGACTTCTAAGCCTTGCCAGGACCATACAACACCAAATGTCATTTCTGCAGCTTAGTAGGACAGTTCACTGAGTTCTGGTGTCAGAAGCTCCTGGGCTTTGGCACCATTTTATTCATTGGTACAGCCATACTCAGTTACATTCAGAGGTCAAATGCAGAAGACTAAGCAGCTGTACTAGCTTGGGAAGTCAGCACTGCTCCTCAGGGCTCAAAGCACCAGCGACATGAAACCACAGGCCTGTAGCAGCACAACAGACCTGGGACCCGGTCACCCGGAGATGTGTCAGGCCAAGAAAAGGGCTGGGTCTGCTGCCTGCATGCAGCCAAGGAAGCTGGGATAGCTCTGTACCCAGACACCAGGCCATGAGACATTCAGCTCAGGGATGTTATCAACTATGTGTCATAGGAATGGACAGCACTTTAGAAACACTGAATGCTGAAACGCTCCACAGGGAAAGAAGATGACTGAAAAAATTCATCTGGCCTCCCTTGAACTGTTCCTTCATGCATGTTCCAGCCATGTCTGTAACAAAAAAAACCTAATTTATACAGAGGTACCTGCCTCAGATGGACCATCTGTGCTGCACCATCTGTCTTTGTGGAGCAGTACGCAGCCCCTCAACTCACTGGAGCTACATGGAGAGCAGCGCTCAGCCTCCTCCGAGAATGAAAGGAGTCTGAACTCAGCCGTCTGAAGCTGAACACTCTTATCAAACTACTTTATTAGCACAGCGTAGAGCTGCTACTGCCCAGAAACAGGAAGGAAACATATTACCATATCTTTCCCTAATGCTCCTCCTTTCCCTTTAAACACAAAGAACAAAAAGATTGTGTTAGAGAGTCCAGCAGGCTCATGTGATTGTAAAAGGATATTATACTGGGCACCTCATCCATCAAAGAGAACAGCAGGGTTCAAGGGAGAGATGATGGGATAAAATAGTCTCCTGGGCCAAATTCAAGCCATAAATGTCGCTCCTTTTTATGTCAAAAGGCAATCTTTGACTTCTAATCTTTCCATATTTCAATTAAATGATGCAAATGACAGAAAGCTAAAATAGATGACAGAAGCACAGCCAGCCTCCCCCATGTTCTTGGGTTCCTAAGATTTCTTTCTTAAATACCATTACAGCTACTCAGTAAAATTACAGTGGAACTTATTCTCAAGCCATGCCTGTATCCATCAGTTGATTTAATGAGCTATCCAAAGACTGTTTCCCATTGGTGCTTTTCTCCAGTTACGGCTGTGGTAGAACAAACTGCAGAGATAAAAGATAACTTCCTGTGCAGAAACCCTCATCCCCCTTCCATTCCCATCTAGGCAAGGCCTTAGAGCCACACGTACACAATTAATCATGATTGCATTTTTGCAAAAATGTCATGGCAGAGTCTGATATTAAAAATCCTGTTACCTCTCAGTTTGACTGACTAAAAACAGAAGTCCATTTTCTGATGGAGCTCCCTCAGTCCAACACCTCCGCCTGCTTAAAGAAGAACAACTCTTACAGACATGTTCTGCCTTTGTTTATTTTCTTGTTCTTCTATTAGTATTTATCAGGGTTTTTCCAGTAAGGAAGACCCTCATTACACTATCAGGAAAACCAGCAGAATATACAGTCCTGGAGAAATAAGTCCACACCAGTGTTGACCGTCTGGATCCACAGAAACAATTCTGACAAGCCGATCACCCACAGATGAGACAAACTGCATCTCCCTACTTCCACAACAGCCAGAGATTTGGAAGCACTCCAGTTCTCTTGAGACAGAAACCTTCCAACCAACCTCAATACAGGTATCTCTCTTACCTGGGTAACAAGCTTACAAGCTGTGCTCCCAGGTCTGGCTACAACTCTGGAGAGCATGAACTCCTCCTAGAAATAATTGTTAATGGAAGCCTTGCCCCGAGACACCTTCACATAAAGCTCAGTAGGAGGTCTTACATCGCCTTCTGCTAGTGTTGGCACATGCACGCAGATGGACACAAGCCACCACGAAAGATGGACTGTCAGAAGGCAGATTAATAGCTGGCTGTGAGACTAGTGCTGAATTCAGCCTTCTTCTGCCTCCTTTGTTCTGTGCTCCAGCTTTAACGCTAATTGCTGCAAAGAGATACAAAAATGCTGCCCATAAATGTGGGGCTTTATCAAACAAAGCACTCATAATTACTTGATTAAGAAACATTTTCTTTTTACAAATACAGAGGAAATTCAAAACGGTTGTGCCCTTCTGCATTCACAGTGTGGAGGTAACCACTGTGGAATTTGAATGGAGTTAGCTGAGGTTTCTGACTGCCAGGCCAGCATGAGCCAGACCATGTCCTGGCCTCATGGGAGGAATGTTTGGACATGGGAATTGCTCTTTTCCCTGGGTGGATACAACCAGTCAGCTGGCCATATAACAGGCATTAATAGATTGGGATTCAAGCACTGCACAGATGCTGGTAAAAAATTGTGCAGAAAAGGCAAAAGATGATGTCTGAGTGATGAATTACGTGAAATGAATGTCCTACCCTTGTTGCAGTAGTCAGTAGGGAAGTCATAATTACGAACAACACTAATGGGAAAACTTGCTGGCTGTCACAGTTTAGACGCCAAAGACTTAATGAATGACACTGCTACTCTGGGACAGCATGACTCTCATATCCAGAGGAGGTCCTTCCAAAAAGGACCTCATGACAGGCAGATGACATGCGCAAGACGCTTACACAGCTGAGCCTGCATCATTTCAGCAGGTAACCAGAGCATATCCACCCCAAGCTACAAGGCTGTCAGCTCCACCACCCTCTCAGCCCCCACTTGTAAACCAAATGCGAAAGATAATAAATTGTTTAGAGATCAGTTCTGTGCATCTACCTGCAACAGAACTGAAGAGTATAGCAGAATACACAACCCAGTGACCATAAAAAACAAAGTAAATTTGATTTGCATATTAGATCCAAATACTCCTATGCCACACAAGCATGGTCATCAAATCTGATTGAATGTAAGCAACCCTCTGTCAAGGAGAAAACATTTCCTTTTAAAGTCTTTAAACAGCCTTGGTCCATAGCTGACAATTACCATCTGTTTCTCCTCAAGAAAACAACCCAACCAAAATGTTTCCCAAGCAGCCGAGCACATTAAGCACATGGATGTGTTCAGCCCAGCCACCAGGCCTTAGGGGTGCACTGGGCTCATACCACAAGCACTGCCAGCTCTCAGACCAAACACAACGCAAGAGGAGATGGCGTTAGAGCTGGCACCCAGCCCGTCTGGCTGCTCCCAAACTGGGCAGCTGGATGTCCTATCAAAGCCCCAGGAGCACTGCAGGGAGCTTTTGTTGTGAGTTTAGAAGAAGGTTTGAACGCCAGATTTCTAGTGTGAGTCACGAATTGCTGTATCAGCACATGCTTCACCTGGGTGACATGCCATCACCCCAGGATGGAACTCCAGAGCATCCTACAGAGCTCAGCTGCATGGTCCTCCCAGCACTGAGCTCCCTGGTCTGCGGGCACTGCTGCTGTAGGTCTACAAGTTATGCTTCTCCTTGCAAACTAAGGAGGCCTAGGGCATTGGTCCAAGCACCAGAAAATGATCATTTGTACTCTTTAAATGTTCACATAGCCCTCGACAGGAACTTGGCCCATGCAAACTAGCGCTCTCCCCAGTCATGGTAGACCATAGCCTGGATCACTGCCTGCAGGCAGTTGGGATACAGGAGATTGCCCTATTTTGAAGGAAAAACATCTGGCTAGATACAAGCCCTGCCATGCCACTCACCCCCGAAGACCACGGAGGCTTTGGCACATTTCGTTTCACAGTACAGGTGCAGCCTTTCTGCTCAGAGCAGTACACTTTCATCAACATTCATTAACATCAAACTCAGGAAGTTTTGGTAAGGAGTAAGGCCCCCAATGCACACAACTGTACCTTCCCATTTGCACAAGAGAGAGCAAGCTAGAGTCTGAGCTGTTTTAAATCATCCTGAGAAATCTGGCTGGGAGTCCTGTGTTGTAGAGTGAAGCCAGCTGGAAACTAAGGCTTTCCACTCCACACACTGTGTGCACAGCCAAAAATCACATGTGGGTACCTTCGCCAAAAACCAAACACCTTCTCCTGTCCTGCCTCAAGTTCTGTGTAACAACAAACAACCGCCTTCACGGTTGGAAAACTCATATTTCAAGGTAGAGTTTTGTGCTTCAGGAAAAAATATCCCAAAGTGAAAGAGCAGCGTTAGCTTCTGGCACTGCTGAAGAGAAGCCCAAGGAGAAATCTACTGGCAAGTAGAGAAGCACAGCAAATCCTGGCCCTGTGAACAACACACTACGTGGTTTTAGGCAAGTCACTAGACCAACCTGAGGGAACTGCAAAATAAAGTTGAGTGTCACACAGTAACAGGGCTGAAAAAAGCTTTGCAGTGTCACCTAGTCTAACCTTCTGCTCTTGTAGGCAAGATCCAATCTATCTTGCTTTTAAAGACCCGCAGTAATGTAGACCCCACAATTGCCATTCAGAGTTTTCCAGAACTTCATGCTTTTCATCACCAGAATATTTCTTTAGTAACTTGAATTTCCTTTGCTACAATTTATGTTCTTATCCTCTACACCAAGGCAGTTAAGAATAGGCAATCCTCCTCATCTATGACACTGCCTTTTATTTATCTGAAAACTACTGACCTACTCTCTTTCCAGACTTTTCTTTTTTAGGCTAAATGACTTCAAGATTTGTATTATAATTGTATCCAAAGGCAAAAAAAAAGGCGGAGGTCCTGCCTGGAACCACACAAATGTAGTTTACAAGTGTCCCTGTTCCAAAATGCTTATAATCGACACAGAAAGGAAAGGGAAAATGAAAGTAAAATGGTCAAAGAAAAAGATTATTCCTGTTTTAAAGGTAGGAACTTGGTACAGATAGACACGTTTAGTCATTTCAAGCACTCCTATAGCTGCAAAGGAGTTTACAGAGGGCTTAGTACCTAACAAAATTATTTGGGCAGGCTTTGGAATAGGCTGCCCAGGGAAGCGGTGCAGTCACCATCCCCAGAGGTGTTCAAAAAACGTGTAGATGTGGCACTTTGGGACATGGTTTAGCAGGCATGGTGGTGTTGGGCTGGCGTTTGGACTTGATTATCTTAGCAGTCTTTTCCAACCTACGATTCCATGATTCTATGATTGAATTTGAAAATGTGGTTATTTCTGCTTCTATTGAGCTGCTAGATAAACTATTTTGAAATACAACCTGAAGATGTATGAATGTTTGTGACAGAGCTGGAAAACACAAACCAGATCCTCCAAGTCCCCCTCCAAAGCCCTAATCTCAAAACCATTCTTCCTTATAGGGGAAGTGGTGATGATTAATGATATTTTTCAAAGCTCTCTGAAGACCATTTTTGCTACAGGAGCTTGAGACAAAATGATAATTATTTGCTTGAAACACACGAATCCTCCCTTGCACAGCAAACCATAATAATGAATACAAATTTAAAGGATTCTGCACGTCAAATTTACTGTACATGCAAATTTCCTTTAGACAGAACCATTATTAATTGCCTGAATGGTCAAATTTAGGATTTTCTGAAAATGTCTTTGGAGTTTCTGTGTGCATTCCTCATCACCCATAGGCTTCACTGAACAATCACTCACCATTTAAGTTCATTGTTTTTGACATTAGCGCACAAACAAATTCCCTGCCTGTTGCAATTTTACACTTTAGAAACATTTTGTATGCCCCACACTGCCACAGTTTCAAATTTAAAATAACTCACACAGTAGAGACGAGCATAGTTCCAGCATATCCACTGAACATCAGCCAGGTTATGCCTCTCTAGATGACTATGAAATTAGAAAATTAGTGGACCCTGAATATATTGTAATAAATGCAAAGGTAATGCTAATGAACTAAAAAACCCACAGGAAAGTGACCTCTAAATAAATATAAAGACTGCATTGTTTGATTTTGTGTCAGGAAGTTGCATGTGAGGATGAAGTCAGACAAACAATCTGATGAAAAAATCTGGTGCTAAAAGAACCTCAGGGGAAGCAATAAATCTTGAATTGTTCAGATATAAAACATATCCTCCAACTGGAAAATCTGTTTGGGGGCAGTTAGCCACAGAGCGTGCTTGGGTTGATGACCTCACTCTGTTCATGCCCACATAACTATGGCAGCAAACCATCACTCAGCACAGCAGCAGGGCAGGAGTCAAGTCAAATTGTACCTAAAGGATGGAGGAGCTGTAATACGTTGGGAACAGCAGCACTGGAAAAGCTCATGGAGGTCACAGCCACAGCGGACAAAGAATACATTGTGCAATGTTCTTACCATGGCACATTACTTCAAGACATAAAAGCAAGGGGTATTTTGGGGAATGGGCATGTTACCTCTGCTACATGGCATGGGGGAGACTGAAGCTGGAACATCATGTATAATTCAGGCAGTCCATTTGTTTTAATGCGAAAAAAAAATGAAGGTAGAGGCAGAGATGAGGCAGTAGGCTGATTTAAGACCTGAAAAAATGCTTTACGATGGAAAATGGAAAGAGCATGATGTTTAGTGTATCAACATGGAGGCTGTGAAAGATGACTTGATTTGATGTACTCAGAGAACGAAACCACCAGTTTCCAGTGAATACTTCAGTCTAGCAGAGGCAGTCATAACAAGAACCACTAGCTGGACACATCCCAGATCAGAGACACAGTGCAAGACTTCAACAGTCAGGATCACTAATCTTTACTATCATTGCCATGGGTGGTTTGTCCTTCTTACAGGTTCTCCAAATCAGGCCTGAACCCCAAGGTGGGATGTGTTTATTGCACTGAGCTTAGTATAAAAGCAACTGGAAAAGATGTAATAACACATATTAGATCATGCTGGATGATCCCATGGTCCCTTCTGGCTTCTAAATGCTGTGAATGAACCTATGACCTTTAAAAAACACTGGCTGCACTGGAGATGATATTTAAACATATGCGTAATGAGTTTCCCATTATGCTAAAGCATGCATCTTCGACTCTGTTTCCAAGACCACTTAACATCATGTTTTTCCAAACATGGCCTATACTCCTATACTATCAGCTCCTGCATTGCTATTACTATTTATTTGCACACTAAAGTAGTATTTCCTGTGATCTCAGCACCACCAGACTCCTCTCTGTTCTGCCAGATTTGTCTAGTCCCCTCCCAGCTCTTCCCCACGTCCTCGTACAGCCAACACTCTTCCTTCTCCTGATTCCCGACTGGTGTCCCTCTCACTGTCCCACCCTGTTGTCTCTAAGGAATCCCCCAAATTAGACTTCTTTAATTCTCTGTCTTGCTTTGGGCCAGTCCTCCAGGAGCCAGCTTTCTCCCAGTACACAGACACGTGCCCCTTCCCTCATTTTTAGTCCTCTCTTTCTTCCACCCCAGACCCTACACTGACAACACAGACAATTTAAGGCACTTTGCACCAGTTCTGTTGTCTCCATGTCTATGTGTACGGTATTAAGCAGAGGATGACTGTACAGTAAGGGGACTTAGCTTGAAACTCTTTAACTGCAGTTCAAACAGAAACACCTAACTTCAAACTAGATTGGGCCAAAGCTAAGGGCTGAGATATTCAGCATGCAGACAGAAAGAAAGGCCCACGTCTAATTCTTATACATATCTTGTAAATGTTTTTATGTATATTGCAGACCAGTCTTGCACCAACACACAGAGTAACCAGACAACTCCAAAGCATGGCCTGCCTTCGCTCTCAGTGGCTCTTTGATGACATGTCTCCATGTACATTTTCACTGGATTCCTTTTATGACTGCGCCAAAATTGTCCATATACAAGGGATAATTTAAAGACTGAAAAGTTAGTTTCCTTTTCTTTACAATTTTAAAGCAGTAAGAGGCACATGAGCTATACACGCCATCTCAGCATCTGTCCCATTTTCCAACACCCTAGACACTACCCACTGTAAAGCCCCAAGCAACCCAATCTGTCCTCATAGCTGACCCAGCTTTGAGCAGGAGTTAGGACTAGAGCCCTCCAGAGCTCCCTCCCAGCCTGAATTACCCTCTGCCCTATGGTCCTATTTCATTGCCTGTCTGTGATGGAGTTCTGCCCAGAAGGCAGGTAGGTCCACCTGAACATAAATAGTACATTGAACACGCAATGGAGTCTTTTACATATAATTCTCTCTCTAAGACTGGCTAATAAGATCCTTTAACTTAAATAAAGGCATTTTGCCTGTGTTTATTTCATGCTGGTGCTCTTTTCTCCTAGTCCTAACTCCTGAAGCCTAGCTATAACCTTTCTGTGCTTGCATTTGTCCCATGGAGACAACACATAAGCGTGTCTTACCCCTCTGCCTTGAAAGTCAGCAATGCAGCCCCGCAGACGCCGAGCCCCTCTTTGTTTACTGCCTTGTTATTTTCATTCACTCTCGCTTGCACTTGCAAAGCGAATCACTAATGGCAATCACATGTGCGCAGGGTGTCACGCCCCAGCACATGCCTGTCTGTGATTTATCACCCTCTACTTCCTGGCACAGAAGGCAGCACAACATCTGGTTGTGACTAGTGCCCCATTTCGGTTTGAGGTTCCTGTTCTCCCACGGCGTCTGAAAGAGCTGAGAACCAAAAATGATACAGGGAGCAAACCAGCCTACGCTGCGCTGGAGCAGGGCTTGAGTTGTGCCATAAAAGCGAGTGGGGAGCAACTTTCAGCAATGTGCATCTATGAAACTCAGTCTGTTCATAGCGTTACATGACCACACACACGCCTGTGTCCTGTTGACACTCAAGATGTGGTTTGCAAACCACTCAGAAAATCATTTTTATCCACGTCACCTTTAACAATTTGAGGAGCTTCCCAGTCTGCTTTCACAGCATGTAGATAGCTTGAAAAATCATAACTTACGTGGTGGAGGGTTAGATCAGATTGCCCATTCTCACTGGCCAACTCAGGCATCCTAATTATCATGGAAACTAAATTCAAGATGATGTTGAGAAATTCAGAGAGCTGCCAAAGGCTCGGAGCTTGGCTCAGAACACCATCAACAGAGAAAAATAGTCACTCATTCTATGCTGGAAACCTGTAACAGACAGACCCCATAACTGCCAACCAATCAGAAGTATAAAAAAATCTACTTTTAACCAACATCATAGAGCTGGTAAATCTCGAGGGTGGACCAACTCCTGTTGGAGCTACTAAGGACGTTTCAGAAGGTCTGTAGGCAATGATCAAAGTGGGGACTTAAGAAATACCTGTCTGTGAACTTACAGAAGTATCTTGTTGAAAAAAGAAACCCATATGCTGGTACACTTCTACTCTGTTTCTTTATGTGATTACCATGAGAGTTTATGTGCTTCATTAAAGGTGCTGGTGTGATGTAGCAGGTCCTGGTACACAGGGCCATTTTCAGGACTGTTACGTACACAATGTCAGAAGAAAAGCAATATCACCACTAGTCTGAACACCTGAAATGGCCTTTCAAGGCAAGAACTGACAGACAATGCTGACCCCTCCACTACAACAAATGATAGCCTGGGAACCGCAGGCCAGTGGCTAAGGTTACCATTAAGGCACCTGAACTCCAACAGAAACCACTCTTCTGATGAAATCTTTCCCACTGAGGAATCCTTTATACCTCAGGGTGGATTATTCTTTATTTCACATTTTGGCTTTCCATGCTTTCCCAGACTGTCTTCCTGACCTAACAGAGACACTTAAGAACAGCAAGCCTTAAATCTGCAAAAGAGATGTGTATAAAATAAACCGAAAACCAGTCTTAAGATATGTTAACAGAAGTCCAAATCATAGAATCATAGAATGGTTTGGGTTGGAAGGGACCTTAAAAGATCATCTAATCTAACCCCCCTGCCATGGGTAGGGACACCTTGAAATAGATCAGGTTGCTCAAAGTCCTGTCCAACCCGACCTTGAACACTTCCAATGACGGGACATCCACAGTTTCTCTGGGCAACCCATTCCACTGTCTCACCACCCACACCATAGAAAATTTCTTCCTTATGTCTAATTTAAATCTACCCTTTTTCAGTTTAAAACTGTTGCCCCTTGTCCTGACACCATGGGCCTTGGTAAAAAGTCTCTCTCTGTCTTTCTTGTAGGCCCCCTTTAAGTACTGAAAGGCTGCTATAAGGTCTCCCAAGAGCCTTCTCTTCTTCAGGCTGAACAGCCCCAACTCCCTCACCCTTTCTTCATCAGAGAGGTGTTTCAGCCCTCTGACCATTTTCTTGGCCCTCCTCTGCACCTGATCTAAGAGGCCCATGTCTTTCTTGCACTGGGGACCCCAGAGCTGGACACAGGACTCCAGGTGGAGTCTCACCAGAGTGGAGCAGAGGGACAGAATCCCCTCCCTCGACCTGCTGGCCATGCTGCTTTTGACGCAGCCCAGGATATAGTTGGCTTTTTGGGCTGCAAGTGCATGTTGCCAGTTCACATCCAGTTTTCATCCACCAGTATCCCCAAGTTGTTCTCCGCAGGGTTGCTCTCAATCCATTCACCCTCCAGTCTGTATTGATACTGGGGATTGCCCACGTGCAGCACCTTGCACTTCGTCTTGTTGAACTTCATGAGGTTCACACGGGCCCTCTCCTCAGGGCTGTCAAGTTCCCTGTGGATGGTATCCCTTCGCCCAAGTTAATCAACTGCATCACTCATCTTGGTGTCATCTGCACACTTCCTGACACAAATGAGTCATAACATCAAACACAGCTGGTGTGGGAGTATGCGGTGACCAATGGCTTTCAGCATCAAGAAATGCTTCTGCTAAACAGTTTTTATATCATTCAAGATACCAAATATTAGCTCTGCTAACAGAAGAAAGAGAAACTTTGGTTGAGACTAAGCATACAGGAATATCTCACTTCATCTCTATATTGACTTTTTAACGTTGAAGTGTCAGTCCTGCTCACCCGTTGATAATCTTATGCATACTGGTCCAACATCATGCTTCATCTAACATCAGGCCTAGTCTAAAAGTTAAGAGATTATTTTAAACTAGAAGATGAAATTCCCTGTGTCACTAACAGGTGGAGACAACCACCTTTCAAAGGCAATTCAGCCCATCCTACAACAGATGTCCTGGATTCTCAGTGTGACCTATTCTTTGAAGTCCTCCACCTCTCTCCATCACCTAGAAAAGCAAGATTTCACCAAACAACTCAGCTAAATTAAGAGTCTACTGTTGCCAAGAAGGGGAGGTTTTAGTTTCCCTCCCTTCTTCCCTGCTTTTCTCTCCTTCTGACCCTGATTCCCCTTGTTTCCCTTCTTCTAGCTATCCCCATGCCCACACCCTTCAACTTGATCTCTCTCCGTTTGCCCAGTCAAAAGCAAGCTGATTTCACTTACAAATCCAAACAGTAACTTTATTGCCTTTTTAGTTTTCTGCCATTTCATTGAATTGAATGAACCAATTTATCAAACAATCATCAGAAGCAAGCAGCCAGGTTTGCCCTGCTTTGGTAGTAAAGAGCTTATAATTCAAGCTCAAGTCATGTCATGAACCATATGTGTAAGCATTCTTGTACACAGTTACTCATCCGCTCACAGAATAAAGCTAATGAGTCAAAAAACTGAACAACAAACTTTCCTTTCTCCTCCTCCACACCGTAAATTAGATATTAATAACACTCATGAAAAAAAACGTTTTGAAGACAAATCCATGGCTCATGAAGCGCTAAGCCTCATGTACAAAGGAACCTTTGTCCAAACAAGTTCAGACACATGTGAATAGCAATAAAGCTCACCTACATGCAAGTATCAACATCTGGACTTAAGAACAACGCTGGTGGATGCACAAGGGGAATGAGACCTTTGGAATAATTGAAAATGTATAGCTAAGTCTTTTGTACCTTTTCTTACAATTGCAAGGGTGTTGTGGTCACTATGTCTTTGCTTATTAAGAAGACAGGTCAAGGCTCGTTCTCTGACCCTCAGGGCAATATGTACAGCACATCTTGTGTCCATATGGCTAAACTTTCTGCCTCAAACCTTCCCACACAGCATGGCTTCATTCATACTGCTTACTGGGAAGAGCCATTGGCCCAAGCTAGCTCCCAAACCATGCCTGGACGAGGGCTAGTTAGCAGGGGACAAAGCCAGGGCAAAAAGCACAGGAACAATTAACCAGTTTGGACTATGCAGGGCTGTTCTTGAGCCCATCCCGTGCACCTGTGCTGTTTGCTAGTACGGATGCAGTCAGTGAGAGTGGTCAGAGATGCAGACAAAAAGTCATGTGTCTGTATACTTAATATAAATAGCATTTGATCAGAAGTGAGCTAAAGTCAGAATCTGCGATGCAAACACTGTAGAAAGAAAATTAATTTTTGCCTTTCTCTCAGCTAATGCAGTTGCACTGCAAAACTATCCTAACAGCATATTCCTACTTAGTACTTATTTATATCTAGTATCATGTATTCTTCCTGACTGGATCTCACTTATTATTGTTGATAATTAATCTGACTCTCGTGTTTTAATCTACAAAAATTTCATCACAAACCAGAACTTACCAATTCCACAAAAAAAAAAAATCTATTTTCCAGGCAAGGCTGGCTTCCTACTGCGCAGCTATTCAGAAAGGTGTGGGAACACCAACACTCGTTCTACACAGTATTCCCCTGTCCTGGGAAAGGTGCTTGGGAGAGGGAAGACTTCATGTGCATCTAGCATGAAAGTCAAAATATTCTGAAAGATGCACTGTTTGCCTCACAGCATTACAGTCAAATGCCGTGCGGACTTGAGAAAAAGAGCTGTGCTGCTTCTCAGCAAATGAGGAAAGAAAAATGAGCAGTAGCCTTCAAGTGCAACCACTGTGTGTTCTAGCATTTCATTTAAGGTTTGCCTTCACCAGAGGATTAATTTGCTGTTAATCTGACCCCCCTCCCATTCAGAGGCTCCGCATCAGCAGCGTGTTGGAAATAATAGTGTCTCTCAGGACCTGCTCATAATCAAACTACAGAAACATGGTATGTTATTAGGGCAGGAACTAAACTAGCTGGAAAATTGTTTAGAGTGTAGTTATCAATGGTTCATTTTTCACAGTGAAAGTATACATCATGTGGGGTTTTGCAGAGATCAGTCCTAGATCCGGTTCTAATGATAATATTTTCATTTTCCTGAACAGAGAGTACCTGGATGATGACCAGGAAGCTGGAATATAGATAATGTTTATTACATTTGCAGATGATAATAAGCTAAGAAGGATTGCAATAAAGGGAGAAGGAGAGCACTCAACATGATCTAGAGAGGCTGGAGATACAGACAAGTCGAGGATACCAAAGTCAGCCAGGAACAATCCATTAGGCAAACACAGGATGAAAATCAGCCTTCCACACAGCAGTCTTGCAGATCACAAGGGTGAACATCAGCCAGTGATGTCAAGTGGCTGATGGACCTCAGCCAAGAGGTTTTGCTCAACAGTAGTAAGATCTCAGCCAGAGTACTGTGCCTGGTTTGGGGCTCCTTGTTGCAAGTGAAACATAGGCGTCCAGGAAAGAGTACAGAGGAAAGACAAAGAACAATCAGTAACTTAGGCAATACTGATACTGTCACCATAAGCAGCAGCAGCAAAAGGAACCTGCAAGACATGAAAACAGGCTTCAAAAATATAAAGACTGCTAGACAGCAGAAAGAAATAATCTATTTTCATTTGGACATATGGGAAGTAATGGGCTAAGAGAAATTGCATCAGGAAAATTTTCGTTAGTCGCTAGGAAAACATTTCTAATGGAAAGGAAAGCATGAAAGTGCGTTGCCAGATGAGTCTTCCCTGACAGAATATCTGTCAGGAGTGGTCAGTGTCCATCCTGCTTGGTGACAGAAGGGTGGACTAATGAGCTCTTGAAAGCTCATGTTGCATGACTCAAGAGTGAAGCAGTTACCTCTCCATGTGTACAAGAAGATCCTGACAAAGCCAGCCTGTGTTAGCAAATTTAAATTGCCTGCTAGCCATGGACACAGTACAATGGCTCATTCTTGGCTTCCCAGCTGCTGCCCTCAGATCTCCAGAGCCTTACAAGACCTTCCTTTCATGGTTAGACTTGATCTTATAGGTCTTTTCCAGCTTTAATGATTCTATGATTCCAGACTTAATCCAGCCTAGTTCAGTACCAACTCTCTGCTCACTCATCAAATCCCCTTACTTCATTGCGACAACTCGGCTTTGACCATATCTGTTGTCCAGGGTGGCAGCGATGAGGTCTACGTTAAGTCACCGAGGCACCATGTTGCCAGCTGACCAGGATCTCTTACCAAAACACTTTTTAACTTTATAAGGATGGCATAAAAGAATATACGTCAGGGAAACAGAAAAAATTCCTAGGAGTAGAAAAATCAGATCTGTCTGGAGGGAGCTAATTAATAAGGTAAACCTTTAGATCATCTATGAAGGTCTGCTGCACAAGTCAAAGATCCAGTGAGCACAGGACTGCAAGAGGTGATGTGGGTTTTCAAGTCCTTACAGACATGACAAACTACGCTAGAAATTTAGTCCAAATGGATTTCCTTCACACTCCCCCATGCAGCCAACCACTACCAGCAAAGAGAAGATGTTTCAAACCTACAGCTTCACAGAAAAAAAAGCCAGAAAGACCAGAAGCATTCTCCAAGTATAGCTGGGGTGTACATGTGCCGAGTCTTGTAGGAAATGCCTTCTCGTGCCCCAAAACACATCTCAGCAGGATCAGACCCCTTGAACATGAAGAAGGCAAAGCACCCAAGAGTCACCTCTGCACTATGAAGAGAGTCCCCTCTCTTCCGTAAATTAGCTAGGACTCTGATTTGAAACAGAAAACGTCTCATTAGCATCTCTTATTTGTGTGACAGTTAAGTGTTTGATTACTATTTAAAAGCCACCAGCCAGCAGGCTGACAGGTTTCATCCTTGAACGAAGAAGCTATTTCTATTTGCCTTTCATGCTTCTGCCTTGGAACAACAAACTGTCATTTCTTTGTAACAGGATTAAATGACCCCACCACCCACCTCCACATCTTCACTCCGTGTCTTTGGAGCTGCTCAATCTGTATTTACTTTCCTTTCTTCTTGCTTTTTGTTTTCACCTACACATTTACTGAGGGATGTATCCTGCCTTGTCTCACCGCTGCCCAAAGGCCAACCAATGCAGCTTATAAAGCGGAGCGTGGTTTGCATGGGAGCTTCCACAATGCAACGTTTGTAAAGCATCACCTAAGCGTTGCAGAGTGCCAAACCCTGAAATAGCCAAGCGTTCAGCGAGTGACCAGCAGTGACCTGATTCTGGCAGTCAGCAGTGTTGTTCTAGCAGTGGATGTTGCTTGACACCTAACCCAAATAAATGCATCATCCTGGCAAAGCACAGAGAAAAAGAGCAGATGCAGACAAGGCAGGCTTTCTCTGCGGTCACTGAACAGATAGAGGAGAGAACCACAGTTGCAACAACGGGCTTGAAGGATTGTGCTGGTGTTACCACATCAGCCATAGCAAAGAAAAAGCCATAAGGTTGGTCACAGCTGTACAGGAGAAGGAAAACCTTGGAGCAGGATCTTGGGCTCTGCCTGCTTTTTCTTTGCACTCATTTTATTTCTCACCCTGGGCGTACCACTTAAGGCAGGATTCATGACACAGCAATCTGGCACACGAATTTCACTTCGGGGAGAAGGTAAGTGCTTAACACTAGCAAAATGAGTCACAAAAAATAATACTGATTTCCTGCCCAGGCACCTCACTAAAATTCTTCACACCTAGACTTACTTTGACATCTAAGGTTGGCATCGGCTGCGCATGGCCGGGAATGCCACCAGCTCGGCTAAACGGCCCTGAAGGACCCATCTCCTGCAGCAGTCTCTTACCACACTGACAGCACTGACTTCGGTGCAAAGCCCAGCAGTCACAGCCACTCTCCATCAAAAAAGAGCATTCAACGGCCACCTTCTGCAGCCTTGTCAGTGGAGCTTAGGAAAGAAGAGACACACTTCCAAACCCCAGCTCAGCCTCAGCAGGGCTTAATAATTTCCATGTCCTGAAGGGACCAGAGACGCTCACTGAAGGAGCTGCCTTCTGCTCCTGTGGAAGCTCAGTAGCTGCACAGCCCTGAGCTCAAAAAGCCACAGGGCAGAGCCTTGCTGTGAAGCTTCACCACCACATGGGCAGATTTGAGTTTTGTAACCCAGGTGAGGAAGGGCAGTGTCCTGATGGTCCAGTCAGCCGCTCCTCTCGACAGCAATAAACACCTGACCAGCCCAGCCAGACAGGGAAAAAAGCCCACAACTGTTTTGTTGCTTCAGTCATCAGCCACACCAGGCAAACACCCACTGGGTGCCTCAAGCAGGCCCTGGTCATGGAGGCAGAAAACATGCTGGCAGCACGGCATTTGGCTCCTGCAAGCCTTCGAGCTGGGAATGGGAGAATTGGCTTCTGGTCCTTCTTCGTGGCTGATGCACACAAGAACCTCAGTGCTCATGTGGATCGTGCTTTACAACCCTCCTGGCCTCCCTTCTCCATACAGGCAGGCTAAAAGCATCTCCCAGCACCCTGAAGGGTGCTGAAGGCTAATGCAAAGCTTTTGAGTGATAGTAAGTGGGACCTGTAAGTCACTCTCACAGCCTTTTCGATTATAGGCACTGCAAGAGGAAATGAGTGAAAACTCACCCATGTTCCCTTGGACTTCAAAAAGAACCATATCTCGAACCAACCTCTGTAGTGAAGGTTGCAAACTGGAGAATTCTTCATAGCAAGAATCAAAAAGCATCCTGAGAAAAGAGGAGCTACAGCTCCCACTGCCCTGTCATGCTCTCAGGGCTGTGTCCTTCTTTTGCTGGCCCCCACTGCCGTGGTGTTATGGTTTGCTTCTTTCCTTTCTGCTCTCTTCCATGGTCCCTCGGAGTTTCAGTCAAAGTTGCATTTCCCCACTTCTTGTCCTCCCCAGCCCCCTGCATTCCTGGAAGCAAGACAAGGACAGACGGAGCTCGCTGGCCGTAAAAAGCAGTTCTCACACCAAAAGCAGCAGTTTCCAATAAACCTCAAGCAGTCTGGCTGCGCTGCCTGTGCTTCGCTTCCCTGCTTTAGGGCACATCTGCAGACACACAGCAACCTCAGATGGGTGACATAAATAATAAAGAATCATTCTTAATAATCAAGCAACTTCAGCCTTGCCAAAAAAGTAGCCAATACACCCATTCCAGCTACTGCATACTTAGAAATATGTTGATCTCTGCAGCCCCCCTTCCCCCGGAGCTGGTGACTGAACCAATCCCAAGTTCGATTTTTTCTTAGTTCACTTGTTTGTTGCCAAATTCCAAAACAAAAAAAAAAAATGCATTTTTCAAGTGTGATTTATGAAATGCCTCTGAGTAAGTGCATGCATGCACACACAGAACCACGCAGAGCTGTGGTTCCCGCTGCACGGGAAAAGCAGCAACAGGAACTCTCACTGCATGATAAACGCTACCTGAGCAAGCCCTTTTCTTTGTGGAGGCTTGGGGCCAGATCTTCAGGGGGGAGGCATAACTGCATCGCTTCAATAACTTCCTTCAGGCTGTGAAATGATGCTTCTTTTTGTTTGATTTTGAAAAACTTCTCTTAAACACAGACATACACACACAAAAAGCAACTATCAGCCCTCGGTCAGTTCAAACTAGGCTATCCCTGCACTTCCAAACAGTTTAACTGCCCTAGCTTTAAGCCTTTACAAGCGTCTCTTCCCATCATCAGAGGAAGGCTGTTTAATTTTCATTTTAAAGGGCAGAAAGAAAGCGTATTAATCTTCAACCCATCTTTGGTTAACGAGAGCATTGCGCACTCTGTCCCAAAGCAGCAGTCATCATCCAACATGCTCTCACAGCTATTTGCAGAGCAGGGACTCTTGCATCACTCTTGCAAACACAATGTGCAAGTCGCTAAGAAGCAAAACAGGGTTTTCAGCAAAGAACAGAGGTCATTTGCTGTAACCTGCATGTTCTGAGTGGCTAAATGTGAGCAAAGTATTTCCAGTCCCAAGACACACTCCGCAGTAAAGCCTGGTCCAGCAAAGGTGGTGTGCGCAGGGTGATGAGGACCTGCAGCCCCTGCTCAGTTCTGTAACGGAGCTCAGATTTGCATCTCCGGAGGTCCCTGCTCTGAGCTTTACCTCGAGTCCTGCTCTCCTCCCCAGGCCTGTGGAAGTTCAGATATTTTTAGCTGCTTGCCATGAGTGAAGGAATGTCCTTTCCCAAGTTACCTCACTTATACGGGCAGCCGCGCCAAGACAAACAGGTCCGAAGTGTGATTGCACGGACTCCAGCCAGGGGAGAGAGCTCACACCACATTAATGTGCATGCTCGAATCGTCTGGAATTATCAGTATTTATGGTGCATGAAATTACGTTGCTGACTTCCTCACCTGGCCACACAGACAGGAGGGGGAGGGAATTTCAGATCCTTCCTGCCCTGAGGTGGCTGAGCACCTCTGAAGGTGAGCGAGGAGCCCTGAAAGCCTCAAGATGAGTGTGGGGTCATTACTGGGTGCTCCCCAAACTGGGGCCTTTTCAGGAATACACGCCAAAAGGAAAGCCAGCAGCCAAAACCAACTCATTTTCTCATCTGGGTAAATCTGTTCTACCCCAGGCTCACTGTTGTTAATCACACGCTCACCTCCAACATTTTACTCTCATCCCATCAGAGCCATCCCATAAGCAGATAGCAATTAACACTCTCCTGAGCAAAGGGACAAAGGACTCGATGAATAACTCCTACATTAAACTATTGTGCCTTAAACACCAATTAATTAACCCTCAAAAACACCATCTGTGTTGCAAAACCAGCCTAGCATTCAACTTTCACAAGTGAGAAACCCAAACCGTGGCAGTTAATTGACTTGCCCAAGGCCACCAAGGCAAATCTGTGTCAGAGTAAACTAAAGGCAGCAAAGCTGCTTCCTTGCTCCGCCCCACAACTGCCTACGTGATCCCAGGCCTGAAGGACCTATATGCTGGGGCAACAGGGCTTCTCTGCTTCATAGGGCTGTCAGCAAACCCATTCAGGGTGTTCAGACACAATTTTGTCTGCAGATACCACATAGGCACTGATGGCAACTACTTGGAGGTCTGGACTTCAGCACTTCAGCCATGCCAGATGGGGAAATGTACACATTAAAAACTATGTCTATCTAACATGTTGTCCATCTATCCATCTAAAAAAATTATCTATTGGACCTGCAGAAACATAAGAAAATCTAGTTCAGTGCACAGACAGATCTTACTTCATGTTATCCACCACTAGCAAATATATATTGAATGGAGGTGCCTGATAAATTGGAATTAGTATAAAACAGGCTTAAGATGGGAAAATACTGATATGCAGCCCCTCAAAGTCCTGCTTCATCAATTTTGGACAGTGCCTCATAATTACCGAGCACCCCTCTGCCACAACCTCAGAGCTTCTCTGCACCGCACAGGTTGTTGCACTACGAGCACTTGCTGGCTTTTCATTAACATAAATGGTAATATAGGTGACAGGTGATGATGGACAAAGACACAGTTACATCCACCCCCCCCAAAGGGACGTGTGTTCATCGTGGTATGACCCATGCACAGCATTTATCATCCTCTCAGCAGCAACAAACTCAGGACCAACAACAACAACAAGAAAAAGGCTTAATCTCTTTCCAAGGAGTTCTTGTCTGCAAAATCCTCCTTATGAAAGACAGATGTGAACCTGCCAGTCCCGTCAGATGCAGAAATCACTGGTAAATGCAGGAGTGAACGTTCTCGCACACAGAATTGGCAAGAAATAATGGGGAGATTCAAACAATGAAAGAAGAAAATCATTTCAATATGACAGGCTGGATTTGAGAACGATTTCAGGCCACGGACATAGAAATCAAAGACCGTAATCTCTGGCAATCCCAAAGGAAAACAAACCTTTCCTTTCCCCAGAAAGTAAAGTTATAAGCCAAGGTGAAGCAAATTGAGACTGAGGAGGGAATGATCCCTCTTCAGTGAGGCACATTGCAATAATCAGAGAGCACACGTTACCAGAGACATAATTTAAAGCAGAGATCAAATTCTACAAAGCAAGACAAAAAAGTAATAGTGAAGGAATGCTATGAGCAACAGGAAACCCCAGCACTGACAGGGCCATGCTGAACACTACACAAACCATACAGCACAAGCCGCACCTGAGAGGACCTTTCATACTGCACAAATGTTCAATCCCCCTGCCAGACTGCGTGCATGATTTTCTTTGCTTTTTATTAGCTAAGATCAAAATCCAGCATCTCATGAAAGCTCTAAGTCTCTTTAACCAGCTGGAATAAAAAAGTTGCCAGTCTGATTTCCTGGATCAGGACGAAACAACTGGAAAAACTGGGAGGTCTGAGTCTTACTTTAGACTCCTGGCAGCAAAGTGTGGCAGCACCACATCTGCTTTCCCCGTCAAAGAAAATGCCCGAGCCTGCTTTTAGGGTGATGTCGACAGCAGCTTCCTGAATTGAGAAAATCACCATTATTCAGAAATCCAGAGCGCCCAGGTAACATCAGTGGGATGACAAACGGCAGCTCAGCAAAGCTCAGCCCATTGCTGGATGCCACGGACTTCACACAGACGCACTGACCCCCCAAATCGCTCACTGATGGATGGAAAAATTCCCACCCTCAAAAATGCATGTGCAGGTGGTGACAGGCCTGAAAAATGAACCAGGATGAAGAACTCTAGACTGTTACTGCTCATCGGTAGCTAGATATTTCAGATAGATACAACACTCCCCTTTGGACCCAAAGCAATGCTCTCTTCATCCGCCAATGCCACTTCCCTGCTCACCAGCTCTACAAAGGATGAGAGATGCTGGCTGTATTCATTCTCAGCCTTCATGTCTTGACTTCTTTCTTTTTTTACCAGTTTGAAATCCGATCTCAATTCTCCCCTCAAACAGATTATTACTTCAATTACTTTCTTGTAAGCTTCTTTCATTTCATGTTGAAATGTTCCCAAACTTTCTTTCTAATCAAAATAATAGCAATTAATTTACAAAGCTTGATTTGTAGGTGCATTAGGGCCATTCACCCTTCTATCTGGCCTGCAAACCAACCAGCTTTGACTTTTACAATCCCTTGGGAAATCAGGACTACATTTTACGAAAGGATACTGCAATTAGGAAAATACAAAAAAAAAAATATAGCATTGTATTTTATTCATCCACCATCTCAAAGCCGTTTTGGGGTTATGTGGCTCTCCTACACTTGCCTCCTTTGTGTCATCTTTCACAGTTGGAGGCATATAAGTTCTTCAGTCTTCCCATTGCTTTTCTTCCCAGAAAGATGCCAAACTTTTTTTGCAGGCTACGGGGATCGTCTCACACGTTTCTAATCACAAGCGTTTCTGCTGCGGGTGACTGCAAGTGATGATTCAAACTATGTGAGTCCCATTCCGATACAAGAGCATAAAAATGCAGCCGCTGCTGCTTGGAACGTGGCCACTGCTTAGCAGAGCAGAAACACACTGTGCGTTCCCGGGAAAAGCAAGAGGGAGTCATTTGTGCAGCATATGAAAGGTTAGGTAAAGCTGAGGGATTTGCACAGGCATAGGAGAGATGGAGATCCCAGCACCATCGGCTGGGGCATCAGTGCAATACTGACTCATGCAGTGATCCCCTGCAGCCCTCCCCTAATGCCCTCTTCCTCCTTTAACCCCTACACATCCTGCTGTTAAGGCAAAAAGTTCAGGATTTGACTTGCTGCCACACTAGAGGCTCTAAGTACAGTGTAAAGTTGCCTTTTTTCCAGCCAAGACCATACATAAACAACACTACTTGTCCTCCCTCTTCAGCCCACCGGAGTCCCATACCTGTCTGCAGGTTACCGCTAGCTAAGGAGAAAAACACAGGCAGTTTCACATCATTCCTCTCCTTCCGTAGCTCTTGTTCATTTGCTGTCAATCTCTCATATTTATCTTTGCAAAATCAAGTTATATATTTGAAAACATATATCAACAGCCTGACATTTGAAAATCCATTTACAGCACTTGTCTGCTCATTACCCTGTTTACAACCTTGATTTTATTGAAATGCCATTTTGAAATATTGATTCCACTTGAATTGCAAATAAAAATGGGCTTTCTTGGATTAAATGAAATATATATTTCACAGTCAACAGACAGAAAGATCGCTCTGAGTCGCTCTCACACAAAGAAATAATTGGGCCATTTAAGAGGGCTGTGTAACGCTGTATAACTCAGTAGACCAAGGGCTAAGGGCTGCGGTGCTGGGGAGCTTGAGGGTTCAAAACCTGTCCACAGTCCTGCATCATCAGACCCATTTATTCTGTCCATGTTTCCACTTTCCCTGGCTGTGATGATCAAAAGCTCTGCAGTAAAACTTGGCATATAACTCTTTCTATTCTCTGCTGCACCTATCACTGTGCCACCAGCTCCACAGCCCTCCCTGTTAAGTTTCTAGTAAAAGGTGGGTGAGTGGGACTGAAGCTTCTCCAGTGGATGGAAAAGGTAAGTGACATTGGCTCATTTTGTACATAAACATTTTGCCAGTAAACACTTTGCCAGTGAGACGTGTGAAAAATCACACATGTGTACCTGACATGGCTATGCAAATGAAATACCTCATGCTGGGGCCATGAACTCTATTTGCTGCTTAGTTTCCCCTTCCAAGCACTACAGTCAAACTACGTGGGCCAAAAAACTTCTTGGTAGAGACTAACTATGTCTTTACCGGGCAATTTATCAACAGAGCTTGGCTGATGGAGTTGTAAATCCAGGTAAGCAAAGCAATCCTTTATTTGAGGAGGAAGAAGGTGTCATTATAAAGGATATAGATTGTGTTTACTGCAGGGCTGTGAGCAGTCATTAGATATGGATCCAGCTTTCTACCAGAGCAAAACCCTAAAATCCTCTGTGCAACACGGCACTTACCATTACCCCTGGATGGGGTGGAAAGGCCCTTGGACCGTGTCAGGTGCTAAACCCTGGGTATCACTCACTGCTCTACCACAGGGCAGGTGTCAATGGGTTCCAAGAAAAGAGCTTTGCAAGCCCTCACAGGGCTCCATATATGGAGAGTCCATCTGTGAATCTTCATACCAACCAAAACGACTGGAGGCGTGTTGAACCAAGATATACAACCAAAATAATTTCACATGAAGCAAAGATCTAGTGAGGTGGGAACTCTCCCTGCAAAGCTTCTCCCAAAGGAGATAATTATCAGCCGCTGAGTTGCTTCTGATAAGGGCTGTTTCCACAGCGTTAGCAGCTGCTCATTGCTCCTTGGTTATTGCTGCTCATCAGTTCGCCAGTTAAACAGACAGATTTGGGGGTTCTCACAGGGAGAATCAGTAATTATTCAGTTCTAGCAGACAGAATGTGGAGTGGGAATGTACTAATCCACAGAGCACTGGAAACGCCTGCAGATGGCTGCATAAAGACTGTCCCTCTACCATGGATTACCAGATCCCTCTCCAACACTGCCTTCATTAAGCAAAGCAACCAGATTGCTTTACAGACTTTTACACCTGCAAACATTCATCTCAGATGCATTCTGACCAACCACCTAGGGTTCAGTTGCAAAACAGGAGTGCCACAAGACTGCGCAGCACATTAGGCTGAGGACACAAGCATGGGTCTGAGCCCTAATCCACTGCCCATGCATGTTGGCAACCACCTAACTCTGAGATAAGCATCCTCCTAGACCTTCTGCAATGAGCCAGTCAGGATAAGTCTTAGTCTGAAGCCACCTGTAACACGACTAGTCCTTCCTCCCAGGAGCTGAGGAGAAAGTCTCCTTTCCTCCAGCATCACAGCTCAGCCAGTCCCAGCACATGTTTCCCAATGTCATATGGGAGGAGAAGACCTCCTCATGCAGGTGTCAGCCTCAGCCACATCGCAGAGCTGTTATCTGCCTCCTCCTAGCCAGAGTGCATGCCCAGACAGAGTCACAGCAGAGTGTCTGCATGGAGAGAGAAGACACTGTTGGCCAAAACTCAACATTCAACAGTAACACACCAGATAAGCAGAGCAACGGTGGCTGTGTCAGCTGCTTCTCCTCAGTGTCTTGGCTCTGGGAAAGAGAGACTTCGCACAGACATGCAAGATTTTCTCTTTGGAGTCTCTGCTGAAACTAGCATGAGATCCCATTTAATGCAAGTTGTGAGGATGTACTTAATGCAGCTGCCGCCTACTGCAGTACTCAAACAGCTCACAATCTCCAAAACTCTTCTCTTCACAACCTCGTGGTGAAGCAGAGCACTGCTCTGAGTCTCATTTCACAAAATCCCACCCGAGGTGCTCACCCACATTGTCAGCCTACGGCAGCCCAGGGACCTGGACACGTATCAGCAACAGGACTAACACCACTGAGGAGGTACAATTGCAAAGAGCATTCCCATGTAGACTTTCACTTAGAAAAACAGAAAAAATCCATCAGAACTGTTGCAGAAATAAACAGCCCTTGGAAACCCTAAGGCCAGAGTGTCAGACTCAGGGGAGCCTTCTACATCTGAGAAAATGGAAATGTGGAAGCAACCCAAAGTTGCCATGAAGTGATCTCTGCAACTTGCTGCAAAGCTGACAGATATCTGTATCTTTACATGCTACTTCTATGCTTAACACTAAAATTAAACAGCTTTAGTTAGCTCTGTCCTGAAGGAACAGCTACATCATGTGGCAAGTCCCTCAAGGTGTCAGGACTGAAAGTGGGTCATAGAGAGCCCTAAAGGGCAACAACTTCACCACTTGGGCTGAAGACCAAGCAGTCCCTTTCGGTCCCATAAGCAAAGTTTATTGGTGGGGCGCAGGGCTGCAGTGACCAAATGGCTTCAGTGGAGCCAGTCTGTGCACGGTCAGCTCAGCACAGCAGAACTCACAGCTGCAGGGTCACCTCCCAGGGGACAGGATGGTATGTGCTAAGGTAGTATAGCCCTGTGAGACCCTACAGAATTACATCTGGCTCCTACAGCCTGTGGGCTGCAGCTATCGACTCCAGCCAAATCTCCAGCTCTATGTCTTATTAAAGTAAATCCCTACATAACGCTACTGACTCTTTATGGCAGATGCCATTTGCTGCTTGCAAGAGAGGCAAAGGAAGCCTGTGGGTAGGAGGGACCTCCAAATGCAAAACTTGGTGATAAGGAGTGATTTCCCACTCTTTCAAGAGCACATACATTAGCCAACGGGCCAAACAGCAACAAGAGGAGAGTTCTGAACTTCTTGAAGCAGTTCCTAACATCACCATTGAACTTACCAACAGCTACCAGAAAGACATTTAAGATACTTTCCCTCTTGAATTTACTCTAAGAAACAACACCTATTAGCCAAAGCTGCCTTTGAAGTGACAGCTAGGGTACGTACGCGAATCTCGATCTATACTACAGGGGGATCTGGAAACAGGTAGCCTATACTGTAGATAACTTGCCTTAGAAATGGCTGTCATTGTAATGTTTGCATTTGCTCCTAATCCATCTGCAGGAAACCTTCAAATACAAAAAGTTATTAAATCCAGAAACAATAAATTATCTACCAGGAAAAGAGAGAAGACGCAGCTCCTTTAATCTCCCAATAAAGAAGCCAAGGAAATTGCATCATACCCAGATGGGAGACCGATGTGGCTGGCCAGACAGACAGAGGGATTGGTGCATTGGCATTAATGGCATCGCTTCCACAGATCCAGACAGACAGACACTAGTTATAGCGGAGAGCGCCAAAGTGAATGCCTAGATCCCGATCCCTCTTGGCCGTTCAAGAGTCTGGATGCAATTTTTGTATCTGGTTAGTATTTCTCCCATAAAAGCACATCAAACCCCTGGCCTTAACCATCCTCACACACGCAGAGGAGTGAACTTTGCCACTCAGACACTTTGCTAGCGCAGTTCTCGAACAACATGAGAAAGGAAAGTCATAATTCCTTTCCCCTAGTGTAAAACCCACCAAATCTACAAAGTGAGGCTGAACTGAAAAACTACACTTGTCTTAATTTTCAAGCCAACGTAAAAAGAAAGGAGAAACAGCTTTTTGACTGAGTTTTCTTTTTCTTTTAGCACTGCAAACTTTTTTCTTTTGTGATCCAATATATCTCATCAGTAGCAACACAGTTTATTTTCTGGCCTCCTTCCACAAGCTCTCTGGGTCAGATAGTGGTATTTGTTTTAGTGAAACAAATGTGGTTGTTATCCAAAAAGAGGCAGATGTTTATCCCCAAAATGTTTCCTACCCGATCCCAACCCCCCTTTCACCAAGATTACATCTGGCTGAATTAAGTGCATTTAAAAACCTGTCTGAAGTAACGACTCCAGAGACAAACAAATAACTGTAACTCAGTGGAGAAAGGTATCTTCTGGCCTTTGTTCCTGCTGGCCATGCCCTTTACTATTTAAATCTCCACAGACGGAAGAAAATACTGCCAAATCGGAGGAGCACTATTTCAGACTTGGTCTCCCCCTCTTATTGCCAGGTAAGGGGTTTTTCTATCCATCAGCACCCCTGAAGACTCAATGTATGGAGCCCCAGTACAACGTTAGCCTTGACCCAGCTGTAGCAACTCTCAAAAAAAAGGAAGGGAAGAGCAGAAATGAACAGCAGGAAGATTTCACAGCCAACTAAACTAAGGCAGACGATCTGCCACTGTCCAAGACCAAGCTCACAGTTACTACAGATCCATGGAGAAGAAGTAACTATGGCTCATCTGAGCCCTGCAAAGCCCTGATACACCATCTGCTTTTACTCCATTGTATATCCTAACTGCAGCTTCATGGGAGCATCCTACAGCACAGACAGCCACAGCGCTGCTGCCCACTCTTGATACAAGAGCCAGTTTAAGGGAGCAGTTCCTCACCTCGCCTAAACTGGCCATTCCTAAGGATCTGCTGGAAAGCTGGGTGTGAAATCACAGCCAAATGTAGATCTAACCCTGGAGAAGCAGAACAGGCAGTAACAGCAGTGGCAAGGGGCTCCAAATCTCTGTAAGGACCTCAACACCCACCTATCAGTCTGAACGACTCGGCATGGCAGAGGTTAACGCAAAGGGCCACAGAAGAGGGGGAAAACATTTTAAATTAAAGGCAGGAATATTTATCAGCTAAAAGGAAAACCTCCCTTTCTATTGGGATCTGCCTTGGTAAACACAGAAGACACAAATCAAACTAATCACCTGGCCAACCCCTCACCCCACATGCAGCCAGTGTGCGGAGCCGGTCCCCTTTGCTCTCCCCGGCAGGGCCCTCTGCAGCTTTCCTGCTCTGAAGTTTGCTTACATTACTGGCTCCCTTTGCTGACATTGGCAGCTTGCTCAAGCCTTTGCAAAACTATTTTTTCTGGGATATACTTAATCTATCTTATTTTTATCCCATCTGTGAGAAAAAAACGTCCACAGCGCAAATCAATCTGCTTAGCAATGCAGATCCCATGACCTCCTAGCTAGGTTGCAGCAATGTTTTCTGTTTATCTGGTGCTGCCCTTGTGCACTCACCCATGCCCTATCCCTAACACAGCATGTATTTTCAAGTTGTCCTAAAGGTCTCTTTCAAGGTGAATTAACTGAGTCTCATGCATACTCTATTGCCGAGTGTGGACTCCAGATCATTCCTCTTCCATATAAAGTTTTAAATCAGTTTAGACTGAAAATCTTACTGAGGGATCTCACACGTTCTCCATACAATGTGCTGTAAATGAAGATGGATGCACTCCCTGAGAGAATCTACTGCAGCTCAGGGTGTCCCAAAGAAGGATACATGGACCACTAATGTCACATATGCTGCTTCAAGGGGATACAGGCCAAGCAGAGAGATGGTAACGGTAGTACCCATGTCAGCTGCTGGCGGTGGTGGAATCACCACTGCCAAGGATGGTTCCACTTTAAAAACAAAGGTGGGATGCCTGCTGCAGTTGGCATAGGAGTGAATTCAAGGAAGGTCTATGGCTGGCATTGTCCAGGAAGATGGACTGAATGGTCTCAGTGGTCCTTTTACACCTTTTCTTTAGGTACCTATGAAAACAGCTGGGTTAGACTACTTTGTGAGATGATGGCCGGAAGGATGTGACACAGTGGCCAGTGACAGCTGCTCCACGCAGAGCCATGCTGGCTTGCCAAGTGGTGGAAAAGTCTCCAGGATGCAGAGGAGGTGAGACTGTTTCTCTCCTCCTGCTACCCCAGGTAGCCCTGCGATAGTATTTAGCCTATGGTTTGGAGACACAAACGACATGTCATTATCACAAGGAGGTCTGCAGAAACACTTCAAGCAACTGTTTGTAAATCCATGTGTGTTTGTAAGTCCAAACATTTGTAAATCCATTCCCACCAACTGGAAATACATGTGCCAGTGACTATGAAAGCACATATACCCACACCTTTTAAAGGAAGGCAGAAAGACATAATCTTTTTTTAAATCAATATTTTCAATCAAAATTTCCTGAAATAAATCAGTAAAGCAAAGTTTTTTTTAAAAGTACCTACTTTAGTACTAAACTCTCTTTTCCATTCCCCACATCTCTGAATGAAGGAGCAGGACATAATACGGTCCTTCTATTAGCAAGGACTGAAACGTCAAGCTATACCCTTACACCACCTCACCTTCTTACAAAAAAATATCCATTATCCAGCTTGTGCAACACCAGAAAATTATTTTCATGTACACATAATTAAAAAATTGGCTAAACTTTGAATATTTGCCTCTTATTTTATATTTACCCCATTTTCTTTGCTGGATCACCAGCCAGCATGAGAATGGACAGGTATGGGTCATCTTCATTTGTTTGCAGACTGCCTCAGACCCACAGACAAAGGAGTCCTGCTCCAGAGTATGCTACCAGGGAGTGCCCTCCTTGGCTTGTCGAGGAAGTGAGAGTCTTCTCAAGATGACACTATGAATGCTGTGCTTTCTTCACCTCCGGAGACACTATAACACTGCAGTGCACCTACTCAGCCCCCTCCTAGTAGCACAGCACAGTCCTTAACGCTGAATCAATGCAAAAGAAACGGAGTACACTGAGCTCTTGGGGAGAGGGATATTACTCCATTTTAAGTTGTCCTGGAAAAATGTAAAAGTGGTATTTTTTATAGGTTAATGTATTTTCCTGATGCTCATTCTGGCCGGAGGGATCCTCTGGTCTTTCCTGACCAGCATTCATCTGTTCCTTTCTGAAACGCAGGAGATAAAGGAGATGCCTCCTGTGAGACTGGGTGGGGAAGGAGACATGGTCCACAGGTGAAGCAGGGGAACATGAAAGATCTGGAATGTTCATTTTCCTAAGGATTTCACTTAATCAAATTATCACCAAACTGCAAGCCATTTCTAACCACTAATCACCCACTGCCTGGAAACTATTTTAAATGAATGTAAATGTACAAAATACGGTTGATGAAAGCCTTGAAATATATATCCTGGGAAGTTTGTGAACTCTAACAACAGCGAAGAAACAAAACCACAGTTTCTTTTCATAACTTCAATCCTATTCTAGGGGCAATACACCAGCACATGTAATAGATCTTTCCTTCCTCACTGCTTTCTTGCCAAGAATGCCATTTGAACTCTTTGGAAACTGCACTATAGCTACCGCATACTGTCTATCTTCCAGAATATATCAAATGTTATTTAAATAAATGCATGCTAGAATTTTTCTACACTGCCTCCTGGTAAACAGTAGCCATAATGAGCCTACGGTCAGACTGAAAGAGTCAAAAGAGCTGAAGTCAAACAGAACAGCTTGGAATTATCATATAGTACCAGACTCTGCATACTGATATAACAGACTAAATACTTAGAAGAAAAAACAAAGGATCGCAGATGTTGCCCCACAAAAACTGCAGCCAGTCTTAGCACTGACTTCTTTGTCCTTTAACCTTACAGGAAAGACTTGTCAATACATATTGCATCATGGCAGCACAACAGCTGAATCAACTACCCAACCTTGGACAATGGGGAAACAACCCCACAGATACCCTCAAGCAGTCCATGTCTCCTCCTGAGGAGTTCCGAGCAAGTTTACTTCATGCTTCTCTAAGTCACGTGGTTTGATGGAAACAACAAGGTAGAAGCAATTTCCTTAAAAGCCATAGAGATTTTATGTTACGTTTTCCTATACTATGAGGTTTTAATCTGTAGGTCCTTATGGCCCAAAGTGATTTTGCAGATTGAAATATCAGTTTTCTGTAGACCAAAGTTCAAACCCTAACAGAACTTCACATTTTCCCGGTAGTAATCTAGTCCCTACAGTCCCCATCACAAAATTTCTGCTCAAAAGCAAGACCCCATGCTCAAAAATTCAGTGAAAGAGAGGATGGAGGAGGCAATGCGGCTCTTCAGCTGCCTACTCTGTGGCCAGCTCTTGAAACTATAATTGCCCAGAAATAAAATGTATGCAAATTCAGAAGAGAAACACAACAAAAACCACAACACAGGCAAGCTGCATCCATTCATCGATACAGCAAAAGCAAATATTGATGAAACAGGAGATTTTTTTTTCTAAGCCCTGGTTTGGAATTTGCTATTTCTTCCAGGGTCAACAAAACCTTCATATTCAAAATTTTGCATATGTGCTTTGAGAATTTGCATGCTATGAGGTCTCACCATGGATAGCATGGCTTTTCTCAAGCAACACGTGCAACAGAAAGCCATCGCAATTTTTTCCAGCCTTCCCTCACTAATAACACGTATCAGTCACTTAAAGCTTTTCATTTTTTCAGCATGTTGCAAGGGAGAAGGAATGAAACCTCAGACAGGTGGCTTTAAGGTAGCACTCCCATTTTGCAGCTGGGTAAGATGACCTTCCTGTCACCATGACTGGTGGAGGACGCGGGCTTCTCAGCTCCACCAGCTGCACTTAGTCTCCCTCTCAGATCCATAGCAGTCCTGAGGGCTGCAAGGGCACATCAGGCCCAAAGAGCCACTGCAACAGGGTTATGTTTTAGGGTGCCTGCTTCAAACTGCGCTGTTGTGAAATGACTCTAGGCTGTCCAAGAGACACAGAAAGGCAAGTTGGGAAGTTTTATGTCCACCTTTCAAGGTTGCTTCTCTCAAGCAGGTCATTTTCTTCATATCTTTGCCTGCATTCTTGTATTTTCCAGAAAATACCTTTCCTCGTCCCTTCCCAGTTCGTGTTGTCTTTTGCTGTTTTCAATATGCTTTCACTTTATCTCTGAGCTGATTCAAACTGTGTGACCTCTGCCATGAGAGGAAAGAACCAAAGGTCAAGAAAGCTCTTACGCTATTTCTGTAGTAGTGAATTAAACCGTTAGGGACACAAGCATGGGTGATGGAACTTGACTGTCTTATGAGGAGTGGCTGAGGGAACTGGTGGTGTTTAGTCTGGAGAAAAGGAGGCTCAGGGAAGACCTTATCACTCTCTACAGCTACCTGAAAGGAGGGTGTAGCGAGGTGGATGTCAGACTCTTTTCCCAAGTAGCAAGTAAGAGGATGAGGAGAAACAGCCTCAAGTTGCGCCAGGGGAGGTTTAGATTGGTTATAAGGAAAAATTTATTCACAGAAATGGTTATCAAGCATCAGTACAGGCTGACCAGGGAAGTGGTTGAGTCACCATCACTGGAGGGATTTAAAAGACATGCAGATGTGGCACTTCGGGACAAGGTTTAGCGGTGGACTTGGCAGTGTTAGGTTTACAGTTGAACTCCATGATCTTACAGGTCTTTTCCAACCTAAATAATCCTATTATTCTATTACACTATTCTATAACTCTATTACACAGCTACCTCACACACCTTTGGTGCAAGCCAACTGGTACCCTCCCAGATAATTCCCAGAAAAGGCTCAGGAACCAGCATGCACTATGTGAACGCGAAAGATGAACCACTGGAGCATTTGGTGCCCGCAGACACAGGTGCCTCAACCTTCCAAAAATTTCCGTCCATCATCTGTTGTGGCCATCAGACATCAGCCGTTCTTCCTAAGCATCTGTATCAGAGGGATAGGTGACAACTCACAGCTTGGTATCCATCTCCCTACAAATGTTTGCAAAACATAATCACTTCAGAGTAGGGAACCTATTTGTCTGATTCTGGAATTCACTTGTAGTACTTCGACTACACCATTTATGTTTGCTTTAAGGATATTTCATGTACTCAGGAGAGGGCAAAAGCAGCTTAATACATGTGAGAGTAGGTCCCGCTGCACCTCCACCCTTCTTTTAACTGTTATTGTCACATATGCTAGGAACAACAAATGCTTCAGAGCAGAAACCCTACCTGTTCAGGGCAAATGGGTGCAGAGTCTTTAACATTGTTGCAATGCCAGGGGAATGAACAAATTTGCCCCCTGGGTTGAAGCTAAAGGAATGAAATTCCTGCCCTGCCTAAAATCACATGGGTCTGCTTGGCTCATCTGGTGTTATTCCGTGGTGGTTTACAAGCACTTCTGTGCCTTGCTTTCTGCTCTGCTGTGTGATGCTTGGCAGCAAGCTGCACAAGTAAAACTGTGCAGAGGGCAAACGAGGGCCCTGGATGGAGACTTTTTTTTTTTTTTTGGCAAGCAAGCTTCTGCCTCAGACAACCCTAGAAAATTACAGAATTACAGAAAATAGATTGCATGGCGCGATAGCCATGTGATCCCCTTCCTAACACAAATCATTTCTCTTGGTAACAACAGGCAGTATCTTGCATACTGCTTTACAAATACTGGTTAAGGTCAACAATACTTCTCCAGATTGCAGCCTGTCCTTTGCACCTGCAAAAGATGAGCTATGGAAAGTTGGCTTCAGGCCACATTCAATAAAAGTCTTACCTTGGTGTCACAGTAACGAACCTGCAGACATCCAGCCCAGCAGCGTGACCCAGAGCACCTATCTGAAGTGTTCAGGCATCCAACACGGTGAAAACGAGAACACTGAATTTCGGAGGAGTGCCTCAGAACCTGTAAGCATACATGTATGGACCAGGGAGACAGAGTGTCTGTGCAGGCCAATTAGGTGTTCCCGTGTGCCCAGTGAGAAACTGCTGAGGGCCAGCCGGCTGGAAACACCAAGCCCAGAGATATATCTGAATAGGCACCTACCTCCTGGCTTGGTCCCCTCAGAAACTGGTTGACATGGCAGAGAAGTCTTTCCTAAATATCAGCTGGAAGTTCTCACTAGACATGTTCACTGCCTGACACGGCATCCCCTTGAAGGAGAGGTGATGCAAACCCATGCAGGAAGGCGCAAGCAGAAGATGGAGGTTGACTTGGCTACTGTCACGGTGCCCATGGCGTCTCTGGGGAGGGTTTCTGCTGCCACTCTTGCTGTCACTATGTGCTACCCCTGCACTACGTGCAGGTTTGCCTAGCCAGGGCTTCTTCAAGTACGCAAACAAGGGGAGAATTCCCAGTTTTCCACTTGTTAGTTTTTTAAAGAGTAGGACTCAATACTGAAAGCTATTTAGACTCTGGCTGACCAAATCTCATACCCAGAGCTCCCATACAAGCCAATGGTTGCAGGTTTTGGACAGAGAAGAGAGGTGACAATCTTTGGGACGTAAAACTCAAGAGGAGACAGGAACGCTCCTTGCAGGCTCATTGCTGGTCAAGCCTCCTTAGCTGGCTGAAGAGCACCCTTCTCAGTTCTGAATTGCAGCAGCAAGCAGAAAACACGACTTCTTTAAGAAAAGAAAAAAGGAAGCAAGGAGGATTGTCACCAGCAGTGGATCTCTCACTGCTTCCAGTTCTTGCTTGTGGAAGAGAGAGAAGGGATCTTCCCTGCACTTTGGGCAGATCTTTACCCCTTCTTTCCTGTGCACACCTGGTACCTGGCACCACACGCTGCTGTGACATTCATGGCATCAGTTCTCTCAGGAGCACTTTTTGTACTCGCTCTGTAATCAGATCCGAACCTGCTCTATATATTAATCTGACTGTAACCATTGTATCAAGTGGAGGAAAAGAAATAAGAAATTTAAGTTTACAATCTGCCAGCTATTCCAAAAACCAGAGCATTGTGGACAGTAAATAGAGAGAAGCAGCAAAAGAGGAGTCAGAGGAATTTGAGTCTTTCGTGGTCATTGATGTAGTAAATCAGCACTGCAGTTTTACACAGCCAAAAGCAGTGTAAAGCAGTATGTCTGAGGGAAAGGACTGAACTTGCAAGCACATATTTCAATGTGACATTCATGCACTACGCTAACCAGGAAAAGGAGGCTGATTTCATTAAAGAAAAATAAATCTCTGAAGACTATGCAGTCCATGTATGCATTAATAAAGAAGAAGGTAAAAAAAGGGAATCCAAGTATAATTCGAACAATTTTAGGCTATGTCAGAGGGGAATCACAGTGACTAGTAAAACAAAAGGAACACAGGATGTATATTACTAAGCTAGGGAAATCAAGTCCAGCTGGGAAACTCCAGAGCAGTAACTTACAGGTAGTGTGTCAGGTACCACTGCGGATGAGATATGGGCTTTACGTGTTGTTCTCTCTGTCCTTAGTACAGTAACTGATGACCAAGAACAAAACTTAGATTTAATTAGCAAGCTCTCTGGGTATACTTAAGTTAAGGTAGTGCTTGCATATTTAAATTATGGTGACTTCAAATGTTCTCAGCTTCCTACTGCACCAGCCCCGGTAGAAACAACCCCCACTTCAAAGTAAGACGGTCAGAGAGGAAAGAGCTGGGAATTGTGGTCTTCCTATTGCCAGTGGAGGAGAACATTGAAATACTGTGGTACACAGGGGAAATCAGAGGGACGGATCCTTTTTTTTCATAACCACAGAAAGCCTCTGAGAACACTCTCCCAACTGCAGGTACAAAAATGTGCTTGCTCCAGTGAAAACCAGCTTCTGCTGGTGTGGAAGGGGACAGACTGCTCTGTGTTCCTCAGGCTAAGAGCAAACTCCAGCCAAGGACAGTGGAGGACAGCTCCTTGGTTTTAGCAACTCTGCAGTTCTGCAATGCTGCAGACAGCTTGGGGTGCACTCAGAGAGACTCACCTCCAGTAAACTGCTGGGAATTTGCATCAGGAACATGAGGTCTGAGCACCTTGAGCCAGGATTCCAACCAGTGGCTCTGCAGAAATCGGGTATCTTGAGGTGAACACCCCACAGCTGACCTTCCTCAGAGGACAAGTTTATTCTCAGCGGGGAAAGAGAACCTTTCACAGTTACAAGATTAAGCTGGTCAAGAACTAACAGGACCTGGAGAAGCAACGGGAGTGGCCTCCTCCACTCTGCCTCCAGAGAAAAATCTGGATTTTATTACAAAATTCCAGCCTCAAGCTTCCTCCCACAGGATAGACCAAGGAGGCCCAGACTTGTACAAATTAACCAAAAATAACACTTCCAGGGAGAAAGTATGACTGAGGGGATTGCTGATGAGGTACAGAGGCCTCTCACCTCCTTCTCACCAGTTCAACTCCAGAAGAAGTCAAGAGTAAGGAAGAAAAGCCTCTGGCTTCAAGATTTTTGGTGCCCTTAGTCGATTTACTGGGAAGCGACTCTGCCACAACCATGAACATGCCAGGCAGCCCCAAGCAGCGGACAGAAGAGCAAAAACTGTCCTTCCAGCCTCAGCGTTAATCCATTTTAAACAGTTGTGAGTCGCACGGTGGCGAGGCTCAGACTGACAGCGAGCTTCAGTCTCCAGCAGCAAATACGTTTAAAAATAGCCAAAGCAAACAGGATACTGCTTGGAGAGGGAAGGAGGCACGCACCTTTTCGGCTGTGTTTGGCCAGCAGCAGGGATATCGCCTGGGCAATCCTGACCGTCTCCACTACACATCCTCATTGCCATGGCAATGTCCCACAAACAGAGCAGGGATCAACAGCTCCCTGGAGCAAGGACGCAAGGGCTGTCCTCAGGTAGTGGCGTTGCATTAGAAGAAGGAAAACAAGAGATCTGTGCAGGCAAGCTGAAGACTCACTAGAGCATGTAAATGTTACCCTAATTTGTGCATCAGCACTTAAATGCCACAAGAACTGCAGCTGGAGCTACACAAGAGCAAAGCAGACAAACACAGTGATTCTGATTCAGCCTGGGGAGACAGCCAGGACTGAGCCGGGAAGCACCCACAAGTGCTGGTGGGCCATGGCTACCCCAAATGCTGCTGCTATTCTCTGGGTGAACCCCGGGAGAAACAGAAGCAGATGTCTGGCAACATGCTGCTAGGCTGCAGCAGAGCATCCTTGGAGCAATCTCGGGCAGCACAGG
>Ga0065711_1000395_pt1 | contig 68986 bp, 42 predicted proteins | sample Hoacrofraction12_FD_59098 | JGI IMG/M metagenome (GOLD analysis project Ga0065711, IMG submission 59098) | Hoatzin crop microbial communities from Cojedes, Venezuela - Epithelial fraction 12 v2 (version 2) | ecosystem: Host-associated > Birds > Digestive system > Esophagus > Crop | place...
CTTTTTTTTTTTTTTTTTTTAAGAATTGATGAGCTTAATGTGCTTTATGGATGGTCTGCCAGTAACATTTAATTTTGTTCCTTTTCATTCTGTTAAGCCCAATAAAAATAAGTTTAAAACTGTATCCAAGTTGTATGCTACCACTTTGGTGGTAAAAAGAACATATAAGCATTAGACATTTCGATGTATTTCTTGCTTATTTGATTATAAATAAAATTTATTTACCTTTTTTTTTCCTGTCTGTCCAAAGTGACGATATAAGATTGAAAGTGTGCATTTGTTTGCCTCTGACAGCCAGTGTTCAAATTTTTTTTTATCTATGGGTAGTCCTTAGGAGTAGAATTGATTTTTATTAGTAGTTACATTGTGGCTTTACCCAGAAATATCAGTCTTCATGTTCTAGAATATGTGCAGATATATGGTATGGGGATGGAGGGTGGGGATGGTAGTGGTGGTGAAAAAAGCAGTAATGACTATTGAAAGGTGAATTCAACATTACAGAAATGCTAAAGTTGATCTCTAATAGAGGGAAAACTAGTCAAGTCAAATGCAGTCTCTTTACCAGTGTTAAGACAGTGAGCTCTTATTGATTTTTAAATACCTCTGACATGGGACTGTAGAACTGGAAGGGGCCTGCTGTGTCACTGTGTCCAGTCTCCTAAAATTACAGCTGCGAAAAAAAACCAAGAAAAAACCCTGAAATCCGAAATAAAACACCTTCTCCTCCACTTGCACTCACACTAGAGGTCACACACTGGCTGCACCATATGGTAAACCAAAGACTAGTGCTGCTTAACCAAAAGTAACAATTTAATGGGAACAGAGAAGAGAAAGAAAATTAAACGTGTTGCCAATTGATCACGTGCTGAGATGACTGTAGGAGGTATAATGTACCATGTGTGGCCAAGACAGATTTATAACTCCTTTTTTTCTGAGACAGAAGAAAATTTTTTTTCAGACTAAAATTTGAAGAGACCAAGTAATTCGAACAATGACCTAGAGGTCTTAAAACCACCAGTAAAACCATGCATCTTAACCTGCCTTTAGGCAATCTCCAGTGCTTCATAAGAAGTTTTTCTCTTGGAGGAGAGCAAGAAGAGGAGGGGAATCCTTCCTGCAATGCAGGCAGTTATCTTCTGGCGTTACACGGAAAAGAGATTCATCCTCATGCTGCAAAAACAAATCAGACAGCCCAACTTTCTTTGGCTGAATTCAGTCTTCCCCCATCCTTTCAAACATGCATGTACAGGGATTTATGTCTGTGTGCAGATTCATGCAAAAAGAGAGGTTTGTGGTCAAACTGCAAGTACAACTTGCACAGCTTTGATTTTGTTTTCCTAGATCTGATCGAAATCATTATACAAATTATAGAAACTGTATGTCATGTGTGGAATACAAAAAAAAAGTACAGAACAGTTTTTGTCCAGAGATTTGCCTTAATTTCTTGTTCAATGTCTTTTTCATCTTTTTATGTAGGTGCCAACTAGGATTGCTGTCTTTTTTTCTTGTGTCTTTTTTTTCTGGCTACAAGCAGACAGAAGGTCTGGTTGCCCAGGCTGGGAATGAAGAGGCTACAGTTTCATTTGGAGCCCCAAAGCTAATTATTAGTCAACATTATTACTGTTTGCTTTGTTCTTTGAGACAGATCTTGATGAATACACAAGTACCTTTATTCCTTATTTTTCGAGAAGAGAGCAGCCTGCAACAGGTAAGGAAGACAGCCTGTGTAAGATTCTGGAAATGTGATATTAGTGCTCAATTTTTTCTTGAAGGTAACAGGATATGAGATTGGCTTTGGACCCTCAGAGAGGACATTTGAAAATATCAGTTATTTAGACCTAATGCCCACTGCTGCTTCTTAGTGAACACTTCACTAGGAAATGCCTTCTTAGGAACTCTTCTTGAAGGACCTCTTAACCTAAGCTGCAGTTTGAGTATAACAGCTCTGGGCAGATAAGCTCTCTTTCTTTCTACCAAGAGTCTGAAGAATGTTTGAAAAATGTACAATATTGTTCCTTTGCTCAAGTACAAGTATTGTTATTATTTCCAAGATAAAAATATCTTCACATATTTCAGGCATCTTACTTTGGATGATGTAATTATTTTCTTACTTTATTTCAGTGGGAACAAAGCTAAGTCAGCAATCAGTACTTTATGGTGCATCTCCTAGAATTAGAGTAGCTTGCAAATGATTTAAGCTAGAAGAACAGCATACAGAAATCATAATTTATAGCTAGGAATTCACAGATGATCCTTGAATATCTTTATTGCTTTTATACTGTCACATTATTTTTGTCATTTATGTTATTTTTCTACAGGAGAAAAGTATATTTGATTTTCTTATAACAGTGACTTAATCTATTAATCTTTGATTTTCTAATAATAACATGTAATGCTTTATTTTCACTTTCAAAGAAAGTTTTATATTCCACTTTTTTTAAAAGAAGCAACAACAATGACAAATCCTCTAAAGAATGTTAAGTCATTAAAAAATAAAAGAAGCATGGTCTGCCAAGAAAATTGTTCTCCTGTTGCAAAGTGTGTCTATTCCAGAAAAATTAAAAGGAAGAAGTTCTAACTTAAGGCTTAGTGTAAGGTCAACATTTGCATTTTAACACAAATATTTTAGCAAGTATTCCTTCATTATGAGATCATAAACTCTATGCATTTTGATATAAAGATAGAATGCAGGCATAAAAGGAGCTATGGGTTCCTAGACTTTGAACAGGTATAGTATATTTGTGATTCTTCCTCCACATACCAGTGGTACCAGAAGTTGATATCTGGTGAAAAGCAAACAAAACACCCAAGCAAATTATTAAACAAAAAAGGAATTACTCTGCTTTGACAAGTATTAGTCAGGAGAAATTATCTCTTTTTAGTTGTTGTTCTTCTAACACACACAAGTGACAAGCATTTAGTACATCTGCTCAGCTGACAATAGAGCTTTGTCACTGTGATGACAAATGAAAAAGGATTGGATTAATTTAGTTATAAAGAGATTTACATTTTGCTTCTTCTGACTTGTCTCCACAAGACTGATGAATTAGAAATAATAATTCCTTCTGAAGCCACCCTTGTAGAATGAGATAGAAAAATTCAGCTAACTGAAATATGTATCATATATTTGTCAGGTAAACCCAAAGAAAGTTCCTTCTGTTATTAACTAAGCTCACAGGAGAGAACAGGGTTTGTAAGATATATGACCTTATTACATTGCTGGAGCACAGGAACTCTACTATGCTGTTGAGCACAATACCTTCACCATCTTTTTTTTCTCTGATACGCTTTGTCATTTTTAGTGGCAGAAGTGTTGATGTTGCAATCAGTATAAGATTCCTCAAGTTTTCATGTTTTTAGAATGATATAGAGGGATGCAATTTGAGCTTTCTACAAAGTACACTAAACAGTGGCAGAGTGATTCACTGGTTTTCTTAACTGTTGCTTTTTGTGTAATATGCATTGACTAGTTTGTGGTCTGTATTTTATGTAGAATCATACTTCTGCAAAATTAACTGGTACACTAGCTTACTGGTAACCTGAATGTCTGATGGATCATTTCCTAAACACTCAGATAACACTAAAAGATCAACATAACAGCCAAAAAGTGAATTAGAGAACACAGGATCTGAAGAGAAAGGAGGAGGAAATTATTTCAGAAGTGTAAAACCGTCACTGAAACAAAATGATAATAAAGGTTTGTGGAAATAAAACTGGCAGTTTTCAAATGTACTGATAACTGTGAAATATCTCCTCGTGCTTTCCAAAGTTGGTGAAATGTGACAGAGCAATTATATGAGAAACAGAAATTTTCACCTGCTGGCTTTACTCCCTGAATCAAATTCTACCTGCAGAAACCCACAAACTTCTCAGACATTAAGACAGCTTACCAATCTAAAAATGACACACTATATTAACAAGAAGTTTGGAGATTCAAATGATACTTTTCATCATTATTTAAAAAAAAAAAAAACAACCCAAACGCACAAAGGTCAATTAGCTTCAGCAATATAAATATAACTGACTCCTGTTTCAAGTTCTCTGGCATGTTTGCACTTTTAGCTATAGGATTTTTTTGACAAATAGCAGCATTTCTATCTCTCATTGCAATGCAGTTGGTCTTTCAACAATATGCAATGATTGCACAGCTGGCTCCCCAGATTATTGTGCTTGGTAAGAATATGCCAGTTTCACAGCCTTGGTTGTGTGTGTGTTGCGGTGCTGACTGACAGCCTGAAAAGCAGCAGTAAGTACCTCTAGAGGGCTCCAGAGATATTTAAAGAGTTACGACCCTATTACTTTTCCTGAAAAGGTTATTTTTCTCTTCCAGTGTTTTTCTTCTGAATTTCTATTTTCCCTCCCTTCATTTTTTTTGTTATTATTGAATGTCACCATTTTTATCTTTCTTATGAAATATATACCTGCCTATTTAGGTACTTTTCATTAAAATTTCTTCCTCTATTTTTTTTGCTTCCTCTCTGACTCTTTCTGAATATACACCTAAACTTCTGTCTCTGCTGTCATTGTCTTACAGGCGGCATCTGAGAACTGTTTGCTCCTGTATTAAGAGCAGTGAGTGTCTTCTGCTCCAGGACAGAGTTTTACGCTGTGAATTCAAGGTCTCCCTTGAGCCCTAAATCACCAGCATAAAGAAAGGCAGTATTTCAAACGTAGCCCCATCGTTTGTACGTTTGGTTCCTTGCTGGCTGGTTTAGTTTCTTTATGCTGTCCAGTGAGTTAAATTATAAGACTTATCGGATGTATTTTCTTTGGTGTCCAAAATCGTAGCTTTTGAGCCTCGTCTTGCTCGTTCCTGTCTCGGTGTTGTCGGTGAGAACTGGTACTTCAAACATAAACTTTAGAGGAATTGATACCTATTCTGGCACGCAAATGCATTGGTGTTTGTGGGAGGGAGGAAAGGTTAAGTACTGGTGATTTGACGCAAAGTAGGAATATTTTTTGTTTACCTGTGAAGCATAACACTACACCACTTTACATGGGTTTAGTAACCAGCACTGTGTCAATGTAGACGGAACACCATACTGAGAAAATATAGGTGTTGTCTGTGTTCCTCTCAAGAAACAGTTAAATAAAAAGTGTATTTTACTCTGTGTGTACCTGCCAGTTTTCAGAGATGAAACACAACTGAAGTCTGAATGTGGTCCTTTGGGATGAAACCCTGATTCCACTGAAGCTGGTTGAAGTTTGTGCAGTGACCTAATCAGGGACACGATTTTGACTTCTACTTTATATATGTCCAAGAAGAGTAAGATGAAGAGTAAAAAAGTAGTTTCAGTCTAATCTGTGCCATCAGGAAGTGCACTGTATTTTCTGCAGCTGGAATAAACTGCAAATAGAAAGTGTGAAAGGACTAATCAGTAGGATAAGTTAATGAATGCAGCATGTGTCATAGCATTGCAATATGATAATGTAATTTACATGAATGTACGGTATGAACAAAGGCCCCAGAGAGCTCTTTTTCCATTGCTACTTCAGCTATATCATAGGGAAATACCTGACAGCAATGGAAATGTCTGTAGGGCTTTACTGAAGCCTTTTCAGTATCCACATGAAGGCATGGCAAACGAGTTGGCCAGCAGTGCTGAATGATGACAATGAGTAAATGGAATCAAACTTCAGGTTTGTTAAACACAATTGTACATTTGCAATGACTTCACACATATATTATATATATGCACACACACACACATATACATATGTGTAGTTATGTATATACCCCCCACCCCCCAAAAATAAAAAAGAACCCCAAAAAATCAAAAAAACCTTTATGGTGCCAAAGCTATGTTGGCATGGTAAAACCCCTCATGAAAGAACTGTGCAAGTAAAATTGCTTATTTGGTTGTTCTTAACCTCACATTTATTTGAGCAGGATGGCCTTAATCTGAAGGAAATATGATTTTTTTTATCTTCATCTTTTTGAAAGCAAGACACATATTTGCTTTAAGAGATGAAAATGCAGATTGACTCAACCGAGGTGGCAAGGGGAAAGAAATTTACTATTAGTCTTTCAAGTGAGTGATGTGAACAGTACAGGGACTGTACATTTCAGTATGATGTTTTCCCCTTCTACAGGCCATTACATTGTCAAAACGTAACACTGACTTATATTAAGCTTATGATCCAATGCAACTTCCCTGTCCTTTTCTATACGATGTTTTTTCCAGCTTGTGATTTCCCACTTTGATGTGAAAGATTTAAAAATACAGGCACTGTTTAGCTTCGAGAGAGGACTGAGCAGGACATTAACTGTTTCAAAATACCAACACAGCTACTGCAAAGTAATAAAGAAAAATCTGTTATTTCCGTTTATGACAGAACAAGAAATATTGGGCTAAATCGAAGCACCTATGATGCAGTTCAGAGGTCAGGAAATTTAACAGACACTCGTGAGGTACCACAACATGTTGCCTGGGGAGTTTATGGAGCCTCTGAGTCCACATCTAACGTGGTCTGTCAGGAGTGAAATAGCTGAGGGTGATCCTACACTGGAGAGACACTAGGTTATCTTTCCAGCTGCATTCTGGTGCTGTGTACGGACATGATCTAAAGATGAACAGAGATCTTTACTGGTGCTCAAATCCAAAAGGAAGCATACCCATAGCATGCAGCAAAAGGAAAAAAGCCTATTTACTTGTACCTTTGGCTCATTTCCATGTTATTTTTAACACTGCAAAGAATGAGGTAAAGAAGGATAATTGCCAAAGGAAACATTTAGCTTTAGGTGTAGAATATCAGTGAAAATAGATGCAATAATAAAATAAATTTATAAAAAATGAGTATGATTTGTAATTTAACGGTAAGTAATGTATTATTTTCCCCTCTATTTAAAATTATTCTTTTACTCAGTTCATGAGGTAAAATTTGTTTGTGAGCATTTTTCTAGTATTCAGAAGTCCAGAGCTTCTGGCTTGCTTCGGTGGGGTACTTAGGCCATGTATTTTCTTTTCTTTTGAATTAGATAGCTTAACTTTAAGAATCATCATAATTTTCAAGATATTCATGGCATTCTTCATGTGATTTTCAGCATAATATTCATGCCAAAGCTAAGATTTGTCCATGTCAATGTTTTTTTCATTTATGCGTAAAATTGCCTGTCCTTAACTACTACTGCTGTGAATTTCAGCAGATGGGCCAAGGCTACCACTAAAGGAAATTTTATATTTAGTTCAGTAAAAATTCTTAGCAAAAACTTTTCATAGATCTGTAGGTGCTTTAAAAACCCCATTTGATTCTTTTTTTTCCCTAAACTCTCCTGTCCTTGAAACAACTGATCTTGGCTTTCAGTGAGAAGAAAATAACTTTATTGCTTTGAGAGTTCTCATTTTAATTTGTGTTTTTGGCTTGTAAAATAAAAATCGTGTTAATACTATCCATAAAACACCATCCACATGATTTTGTGAGGATTAGCACCCGGTTGAAAGTAATGAATTTGAACAGAGCCATATTTACATCTGCTTTTCTAAATATTTATACCACATTTATCATCTCATTTACTGAGTGCTTGCAAATAGATCTGCCAAGCACCAAACATCAGAAATGATAGATGAGATGCCTTTTAAGATATAACCAACAGACGCGTATTCAGTGACGCTACTGATTGAATTTAAAAATAAGAACAAACAAAACCCACAAGACAGAGCAGTAGTAACGATCTTAACCAGAAGAATGGATAGAGTGTAACTAATTTCTATTTCTCCTGTTTGAGGTGTAAAACTATTAATTCATTTACAGTGATGATCCTCTTGAACAAATACTACTTTCTGGTCATGATCTTCTCATATATTACTTCAAAACTGCTAGAAAACATGATGATTGGAAACAAAATTAATTCAGCATTTCAAATTGGGCTAAATTGCTTTTAGAACTTTTGTTATTACCAGCAAGGAGTGGTTTATTTTCATGTGTCATATTTTCCTGCAAAATGGCAGGCTAAGTGCGGGTTTATACTGAGAAACTAAACTAAACTAAACTGTCTGTGCTGCTCCTTCCCCTGTTCCACATGTTGTCCCTCCCACTGGAGACAGCAATTCAGGAACTGCTCCAACATGGGTCCTTCCCATGTGCTGCAGTTCTTCAAGAACTGCTCCAGCGTGGGTCCTTTCTACAGGGTACAGTCCAGCTGCTCCGGTGTGGGGTCCTCCAAAGGCTGCAGGTGGATCTCTGCTCCGCTGTGGACCTTCATGGGCTGCAGGGGCACTGCCTGCCTCACCGTGGTCTTCTCCATGGGCTGCAGGGGAACATTTGCTCCGGCATCTGGAGCACCTTCTCCTCCTTCAAGAACTTCATCTGGGTGTCTGCAGAGCTGTATCTCGCTGTTCTCACTCCTCTCTCTCACAGCTGCCATGAAGTATTTTTTTCTCTTTGTTAAATATGTTTTCACAAAGGCGGCACCGATTTGGCCGAGGGGCTCAGCTCAGTCCTGCAATAGGTTTGATGTGGAACCGGCTGGAACCATCTGTCTGGCATGGGGCAGCCCCAGCCTCTCCTCACAGAGGCTGTCCTGCAGCTCCCCACTGCCAACGCCTGGTGAGTACTCCCAAATTCACAAGGGCTAACGTTGGTGGTCTAGTCTGAAATGCCACCACCTACAAGGATATCCTTCCTAGAATGGAAGGAGTGTGCATCCTGCAACCTCAAGCTCTGAAGTGACAAATCTCAAGGTGCCTTTGATGTCCGTATATAGGGCAGGTGAACATAGAGGTACTTTTAGTCAAGTTTATTTTTGTATAGTTCCCGGTTTAATTGGAGTCGCTTGAATATTTAATGTAGGCTTATGTTTATTATTTCAGGGTAGGACCTTCATTTTTTCATCTGTCTAATACTATGTAATGCCACAGGGAGGCAAGAGGGTGACGATGCTTCCTTACCAGCGAGGTTTCTTGCGCACTTGCAGACTGCTGGTTTGCTCCCTGGCCAAATCTCACATAGATGCTTAGATGTCTTGCTACCAGGCTGGCTGAGCGTAGACTGCCTCTTGAGAAATGAGAGGATGTGGAGTCCTTTTCCAACACCTGAGGTTATTCTGTTCCCATTGAATTGGGATCCTACTTAGTATTCTATTGTTTCGGTATAATGTTATAATGAATAGCTTACAGGTTCAGCACAGTATTACCAGGACATGCTGAAAACTAATGTTTCTAATTCATAATTAGAGGAGAATGTGAACTACAGTAAGAGATTTAAATAAATTATTTGGAAGGTGCTGCATTGCAATGTCTGTGAAATCACTTTCAAGCTCTTTAAAAGGAGGTTTTTCACCGAGTTGCTGTTTGGAATTCATGCAAAGCATGTTCGTTTATCTACAAATGAATGCTAATAAGGAGCCTTTCAGGTTCTGTGATATGCAAAAGATTTCTGCAGAAACTGAAGCCCGTCATATATAAATCCTTTCTTACCTTGTTTCAGTGGTGGCTCCTCTGATACCAGAAATGAATTTTTCAGTCTGACTCCTCAAAGCAGTTGCTAGCTTAGTAATAACATTTCAGCACCTGCAAATGCCTTATTAGAAACACTTTCATGATTCCCCCGCATCCCTACACCGAGACTCACTTGCTGCAAAAATCTTCGGGATTTTCTCTGCAGTCAATTTTACACTATGTAACCCAATCTATCTAGAATATTCCCATTTGTATAACAATACAGCCCTGGACTTTCTGCAAGTTTTAAAATATCTATAGGGATGAAAATGAAATCATATTATTGGTACAGTAGGAAATAATATTCCCAAGTGTATTTAGCAAATGGTCCTGTTTCTTTCTATTCCTATATTTGCACCTACTTTTGTGCATTTGAAAAGGTTGTGCATATTTTATTTAATGGTACTATAGCAACATAAGAATTCAGATGAATAGGAAAAGAGACAAGACAGTTACTTCTATAGATTTAATTGATACTGTAAATCAAGTGTAACTTTTTATTATACTTTAGATCAGATTCATTTCCATTGTTTGCATGATTCTTGATATATTTTTCAATGTGTGATGCCATCTTGAGAAATTTGACTTTTATTTCATTAAATGCAAGAAAACTGAAGTCTCTTGGTTTCCACCAGCTAAGGCAACAAACAGCAACGTAACACCCTCCCCCAAAAAATCATATTCATAAATGTCATTCCTTTTTCCGACAGACATAGTCCATCGATTTAGGTGCTAAAGTTCTGCAATATAATTCCTGCTAAAACAAGTTTCAAGGTGTAAACAAAGTACCTGTCTCAAAACACAATTTAATGACTGGTTAAATAACTTGGGGAAAATAATATTGTGTACAAATCAAAAATGTTTTGCTGTGTGCACTTTAGTTAGCAGGAAAGCATTTTATCTGTACCTGCTAAATCAAATACTTTACTGAAAGTATTAGAACTTTAAATGGAATTCTATCATTAAATAAAGCAGATAAACCCAGTAGCCCCAAAATAAGGTATCTCCCATCTTAATGGAAATTGTTTGGCTTGGTTTGTTTTTTTCTGTGCAAAAAGACTAAGCATGTAAGCACTTGTGTGATTCGAAACCCAGGAAATCCTTTTGAAAGCTGTATTCTAATATATTCATATTTCTGTAATGAATTATAATTACCTCTGTACACTTGTTACTGATGTCATTTACTTTTAGGTAGAAGCCCTGGCTCCCTCTAGGATGAAAAGCAATTCAGATTATCCTCTTTTCAGGCAAAAATGAGTGGCGAGTAAAATTATTTGTATCACTACTCTTCCAGACCTGCTTTGAAGTACCTTTGTGCTGCTTTCAGACGGTGCTGAAGCCACACAGAGCCTTAGGATTTCAGATGAACAGGTGGTTCTGACACTTCCAGTTTGGCCAGCAAAAAGTACTTTTTATCAGTGTTTAGGTCACTTCAGATTCTACTTGTGGTGTCCAAGGTTATGCTGAATGTTACTGTAGCAAGGATCATTCCCCATCTCCTAAGCCCAGCTGCAGCCACTGTCTTGAAGCTTCATTATATTTCCTTGCCAGAAGAAGACCTGGGCGTGGTTATGCCGCTTTCTTCTCTACTTTTGCACAACCCTGGCCCTAGGAGCAGGAGCAGCAATGTGCTCTACAGAAGTGGCAGCCTGCATGACCTGTAAACTGCTGTGTTGAAGCGCTCACTGGAAGATGAGAATAGATGCAGCCTGACTCTCCCTGTGTGCTGCAGATTGCGCTTGTGCAGCTCGGGGTTTTAATCCTAGAGTCCTCCTAGAGCTGGACTGCTGGTAACGCACTATACTGATTAATTTTTCAGCATTTATGTTATTTCATGGATCTAATTCTCTGCTGCTTGACCATACCAAAGATTATGGCAGAGTTAGGATTTCTACCCTATTCTTTAAGAATAAAAACTCTAAACTACGAATATCCATCTTGTATGTACTGTTCATGCATGGCGGGGGAAGAGGGGCGAGGCTTCCTATTTAATAAAAAAACAAACCACATAAATTCCTCCCATTGCCCCTACCTCTACATACAGCCTTGTTCATCTGAAATTAAATGACAAATCTCTGAGACTGCTACTTGGTGGACTTCAGTTTACTGTTGAGTAAAGTAGCCACTTAATAGATATTTGTTTAGTCAAGGACAAGGAGAGCTCAGCACTGGTAAAAGAGAATCTCTGCAGGAAAAATAATAACATTCTGAGGAAATTATTACCCACCAATTCTAAAATTAAGTTACTATTCATACCTGATCTTTTGGCTTACAGAATGGAAATGTATATAGCCAGTAGAGAAAAAGATAATAAAACCTCCCAATCTTATGTGCTGAAGAAAAGTTAGGGAGGTATAGAAGTAGCTAAATGCTTTCCAAGGTGATGTGTCCTATCAATTTTAATTAAACTGAAATAATAAATTAGATAAGACAATGTGAAAAACAACCTGGTTATGCCATTGCATGCATTTTCTACTTTAAATAGGCCCCTAGCGTAGTAGTTTCTGCAGTTTTGTGCAGATCGTTACCGAGTCTAGTCAGAAGATTTAAATATTGATCTGATCTGTAACTTCTCTGAGTGCACAGCACTTAACGAAGCTTTCAAAGCTGAACTGCTCTTTTTTACCAGGTGACAAGTGAAGAGATAGAAAATGACAGTAACAGAACATTAATATTTTCAGCTCAGCTCTTTAAATTCTGCAGTAATGACACTGTATATCTGTCAGTTAGTAATGTTTGTTTTCTACAAGACCTTAATTCCAACTGGACTAACATGGTTTTTTTTTGTTTTAAGTGGCACAGGAGGAACAGAAGGCAAAACCACTTTTTTATCTATGAGAGCTAGTAGGATAAAGTGATGTGGGCCATTAGGTCTTGGAGATAGAAGCTTACAGCTCCATTTTCATTCTTGTTTCTCTGTCAAATTAAAAAAAAATCCTCCAATCTTTCCTACTTTGGTTAATATAAAGAATTTATGTGAATAGTTTACAAATACTTTAGAGGTGGTTGCATTTTAGAAGTAGTGTTTATGTATGTCAAGGACTTGGATATCAAAGTTTTAAGGTGAATAATTATAAGATACAAATTGTTCACTGTACAATAAGCTGTGAATACATCAAGGTTATTGAACACTGAAAATAGTAAAGGGAAATTATAGAAACACAAAGGATTTCTTCAGGCTTTAAAAGCTAAGGATGTCTTTTTACCCTTTGAGAATATTTTGTGTGGCTCAATTGATTGTTCTCTGGGTGCCTCTGCTTGATGAATTGATTCAGCACATCCCAACTATCATCCTTCCTTTTCCTACACACCCAATCCTAATAGATTTGCGTTAGTAACTGAAGACTTTTTTGGTGTTAGTTGTGCTTGGAAAGGGTGATTTAGGAGAGGATCACATTCCGGAGCATGGCCTATGGCACATGGTAATTGGGTAATAAAGCATGGAACTGTCAGTAGGAATATAAATACTGCTAGACGTAATTGCCATTCCCTGTTGTTGTAGTCCTTCAGCAAGCCTGTGGAAGTATAGCAGCTAACAGACTTCAGAAAAAGCTTCTTTTTTGAAGTACATAATTATTTTTCTAGGTTTTATAATGCTTAATTGGGGACTGTGGGTAAGGTGATTCCTTGAAGTATCCCCTGGTCCTGTGGGAGGATAGAAGGAAGATGGTTGTTTTTATTTAGGTCTAAATGTCACAGTTTCTCATAGCCAATATTTTATGTGCTGGAGGTACATCCACACAGCCATTCACATCTGACCCTCTTCTGCAATGATCAGGTGTGAGTGTTAACACACAAACTATGCTGCAAAGTGGAACTCTTGAATAAATAACTCAGTAGACAGTAAATAAAAATTCCTTGAGTCAAAAATAACAAATGTTAACAGTAACAACTGACTCAAAAATAACAATTCCATTAATTCAGTAATTCCAAACTAGCAAACCCCAGCTTCTTAGCAATTCGTGTCTTACGTATTTCCGATACTCCCATCATGATATAGCCAACTCTCCAGATCCACAATATATTTAATCCTCATCTTTGATTCCCTTTGGTAATATTTCTGGATCGTGCTCATGTTCTTTGTCCCATCTCACTGAGTTGCCAGTCACCTGCTATATCCATCCATCATCTCTTGCTTGATTTCACTTATCAGGCACCTGGGTGGACCCTTCTGTGTTGGGGCAGAGCCTGTGGGTGCTGACTGACCTACTGATTCTCCAGATAGCACAAATAATGCTAAAGACACAATACAGCGTCTCCTTTGGTAGAGCATTAACTTGAATTTCTTTCCTTTGTCTATCTTCTGCCTTTCATGTGAAAATTTAACACCTCTGGCTGCCCCTGAGCTGTGTTCCTGAGTGCAGCTGGCAGTTCCCAGCTCCCCATGTCTGCAGCACAGGACCAGAGGCAATGTGCTGTCTCCTTGCTCCTTACAGTGCAGAGGACAGGAGCTTTCCTTCGTCCTCGGGGAAAAGGATGGTGTCCAGCTGGATCTCATGCAGCCACTGAGCTGGCAGCTGGACTGTGCTCAGGTATGTAGGTCCTCTAGCTTGCATACAGCCTTTGAGACTCCTCTATGAAAGAGACAGACCTGGAAAACAGAATCAAAAATGTGTGAAGAGGAGAGGGAAAGGAAAGAAAGTGTGATATTGCAGGAATGTAATTTGCTGATGAAACAAGGTTAAAATGTAAACTGTGCATCACCTTTGTTTTAGATTTACTCAATGTTCTGCAAGATTCGCTTTCAAGAAACCGGTAAAAAATGAAAAGTAGAGCTGAAAAGTTTCTGTGTGAGACCACTTTCCAAGATATCCCTTAAACATTTTTGAAGAGAAACAAAGAGACTGCACAGAAGATTCAAACTGTGAAACTCTACATCAACAGACTCTTTTCAGAAGAGAAATGTCTTGGTGTGGTGTTTCTATGATCTCCTTTTCATAATCACTGTCAAGTTCCCCATAATACCTATTTCAGACTTTTCTGAAGAATATCACAAGGCACACACCCAAGAATAACATTTATACATCATAAATGACCTGAAAAGGTATCCCTTTGGGGTAACGACCCAAAGGGAATGATGAGATGATACAGTGAGCAGCAAACTTAATAAATAGTACGGTAAGTAGAAATTCTAATTTTTACTATTGTCAGATATTTTAAAACCCTATTTTTTGTGTGTGTGTGTGTGAAATAAATAAGACTGATGTTCATTTTCATATTTACAACACTAGACAATGTCCTCTATATCTCTACAACACTAGGTGATGCCCGTTTAAAATTTGCTTATTCTGTATGGTAGAAAGTCATTTACCAATATCAACTTGAGGTTTCAATAACAGATATTAAAAGCACAAACAAATCACAATAGCATTTTGTATTGTATGAAACTGTTCCCACCTGATCAATAATGTATTCCTTCTTAATTATTCAATTTTATTTAGTGAAAATTTTATGCCTACTGGAATATTAATATGATATAACAACTGTAAATATTCCCATTTTAATTAAAATACTTTACCAAAAGTTGAATGAGAAAGTTTTGATGCATTGATAAACATGGCAAAGCAAAATAATCCATTGAAGTGCAAAATAAAGCCAAGGAACAATAAAACTACTAGGGAAATTGCCTTTATAAGTCATATACTTTACTTTTTGCTTTCAAACTCTGTTGTATATACAAATGATATAACTGAAGCATTCTGAAATTATATGTGTTACTATTTATTTTTCATATGCTCTGTATAACTTTTTCTGAGAGCTTTTAGGAATAGAAGGTGTTCCTATTTAGTGCTGTAGAACAGCAATCTCTAATCTCCAGGAAGTTAGGTTTTCTTTTAACTAAAAATGTTCATTCCAACTGGAAGATTTTCCAGATGAGGTATTCCTGCCAAATCCCATGAAAGCATTAATAAGCTCCTGGATACCTTTCATGTAAGAGGAATAACATCACTGAGCAGACGACCTTCACAGTGTGGAGGTGCTTCACATCCATTGTAGGCTTCAGGCTGTGGCTGCAGTCCTGGATTCACTGATCTTGATAGCAAAAGATCTTCTGAGGGGATTTCAATGCACAGCTGTGCAGGGAGGAGATCTCATTGCGTGTCCCTTTACTAAAGGTGGCTGACTATAGCTGCCCATGATCCCTGGGCAAACATGGAGCAAGGAAAGGAGAAAAGAAATGGCAAATAAATTCTCCAGAAGGAGCCCTGAAAATGCAGAACTTTTAAAAATTCCACTTTGTGATAATACTGTTAAGTACTTCTTTGGAAATAAAAAAAAGGAAAACCAAAACAACCTCTCTCTCCCCCCCCAAACAAACTAAATAACACTGCAGTATGAGAGATAAGGGAAGCTTGTCTGAGAGAGAACTGAAACATTTTATAAATATTGTTAAATGTGTGAATTTGTACTATGCTTGGAGTAATAATCTCAGACAAACTGGAAATTTGTCTTGTCAAGTGATGCTTTCAATCAGGTATAGAGCTAGAGCTACCTAGAGGTATGGAGCCAACTACAGCGTACGGAATCTGCACCTTCGAATACAGGGGCTGCCTTTATGAGGGATACCTGAGGTAGTGCCGCATCACATCAAATCATCCCACATTGATGTTGGTGCTGTGTGGGGCTGTTCTCAGGATTAATGTGCATGCTTAAGTTACTTGGCTCAATGGGACCTACAGCAGTGTGAAAATACGAAGAGAGGAAGAAGGAATAAATTAATTAGAAATGAGACAACAATCACAGAAATAAAAGCTGGAGGTAAAAAATGGATTGTACTATATTTCCGCTTTCACTATTTGAATATATTGCTGTTGCTTTGCTAGAAAACGGCTCTTCACTGTAGCAGCACCTTATCTTCACAGCTTCATGTTTCAAACTGTCAAAATGTAATAGGCCTTACTAAACTGCTACTGGTGGATAGGAGATGATGCTTAAAAACCAGAACAAAATAATGCAAACAGAAGATGGATATTCCTCTTTCACAGACACAATGTTATGAGTGAGGCAAAAGCCAAACCAACTTAAAATAGCAGAGGTTATGAATAATGCCATAAACTGTTCGGAGATATCCTAAGTAAGGTAGGCTGAGCTATCCTAAGCATGGGATGTCCTCTGTCAGAATGCATAACTTGCATATTCCCACATTTGGAAAGGTTTTTTTTTTTGTTGATTCAGATCTGTCCTTAATTTTTTACATTTTCATACAGTATTTTAAATTTTTACCCCAGATATTTTTTTCGCTCTTCAAGATATGCATAAAACGAAAATACTGGAAAAAAGGTAATATGCTATGGCAAGACAGCTGTACAGGACATCAGCCTCCTGAGTCAGACCAATGGCCCATCTAGCTTGCCTCTTGCAGTGGTAGAAAAGTGATGTTATTTAGAGAACACATTACCCGAAGTCCTCCCTGGAGGACATCACTTCTGTCTCTTGTCTATCCCAGACAGAAACTATGAAGTCTTAATCCATTGTCTCCTACCTTTTAACCAGCTTTCAACTCACAAAATGACCTTTCCTAGATTCAAAGACTATGAGCACGGTGGCTTAGTTCCTGTCAGAGCTTTCAGTGTGGAATCTTCTCAAATACTTCTGAAAAATCCAAATACTTTATGTCCACTGAATCTTCTTTATCCACACATATAATTAGATGCTCATAAAATGCTGGGAGGTTAGTGGGACAGTGTTGTGCTTCACAAAATCCATGCTGACTCTAGAGCTCTTCTTCCCTTTTACCAGAGATGGTAATCAGAGTCACAAGTTTATAGTTTCCAGAAACCCCATCTAGATCTTGAGACAGGAAAAATTGCTGCAAAACACATTCCTTTTCATTTATTTATTTTTCAGGAAAGATTGAACAAATATTTAAGGGTTTCCATCAGTATTTCCATGTGTTGCATGATAGTCTTTCCAAGCACCCCTGCATCTGAGGTGAAAAGAAAAAGGAAAAAAAGGACGGGGGGAAAGGGAAAAAAAAGTCATTCTCTCAATAGCCTCTGAATGTTCCCGCAGTTTTCATACAGTGTTGATGGAAAAACTAAAAGTGACGTCTCTAGTACAAGAGTAGCAGAGCTACTGTGTTTGTATTCATTAAGGTTTAAATTCATAAATACTGTAATTATAGATAGCAGTCAGCGATATAAGCAGGAAGCATATCCACTTGTTCAAATCCTGCAGTGTTTGCCTGTGTGGGAAACCCTGAGAATTCTAATTTAAGGCTTTGAGTCACCTCTAAGGTAGGGAAGTAGAGTTGTTTGTTATAAAGGGAGGCACAATACTGTAATTACTTTTTATGCCAGTGTCAGCATCTTTAATAAGTATCTGCACTCTCCTCAGCATGTGTACTAAACCTTGATGCAGTCAGTGTAGAATAAAATTGGCACTTCTTTGTCCTGCTTTGTCCTTTCCGTTGAAGTTGTACAGCTAAAACTGAGCTGAACAGCAAACTGATAAAGATGCTATTTTCTAACGAATGAAGAGACAAGATGCTTAGTTGATGTATTTGCAGCATTATTGCATACTTAACACAAGACTCGTCAGGAACAGATTTTGTTTTTTATAGAATGCTCATTTAATAGTCATACACAGTGGGAGGAATGTATCCTTGGGCCTAATTTTTTTTTTTTCCGTTCTTCTGGTACTTGGTAAAATCTTGTCTGTTCTACAGATGTTGACCTTCTTTTTCCTTTCAAACTATATAAATGAATAACATAATAAGTTTAATGCAAAATAACTATTCCTAACTTCAAGCTCAGAATTTGTTACCTCTGTTTCAACCTGTAGAACCACTTATGTGACCCCAGTCTTGTCTCCTTACTCTCATTTCCCCTTTTCATTTAACGTTTTCAGAAAAATCTTATTTTCTTTTAAGCCTTGCTTTCTCTTGTGTCTTAGGCTGTCACAACTCCAGCAGCATTACAACCTCAATAGCTATGGTAGTTAGTGGATGGTAAAACCTGTAGCAGTTAATTTGAAGGAGTTTCTGAATAAGTGATCAGATCACTGTGGTCATTTAGTTTCTCCTTTCCAGGGTACAGGCCATTGGCCATTCTTAACTTCCCACCTGCAATGAAGCATATGTTTTAGAAAATACTCAGCCTTGATTTGTAAATGGCCAACAGAAGCCTATGTAAACTGTTCTAATTACTTCCCCTCAGTTAAAAATGTGTCCCTGATTAAAAGGCTGAGTTTGTCTAACTTCAGCTGCGAGCCATAGGATCCTGTTCTACTGCCAGCTGCTAGGCTGAAAGCCCATTATCAATACCATTATCAATTTAATTGATCTATTGCTGCTTCTTCACCATTAAGCCCTTAACTGGCATTTCTAACTGTGCTGTAAAGTCATGTGAAATGTTGCTCACTACAGACAGTCATTTGGAGCATGACTCTCCCCTAACATTTACTTGGAAAAATGGTTGTGCAAAAAGTGCATGTAGAATGAGAAAGGATGCTTCTGGTCTGCTAGAGAGTAACTTGTACATTGTTCATGCTTCACACAAGTGTAAATAACTAAGTGAAGTAAACACAGTGGAAAATCAGATCCACTGTTTGTTTGTTTGTTTGTTTTTTTGTCTAGATGCTAGAAAGCATGAATTTAAATTCTGAACAGCTGTCGTCTTTGACCATATTCCTGCCCCCTTTTTATTTGCTATTTACAAATATTCATGTGGACATATTATTGTTCCCAAGGATGTTTGGGGAATAGCTACTCTACATATAGAGACATGTATTTGCATGCAAATGAGTATTTCTGCAATAAAAAGATTATTCTGTCCTTGTATTTTTCCATTTTAAAGCACTTAAACAAATCAGGGAACAGAACCAAACTCTATTAGATGACCATTGGTATGCCCTGAGTAGAGAGTGGCAAACAACTGAATCCACAAAGTGTTTCAGGATTTTTTGCCTATCTGTCACATAGGACCAAATAATAAGCATTTTCACAGAAATAAATCTTTGTTTACTGAACAATACTCACTACAGAACTTGTTTACTATGAATAATTTCCTTGGTCGTTCCAAAAGACTAAATTATTTTTATCCACTTCTGATAGTGGAAGAATGCTATTAACCATCAAATGCTGGTCTTTAGAACAGTCTTGGTTTTCGAATTTCGGTGCTTTCTTGCTTTCTTTGATCCTGCAGTTTGCAATCTTATCTCTTTAGGTCATCGCTTTCATGCACTGAGGTGCTGGAAGTAGAGCAGGTAATAATGCTTGGATAGATAAAACACATTCTCAGTACCTCTGTTAAAATATGAGGGCTGTTGGTCAGAAGTGCTCGGACTTGTTCAGGAATTTTCAGTTCACAGATGAAAGTACAAACTATTTGATATTGGTGCACATGGTGACATCTTTGATGGGTACAATAAAGTCTTTCTGCTACACTTCTGAGTAGCGGCAGGAATATATTTACAGCTCAGTGACCAAATTTGCAAATCTGTTTCTTTCCGTTTACAGCATGAAAAGTGGGGTAATATTTTTTCAGAAGTCAATGGTCTGATAAACATATTTTTCCTTTCAAGTGGGAACAGAGAGAGCAGATGTTCCCTAAATATCTATTTTAGAGAAACCTGAATTGCATCTGATTAGCTTTTTATCAAATTAATAGGCAGCCATCCTTTGTGAAGTAGACAAGTTTATAGCCTTGTAAAATGTGGGGATGAGATATTTCTCTAATTTGCCCTTTAGCTCTTCTTTCATGAAAATCTATTTTTCACTGCCTGGAGATTTTAAATATTTCCCATATCTATTTTAGAAACTGGACAGACCTCATTGTCTTCCTCTTGAATTTTCTACTCTGAAACTAGCTCTGGTGATGAACAAATGTACTTGGTATGCTCTTGGCACTGCCAGTAACAGTTTCAAACTAGAAATTAATTTTTAAACACCAGGCTTCTGTGACCACTGCACCGCTATTAAGCTCTCTGGCACAATCTTTAGTTTTGCTCAGTCACAGTTGATGTTAGCTTTTTTTTTTTCTCTCTTTTTTTAAGCTCTGTTTTATGGTACACATTACCTGTTCCCCCAAATTAATAATCAACTCCAAGTATATTGGAAAATAAAAAAAGCAGGCATATTAAAGGTGCACATGCCTGGTCAAGTTACAGATTTCACTTTATCTGCAAAGAATAGAATTTCAGTTTGGCTCAGCTGTTTACACTTTGGTGGAAAAACACTATATCAACAGTTTTCTGCTCCTTTCAGTGGCTGTCGTGTTGTATAAAAGGCTGCAGCATCAGCAGGCCCAGAAATCCGAAACACTTTAAACAAAATACTTCAAAAGGCAGAGCCACCTGTCTCTCCCAAATTTTGTCCTTTGGCATTGTGAAGGAAAGAGAATGAGCTGGAACATCCATTGCCAGCCTGGGCACTGTAGTCATCTTTGAAAATGATCCTTGGGATCACGACGATCTTGATTGACGTCAAAATACAGGTGAAGAGTTCTGATATGTAGTAGGAGAGGGATGAAGCTGTTAAAGTTCAGATGGGAATTGGGAAGTGTAATCTTCAAATGTACACCTTTCCACCCCTCTGCAACCAGTGCTGAATAGGGTTCAGAATACCTGAGAATCAAGATTAAAAGTCATTTTGCATCTTAAATTCATCATGCTGGAAAGAAAAAGCATCTAACACTTCCTGTGTGATTCCAGAGGGCAGAAGTCTAATGCTTGTAGGAAGAAAATTAATCATGCAAATAATTCTTTTTTTTTTCCTTCTTTTTTAAGTGTGATGTTATTTCAATTGCTACAAATTATATTACTAGACTGAACAAACATGATGTTACTGAAGATTTAAATATGAACCTGGGCTGATTAAAGTGCGTGCTTATGTGTAAAGAGCAGGTGCTATCAGTAACATATTGAATTTCCTTAAATCAATGTTCTCCAGCCTTTGTGGCAACATAGCCCAACAAGGACTGTGCTATTACTAAAAATATTCATCTCTCAGCCTTCTTGATTTTAACTTTTTAAATTTCCTGTGGCTACAAGGGTGTTCTCTGTAAGTCTTGGCTTACTTTGAAAGCCTAAAGCACAACGCTCATTTATAATTCATGTAAATATGCAGAAAAAAATCTCCTTGCAATTTGGAATACTAAGGGGTGAATGAATTTCTGTCCCCTCCGAAATCAACAGCTGTTCTGCTTCTGAGAGTACTCTAGGCCAGATATTATCCTTGTCAATGAAAACAGAATATGCTTTGTTTAACTTCATTCGACTCTAGAAATTAAGAAAGTTATGTACAAAAATCCTCTCTGCTTTGATTTCAGAGTTTCAGTGCATTTACCTTGCTTAGCATTAGTTTGGATGGGATTATTATTTTCAGAAAATGAACAAAACTGGAATTTGTAAAGGAAAATACAGAGCATACAAAATAACCTAAAGAATTTTTGGAGGTGTTGTTATGGGAGCTCATTTATTTCTATTTTGTGGTCTTTCTTCTGAATACAGGCCTTTAATTGCAACAAATACTTTGCTATTCATAAAGCAATGTAATTCCAATACGTTATTGCTGTTTCTGCTGGAGAGTAAGTAAACAATAGGATGACACCATAAAGCAGCTGTGATATGCTCTAGAGATTTCATATGTATTCTAATTATTCTATAAGCATTTTTTTTATACCAGTATACCAGGTAAAATATTAATCTGGTGTGAAATCAAATAAAGAGGTATATTGGTTCTTTATTTCTGTACAGTCAGATGACCCTTCATTTTGTTTATTTAAATTTCTTGTCCTTCCATAATGCATTTATTTTCACCTAATACGTAACAATAACCTTCAGGAAGATTTTGCCTTTATGTTGCTGAAATAGACTGTCAGATTAATTTGGTTTTTTGGTAAGGAATTTATATGAAATACATATATATATATATATATATATACTTACATATAGTAATAAGAAAACTAGAAAAGCATCATTAGCCTCATGGTATTATATTGATACCACTTTTAATGCTAAAGCAGATTCCAGAGTTTTTGAGGCCAGCTTTTATGGCCTTGAATATTTTATTCCAGCACCAACATTGAAGGAAGGTTTAGTTCACACACATCAGTGGTTTTAATGCAGCAACCTTTTCAACTGGATCTAAGACACAAAAATTTTTTAGCTTGCTTGGGAGGCTTATTCAACATTGTGAACTTGAGCTCTGCTGAATCACAATGTGACAATGCAAAGCAGCCTACAGAAAACTAAATTAAAAGTATAAATAAAAAATTCAGAGCTGAAGCCATCATGGAAAGTTTGCCCTATGCAGAAAGAAAATGTTGGAATGCTTGAATAAGGTATTGTTCCATGAAGAGGATCATATTTTCCTCTTCCAATTTATTCTGCAATTTCATGAAAGCTGAAGAGAGCCTACTGTTTTTCTGGGATAAGACTAAAAGAAGGTAATTGTGAACTCCTGTGGTTCTTCTTTTGCACTATCATTGATTTGCCGGGAGGTCACTCAGTCTCCTGAGTTTGTGTCTTCTGATCAGAGCATGAGGACTATTATATTTAGGAAAAAAGTAATTAGTCTGTATGTGTTTACTTTTCTATCTTGCCTACAATTTAGTGATGATTACAGTGCCTTCCAAGCATTGAATACTTCCTTAGAAACATGCATGTCATAACAATATTTAAATCTTTATTTCCAACTATATAGTCACTTTTTTCTAATTGATTAATCTACAGGACATGGATTAATTGGAGAAAGTGTATGACTCACGAAGAGGCCAAGAGAGGAAATACTTACTCTAATGAACACAAAGTTGTTAACGAAATTGTGAAGTATTCTCCGTAGGCACATTTTTGACGCTTGCTTCCCTTGTTGCAGAAACAGGGTTTAATGTACAACCCACTATTTCATATTGATGCAAGCACCAAAACTGTAGGTTCCACTAAATGGCTGACAGGCAAAGGGAGAAATAGTCCCAGTGAAAGGTACACCCCATTGGATAACAATAATGTGTCTGCTCACAGAGATACCACCTGAAAGGAAGAGACAGCATGCGATGTTTTATAAAGACTCAGTCATCTGGCAAACAATCAGCTGGCTCTATGACTTCTTCGTGAGGACTATAAATTCCTTATTGTACCACATGCAAAGGTGGTGGGCAGGGAACCCGTGTACGTAATTTGAAACTTGAGAAAGGACCTGAGGTTGAGATCCATGCAACAGAGTAAGATGAGAGAAAAGATGTGGAAACAGAATTCAGAAGCTCTTGGAAATAAGTAGGAAAGCTATGATTACTACAATAGCATTTTCTAATTTTTTCCCTACATGGGACAATGGAGGAGATAGCACTGCAGGGCTATGAAATGAGAGCAGACTTTTCCTATTCCCCACTCACAGATCCTCCCTCCTCCAAGTAAACATCTTCAGTAGTGTCTCGGAAACAAGAAACTCATCCTGAGCAAAAAGCCAACCATTTTCTTCCCACTGGAGTAAGTAAATGGCTATAAAGAATAGGGTTTGTTGAACTATTATAACACAGATTTTCATTGGTTGTGTGTTTATGCCCAGAAACTGACTTCACTATAGAACGTGTAAGTAAGTTGTATTGAGTTACTGAAAATTAAATACTTTTTTCAATTAAAAAATGCATTTTATACTTAATGCATGTCACTGAGACAAATTCTAGAATAATTTGCTCTGTTGTATCAAAACAGCTCAGTTAAATGATACTAAATATAAGTGGTAAAATGTCTTCTATTGTCAGTAAAAAGATTTGTCAATTGGGTGAGGACAAAAATGACATCTGAGTATATAAGAATGCCTCCCTGAGGATTGCATATTTGTTGTAAAATAAGATTGTGAATTACAGTTCCTCGGTCCAACAAATCAAGCAGTGTGTTCCTCCCATATAGCTGGTATGGAACAGTATTAATTGCAGTATTTCAGTTGACGAAAAACTTGTCTGAATCATGGGAATAACATGTACAAATGAACTCTTTCTGATTTTATATATGTAATAGCTACAGCACGAATAGAAATATATATACAAATACTCATAAAGCGATCTCTACGCAAAAGAGAGAAGAAAATTTTTCCTGTTTATTCTTTTCTTTTAATGTTTTCTTTAATCTCCGTTTTAAATTTAAATTTGTTGTAATTAAAATATTGAACCACAATGAATGTTTCATTGTTTTTGAGGATCTGACTCTGCTTTTGTATTTTTTCAATAAATTTTTTCTTACTAAATTTATGCAAAAAATCCTGAACTGATTCTCAAGCAATCTTATGGCCTTCATTTGCTGAAACATGGCAAGCAAGATATAAGGTCCACTCATCCTGAACTATCCCATTGTGGTTGTTTTATTGCTTTTACATCTTTCTTTCTCTGAAGAGCTAATAATAAGCCATGTTCATTGTTTCTCATTTGTATTTGTTTAAAGTGTAATTTTTCTGGTGTAAATGGTTATGAACTGAAATGTAGATTTCTCCTTTCTAGTCTGCAGAGGAAATTTGCCGCAGGCAAATGCTTTGCTTATATCAAATACCAGCTAGCTGCTAGATTTTTATTTGCCGGTAATAACTGGGACAATAGGATTTCTGGGGTGACAGACTATAGCTGTCAAATATTCTTTTGGAAGAAGTGATCACATTTCTCAGCCATGGAAAACTATAATATAAGGTCAAGGAGTCTTTGAAAGGTCCTGGATGCTGTTTCACTAAGCTACAAAGGAGCTGATAAAGCAGAGTGTTGGTCTAGCAGAAATGCTTCCCAGAGGGAAGTGTTAATCAGACTATCCTTGGCAGGTGGAAGGGCAGAGGAGAGAATGCTTAGAGGAGAATGTCTCCTTGGAATGGTAACATCATAAAGCCTTTTGTTTTTCAAGTATGAAAGCAGCTAGCCTTTTTGTAGAAAGTACTTTGGAATATATATTTTTAATAGAGATTTGTAGACTGTGAGATGTTTTTATTAAGAAACCATATACAATTTAACCTAATATACAAGCCATAGGATTCTGTTCTTACCATCTGTCAAGCAGTAATAGCTTCTGAGCTTTTGCAAGTCATTTTTTGGTCAGAAGAATCTGGATATTTTCTTAGCCTGCCTTGCTGTATTGATGTTCCCACTTCTGAAAAGAAGTAACACAAAGTACAGAGGCAACCCTACGTTTTTTAGGACTCTCAGCCAGAACATTAGAATCTACTTCACAGAAAGCAGCAGTACCTCCAAAACTGACAGATGTAGAGAGGAAATGGCAGACAGCATTTTTTTCCGGTTTCAAAATTGTCATCTTAAAGTAGTTAATACTTCATTTAGACAAAGGTATTATACTGTTTTCTAAAAAAACAAGACTGTGTGACTGAACTTGAAAATCCCACCGGAGAAGGATACTTACAGGAAAATGTTAAAAAACCTTTTGAAAGTTTTCCTCAGCATCAGTTTATTAACAAAGCTCCAGTTAGAAGATAAGAGGATTTTTTTTTTTCAGTTTTCAAATACATCTGTATTTTTTAGAAAACCTAACTTATCTGTGAATTAGGCCACCTGCTCTGCAGTTCTGATCCTTCCACTGGTAGGATTATGCTTTTTTTTCACTTTCAGTTCAAACTTTGTGTCCTGGTTTTCAACATTCTAGATTTTCAGGTGTGATTTTTGTGCTTTACTGTCTATGATTCACTACCTAATTGCGTATGAGGGCAGTGATTCAACAGATACTGTTCATCAGTCTGAGCAGGATAGTGTTTACATTCTTTGGATAATAAATGATCCAAGGAGAGTAAGACATGTTTACTCATGTATAGTGATTTGTATGTCTATCACTAGTCCTGTGGTGAAAAAGTGATTAACTTAATCTGCAATGAAAAAAATAGACTGCCTTTTTGTATAGAGAGTGAAACTCATCTATCCACAGCACCAGGCAGGAAAAAAAATCCTAGTAACGATTAGCCTGAAAACTACAGGTAATTCGGATATTATTCCTTCCTTCATACACAATGTGGGAACACACTTTAATTAGCCATACCCTCTCACTTTGAAAGAAAAGTATAAAATTGAAGTATAGATCCTTTTACTTTTCCTTCTATATAAGTTAATCCTGCCTACAAACCTTAAGACACAGCTTGTGCCTGGAAGAATTTGCAGTCCTTATGTGTTAAATTCACTGGCAAGACCAGGGCTTAAGAAGAAGAAATGTGAGTGCAACCATATAGATAATTGCTTACTAGAAGAAATGTGTGTGCTTATTTTTAGGTAATGGACTCTTACTAAAATATTCATATTCATATATTAATATAACATTAATTAAAGTTAATACAATATTGTGTTACATGTAACCATTCTTTAAACTTAAAAGCTTTCACAGTATTAGGCCAAGATGCCATTTTATCTTTATTAATTGCCTTCATTTTTCTCTCATATTGGCTGTATCATTTTTCTTTCACGCTGACTACATATGTTACTTTTAGCATTAACTAGTAAAAGTCTGTCTTAAACCTATGTAAAACTGGTATTTGCAAACATCATGCACCACATACTGTTCATCATATTAAAAGACATTAGTAAAAGACAAAAACCCACCAAACAATATTTGGCTTAATCGTATTAAACCAGACTTGCTTAAGAGTTATTCCTTGCATGCAGAAAGCATACTAGACAAAAAGAGCAGGGAAATGCAGCTTTAGTAACCGCATCGCTATGGGAAAAGCATTGGCCACTGGGTGTCACTATTGATCCATGCGGTTTTATACAAAATACTTACTTTGGCAGTACACCTGTTTCTTGTCCCATGAACAGCAGGTGCTCGCTTAACTGTTTGAACATCCCTACAGAGAAGAAGAGTGTCTGATTATGGAAAAACACTTTTTTCTTTTTTTTTTTTCTTTCTCTGGTGAAAGCTCGCTCTGTTCCCCACCTTTGCTCTTAGTTAACTTCAACGAAGACATATACAAGAATGGAAAACTGTAACTGAGTTTAAAACTAGGGTGACTAGGGGTTTTGAGTAGAGGTTGCATGGATAGTAGCCTGCTGAATTTCAAATCTAGAAGAGTCAAAGCTAAAAAGAAACAGATTTTTATATATTATACCCTATGATAACTGTGTTTGCTAAGTTTTGTGATATCGCAAACACTTGTCCTAATTTTACCAGACTTTTTTCTGCTGGTGTTTGGAGTGTGGTATACACAAACAGCAGAGGAAACTGAGAACAGCAAAGTTGTCCATATATGAAATAAGATTAAATGTGTAAATTACTATGTAAAAATGCAAAAACATACTATTCCTTTTTTGCCTGGATTTTTCAACAGAATGAGTAATTATTTATTGTTGTTCTCTTGTAAGACTGAAAACAAAAAAAACAGCAGAATGAATACTATGGAGTTACTTCAGTGCAAAATGTCAAATCTGCTTCTTATTTTGACCTTTCTCAATGACTTTGACATTTTCTCCTTGATCAGACTTCTGGGAAATTTTCCTTGTTCACATATTGTATTTTTCTCCAAGTCAAAGCTTTCTGGTTTTGTCCTCAGGATAACTCAGAACAATAATGTTTTTTATTTCCTGGGAATTGGAAAGTTGATTTTCAGGGTTCTGTTGTAGAATTCAAATGTCATAAATTCATAAAAGAACACACAATAAACAACTGAATATTCAATGGCATTCACTTTACTTAGATGTTTCCATTTAAAATCCCCACCAAGGCATAACAGTCTTTTCCAAAAGAGCCCAGAATTCATGGCAAGTACAAAAAAAATCCCTGTTCAGAACGTCAATAAACTAATGCTATAAATATTTAGCAAATTTGACATCTAGGAATAATTCAAGCACATGATATCCTTACCTCTTTTGCTTCTAATTATCTGCTATCTTGATCAGATAAAAAAGATACTAAACCCATATGTAAATAGATGACTAATTTTTATGAAATAACTGCTATGTCCTTTAGCATTCTTAAAGTATTTATCTCAGAAACCTGTATACATTGACTATTTGAACAGGCAATTTATTTCTGCATGTCCTATTCCTTTCAGCACTATGATGAGCACTAAACTGGACAACATACTGGGGCTAGTTCATGAACTCTTACACTTCTTTTGCAGCACACTTACTGCTGAAAAGAAATAATAATGCAGCTGACATTTTTCCAGATGAATAGAACTCTTTTTCCTTTCCCTTTTCCTATCCCCCGTCTACATCCCAGGTTTATACATCATCTTATTGCTTTACATTTTGTATCAGCTTTTTAAAGCCATGGAAGCCTAAGCAACATAATTAAAAATGTGATTTTAAAAGCAAAAGTATTTCTTTCTTTTGTTCTTTCTCTTTCATTCTTTTTTCTTTCTCTCTGTTTCTCTCCTTTTCTTCATTAATTTTTTGAAGCACCAGGGATTGAGGCACTTTATAATCTCTACAAATACTAATCCACCTTCTTCGTATGAATAATAATAGGTAGAACAAGAGCGTATGAGCTGTTATGAAGGTAAGATTGAGAATTTCTCTATGATGCATTGTTTTGTGAGTTATTTTTCAGAGACTTATTACTACAAAGCGACATACCCATACAAATACCACTTTTTCCCAGTGCCTTCAGTCTGAAGGTTTGTCAGTTTCAGTAATGTTTCTTAAAGGAAGACTGTGGATAGTGTATGTTCAAGGGGAATTTCTAAACTATAACTAGGGTGTAGGCAAAGTGTTCTTTTGATTCTAAAATTACCTTCAGTGTTTTGTTGAAGATCTATCATTAGTTTTGTTTTCATTGATCTTTTTTGTGTCTTTAGCATATTTTGAAAAATTTAGAGGTATTTGTGAGGTGTCAAAAAGACGATGTACTTTTTTTTGTGTATACAGCATAGTTTCTTCTGTTTAGACAAATCAAATATCCACTCTTTGAAAATGCGCTGTTTAATTCCAGAGCCCCCAGTAAACAACAGAAGAAGTAAATAAAAAAATATTTCTCAAGCAGCATATTTGTTTAGCAGTGTTTCAAAAGAACACTAATTTACTGGTGAGAGAGTTCAAAGAGGTAAGAATATGAAAAACAAAAAACCCTAAAGCCAAACTGGGAAAATATGAATGAATTTTCATCACAGAAAAAGCCTGAAATAATATGGTGATTAAAAATCAGTACCAATGGGCTACAAAAGAGGTGAATATTGGCTGATAACTGTTACTGAAATTATCATTTATACAAGTTGCCTGTGTCTAAGGAGATTTTTGGGAAATATTAGAAAGGAATATTAAAGCTAGATAATTGGGTAACTGATGATGGATGAAAAAGACATAAGCATATTTATGATAATGCAGCTTCAGGCTCACATCTTCAGGGAAAAAATGATGATTTCTGAGTTAGTTATGATCTAACAGAAATGTAGTGTCGCTGCTGAAATCTGAAGCAATATGAGATAGATGTTTCTGAAGCTATAGATCTTAGAAAACAATACAGTATCACTTGTTTTCTTATTACTACCTCAGTTTCTAAATTTGTTTTGTTGTTTTGTTTTGGAAAAGGGAGACCAAATGGAAATGTGAAAGTATATCTGAAGAAGAAAAAGTTATTATAGCGTGAAGTTTCTGTCGGAGGAATTCCAAGTTCCTCTGCCACAACTTGCTTGAGAGACCTTGAACAGTTCTCATCTTTGGTATGTTTCAATGTCTCCAGCTGCAAAATTAATAAGGTACTTCAGTGCAAGGGGTAATATACATGCTGGTGTGTCTCTTCAGATAAGAAGAAATTTTGTGGAGTAATGGATAGCATACAGACATTAAGATGTAGTTTTATCTTTTAGTTATATGTTGTATAATATCAACAAAGCATAAAATTTAACAATAAAATTATTTCCCTGCAGAATGTAGTAATTCATAATCTGTACTCAGTTATGCAATATTCTTTGGCTGAAGACAAAAAGTAGATTTAACCCACTATATATTTGGTGAAAATTACCATAGAGAGGTTAACTTACTTTATGAAAGTAATTTAAAAAAAATAAAAGAACTTTAATATCACATTCTTTTATTCAGCCAATTATTGAGCATCATTGCCTTGCTTTTAGCTTGTGGTCATTCATATACATTTATAAGCATGAGAATAACAGAAATATTGACACTGGTTATTAAAATTACAGAAGATACATAACATTTAGGATGAAGTATGAAATAATAATCCTCTATCTTAAAATATGAGATCAGATGAAACTCTCCTTACATGATATGATTATATATTAGATTGTGTATCATAGTTTTTTATGTTATTTTCTAAAGAATTTGTCCTGACGTCTTCCACGACAAGAAGGTAATAAGGGCTGTTATGGTAATTCCCATGTAGTGACAGGACAGGATACAAACCAAAGGAGTGAATTGATTCATCTAGGCCATGAACTCCAAATGACAACCTGCCATTGTTGTTTTTATGGCAGATGAAGTTGCTAAGCCACTATCCGTCATATCTGAAAAGTCGTGGCAGACTGATGAAGTTCCCAGTGACTGGGAAAAGGGAAACATGACCCCTCTTTTTAAAAATGGAAAAAAGGAAGACCCGGGGAACTACAGGCCAGTCAGTCTCACCTCTGTGCCTGGAAAGATCATGGAGCAGATCCTTCTGGAAACTATGCTAAGGCACATGGAAAACAGAGAGGTCATTCGTGACAGTCAACATGGCTTCACTTAAGGGAAAATTGTGCCTGACAAATTTGGTGGCATTCTATAACGGGATTACAGCATTGGTGGATAATGGACTTGTGCAAAGCAATTGACACTGTCCTGCACAACTTCTTTGTCTCTAAAATGGAGAGACATGGATTTGTCGGGTGGCCCACTCACTGGATAAGGAATTGCCTGAACGGTTGCACTCAGAGAGTTGCAGTCAATGGCTCAATGTCCAAGTAGAGACCAGTGACTAGCAGTGTCCCTCAGGGGTCTATATTGGGACCAGTATTGTTTAACAACTTTGTCAGGGACATGGACAGTGGGATTGAGTGCAGCCTCAGCAAGTTTATGGATGACACCAAGCTGAGTGGTGTGGTTGACACTCTAGAGGGAGGGAATGCCATCCAGAGGGATCTTGACAGGCTAGAGAAGTTGGCNCGTGCAAACCTCATGAAATTCAATTATGCAAGCTCCTGCACCTGGGTGAGGACAATCCCAAACACAGATACAGGCTGGGTGAGAAGTGGATTGAGAGCAGCCATGCGGAGAAGGACTTGGGTGTATTGGTGGATGAAATCTGAATGTGAGCCAGCAACATGTACTTGGAGCCCAGAAAGCCAGTCATACCCTGGGCTGCATCAAAAGAATTGTTGCCAGCAGGTTGAGGGAGGTGATTCTCCCCCTCTGCTTGACTCTAGTGAGATGCCACCTTGAGTACCATGTTCAGCTCTGGGACCACAGCATATGAAAGACATGGACCTGCTCAGGCAGGTCCAGAGGAGGGCCAAGAAGATGGTCAGGGGACTAGAGCATCTCTCCTGTGAGGCCAGGCTGAGAGAGTTGGGGTTGTTCAGCCTGTAAAAGAGAAGGCTCTGAGGAGACCTTAAGGGGGCCTACTGGAAAGATCTGGAGGGACTCTTTATCAGGGAGTGTAGGGGTAATAGTTTTAAACTGAAAGAGGATAGATTTACAGTAGATACTAGGAAGGAATTCTTTACTATGAGGTATGAGGCAATGGAACATGTTGCCCAGAGAAGCTGTGGATGTCCCCTCCCTGGAAGCGTTCAAGCCCAGGCTGAACAGGGCTTTGAGCAACCTGGTCTAGTGGAAGGTGTCCCTGGCCACGGCAGTGGGGTTGGAACTAGATGATCTTTAAGGTCCCTTTTAACTCAAACCGTTCTATGAGTCTATGTTCCTTACTTTAGGTCTAAGAAATTAAACAGCCTGTAAAATAAGCAAAATGTTGTTTTATTCACCTTGGAAACTTCAAATATCAGAGAGACTACAGCAGATAGCTAGAAAAATGAATCCTAGTTCATATGAACTTATTTTACTGGGGTTTGGAGTGTATGAATTAGAATTTGGCAAAGAGATTTTAAGATTTAATTTACTTCATGGTTTATTGGTTTATGCTTCTTGCACACACACAAGGTCTTAGGAAAGATATTAAACTTATTAGCCTGATGGAAATAGGAAAAAAACCCAAACCTTTATGCTAAAAATTTACCAAAATTGCAAGTAGACTATCCTATTCAAATATAAATTTTTGTTAGCTTCTTTTCAATGGCAAAATAACAAATAATGCTTTTCTGTGTGTCTACCAGTTCCCTCTCTACTTGTATTGCAGCATAAGGTCTAAAATACAGGAAAATATATTAAGCAGACCAAAAAAAGAGATATAAAGTTTCAAACCCTTGAAACTGGTAATTGGAAATATGTTCTGTCTGAATACCTACAGATTGTTTAGATGGTGGAAGAAATTAGGTTTAAAATGATGCAAGATATTAGCATTTTACCACTGCAGCTATATCAATACTGGGGGGTGGGGTGAGGGGAGTGGGGAGTGCGGGAAGTCTTTGGGATGACAAAATCCTGCAGTTTCAATCTGATCCGTCCCAGAAGATATCTGTTAATGTAAAACAAGATCTATACCTAACCTGATGTGAAGGAAAGGAGGTTTTACAGAATGTGAAAAATAACTCACATGGGAAACATGTTTTTTCTCACTGTTAATAGAAGAAAAATTACTTTATTTCTGCAAGTTGAAACTGTAACAATGGTCAAATTACTAACTAGGTTAGAAAATTGTCAATATTCTCTTTGAGTGGAAAATAAGCTTGATAAGACTCTGCTGTTCTCTGTGCTTTTGTTGGTTATTATGCACATATATGGATTTTCTGATTGGGAAGAAGAGGTGTACATGGAACAAATAGCTGGACAATTGCAGCACTGCTGCTCTCTTGATAGTCTCTTTTAAATCTGTCCCAAATAAAAATAAACATTCTGCTCCTATCTGCTTTGCTATTAGCAATAAACCACCTCAAAAATTTTTCTACATGTCTTCTTAAGACATGCCAGTATCAGTAATGCAATTGATATACACCAATCTAAAAAATTGTATGAATCTTTTATTGGCATTTGTGAATTATATAAAATTTCTATTTAAGTGTGTTGTGGCCTTAGAATTTTGCAAATTCCACATTTTAAAAACATAATGAATACATTGCAAATATATTGATCAAAGTTTATGAATCGAGATGTTGGTTAAAAACCTGAGTCACTAAATGTCCACAGTACAGAGATAATGGTGGTTGCAGATGAGGACCCATAGGCCTGCAATGGACAGTCTCACTGATTTTTGTTTTGTTGTCTCCAGCGATATTAAAATCCTTGCTAGAATATAAGTATCAATATGTCAGGAAAAGTTTAAAAAGTGCTGTGAACCTTGAAGAAGTTATGAGCAAAAAGGCAGTTTCTGAAGGGCGGGCTCTCTTTCTCTCTCATTGATGCTGAAATAGTTTCTAAATCAGGGAAGGTGGCATGAGATCTTGCAGGAGATCCATCCATCTACTTTAAACATATTAAGCTTGTTTTATGAATTTGGTTGTGTACTTGTTTGACTTGCTTCTTTCTGCACTGTTGGTGTAAAGTCTTCTTGCTCCTTATGCTTTGGTCCTAAATAAATAATTTAAGCAATATTCATTGTTCCATGTTGTGACTCCGGTGAAAATGAGTGCATTGCATTTGAGTGTAGAACTGCACAATGTCACTTCAAAATAGATTTGCTAGTTAGATCCTTAAGAGGTTAATGCCTGAAGGATGTAAGAGGGATGGGAAATCAGTCTGGATACTGTCACAGATAGAGATTTCAACTGCCCTGTAAATTTAGAATTGCTCTATAAGATTTTATTTTTTTTCCCCAGGAGAAGAATTGCACATTAAAAGGAACATCCAATATTCTGTAGGATTTCAGTTTATTAGGGGGTCAACATTGGTCCAGATTCTCTCTCATTCATACATAAAAATTTTTCTTTAACTCTAGGCTGAATGAATGAAGGCTCAAAGCATGAGGGTTCTTATACCACTGGCCAATCTGAAAGTTGGAATTATTATTGCACAAGATAGGTTGTGCTGAAATCTCCCCTTCTTCAAAATCTCTAAGCTCATGAGTTCCTTCAGTATAAAACCTAATTCTACTTTCAAGAAAACTGTCAGAAAACCTTCCCTGACCTTAGGCAGTGAAACTTTCAAAGTAGCTATTCAGAATATTAATATAAAATTAGTATTGAACTGAACTGTCCAAAACTCAACCATTGACATATTGCAGTCTGTCTTTCTTAACAAACCCAAGCAAATGAATAAAGTATCAAATTACCTCAATCGGAAGTTAAAGTTTAAGTGGGGAAATAAAAATGAGCCAATTTTTTCCTGAATTCTGAAACAAGGCAGTGTTCTCACCTTAGAAAGACATTTTCTTTTTGAACTATACCAATAATGCTTAGATATGCTTCTGTCGGATAAGTATTTATAATTTAATCACTAAGACCTTATTTCAATATTTCTCTTGAGACTAAAAGCCCCACTGCTGTGAAATCTAAGTGCTTCATTCTCCCATGGGCTTCTCTTCAGCCTATCAGCCTAAACTATCTGAGAGACCATTTGCCTTTGCTCTGTCCGCAGTGTCTATTAGCGTCAGTTAAAGCAGTCTTAGGCCAATGTTTAGTGGTTTTGAAAATCGCTTTTGAAGGGAATTTCATTCCACCTGATCAATACAGCTTTCTGACAAAGGACCAGCCTCAAACGCTGTATTTAGCTCTGTTCGGTTGTACACATGATGTTGAAACAATGAGAAGCATTAAACATAATTATATTTTGATGTAGAGAAAGCTTTTGACTCCATTGAATGGTCCTGTATTTTTTTTTCCTGTTTTAAGTATTTCTGTTCTGGAGTGAGACTAAATGGATAAATCTCCTGTATATGTGGAAGCGTAATTTGGATCAGCGATGCTTATTTTAATGAAACCAGTTACCTTACTTTGCTTCAGCTGCTACAGAGTTTCTTTCTGAGTATCTGTCAGAACAAAAAGATTCAAAGGGCTTCAGTCTGCTGATACTGCCAACCATACTCGTCTACAAACTGATAATCCACTTAGCTGCTACCCCAGCAAATTCTGACCTTTCACAAATACACCTAATTGATTGGTAGAATGATTTGTTAACTGATGCAACACACAAACCCCTTATTGCCTGCTTTCCTCCTAAATTAAACAGATTTTGTAGGTAGGATATATTAATAGTAATACTGTGGATAGGTAGCTATGCTGTCTGAGGTTTCTTTGTGAAAACTGTGTCATTAGAGAGCACATTCTGCGACTATCACTTTTTGTAACGCTTCTCAAGTTTCTGTTTAACTAAAAACAGAGGCTATGAGTTAAGGGAAGAGAGGAGAATTTTGTCTGATGTGGGGAATGTGGTACAGAATGTGGAGGATGAAAAGAAGTAATGAACATGAGGAGGAAAGGGAAAACGCAGAAAGATCAACCAAAAGAAAAAAACAAGCATAAAGCATTATGCTACCTGAATATCACTGTCACAGAAGCTTGAAATGACACAGAAAGAAACCGTTGGTTATGCTAGCAGAGGCCACAGCAGCAACGAGGAAAGCTCAAGTGTTCTGGGGGAAAAAACTTTCAACCATCTGGTGAAATCATGAAGACTGAAATGTCTTTGAGGAATAGTGAGAAGTATTTTTCTTATTTCCAAATTTGTGGGAAAATTTTTGGTGACTGCCAATGTAATTTGCTGCTCTAACACCATAAAATGGCCAGGGGACAGGGCCATTAATCTTGTGCACTGAAAAAAAATATTTTTTTTTGTGGTGGCTATGTGAGTCATTATTTTTTCTTTTTCACAGCATCAATGGTATATTTTTTTTTTCCTGAAGGAGCTGGCAACAACTTGTGCTGTATAAGGATAAAACAAAGTTAAAAAAAATGAATTCTTGAAATAAACAATCTCCTCATGAGTTAAAACTGCAATTTATTTAAAATTTAATGAAATGTTTTTTTAATGTATTTGTTGTATTTTGTCACAGCAGCAAGGGTATACATAATTTATATCTTCTTTATAAGCCTAACAAATGTGTTTTCCAGAGATAAGGGGTCTGTTTCTAATACCAGTTATTCTTTGCATAACAGAACTTTCCTATAAGGTTTATGAACATTACTTATGACTATTGGTTGATGCTGCTGCTTTTTTTTCGTTGTAGCCCCTGCCTCACATGCCAGAAATCCTCATGTTTATTCTCTTCACTTGATGATCAGCAAAGATCAGCTTCCCTTCAGATAATTCCACAGACCAGTGGGGAATTCACTGGCCTGTAGATGTACAACTCTGTTAAGTAAGAAACTCTAATACTTAATTGCTCTTTACAGATATTTAGGTATCGAAAGCCTGGGTGGGAGATACTTGTCACTGAATTTACCCTGACATTTTTAGCTTCGTATCCCAGTAGTTCGCAATCTAATCTAACATATTAAAACCCAAATGCCAAAAGGCTTTTATGAAATTGTACTATGTGGACTATTTTAGCTAGGTTTTCTAAAGGGCTTAATTTCTCCTTAAGCATTGTAATGAAGTGCTGTAGTTTAAGGAGAACCAGCACTGAGAACCGAGTTCTTGAAAATACACATACTTGTGCTTGTTGTACAGATTAAACTGGGTAAATCATGGATGAAATCTTGGCCCCACTGAATTCTGCAGGAAAAATACTCTTGATTTCAGTGAAGTCAGGATGTCACTCAGCAGAACGGAAGCATTTTGAAAAACTCTGCTTGAAGTTCCATCTCTGCCTCTTATGAGGAGAAACAAGTTGCTGATTATTATGGTGTTATCATCCTTTTTTCTTTCGTTCTTTACTCAGCAGTGAAATAACGCTCACTGGTGGCAAAACGGGTTTCAGAGTTATCACTCAGGGAGATAAATGAAGGACTTGAGTACTTCACTCCTAGATCTACTTTTGTTGCTGGCTGAACTGTCAGCTCTCACAGGCACCACAGTGTACACTTTCCTTTTGCAATGCTTTCTTCACCGTGATAGATTCCTAAGTCTAAATTTTTCTTCCAAACAAGAGCTTAAGCTGCTGTTCCATGGACAGGATCTGATTTACCACGCTGCTGGCAGACACGCTGAAGTGACCCCAGCTCGCAAGACGCCCTCTAGGTAATCAGCAAAATTAAACCTCAAAAGAGCCAAGTGGCCTCAAGAACAGAGATGAAGTTTGTCTATGTTCTCTCTTATCTTTCAGGTTTCTGTGTACAGAGCTGGTTTAGCGGCCTGCCTGCTAGTCCCTGATGATTATAAACAAGCCTCTGTGTACGCCTCCAGGTGATTTTTCCTTGAACAGAGCTGATACTTTTCTAACAAGTTATGCTTTGTGGCTGAGAGAGTGGGGTATTGGATTTGGACACAGAAGGGGAGAAAAAAGTTATTTTTCCTCTTCTGTCACTGAGCTCCTTTGTGAACTTGGGCAAATTAATTCACCTCGATAATTTCCCCAATGTGTCGAAAGGGAATAAGGCCTCTTTATAAAAAGAACTGCTGATTCTTAGCATGCCTCAGGTAGAGCTGTGACAGAACATGTTCTGGCTGAAACACCGAAGTATATAGGAGGAGAAGTGACAGTTCTCGGAGACAGCAGTAACAGAGGAAATGTAGAGGTAGCAGTTCTTGTCCTTGTCACTGACTCTGCAGATAATCTTGAGAAAGTCACACATTCTCTTTGTGTTTTAGTTTCCAAAAGCATTCCTCTATTAAGCAATGGTGTTCTGAGGACAAATTAATTAACTTTTGTAAGGTGTTAATCTACTAAAGAGATTGAAAGTAGGAGATTTTCACTTTCACAAAGCAGAGGTACTTCATGGGAGACTCTGGCCTAGGAAGTAAGGTGCAGTACAAGTGAGAAGCAGGGCAAGGGTTTGTTTGTCATCATCGCTCTCTTATGAGTGGTCCACAATATGCTACATTTCCTTCAGAAATTATAGCTGGAAATGAACTGCCCCTGTAAGTATGAAGCTACTATCTAGGGTAGAAGGCCATGTGTCTAAGCCTTTCTGGGCAACTGGGCTTTGTTTTTAAAATAGTCGTGAGTTACATAAAGATCTGATTTAAATGACAAATCTGCAGCTATTTAGATATTTTAACAAGTGTAATGGAACATAAAAGCCTATTTCCAATGAAAAGCAAATGAGCAGAAAAACAAGAAGTAATGAAAATTCAAGGAAATAATGGAAACGTATAAATAATGAATCGCAAAGATTAGCAAAGGAGCTAATATTTACATGATGTAATTATATTTTTGAGCCAATTACCAAAATTTGTGCTGTGTTAATTGTTTCATTTAAGAGCATAAATTCGTGATGCGAACCTGTACATACACAATGAAAGTGTACAGATTGTGGTTGTCTGTACACAGTAGGAATCAAACAACAGAAATGTTTTTGTTTAAAATTTCAAATGTCTTTTATCTAGTGAAGCTACTGTTTCACAAGCTCGGTTTTTCTGTCTCTACCACTCACTGAATATCAGTTTCCTTATGTTTCTGTTGGTGCTTACCTTTCGTACTACTCTAAAATTGCAATCCAGTGAATTACTCACCTAGGGTCTTAATAGCAATATCTAACTATTAAGGCATCACGAGGGTGCTAGAAAACCCACCACCCAAGTCTTCAGAGGATCTAGGCTGGTTGTCTCTACAGTAGCCTGCCAGTGCATGCTGCAACATGAAAAGCATGTGAACGGATCTGCATCTTACCAGCTGTGTTTTCCATATGTACTGCTTGTAGGTTGCTCTAATTCAAAGCACAGGACAGTACCCAGGCAAAGTCTGCCTCCAGGTCAGCAGGTGGATGGGATGCTGGCTCGTGTATTTGCTTAATGCATGCAACCTCCACGAGCCAGCGATCCTGCTCCAGCATGCTCCAGAGGGTGCTGAATGTGTGGCGGTGCATTAGCAGCATTTATGATGGGTGAATTTGGACCTGAGAATGGACCCGGGTGGTTGTTTAAATGGGGATTTAGACTAACCTTATCCTGTCACAAATCGTGTTGCTTGGATGCTAGTGCTGCAGCAAAAAATTGTGTATGTGCAGGGAGGCTGTTTGTCGGCAGAAGAGGACTTGTGCCAGGGTACCTTGTTCTCTGGGTGGTGGTCAGAGCAGCACTGCCTGCAGAAGACCCTCCTTGCCTGGGCAACTCTGAGGACACCACGCAGGTCTGAGGCCGTGGGTACTGCAGCAGGACTGTGTGCATGGTGCCGACTGTCTCCAGGTCAGCGCGGGCTGACCCTCAGCCCTTTCGCATTTTTTCAGTTATCACTGCAAGAAGCAGCGTCCAACCACTCCCTTACTTAACTGAGGAGAACCCAGACATAACAACCCAGAACAGAAATACTTCAAGGCTGCAATAGTGCGATATGAAAGTATTACTTACCTGTTTATTTTCCCAGAAGGTTTATGTGAAAAAGTAGTGTGGCTGTAGCAGTTTCTCAAATAACTCTTGATTTAGTAAATTACTGATGTTTGGCTAAAAGGGTTTTAAAAAAGCAACACATGATTTTAGATGTTCGGTTAATTTTTTTCTTAGTATTACAGTCACCAACATAAATCTTCTGTTAAGACTGTCTGTGCGCTCCCCTGGCTGCAGAGGGTTGCTTAGCAACCTTCTTGGTTAAGTCATGTGATAACAGTACTAGGATGCCAAAAAAAGTTCACATTAAAATTATCAAAAAAGGGGGGAGGGAGGTACTGTTCTCTTACAGAGTATGATTTTCAAAATGACCAACTAAGTAAAAAGAAAACTAGATTTGAATAACCTGAAAATTTGTTTTTACTTTGCTCAGATACTTGAGGTGCAAACTTTCACTGAACCCTAAATTCCAAGCAATTAGTTCTGAATTTTTTACAGACAAATCCACTCCAGACTCCCAGTGTTCAGAAAAACACTCCGCTGGTTGAACTACAGTGCAATCTGCCTTGATAACACAATAAAATTTCATGTCTTTGCATGGAGAATTGAAGGCATGATGACATTCACCGAACACATAAAGCACTTAAACACATCAGAAAATACGTGACTTTGTAAAGGACTTCAGTTTTTAAATGTCAAACTGTCTTTTATGCAAAAAGATTTTCAAAAGCCTATTTGGATTTCAAATACAAAGCTTCGCACAATTGCTATATTTTCTTTTTTTTTAAACAGTTTTTTTTCTTCAAAGAGTTGGTGCAGCCTCCATCACAGAAATTTTAGGCCAGTGTTATTGCTTGTCAGGTGTAGTCCCACAGAATTTCAGCCAGCAAGGGTATAATAAGACAAGTTTTGATTTTCCAAGCTCACATCAGGTTAAGCATTCTTGATGCTTTTTTCTTTTCACTATATTAATTTCTTTTTTCCACAGAAAGTTAAATTTACTTGTTTATGAAGAACTACATTAAAAATTCTCATGTTAGTGTACATGATGATGTTTTAGTGTAGATGGAAAATGAGAAAGGAAAATACATTAACATAAAAGGTCTGATTCAAACGTCCTTTGCTGTAAAACCTAAATTCTAATGGAGATTTTGAGCAAGAGGATAATGTTTACTTTTGGAGTTGTTCAAACATACAGTTTCAAAAATCAGAATTGTATTAGAGAGTTAAAGAACTTTTTTTTCTTTTTCTGCTATATTTTGGCTAAATATAGCCATATTGTGACTTCTTCCTGTTTCGGGGAAAACTCCTTCCACATTTGGAGATATGAATTAAATAAAAAAGACTCTGATGGACACATTGATTTGCTGTTACATCTCTCTGAACTTTTAAAATGGAAATTCATACTGCTAGGCTGGTGCCTCCATTACCTTGTACAATTTCATTGTTAGTTTAGAGATGTCATTCTCTTCCATCTGCTAACCCCACTCACTGAGCTGTTGATCAGTGTTTCTGTCTTTTGCTGATACCTGTTCTGCTGGAAGCAGATTGCAATCATTGGGAATATTTTTCCTTTCCTTACCTTCATTACTCTCAGTTAGTCAGTCAGTTCTCTTTGTCCTTGGATCTGCCACCTCTCTGTCGGAATAAAAATGTTTTCCTGCTGGTGAAAGGATGTGAACTGCTATCCTAACCAGTGTCTTGCACCCGCCCACCGAGCCTACTCTGAATTTCCAGGTAGATGTATTTTCCAGATGGATATAGTCTCTTATTTAGTGGGGTATTGCAGCATCACTGTTTTCCCATTGCATATGTCTGCAAATACACATTTGTGCTACTAAAAAATTTAACATCAAGAACTCCTGTTGCAAAAAATCTAATCACTGTAATCTGTGAGAGACAACTCCGATAAACAGGAAGAGAAAGTGAAAGCTGACAACCAGATTTTATAGACTTATGCATTTATTTGTTATTTGAGGCAAGGAGGACTAGTTACAAGGCAGGAATATCCAGACAGCTTTATAAGATACTGTTTTCTTTTTGCATTTCACAGTTGAGAACAACAGTCTACTTAGATGTGCAGATAATTGGCAGAAAAAAGTACTGTAGAAAGATCCCTCTGAGTTGCTTTGCAGGATCAGATACGATGAGAACTGAAGATAGGAAATCCCCTGACTTCTCATTTATTCTCATACTTTAAATAGGCAAGGTATGATATGGATAGTAAGATGACTGTCTGTGATTTAGGAACTCTGAGGAAAATAAGTATTTCTTATCTGCTTTAAGCCACCTGAGATTCAGCCAATGTACTTTGTTTAGTTAGTGTAATATTGATCAGTGGAGTAAGAATGGCATAAGACTATTAATTTGCCAGTGGGTGAATTTTAGTGGTCTGCAGAACATGCAAAGCTTTTTATTAAGACTGCCTAAAGCTATAACTTGAATTGCTACCTATTAGTTCACTTTTACCCTTCACATGAACTTTCAGGAGAACTGAATTGGTGTTTAAAAGGGCAGGACTTGTTTGTTGTCTCACAGTCGACTGAAGACATACCTGTGAGGAAATTACCTGAGAGCAGACCCAGCTTTTCGATCTATGAAGTTAAAGAAAGATTTGTCAGAACAGTGTGGAATTTCATAACATTCCTTTGAATATATTGGAAGGGGCTGGAAGGGAGGGGAGGAAGAGCATATACATCACTGACATACTTCACCACTTCACATACAGACATCACATTCAATTAACTATAGAGCTCTCTGTCAACAAACTTGACACATACATCTAGGGAATGTCACCAAACCCCCCAAATCAATATTCAAGTTGTGATGGACTGACAGCTTACCAGCTGAGTGAGTGTCCCCTGTTTTTACCCATTCTTGCTTCAGAACAGTGCAAAGTCCTTGTAGCATGAACAAACAAACTTAATTAACTAAGGGATATGGCTGAGTACAAGCCAAGACTCAATAATTCATACAGCGCTAAAAAAATGCGGTAGCACAAAAAGGTCTGATATGTTATTTATCATCTTTACACAAATGACTCAGGTATAACACGTGCTGACTTAAAAATATTGCTTTGTAGAGGAGCTGTTCACAAAATCACTGAATGGTGGAGCTGGAAGAGATTCTTGAGATCATTTGGTCTAAACCCCCTACTCAAGCTAGAGCAGGTTGCCCGGAAACATGTCCAAATGGCTTTTGAGTATCTTCACAGATGGAGACTTCACAACTTCTAGTGTTTGACCACCCTCACAGTAAAAAAGCGTTTTCTTGTGTTCAGATTGATTTTTATATTTTTTAACTTGTCCTGTCAGTGAGCACTACTGAGAAGAGTCCAGCTCAGTCTTCTTCATTCCCTCCCACCAGATTTTTGTACACATTGACAAGATCACCCTAAGCCTTCTCCAGGCTGAACAGTCACAGCTCTCTCAGTCTTTCTGCACAGGAGAGATGCACTAGTCCCTTCACCATCTTAGTGGCCCTTCATTGGCCTCTCTCTAGTATGTCCATGTCTCTCTGCTACTAGGGAGCCCAGAACTGGGCACAGCACTCCAGGTGTGTCCTCACCAGTGCTGAGAAGATGGGAAGGATCATCTCCCTCAGCGTGCTGTCAATGCTCTGCCTAATGCAGCCCAGGAGGCAGCTGGCCTGCTTTACTGGAAGGGCACACTGCTGGTGCATGGTCAGTTTGTTGTCTGCCAGGATCACCAGATCTTTGTTAGGAAAGCTACTTTCCAGCTGGTCAGCAGTTAGAAACCAGCAGGTAGTGATGCTCATGCCCCCACCTCCAATCCACATGTGCCATTTGGAGTGGGGAAGGATTCCAGGGTGAAGCTGAGTCTAGGAAATTTGGGAGGAAAGGTGCTGGTCTAATTTTTGTATTTTACTGCCAAAATCAATAATTAAGTATCTATTTTAACTGGCAATAAATTAAATTAAATTTCCCAAAGTTGAATCCGTATTGCCAGTGATGGTAATGGGAAACAATCTCTCTGTCTTTACCTTGAACCATGAACTTTCTTGTTCGTCTTCTTTCTTTCTTTTTCCCCCCTGTGCTTCCAGGGGTGTAGGGGTGGGGAAATGAGCAATAAAGTGGGAGAGGAGTGTTTGACCACTAGGTGAGGCTAACCCACCACAATCATCTGACTCCTCCCCATTTCATACCATCTGCAAATTTGCTGAGGGTACAGTGGCCAATAGCCCAGGTCATTAATGAAAAGGCTGAAGAGTATTGGCCCCTATATCAACCCTGGTGTACACTGTTAGTGATCTGCCTCCAAGTGGACTTTGTGCCACTGGTTAAAAGCCTCTGGGCTCAGCCATTTAGCCCGTTTTCAGTCACCTCACTGTGCATTCACGCAACTTGTACTTCATCAGCTTGTCTAACAGAATGTTATGGGAGTCAGTGTTAAAAGCCTTACTAAAGTCAAAATAAATATCATCCAATACTCTCTTTTCATTCCCTAAGTTAGTTGCCTCATTGCAGAAGGCTAATGGGTTGGTCAAGCATGGTTTCTGCTTCGTAATTCTATGCAGACTACTTCTGTTCACCTTGTCCTTCATGTGTTTGGAAATGTTTTCCAGGAGGATTATCTCCATCACATTCCCAGGTACTGAGGTGAGGTTGACCAGACTGTAGTTCTCCAGTTCTTCCTTCTTGCCCTTGTTGCAGATAGGAGTAACATTTGCTCTCTTCCAGTCCTCTGCATAAGCATATTTATGTACATCCAGTTTGTTTCAGTGCCCCCTGACTGGATCTCCTCCACCAAGTGTAGGTCTTCCTTGTAGCAGACTTTCCTTTCCCTCTGGCTTCAGAAGTCTGGGATTCTTGAAGGATGGTCTTACTACTGAAGACTGAGGTAAAGGTGGCATTGAGTACCTTGGCCTTTTCCGTTTTTTGTCTGCAGTTCCCTTACTCTGCTCAGCAGCAGGCCCATGTTTTTGCTTGACTCCCTTTTGCTCTTTATGTACTTGCAGAATTCTTTCCTATTGCCCTTCATATCCTTTGCCAGATTCTACTCCAGGTCAGCCTTGGCTTTTCTAACCCTATCCCAGCACAATGGGACAGTAACTCTATACTCCTTCTCGGTTCCCTACTCCTGCTTCCAAGCTTTGCACTCTTCCTTTTATGTCTCAGTTCAAGTAGGACATCCTTGCTATCCATACAGGCCTCCTGATGCCTTTGCTTGATTACCTAGTTGTTGGGATGAGCCTTTCTTGAGGTTGGAGCACCAAATCTCTCAGAGACTTCTTACCTCCAGGGCTGTATCCCTTAGGATCCTTCGAAGCAGATGTCTAAAGAGGTTGGAGTTGCTTCTCTTGAAATCCATGGTTGCAGTCCTGCTTTTTGCCCTGTTCCCACTTAGGGTCCTGAACTCACTCCTGTCATGGCCACTGCAGCCAAGGCTGCCTTCAACATTTACATCCACGACCAGTTCTTCCTTGTATGAGGTCAAGCTGAGCACCGGTCCTTGTTGGCTACTCAGTCACGTGTGTCAGGAAGTTGTTGTCAATGCATTGTAGAATTCTTCTGGCTTGGATGACCTCTGCTGCATTGTCCTTCCAGCAGATATCAGGATGGTTAAATTCCCCATGAGGACTAGGGCTGTTACTGTGAGGCTTCTTCCAGCTGTTTGAACAAGACCTCATCTACTTTGCCTCCCTGAGCAGGACATTTATTGCAGATACCCAATACAACAACACTTGTAAACTCTCAACTGTCTCCTGACCCTTCCCAAGGTAGAGTTCCGTGTACTCCAACAGTTCTCTTGCAGGAAGTGCAGCACTCCCTCCTCATCTTCCTGGACTGTCCTTCCTAAAAAACCTGTATCCATCCATCCATCCATCCATCCATCCATCCATCCATCCATCCATCCATCCAAGCGCTCCAATTGTGTGCATGATCCCACCATGACTACCTAATCCCAATGAAGTTATGGGTAACTGCACAGACTTCTAACCCCTGTTTTCTTCTAACTCCATGTTATTTGCGTTATTGAAAAGGCCTTTCAGAAAGGCACCCAAGCATGCTGATTCCCCAGTACAGGCTTGAGAGTGTTCTACATAGAGCTGTTTTTCGTGCATTTCCAGCTCTACATGCCTATACTTGAGGTGACTCCACTTCTGCTCTACTTTGTTGATTGTTGTCCTTTCTGTTCTCATCATCCCAGACGCTTGTCTTGCCTACTCCATCCACAACTTCCTTACTTATTTGTTGAGGAACGAGTCCCTTGTCCATCACCAATAGACAATTGGTATACTACAGTGATCCTTACATAATGCAGAATTTATGTATACTATTTTCAAGATCTTGAGATGTATCATTTGACAGTCCTTCAAATTCTGTTTTTTGTGAATGTACTGGTTGGTCTCTTAGAAGAGAATGAGGAACAACTTTGTTTTTTTGCAGTTCAGAACAAAATTTTTACTATTAAATGAGATGCACCTTGTTTTCTTTTCTTTGTTTCAATTGCTTTAAATACTGGTGTATCTAAATGCTCTTTGGAAGGAGATTTTCAAAATGGAAATAGAATTTAGGAAATTGGTTGAATTTTGCATAAACATTTTCCAGAAAGGTTAGTTAGGAATATTGCTGGTATTTTGATCCAAACTTCATTTTGTCCTAATGTACTTTGTGGAGAATTATAAGACTTTATAAAACTGATAGTATTTCAGGGGAGACTTTCTTTGAGAGAAAACTAATAATGTCTTCGTGACAGAGATTGTAACAATTGGGTAAGTGAAAGGGGAATGCCTCAAAATATTTTCACAAACTTCAAATAAAATGCTAGTTAAACATCTAACTTCTGTAGACCTCTTCCATGTGTTCTACACACGAAGTAAATGTGATGACAGGTTCAAGATTAATTGGACTAAGCTCAGCTGTCCAGAGTTTTGGACTGAGGGAGAAAGGTAATATTCAGAGATTATAATATTTGATTTCTGATCATGTATCCACTATAAACCCATTAGAAGCAAGAAAAACCTAGTGGATATACAAAAGTGCAAAGTACGCAGGAATAATAAAGCAAAATGAAGAGACAATTTCTTGATATACTGGCATTTGGTTATCAAGAACTATTTCAAATACTATTTTTAAATAATATGGCATGTAAAATAGTTTCTTCTTTTTCTTTTGTGTTTTAGTCATTACAATTTCATGTAACTGTTTGCCATAAACTGGTTAAATCTTTATTTTTCACCTTTCTTCATGTATTAAGCAGAATTTTGCTGTTGCTTGTTGCTACACTGTTGAACGGGGACTGCAGCTTCTTTGATTAATGCATCGTATAGCATTTGCTGTTTACATGGACTCATGATGAAGATCCAAATGTCTATATTTCTATACAAGATCATATGCAGAATGTACCTGTATTCATTTTGCTATGCAGATTTTAATTAGAAAATAGCACAAAGAAACATCTGCATTCCATGAGCACTATTCCACCCTTTAATAAGCTAACATTTGTCACTTTCATCACCTATGGAGAAATAAAGCCTATATTTGATTGTCTCCAGGAAAGTCTTCAAAAGAAAATATTTTTCTTGTACTGTTCTAGGATCCTGCTAATTTAGCAGCCAGAAGGAGTTTTATGGTCTGAAAAGATGCAATATATTTACTACAGAGGCTTCAGGAACACAAATTTGCAAACATTTTGTACTCACTTAAGCTTAGAAGGAACAGAATGTGCTCTAACAAATAAAGCTTTTAAAATGTTCATTGAACACAGCTCCTTTAAATTTTCAGTAAGACTGCTGTTCCAATGTAATATTCAAACAAATAGAGTAAGTCAGATTTACTGAGTGCTATTTTAAATTGAGAGTAAAGAGGGGAGATTTTTTTTCTTATTACGAAGTTAAAGACAGTTACACAACATAACTTTTCAAGGTCAAACAGCAAGTGAATTGCTAAACTGGGCACAGAGTCCAGATATCCTGCTGTGCAGACTGGTGTATTATCTAATAAATCACAGTAAACATTTTCCAAAACCTGAGCTCATTAGTCTGGAATTATTAGTGCTGTACTTCTCACCAATAAAATCTGCTTCACTTTCAGGTCAGGATGTGAAGGCCGACATTGTGATGGAAGTGTGTTTCAGACCACTTGATCAGGATGAAAAGTCTTGTTGGTCATCTTTAAACCGCTCAGAAGTCTCTGGCTCTTATGGGGGGGCTGTGCTCTCCCTGGCATCTTCTGGAAGGTCAACACAGCAAGACATAAGGAAACCTGATTTCTGAGGGATGTCAAGGACAACTTCTTGACACAGGTACTGGACAGGCTAAGGGGTGACGCACATATGGATCTGCTATTCACAGAAAAAGGAAGAACTGATTAGGGATAGAATAAATAATGGTAACATCGGCTATAGTGACCATGAAATGGTGGAGTTAAAGATCCCAAGGTGAATGGAGAAAACAAGTTGCAGAGGACTGACCCTGAAATTTAAGAGAGTAACTTTCAGATTACTCATGGAACTTTGCTTCCCCTTCCTCTTCCCCTTATCCTTCCCCCCACTTCCCTTTCCCCTAGAAATGGCTTCACACCGTGAGCAGAGGTAGCTGGAATTACATGGTAGGAATAAGGCTGATACCAGTACTGATAACTGAGACTACCAAACCAGGGAATCTGAGGCTGTGTAGGATCCTTTCCAGATGGTTGTTTTTCTACATCTGCTTCCTCTGGTGCTGTGTTCAGCTTAATTTCATTTGATGGTTTTGTCTGATGAAATGTAGATTGTCTGTATTTGATTTAGTTTTTGAGATTCTGTTTATACTGGAGACTTTTATAGACAATCTAAAGCACAGTTCATGTGACTAATATAGGCCAGATACATTATGCCTTAAATGTGCGTATTCTCATCAATGACTAGAGGAAGGTTAATATAATAAGCTTAGAATACAGGTATATAATATTAGATGAGAGAAGTCCCATCATTTTAACATCAAATTAAGCTGTGTTTGGGAAATGTACTGTTTTTACACTTAAAGATTAGATCCTCAAACTTTACTATAATAAATACTGTATTTAAGCTTTGATGATAGTTTATATGAAGCCAAACTCTCACTACTTCCTGTGGCTGCTCGTTTGTGACAATGCATATTGTGCCTAGTATTTCTTTGCTGCAATCCCATCTCAGCCATGCTTTGTAAGGACCATGTTCCTTCTCATTTCAAAGCATCCTTGTAGGAAGTGGTAATATATAATTTCCTACCATACAGACAGAAGAAAGCAGTGAGCTAAGAAAATAATATGAACCCTGTTGTGGGGTAAGACAGAGTTAGCAAATCCAAATTAGTCTTGCCTAAACCTAAAAGCAGAAGCAAATATCATGATACATACATCAGATGTGTCTTGTGTTCTGCTCTGTCTCCATTTATAAGTTGCTGAAGCAAGCTACAGGCTGTTGAGAACTACATAGAACACATCTGGAATATACGATCATTGTTTTTAAACTTTTTTTAACTGGACCCTTCTTTTAGACTTTGGAAATACTCGCGTGGAGGCAAAACAACCTTTTTCTTCCATATGGATCCACATGAAGACTTGCATATTCAAAGCCAGGAAAGGCTTTTCTCTATCCTGTAGTTGCCAATTTGCATAACAGCAGTGGTTGTATGGAAGTCTTGACACACACAAAAAAAATCTATTCATTAACATTCAAAATACACTCGCACACTGCTTGAGTTGGTTTTTTGTTCTCTAATACTGCACCTGTACATACACTACTTTCTTTTTCACTAATGGCTTTTTGGCATAATAGCAAAGCAATGGAAATGTTACCTTTGTCATAGAAAATGAGTGGACACTATATATTTTGTCAAAACCAGAAAATACTACCCTGTGGTAGGAGACAAGAAAAAAAGAAGTGCAACACGGTAAAACAGTAGGTTCCAACTCATTGGAGCTTGCTGTGTTATGTGCTTCAAAGGCTTTAGGAATACTAACATAAATAAACGTAACCGTGTTTGGGAAACTCAGAATAGGAACAACTGATATGTTTATCACCTCGTATTTAAATACCCAGAGGCAGTACTGTGTAGTTCCTTGCCATTAATTTGTTTTTTTCCAGGCATTTTTCTGTTTGCATTTTTTTTTCTACCCCAAATGTTAATGCTTGTAAAGAAACATCACTGATGGATGGTGAATGGGTCCCACAGCAATGAGCTTTCAGTCCTTGCTCTTTCATAATGTTTTGTTTAACTAGAGAAACCTAAATTCATCTTCCTGCTCTGAACAAATGATTCTGCTCATATTGCTTGAATTCTGGCAGTGATCTTATGAAACAGGAGACTGAGGTCAAATACAGAAATGATGCAAGAGGCTCTTAGGGTGTTTTTAATGGTCTGGCTTAAAAGCAGTAACCTCTTACATCCTTTGCCAGTTCCTAAGCATGGAAGTTAGAACAAATAGTACTCCCTTGAATCTGAGTTCAATTTCTGCAAATGCTTCATTTACATGCAAATTTAGCCATGAGGGTTACTGCAACATTTGCTATATTTTGCATGTCTTCTGAACTGTGACTTCACCATTTAAATGAGATGCCAAAAAAATTTCTTCCTTCATCTAAATGAAATCAGTAACTTCACTAAAAAGTGAGAGCATGTAGTGGGATAGAGAGAAAGAGACAGGATGTAAGATCATGTTACTGTAAAAATCCAGAGAGTAGTTGATGCACTTAAGCCATATCTGGTAATAAATTATGCATAGACTGCACTAAAATTAATAGAATATGTGAGTAATATACAGAAAAGTGAGTGATAGGTGTATGGGAGAAAAGTTTAAAGGGAGTCTTATTCATTTGGAGGCAATCATCATAAAACTCTTCATGACAGCAACACCAAAGGTACAAAATCATGTAGTTTGTTTAAGAAAACATTAAATTAGAACCCGAACTAGAGGAGGATGTGGCAGTTCTAATACATTAAGCAAATTGGCTTACTTCTAAGAAATAACAAAATGAGGATCCACTTCAGTCACAAATAACTTTATTTGCATTTGGTTTACTGGTCTCAGGCAACAACTTGACAGAACTGAAGACAGCAACTGATCGAGCAGCTCAGCTGTGTGCAGTACTGGAAGCTTACATTTGTCAGTTAAGTGCATTCTTCAGCTGCAGAGCTCTCCAGTACCCACCAAGAAAGAAGGCCACAGTCAGGGTTCCTGCACAGGGGGTGGGTTGTGGTTATAGCGGTAGATTGCACTGCGGGTGTCTCTACTACATAGTGCTGGTACTGGCTTGGTGGTGCAACCTTGTTGGTGAAAGCAGTCCCAGAGTGAGGATTTCACTGTGTAATCACATAAAATTACATAATCTAACAAGGATTTTTGAGACTTGAGGAACCCATGACTAAAACTTCTGGCTATTCTAACTCCGTTAGAAACTATTAGGTAGGAACTAGTGTTGCTTTTATTGGTGAAAGGAACATGAGAAAGACTGCTTACTTGGAATATACAGAAATAAAATCTAAAAAAAAAGGTTACACAGGGGTGAGCTTAGGCTGTTTATGTCCTGAATGAATGTTCAAGATGAAGTACAGGTTCACCACGTTGAAAGAATTTTAATTGTAAACCAAAAAGCTCTATCTGTTTTATAGCTCAAAAAAGAAGACATGATATTTGCAGGTTTTGCCTTTTGCTGGTTTTCGTATAGAATTTGCTGACTTGCTTATAGGAAATGTATACCCTTAAAATTATTTCCTTTCCCCTTCCAAGCAATTTGTGACATGACCAAAATAAGCTGCTTGATTTGTATTACGTCTTTAAAATGCACTTTTGCTAGCAGTGATTTTGGGGGTGATTCAGCTCTCACTGGATAGTAACTAAAAACAGACACCCAGCTAGCTGGGAAGAAGACTTCTGTGTGTATGTGGGGGGCTGATACTGCAAGGCTGTTTTTAGTGTGAAAGCAGTTAAGGATATTCTGCCTGTGGCAAGGTCATGCAATGGCATTGAATTTCTTTTCTGTGATAAGGGAAGACATTTATTGAGCATTAGAACAAGTGGTTGAAGGGTAGGGGGACAGTTTGACAGACACTTTCAGGCACATTTAGATTTCATGCCTGCAAAGATTTGCAGTAGCTGGATGATACATCTAGAGAGCATCCATACAGAAACTAAATCACTTACAGTCAACAGTGGCCAGGTCCCAAATGCCAAACTATCAGGCAAGAAATCTTGCATCCTTGCATGTATTTTAGGTTTAGATCTTGTTTAAAAGAATATAGGATGGAAGCTGGCTTGTAAAAGGACAAAAAGTCTTACAAAATTAAAGTAAAATAGAGGAAGGAGAAGTTTTGGAGATACACATATTAGGGAAATGTAGAGCAATGCAGTTAGAGACAGGAAGTTCCCCTTGTGTAATATATTGAAGGAAGGTCAGTGTATTACACACAGGATGGTAACAGGTCACACTATTAACACCAGGAATGAGCTTGACTCAGGCAGTGTACAGGCTTGTTACGCATTGTTTATTTCTAAAATCTCTGTTATATTGGATTTACAAAAGTGAACTAAGAATATTTCTCTTGCTGTGCAGAGGCTTGTCTTGTGGTATCAGCAGTCTCTTTGACACTAAAGAAGATTTCTGACAAGTACCCCTTATCTCTACAGGATGTATTAGGAGAGTAGATGTGAGGAAAGGGTAGGAGGGATGTCGTGACTTTTCTCATGCCTCTGTTGTCATGATCACATTGTAAAGCTGCTGACTATGAGACTACTAAGTGAACTTTCATTATTACTTTCTCCTTCTTAAGGCAGAGTAGGAATTTGGCCGCCATTTGTTCGTGTTCCTGTTCTGTTGGCTGTGACATATTAAAGGCACTGATACAAAAATGAAACTGGTTTTCTCAGATATTTTTACAATTATATTTGTGGAGTTGTTTGATTGCTGTCTACAGCTGAAGTGCAGCAGAGGCATTGCTCCTCATTATAACTAGTGATAGTCTGAACTGAGTCAGTCTGAATGCTGCAGGGCTACATGAGCTATTGAGCAGAGTAAAATACTGCTAAATCTGGTCAAGAAAGATAGAATAAATGGGTTATGTATTTTTTGACTTGCAGGCTGCAAATGTGTACACAGGCCTAAGTACAAGCAATGAACTCGTAGTAAAGTCTTTTTGCACCAACTTTCTATGTAGCCTGTGATAGCTCACTGTGCGTCTGGATTATCTTTAAGTCCCTATTTTGAAATTTGCTTAGAAATAAGGAAAGGAAGACAAAAGCAAGGTTGGTGGAATATTTGTGACTGGAGTCAAAAAGTGGTCTAATTGCAGTGAGGGTATTTTTGATAAAAATCTCCAAAAAGCAGCACTTTGAGCCTCCTACAGAATGCATGAATAGAGAGGTAACTGTCTAAGATTGGTATCAAACCAGACAGTCTTTATAAGCTGGAAGAAAAAAGCTAAGTATGTTGTCTAATGGTGGCCAATAGAAAATATTAAGAATACAGCTGGGTCTGTCTTCTCCAAAGTTCTGACATTTGGTGACTCCTTGTGATCATGCATCATGATTCTGATCCAAAATCTTTATCAGACTTATAACTGCTATTATTTTTCTGATTATCAGAGAAGATATTACCCACTACGTTGACTTCTGCAATTCTGTTTTTTCAGGATCTCTCCATTTTAGGGAGTTTCTCCCTTTTGTCAACCTTAATCTTAGTTCAGGTAAACACAGATAGAGTAAATTGACTTATTATCTTTCCTTAATGCTTATCCAGTAGTAATGAGATGCTGAATTTGAAAAGATGTTGGCTTTCATAGCACTGAACACAAATGGTCAAGTCTTGTTACTATTGAGCCTGCTGAAAATGTTACCCAACGGCTGGAGCTGGTCCTCTGAATCTAGTATTTAAAGATTGTGGGCTCCCCTTAAAGGATATTTTACACCATTAAGGAAGTATTTCAGATTTTTTTGTTAGTGTTAGCTGGTTTTGGAAGACTCTGATAGGCATGAAATTACTGCATGTAGCAAATATTATGTATTTGGATAATTAATGTAGCTTGACTAATTAACAGTCTTCAGAATATATTACTAAAGCAATGAGGATATAAATGCCACACACTCACATTCCATAGTAAGCAGAAAGTGATGAAGTGTGTTACCACAATCAAGCTGTTTCTTGGACTTACTTCAGGAAATGCAAGTTAGGTAAAGTTCCTTTTGGTTACAAGACAGTATTTTTAACATTGTTTCTCAGGCAAAGAAAAGATGAGGTAAGGGGGAGGCTACCTCATTGACAGATTTCAGCAGAGGCCAGGTCTAATCCTGGGATCAGTAAGGTAACTATGACATTAATGGTTAGGAAAAATGGTATTCTTTTCTGAGGCTGAGAGATCTACCTTTTCTATGTCTGTTTTGAATCCTGAAGATCCCTCATTAACTTGAACGTTGAAAGCCATTTGTTCTTCTGGGTAAGAACAACCACTAACGTTTCAGTTATCTGTCCTTCTCTAACAGAAAGAATCAGAGAAACGTGCCACATCCCTTCAAAAAAAAAAAAAAAGAGGGGAGAGGGGACAGGGAGATGGACAAACCAACCTACCAGAGTGGTTTTCCCATTGGGAGATATTTTCACTCAAGTGTACTTTACTGCAGTTTTCCCATATAATGCCACTTTATTTTTCTAAGTGTCGATCTGTGATCTCTCATAATACAAGAAGATTAGAAATCTGTAGGGGAGTGGGAACTGTTTCTTTCATAATTGTATCTCTGGCAAAGTGTGTTTATCTCCAATGTATGTATCTGATCACTACCACACCTTAATTAATCTTTGAATACTTACAACATTAGCAAGTACAAGACTGTAATGGATTTACTGTATAAATATGCTGGCTTCCTCTCAGAAGCCTGTGAATTAAAAAGTAATAGATCAGATTCCAAATAGGAAGGTACTAAGAGTAATCTGCCATCAAGTTTCATAAAAATTGTCCTTTCAGATCTCAAATGCCTTAAACCTTGTTAGTATATGCTGAATTCTTAAAAGAATGTGGGTTTTAACTGAACGTAATTGTTTACCTTCAGGTGGATTAAGCTGATATAGCAAATGGAACATTGGTGCTGTTTATAGTGTTCTTATTAGACAGTAGCAGAAAAAAAATGCCAAAAGACATTTCATAAGCTAAAAAACTCTTCATAATTTTATCAAATTTGAAGTTTCTCAGCTATTTTGGATGCCATTATTTGGGCTATCCACAAGGAATGCAGTAATTAAAAACCCATATAATTTTATCTTCAATATATAACAATTGAACCATAAAAACTTCAGAATCTTGAATGAGCTCTTATCACGGAAGGCATGACACTATTAGTAATGATAGGTCTCTAATATTCTATGTGTTGGAGTAGGGTCAGCACAGTTAGTAACTTTGTTGTACTGAAAAACAAGAATTTACACTTCCTTGGTAATTTTTTCTCCTTTTTAATGCTCACATGACAGTGTCAACGCACACTGTCTGAAGCTAAGAAGCAGCTAACTGTTCTAGCAGCTGGCCTCTTCCATGACTATATGTCGCAACGACTGTCCGCAAAAGCACTGGTAGGATCCAGCAGATAGCACCTCTGAATTGCTTGTAGGCATTGGTACGGTCCATTGCTAAGGTTTTTCCAACAGTGGCACAGAAAAATCTGGGGTTTTGTTAAATATTTGTGCTTCTTCTACAACATTCATACAAAAGTTTAAAATGCAGATTCTGTGCAATGAAGGTGTTTAAATGAAAACAAAAAGCCAGAAGCCATGTCTATGATACTTCAGACAAATGTTATGTAAGTTACTCTAGGTTTTTATGTTTCTCTCTGTCTTTTTCTACTTTGGAACATGATAAATTAAATCCCAAAGTGGTGTATAGGGCACAGAATTTATTTACTGGTTATTGTGCAGCATAACCACTATTAATTACCATCCACAGTAAATCTGACTAATGCTATTTGTTCTCTGACTCAGGTTCTACTTAATGGTTTGGTTTATAAAAGTTTAAAATATCAGGTCCTAAAATAGTTTAAATTGAAGTATAACTTTCATGGTTGAACTATCTTTTGAAACCCTTCAAACAATATGTTATTTTTTTTTAAAAGGGCAATACATTATTAGGATTTGCAGTAACTCTGCAGAGACATATAGTCTGCATCATTTAGTTGCCTTGTGAACAGCAGATACAAATGATGCACACTGACAAAATATTCTTGCAATTACCCTGAATTAATATCAAAATTTTTTTTCAAATTTGTTACACGTAGAAGTGGCAAAAGAAAGGATTTGGAATTTAGCTTTATAGGTTTGGGTTAAGAATGTTTGACTATCTCTTTTCAACTGTCTTCTACGAGAAAACCACCTCAATGCCAACATACTGCTTTTCTTGCTTTGAAAAGATATTTCAGACCAACAGCTGCACCTGTTACAGAAGGTAGAACATTTCACACAGTAGCAACTGACTGGACTTGGGAAATGTTAATCTTTGCTGAGAGGGAGGTTAAATTTCCCTAGAGAATAGAGAACCTTCTTATCCACAAGAAGAGGCTCCTGAGGTTCTGGTTGAGGTATGAGTTCAAACACTTTAACAAGGGTTGTATGCCACTGCCTATTCAAAGGAGATTACCTTTTCCTCTGCTTCTTGCTACAAAGGGTTCACATACACAGCCTGATGGATTTCAGGTTATATATCTTTTTATGATTTCTGAGCAGGATAAAAGTAAAGGTCACAGAAAAAGAATCTAAAATTCACCTATACACACATGAAATATTTCAGTGACCCTGCACCAAAAAACCCCAAAACCAACAAGTCTAACATCTTTGGAAAATGCAGTTTCCTTCCTGGATTCCTGTCTTCATTTGCTTTTTCTCTCAAACTCCTCTTTTAACTATGACTGCTTTCTCCATTTGCTGTGTCCTTCAACCTCAGGTGTCTGGAAAAGTCCTTTTAATGCTCTCTGTGACAGTTTCTTTTTTCTACTCATCCAAAGCTGCTGCTTCACTCCTCTAACCACTCTTCTCATCACACATCTCTGTTACTTCAGTTCTTCTTTGTTGATTCCAGGATGTTGCTTTCATTATACTCTTTCTGGTATGGATGTTGAATTAAAGAACTAGCCTACGTCTCCCGCATGATGCTTTTTTGGCACAATCCTGCTAAGTCTTGACACACACTGGCTCCAGAGTCTCTCCATTCAGTGGTAGGTAGGAAGGATGACTGGAGGGAGAATAGCTATTGAACAAGAACAAAAAGCTATTGCTCATTTCCACACAGTCTGGAGAAATTGGCTAAGCTATTGATTTACTGGGATAGTAGTAGACTTGAGCAGATCAGAACTATTGGCAGCTTGAAAGAATGACTGTCTGTAATGAATGATTGGGGACAGAAAGTGGGACAGACAGCATTGTAATAATGGAAGATGACTTGGTTAAAACATATAATAGTCTTCCTGAGAGGACATCTGTACCCGGAACAATAAACTGTGGACACAAGGATATTGAAGAGCATCCAAGAAAAATGGGATTGGATTTACTGTTATTAATTCCACCCAGCAGGTGTCATCTCCCTTTGGTTATCTGGAATTACACAGAAAATAAAGTTTTCTGCTTCTGTAGGCCTCAATTCAGCAAAACACTTGAGCACACCCTTAACTCAAAAAGAATTCCAGTTGTGCGCAAAGAGACTTAGATGTGTAATTCAAGTTAAGGATACAGTTGTGTTTCAGAATAGGCATGGAATTGAGTCTCAACAAGTTCTTTTCATTTTGGTTCAATGCATGAAAGGCAATTTATTTCTGTTCCTTTTTATATTCCCAGTTTCATTTTAATATTACTGCTTATTTGCTTTGTTATTTCAGAGCTGCCAACTGTCCCAAACCAGCCAGGACCACCCACATTAAAAACCGAAAAAAAAACCCCAAAAGACTAACAATTTTCTCAGGGTATAGTGTTCTGTGAATCTTTTAGGCCTGTGTTTTTGCAGAAAGCACCTTCCTCTTTTTTCTGTATTCTAATTGGTTCCTCTAATTGGAGGAACCCACACTTTGCAGCTGCTTTATAAACACTCATGATTTTGAATAAGAAAAGTATATCTGGCCAATGGAAACAACAGCGTTCTCAGGAACAACATGAAACACTGAAGACTTCCATGCCGTCTAGTTAGAGAACTGCTCACTCCATAGACGTAAGTTGTGTTTGGCCACATCTACAGTTTCAATTGTCTTGAAAAATCTCATCTGTATTTTCCTGTGAGGCAATATTGGTTCTATATTCATTACAAAACTCCGTTGTTCTTTCTCTTAAAATAATAGAGCTTTCCTCGGGTTTTGCTGTTCTTGATACTTCTGGATTTCTTGTTTCTTTATAATGTTAAATTAAATTAATGTGATGGATTAGACATAAATATTATGCAAGCATGAGACAGGGCTTCTGCTGTTGCCTGTGGGTCACAAATAAGCTTTCTTCCTTGCTGCTTCTAGAATTTTTGTTTGCTTGCTTTTTCCTGAGCCACTGCTTTTGGACGTTCCTCTGAATGTTACAGAAATTACAGTCTTGGGAGGATGTGTTTCAGGGATTTAAAACAGTGGATACCCATGATCTTAATCGATCTCTTTTGGTGACTTTATTAACTGTGATTTTTTGACTACTAATATGTGTTAAGCTTGTTAAAAGTTGTGTCCTATAACTAAACTTCTTTGTCGTTGTCACGGACTAGACCAAGTAGTTATGTCAATTCATTCCTGTCCTATGGTCCTCATTCTGGTATCTTCCAACATATGTTATGTTTGCTGTTTCTGTTGAAAGTTGGCAGAGCTAAGGTTGTTTCATATTTGGCAGACTCCCACACTGATCATTCATAAAAAGTTTAATTTTGGTAAGGAAAATTTTCTGTACAAATAGCAGGAATAATTGTTGCCTTTTGAGGCACATAGAATTCTTTTTGAAGTAGTTATGGTTGTCATGTATGAAGATCTACATATGCTTTGAATAAATCTTACTATAGTCCACTTCAGCAAATTAGTAAACAAAATTCCCCAAGGTAAAATTCAATTCTGGTACAGTACGTGAAAATTAAAATACTGTTAATGCTTATTTATAAATTGTTACATTATTTTAGGGAGATAGTGTTCAATCAAAATGGGTATACCAATTTTCCAGGAAAACTATTAAAATTAACTCTTGAATAATGTCCACAGTAAAATTATTTCAGCTGCCCTCAAGAATGTTATAAACATATTAGTATTGTCTAAAAATAATCTGTAAATACCAAGAAATACATTATAAAAAGACAAATTGTTATAAGGTTTGCATCAGACTCTACATAAATAGCTTAGACTTTCTGATAGCTAAAGACTTCTCAAAAAAATAACAGGCTTTATTATGTGTGTCCTAGATGAACATAAAAGGCTTGCTCCTTCATAAACTCTAGTCTTTAATCCAAGATACATATGATCTACTTTCTGTCATCTACTAGGTGAAATAATGGCACAGAACCAGTATCTGAAACTACATACAAGCCTCACATACACAAAAGTATTAGAAGTGTTTGGAGATATAAGATGATATCCCTCAAAGTTGCGTTGTGGCAGTGTGTTTCCCAACCATATTTTTTCTTTGAACTCAAGTACAATTTTTTGTTTCGCTAAAATATTCATTGAAAGGTAAAAAGCAAATCCAGCTACTTAACTACCTAACAGAAATAGACAGACTCCGGGTTTTTTTTTAATGTGTTTTGTTTTTCTGGCTCAAGTGAAGAATCATCTGCCAGGTTTTTCTTGGAAAGTGCCAGGAAAACATTTCCCACTGCCATTCTGGCACAGCATAAAACCAATGTACGTTTGTGTCAGCAACAGGAAGAGATGAATTACTCAGAAGTTAAACCTTAGTTTGCTGGATTAGAAATTCTTCCACCGTATCTTAGATGAAGGGCAAACAAATACTAGCCAGCAACTAGCAGAGGAAGTCTTTCATTTTAGAAGGCTTATGTTAAAGAAATACTTTGAAAACTCAGGCTTTAGCACAAGCAGTTGGTCTTAACAATGGGACACAATTACAGATGCATTGCAGTAGCTGTTCATGTTTTAAAACTGCCTTTGAAACTTCTGACGAGAAAACAAGTTATAAAATGTAATTAAGTGCTGGTAATCATTGCGAATGTATAGATGCATTGTAAGTGATCAGACAAAAAAGTTGTTGTTAAGTGGAATGACCAAAATCCAGGAGGGATCACAGAAAGGACACAAGTATTATGGAGACAGTCTTTGTAAAATGCGAAGAGAGATGTAATCACCCTTTCAGGAGAACAGCATCAGGGAGAATTTTCAATACTTTCTGGTAAGTCAGACAGAAGATGTGGATGCAGACTCAGTCCTTTGGTGGACACCAAACAAACTAGTTCTGGAGAGCAGTAATAAAGGAAAAACTATTGAAGGATGTTATCGGGAGCAGGTTTTCCCTAAGGTGATGCTGAGAGATGTGAATGGAGTGTAACTAAGATTCACCTTGCAGGTGGTGAAGTAAGAACAAACCTATTTGTCCATAAGGACTTCACTGAATGACAGAGCTGCTGGAAAACTTTAGCTGACCAAAAAGCACAGCTCAGCAATCCTCCCTCACAAAATAGAATTACATGCTTAATTTAATAAGCCCAGAAAACAAAGAGATATTTTAAAATAAATGGATATTATTTCACAAAACAAACTGAATCTGTTAAGTTTTTTAGGAGCACTTGGGAAAAAGAGGCATGTGGTGACTGGGTATGGAGGCATGCATTTACAAAACATTAGTGACTCTTTAAATGGCAACTGTGAATCACCTTTTAAATTCTCTATTTTTGTAATAACAGCAATGGTTGGGGATTTATTTCTTTTATTGCACTTGCAATACACTATCTGTACTAAATGTTCATTTAAGTTTTTGTAAAGGGACTAGCAGATTCATTAAATGTATTTTCTTTTCATACTTGATAATTACAGCCTAAATACCATATTAATTCCAGAATAGGATTTTCTTTTCTGCTGTTCCTTTAATCTGAACAATTCTTTTTATGCCACCTTGACCAGAATTTAATAAGGGTTGGTACCATGATTTTTGCCAGGAATAATTTCCCTTTGCAATACTATACTTTATTCTGTACTCTATGCTGTTACAGTATTAGAGCTGTCTGAAATATACATTTTTTTAATGGATTCTGCCCCAAACCATCTGCTGTATACGTACTTTCATCTGCCCCATCCCAGATCCCCTTTAAAAATGTCCAGACATAAACTAACTGGAGTGCAATAAACTATAATTGAATTTAATGGGCATAGGATTACTAAGAGGATGTTGACTAGGAAGTATAAAGCTACTTGGAGACAATGCTAGCCATTAACTGTAACAGTTCATTCAGGAAATCCATACTCAGTTTCTTGGTCTACATTTTGGGATATGACTACAATTTCCAATGTTGTATACTCTACAAAGAGGTTTTCTATTTTGGCAGGAATGCTACTTGGTCCTTTCATTCAAACATCTCTATATTGCAGAGAAGAATTCCAGAATTAATCAATGACATAGGCATTGCATTATTTGGAATGGTATTTTCAGAAATGAATTAATCAAAAAATACTGAAACCAAATGGTGATTAGGGTTTTATTTACCTGTTTATTTTGTCAGGATGTTGTTACTTAAAAACTACAATGCCCAGTGAATGTTGTACCATTTTCTCTCAATGGAGAGTAAAGTTAAATCCAAAGATTTTTATTTTATGGAGAATTTTCAGATCTATGTTGCACATGTAAGAAAATGTATCACATTTATTAATGCTGATGAACATTTTTCATATTACTTGGCAGTCAGTGTGTGAATGATTATCCATATGACCTATCAGGCCCCAAATTATTATTTACACATGCATATATATATGCGTGTATATATATATGTTCATGTTCTTATTTATATATATTTTCTTGGTGTCAAGAAACACCATTCATTTATCGGAATGTATACACACATATATAAAAGCCTCTATATATACAGAAGTTTTATACATATATGTAATGTTTTAAAAATATATTTTTATATAAGGTTTTCTAGTGAAGTTTTACTATAATGGCTAACTTTGAAAGAATCTTCTGCTGACAGTCAAGCATCAAAGCTTATGATCCAAAACTGCATCAAAGCTAGTTTTGAATGTTGCACCGAACATTCTAAAACTTCCAAGTTCAGCCAAGCATTGATGAAGCACAAACACAGAAGCCTTGTCACTCAAGACTCCCAGTCACAAGGAATAAATAAACTTCTAGAGCACTTCTGCAGCGAAGAAAAAAGATCATCCATTCCACAATTATACTTCACTGTATCAACTTTTTGTTGAATTTCTTCTGTGCCTAGACAGTACAAGACTTTAGTCTTCTACAATAGAAAATGACCGTGCTGTCACAGAATATAGCATCCAGGTAAAACTATAAATTAATATTACAAAGAAACAGATGAAACATAATTCTGCCAGTGGAGTTCCTTCACATTTTACTCAGGTTTCTATTTTGTTTTTCAACATAGATAACTTGTATGGTCTTTTTCAAGTATTTACATATGTACTGTGACATGTGAGAGCAAAGTGATCTTTTATAAACCACGTAATATTCGAAAATCCAAAAAATATAATATAAACTTCATAATATAAAACATAATATAAATTCTATAATATTTGAAAAGTCATGGCAGTCAAGTAAAGTCATTAGTGACTGAAAAAGGAAACTTTGCACCCATTTTTGAAAATATTAAAAAGGAGGACCCTGGGAACTATCAACCAGTCCGCCTCACCTCAGTGCCTGGTAAGGTCGTGGAACAGATCCTCCTGGAAGACATGTTGAAATGTATAGAAAACAGGGGGGTCGTTAAAGACAACCAACATGGTTTCACCAAGGTGAAATCATGCCTCACTAATCTAGTGGCCTTCTGTGATGGAATGACTGCATCACTGGACAAGGGAAAAGCTACGGATGTCATTTACCTGGACTTCTGTAAGGCCTTTGATACATTCCTCCACAACATTCTTGCTGCTAAACTGGAGATATATGAGTTTGATGGATGAACTATTTGATCCATAAGGAATTGTGTGGATGGCTGCATCCAAAGAATTGCAGTCATCAGTTCTATGTCATATGGAAACCAGTAATGAGTGGTGCCCCTCAGGGGTCCATATAAGGACTTCAAGTGTTCAGTATCTTTATTAATGACATAGATAGTGGGATTGAGTGCACTCACATCAAGTTTGCAGATGACACCATACTGAGTGGTGCAGCTGACATGCTAAATGGAAGGGATGCCATCCAGAGGGACCTTGACTGTCTGGAGAAGTGGGCCAGTGAGAAACTCATGAAGTTCAACAAGACGGAGTGCAAGCTCCTGCACCTGGATTGGGGCGATCCTCAGTATCAGTACAGACAGGGTGATGAATGGACTGAGAGCAGCCCTGAGGAGCAGGGTTTGGGCATATTGGTAGATGAAAACTGGACACAAGCTGACAATGTGCACTTGCAGCCCAGAAAGCAAATCGTTCCTGGGCTGCACAACAAGAAGTGTGGCCAGCAGGTTGAAGGAGGTGATTCTGCCCCTCTACTCCACTCTCATGAGATCCCACTTGGAGTACTGCATCCAGCTCTTGGACCCCCACCACAAAAAGACAGGGACCTGTTGGAGGGGGTCCAGAGGAGGGACACAAAAATGGTCAGAGGGCTGGAGCACCTCTCCTACGAAGAAAGGCTGAAATAGTCGGTGTTATTTAGTGCGGAGAAGAGAAAGCTCTGGGGAGACCTTATTGCAGCCTTTCAATATATAAAGGGGACTTACAGAAAAGATGGAGCAGGACTTTTTACCAGGGCCTGTAGTGACAGGACAAAAGGTAATGATTTTAAATTAAAAAAGAGTAGATTTAGAGTGGACATAAGGAAGACAGTTTTTATGATGGGGGTGGTGAAACACTGGAACAGGTTGCCCAGAGAAGCTGTGGATGCCCCATCACTGTAAGTGTTCAAGGTCAGGGAGGACAGAGCTTTGAGCAACCTGATCTAGTGAAAGATGTCTCTACCCATGGTAGGGGGGGATTGGACTAGATGATCTTTAAAGGTCCTTTCCAACCTAAACCATTCTATGAGTCAATGATTCTAATATCCTGTTTGCATCTGTGGCTTTCCATTGCAAACATTTACGTCATTTCAGGACTCGGTGGTAATTTCCACATACCCTAATCAGTGAACTAGGGCTCATATTTCTGTCCATTGTTTATAAAGGGCTAGTATTCTTTAATTTACAGCATTTTCAGGAGGCAGGAACTCATTCTTTATCAGAGTTCTTACATGGTATTGTAATGTCAAATACGCATCAGAGTTGCGCTTTGCTCCTCTTCACGTCTGCTCCTCTCTTTGACATTGTTTTTCTTCACAGACTGGTTAGAGAGATTACTGTTGTTCTGTCACTAACTATGCTGTGTTTAAAACACAACTCTTACAATTGATGTTCAAGAAATTATATTCCATTGCCAAATGCTACCATGATGGTTATGCCATACCTGGTGAAAATGCATTTGATAGCTCTGATTACCTGCAAATCTTACTGTCTTATAGGAAGGCTAGTTCAAGGAAGTGAGAATCCTAGTCTAGGCTTAATCTATTGCTTTTTTACCATCCAAGATGAACAGTTCCCTGTCTCTGAGATCTATTCTCTAAGGTCCAATGTTCTCTTTTCTGTGGGTGTTTTATATTCTTGATTTGATCTGCATTCTGACATGTGCAATAAACTATTTTTCAGCTTCCAAAGCGATACTCCTCACTTCAGGTGAGGATTTAGAATCTCTGATCTGTTCTTTTTATTTTCATTCCATAAATTAAATATTACTTTAAAAATATAATACTCTAAGTCTTTATCACCCTCTCATTGATTTAAACAAGACTTGGTTTGATAATATTTGTATTAAGTCAGAAATGGCACTTGGAAATAGTTCTACTACTGTACTGAAATCTTCAAGTAATTTTCCTGTTCCCCATCCTAATGATACTAATACTACCAATAATAATTTGCATTTTCCTGAGAAATACTTCTGCTATAATAGCCTTTATAGACTTCTAGAAATAATACTTAATATATACATCATTGTGTTCTGGACTTCACCTTGCTGATTTTTTTTTGATGTTCAAGATGTCATATCTGCATCATCTAGTACTTTCCTTTATTTGATCTGCAAATATGGGAAAATACTTTGGGAAACTTTGGAATTAAATAGTAAAGGTCTTTAAAAAAATCTTAATAAATGATTAATGGTCAGTTTCAGATTCCATTTGCCTCCCGTAAGTGAAATACAAGCCTTACTGTGGCTTTTCTATTCAAGTCACTCTGCCAGCAATTTACCTTTGCAGCAAAGAAGGCTTACAGTATCTTGGGCTGCAATTAGGTAGAGCATTGCCAGCAGATCCAAGTGGGTGACCCTTCCCCTCAGCACTGGTAAGGCCATACCTGGAGTACTGCGTCTGGTTCTGGGCTCCCCAGTACAAGAAAGACATGGACATACTGGAGAGAGTCCAGTGAAGATAATGAAGGGACTGGAGCATCTCTCATATGAGGAAAGGCAGAGACAGCAGGGAGTGTTTCGCCTAGAGAAGAGAAGGCTCGAAGGCAGATAACATTAATGTATATAAATACCTGAAGAAAGCCTGAAAAAAAGATGGAGCCAGGCTCTTTTCAGTGGTACTCAGTAACAAGAAAAGAGGCAACAAGTGCAAACTGAAACACCGGAGGTTCTGTCAGGAAACATCAGGAAACACTTTTTAACTGTGAGGGTGACCAAGCACCGGCACAGGATGCCCAGGGGGTTTTGGAGTCTCCACCCTTGGAGATATTCACAAGCTCTCTGGACACGGTCCTGGGCAACCAGCTGTAGGTGGCCCTGCTTGAGCAGGGGAGTTGGACCAGATGACCTCCAGGGATGCCTTCCAACTGCAATCGTTCTGTGCAATTCTGTTAATGTCTCTTTGCATGTATTTTGTCCTACTGTTTTTCCATGGAGCAAAATCGTTTCTCTGTAGGTCTTAGCACTGTCTTTGCCAGTTGTTCTCAAAATGTTTTGAGGGGAACCATTATACGGAGTAAGATTTACTAGCTCTCCAGTTCTATAAGATGAGTCTAATGGCCGAAGAAATTTGAGGACTGAGTTATTTACCTTTTGAGAAGTTTTAGAAGTTTTTCTCCACAGCATCAAAGCAAAGTTATATTCTTCCATTTTTTTGGGAGTACTGAACACAGCCCAATAAACAGTTTAATGTTACAAATATGCGCAAAATATACTCTCTTTTTCTAACAATTACAATCTTTACTAAGATATCAAACAGATTATCTCTTTTTAATATTTATGGCTTTCAACCACTTCTTAAAAGTGTTCTCCTTTTAAGACTTAGAAAAAATTCTTTTTGTTAAGGTAGTTGGTCCTATTTTAGACCAACTAATGTATGCATCCTGTTGTCTACTCAATTTGTTATAGATTTATTTAGTTTACACTTTCACCATAGTAGAAATTGTTCTTACCATATTGGTAAAAATTATTCCATTCCGTAGAAAACATTTTTGTTTCCTTCATCAATTATTTCGATTCCTTTTTCTGCAAGAGACCACTCAGGATTAGAAGACTGTGCATGACACAATGCAGCTATGAACTGCTTTTTTTCCCAAGTTATATCAACAAACATTTAACAAATGTAGTCCTTGCCTGATTTTAGATCTCCCTGTTTTAGGCAGATAATCATGATGACGAAATTAGGAGCTAACTTGCCCAAGACTATTTCTATTTCCATTGCAAAGAGATGGGTATTCTGAAAGGAAAGTCAGATCTCAGGAGTTTGAAAATACCCTCTAAAAACATTTGCATCTCCTCAGGAACTACAGTGAATGCTTTGGGCAGCTGTGTATCTAAGCACCTCAGTGGAGTGTTTAACATTATCTTAGATGAATCCAGACATGCCCTGTCTTTGGACGAGGACTCACTGACGGTAGTCAGATCTGTGTTTTACTTGTTTATCTTCCAGACCCTGGCCTTTGTATTATTTTGTATGGTTCACTAGTAGTATTACATGTAGCATTACTCTAGTTTGTGCACCAGCATTGCTGAAAATTAAGCTACGCCCCATTTGCTTTTAGCCCAAAAGTTCATTCACCTTCTTCTACAACTTTACCCCATTAAAAATTCCTCTGGACTGTGATGATGTTGTCACTGACTTTACCTGTGTGGTATATTACACTTGAAATGTGTAATTTTTAGAAACTAATTCATTGTTTCCTCCAAGCTTGAAATATTATTGGATTCTCTGTGACTGTGGACTTTGGCATTCAGGACTCCTTCCTTCTATAAATTTTAAACTATTGTGTGTATAGGATCAGAGCAGTGTCCATATTCAATCTATTTCTGTCTAAACTATGTTTACAGGACCTGAAAGTGGCTGGAAATAGGTGGCATGGTGGATGTTGTTTTCAAGCTGGGAAAGCTGCAGCTGGGATGGACATCTAACCTTGGTTTTGTGTTGGTTGGTGAGCAAGGCCACTCCAGATCCCTTCCTTTTCTGTTCCCCTTCTCACAACTGCTTGTCTGCTTCCCTCAGTTCCTTGCCTTCTGACTGGAATCCAAAGGTTGTTGGTTGCCTGTTCATTAGTTACGATTCGCCTTTCACTATCGTAAGCCAGAATTACAAGTTCTTCCTGATTTTAGATAAAATAAGAAAGCGATTCATGTGTGAGAAAAAAGATGTACTCATGAGTGCCTCACAAGTTGCATGAAACTTGCATTTTTACTAAGGGAAACAAAATGTCAGGAAAAAATATACAGCTGATCCAGTGGGAACAACTGAAAACTTTTCACGTTGTTAAATTGATTTGAAATGCCTTCTTGAGACATTTAGACAAGAAGAGCAAATAATATGTTTTTTTTATTGTTATCCATTACTGAAAATCACAATGCATACTATTGCAAGATTCAGACTACGAAACTGAAATATATTTGAGTTTGTTAATGGCATGGCTATTTGTCCTTGTGCACTGTCAGTTAAGGTATTTATCATCACAACTCTTGGTGTATAAAAAATTAAAACAACTTTGAAAGCATGTTATAATAAGAATCTAATGACCACTTTCAGTAAAGCAAAAGAGACAGCATGGTTTCAAATTCTGAAATAAATGCCTACCTGCCTTTCAGGAAGATGTAAGTGATATGGAAAAATACTGACTTAGCAGGATGCCACTAGCATACAGCCAGAAGGTAAAAAAAATATAAAACTTGTGTGACAATAGACCAGAGCTTATCAACTAGACACCAAAACTTTTTCTACTCTTCTTTGAGAAGAAGAAAAAATGTTAAAATACCCAGCAGGAGAGCAAAGCTACAAAAGGACTCTAAAGAACTAAGCTTCTACAAGAAAATGTAAATAGTTCTTCATGAAACTTGAAACACAAATCAGTGACAAAACAGTAGAAAAATATGAAAGAGTTCAAAATAAGTCGGAGGACAAATCGCTTTGAGGTATAGAAATCTCACAGGGAAACAGAAGGACCATTTGTTCCAGTAAATTGACATAGCAAACTCTACTCCAGAAAAAGCACAACCACTTAAAAATAGATCAAGGATACAGCTGAATTCAAGCAAAACTGGAGACTAAGGATTCTAAAACCTCTATAGAATATGAAATAGCTTCCACTGAATCCATTCTGTCTAGTGGATATTGTTCCTTCTGTGGAACTGAACATCTTGTGAACCTCTACTAATTTTCCAAGTTCTGTTTACTTTGTTGGGGTTTTTTGGGTTTTTTTGGTTTGTTTTTAAAGTCTGATAGGACTAGTTCAAGAATACTAACTGTAAGAATCATGAGCTAAGACTGCTGAGTCATGGTTTATTACGCAGACTGCAACTTTTCACACTTCATTTTATGTGACTCGGTTCAAAACTATCTGACCATAGCAGTGGTTTGTAATGGTGACACAGAGATGCACTCTGTTTTCTTGCACTTCTGGAGATACTCTGTTTAGTTACTTGCATAGCTAGTCTGAAACAGTGAAGCAACTGTGCTAGACACAGTAGATCTATGCCTCAAGGAATGCATTAAACTGGTCGTAGGTCTCAGCAGGGCCCCCAGTGTGGCGCAATTGATAAAGGAGGACGTGCTGGAACTCGTTGGCCACAAGCCCTGGGAAGAAACGAGATAGTGCCGAGTCATCCTGGAGGAGGAAGTATTGCCCTAGTTAAGATAA
>Ga0065711_1026476_pt1 | contig 68966 bp, 35 predicted proteins | sample Hoacrofraction12_FD_59098 | JGI IMG/M metagenome (GOLD analysis project Ga0065711, IMG submission 59098) | Hoatzin crop microbial communities from Cojedes, Venezuela - Epithelial fraction 12 v2 (version 2) | ecosystem: Host-associated > Birds > Digestive system > Esophagus > Crop | place...
ATCCTGGGGTGCATTAAAAATATTGTGGCCAGCAGGACGAGGGAGGTTCTCCTTCCCCTCTACTCTGCCCTGGTGAGGTTCCATCTGGAGTACTGTGGCCAGTTCTGGGCTCCCCACTTCAAGAAAGATGAGGAGCTACTGGAGAGAGTCCAGCTGAGGGCTACGAGGATGATGAGGGGACTGGAGCATGTCTCCTATGAGGAAAGGCTGAGGGAGCTGGGCTTGTTTAGCCTGAAGAAGAGAAGGCTGAGAGGGGATCTTATAACTGCTTATAAATATCTGAAGGGTGGGTGTCAGGAGGATGGGGCCAAACTCTTTTCAGTGGTGCCCAGTGACAGGACAAGGGGCAATGGGCACAAACGGAAGCATAGGAACTTCCATCTGAACACGAGGAAGAACTTCTTTACTCCAAGGGTGACAGAGCCCTGGAACAGGTTGCCCAGGGAGGTTGTGGAGTCTCCTCCTCTGGAGATATTCAAGACCCTCCTGGACAAGGTCCTGTGCAGCCTACTGTAGGTGACTCTGCTTTGGCAGAGAGGTTGGACTAGATGATCCCCAGAGGTCCCTTCCAACCCCTACCATTCCATGACTCTGTGATTCTGTCTTACTGTTAAGAGCAGAGTTGCTCTGTCAGTGACCAGCAAGGGAATGCTACCAGAGCTGGGTCCATTAGGGTCTTTCTACTCCTGAAACGAAATAATTAGAAGCAGAAGAAAAATGGATTTTAATTTTAAGAGGGCAATTGATTATATTAATATACATTAAAGATTATAACAAAAGGCCAAAAATATGACATTTATAAGACTTATATTTTTCATTGGATTCTGTTCAGATAAACCATAAAGCAATGCACCAGCTTGATATTACAAAGTCCTTTTTCTAGTCTAGTAGAGTTGAGATTTTTTTATTTCTGATCCAGCTTACTCACAATGGCTGTCTGTTGCCTCGCTAAGGTTCCTCACTTAAGTGTTTGGCACTCAGTCCAAACCAGTATATAACAAAAGTCACAGTATAGCTGACAGGAAGAACAGCTTTCTCCTGGAAATGGAAGATGCCCTACTTAGTTTCATTTTAAAAGGGATTTTGCAGAGCTAAAGGGAAGAGAAAACATGTGTGAAGAGGAAAAGGAAGGGAAAAGCCATCCTGCAGGGAAATAACAAAAATGGTAAGCATTCTGTTTAGCAAAAAAATGATAAAAAGAATAATGAAGAGAAAAGGAGAAGTATAACTATCCAATTCACATATGAACTTACATTAGTTAGTCTCTGCTAATCTTGTGAGAGAGACTGCCATCAGGCATTTTGTCATATGGGGGAAGATAAGACATTAACATTAAAAAAATAGGATGACATCCTCTTTAAGACAGCAGCTTCCCTGTCCAGAGGAGAAAATCCACTCTGCTCACATCAGAGGTTAAGGGGACAACTGTTGGTTCAAAGGCATGGTGTTTAAGTTGGTAAGAATTATTAAAATGATACTACCATGATACAAGACAGTAATTTTCTTATGTAGTACAGTGCATACAGTACAAACCAAGCCACCATAAAAACAATGGAAAAAAAATGTTGAAAACAACTCCCCCATAAAATGAGTGTGGCATATTAAAGCAAGTCTTATGCTTTGCTTTAAAAACAGCAATGCTATACCTCCCACACCAGGTAAAAGGTGAAAATGAGAGAGGTACTCATGGCATGATTGCTAAAGGTTGAAAACACTCTGGTTTTGAACCCTTCTCTGTGAGTTATCTGAGACCCTGTGTGTCACTGTACCTTGGATACCAGGGCAGAGAGGCAGAACGCCACAAAAATGCACTGTAACCTTTTTAACAGGTGATGTGGCTGGAAATACTATCCTGTTCCACTTTTTAATGAAAGCTTTCTAGCCAAAATGTGTCTATTAACCTAGAAAAGTTAGTTTGAAAGACTTAAAAAACCCCCTATGAGATAATTGTATCTTCTGGCTAACAGAAATAAAAACCTATTCACTTTCTCCCCTTTGTCTGTCTATTTCTATTTTATTTATTAAATGTACCATGTCTGGAGGCATCTTGGACTGGTGTTCAGAATTCCCATCAGTAAAAGTAATTTTTTTGGGTAGATTCATTGCTCATGTGAATTAACCTTGTTCTTTCCCCAACATTCAGATGGAGATACAGGCTGAAAGCTATTTGCTGATGTCCATTTTGTGTGTGTGAATCTAACTTGCACTGACATAAAATTCTGTGGAACAGCAGCCTATTATAAAGGGGTGAAAAAAACAGATGGTTAACAAAAAACATAATTGTGTTCAAAGGTACAGTCTCATATCTGTGTTTTCACAGGACTGGATGTTCTCTTCATAAGGTACTTCATATAATAAAAACATGAGCATGTGCTTAGCTTTAGGAATGAAAATATTTCTCTTCAGGTAGGAATTTTCAACCACTCAAGGTTAAGCAGGTGTTTAAATGCTCTACTGGATGAGGACCATCATGATGATTTTTTGAAAGCACCTTTTGGCATGGACTTCACTCTAAAGGCCGCATTCCAGAACAGGAATGTGGAAATTTGCTCCTACAGTCAAAAGGCAGTGATTTTCTCACAGTGCATCTCTGACCTATTGAAAGTTGTGGCTGAACTCACAAACTTAGCTGCTTCAGTTTTTCACTTCATATTCCTAGAACTGAATTGGCAAAAAGGCAAAGCAGGGACAATAGAAATCCCACTGCTCTGTTTTAGCCTAGTTCTCTGCCGTTGCATTCACGTTAATTCTGCAATGGAAGGAAATAGAAACAGGATTTGCAAGGTAGTTGTTTTCAAGGTCTGAACACATTTCACCATTTTAACAGTTTTTCATCTGCTTGCCATCAGTAAGTAGAAACAATTGTCAAATCATCTTGTGCACCTTCTTGACAAAAATCAAGTTACATTAACATCAGTATTAGGAGGCATTTGGGCAAAAAGTGTGCAGATCTTTTTCTTACCTTTCACACTGTCACACTGCAGAGGTATTGCCAGCAAGTGTATTGCTGTTGGAGGTGATAACAACAAGTATCAGAAAGAGCCCAGTTTGAGTCTCAGGTCCCTGCCTGAGTTTGTAGTGCTGGTGGATAAAAAACTCTGTTCCAGAAAATGTGGTATGGCTGTTGCTAAGACTAAAACGGGAATCTATGACATTAGCTCTGACTCCTCACAGCAATATTGTAATACTGAGATTATTCACAGAGCATGTGAGAGAAAGCTCTTTTCCTGTGAATGATCATGCAAATAGAATGTTTGGGAAAACAGGCATGACCATAGAGAAGCCAAATAATTTTTAAATTCAAATGAATGTTTGCAGACCCTTTTTCTTCCAGCATTTTCACAGCTCCGAATAACGCTATTCCAATGACGAGGTTTCACATTTTTATACTCTTGCTATTGATCTCTCCAGTACACATGTTGCAACAGATAAATTCCATGTGGGTTATTTCCTACCTGTTATATCTATCTCTGGAGCCTGAAGAAAATATCCATTACACACCTCTTTTAGGAATGGAAGCTTTGAATTTTGTCACTACCTTTTAATGAACTCTGCTTTGGAGAAAGAGAATTTGGAAGAGGGCCATTATAAAATACAGTACAAAATACAATCCCAGCTTGTTCTACAGATTGGAGTGGGGGACTCTGTTAGAAGAAACCTGTTGTCAGATTTTACTGATCATCTGTTTTAACATATATTGACATCTTTTCACAGTCCCTGGCAGTGAAACTGTTGTGCAGCCAAGGCAGGAGCAATTTCAGATTTGAGGTGATCAATTACTCTGATTGCAAGTAGGTGGAGAGACTAAGCGAGCAGCTCCATGGAGACTGGCAACTAATTTGTAGCACCAAAGCTGGAGGTTATCATATAAAATAAAGCAAAAATAAAAATACAATAACTGAACATGTAAAGAAAGAAACAACTCTAAAGAAAGTGAACTGTGAGAACATGGCCATAGCTAACTCAGCCTCCACTGAAGTCAGCAGTTTTGAGGTTTTTTTAATTGATTTTAATGGCAGAGGGTAAACACATAGAACTCTGAACTGAGGTGATAAGAAGTTATTTAATCAATAGCGGTATGTAAGTGCCATAATTAATTAGTGTGGTAGACTCGGGGAGGCTGGAAGACAGAAAGGTATCTGTAACCAGACTGCCAAACTTGCAAGGAAACCTCCAACTGCGAAGAATTTTCAGAGTTTTATTGAAAGTTTGCCTGGATGGAGCAGGAGGCTCTTGGGAGATTTCACTTACCCGCATGTCAACAAAATACAGAAAGCTGTTACTAAAAGTAGGCAAATTCTGGTTTTGTACCTCTCCTTGATGAATGGTGTTAGATACTGAGTATCTCCTTAACTGATTTACCGATCTTAAATTAAAGTGAGTCCATCATTGGGCTTTTCCACTATTCAGGAAAGTTATTCCCTGGTAATAGAGAACTGGCTGCTGTGTCTCTATATGTTACTTGGAGTCGGCCCTGGCAAGTAATAGTGTAAAGAGAATGTAGCCCTATTTTAACAAGATGCTTATTTGGCCTGTTTAGTTCCCCTGAAAGGGAAGGCACGTCTTTAGGAAGCAACTTGCAAATCCTACTTTGAAATATTCCAAAATATTTTGTCTTATCTCACAGTTCACTTTTTTTTCTGGTGACTGGTTTACCTGGGCACCAGGGACAGGTAGAATCTTCTAGTTAGAACCTACTGATCACAATATTGACCTTTGAGTTAAATCTGATGTATTATGAAATTATTTGTCATTAGTCATGTACCAGGTACTACTCAGTCACTTTACATTGGTAGTGATGAAATATACAAAAAAACAGCTTTCATTTTCCAGAAGGAATTTTATTAAAGCATCTTTTTTAATGGAAGATGTCAGATTAGGGAATTTTTATGGACTGCATTCAGTCAGCTAGTATTAGCCTGATTAATGTCTAGCTGTGGTTGTCTGAGTCTGTATGTGTACTTCAAGTAACCTTTCAACATCCAGTGAAGTTCTCATGCAGTCTAGACGTGCTCACGTCCCTGCAAAAAAGAGAAGTCTGGGGAACAAGCCCTTGTAGCTGTGATTCCAGCACTCCCTGGTCCCATTGTTAACCTTTGTGGGCAGATTATAAGAAGCCTGCCTCCTTCACTGGGGAACTGGGGTGACCATATGCCCCTTCCCCTCATTGGTGTAGCAAGCCTGTTCCAGCACTCCACTCCTCCCCATGCCCATGAGAGGCACTGTGCTTGTCAGAAGCATAATATGTCTTGACATTTGTTCCTTAATATAGCTCAGCCTCACAGGAGCCTGACATGTGGCTTGCTGTGCTAAATAGACCACATTTCCTTCAAACGCTTTCATTTCTGTAATCCTAAGTGTGCGTTGTGCTACCCTCAAGGAAACTTACCTTTGCTGCTTTGCTTCAAATTGAGCTGTGATGGCAAAATGCCTTCCAGAAGAGAGGCTTTAGGGAGGGTTAGGTTAAAGACGTAAGTTTGTGAAAAAGCTACTTTTTAAAAGATGTGCAGTTAGGCTTTTCAGATGCTGCTTCAAAGCTGGGAAACTTTCTCAATAACGGGGAGATGGGAATATCATGCAGCCAAAGAAGGATGACTTCCATAGCAAGTGGGGTGGAGATTAGCATTATGGAAGATGGGGTCATGCACTCAAGGACTGCTAGGGCTCTGGGATGTCATCAGCGGTAAATAAAGGAAGAAGAGAAACTGGGTGCATGAGTCAGCTACAGGATGGCTATAAAACAGCACTGGGAAAGAACCAAAGGCAATCCTAGAACAAAAACTGGAGAGGGCTTTTCCAGTCGAGGTAAGAAAGTATGACTGCACTGTGCGGTACCCTGGGAAGGTTTTCATCTAAATATTGTACACAGTTTCAGTCAGCAAAGTTCCAGCAGGATAAATTGAAAGTGGAAGAGGTGCAAAGAGGAGATAATTTGTCAGGCAAGTGGAAGACTCACGTTACAATCAAAATCTAAAATAACATTGCTTCACTAAACAAAATAGTTGAATCAGTAGCTCAAAGTGGGTAAAACACAATGAGAGAAAAAGAACAGTTTAAGGTAAATAACAGCTCTGAGACAAGACCAAATACTTATCAATGTCCAAGAACTCCTTGCAGTCTGATGGAGAAATAGCTGCGCTGATCCTGACAATGCCACACACCAGATGAGCAAGGGGTCATCTCAAACCAAGCAACCTGAGTGTCTCTCCACAACACCTCTACAGGTTCTGCAGAGTTCCTTCCATAGGCTGTTGTGAATGAAACAGTTTTCATGACTCAAGAATCAGTCAAATTAATACCTTGAAGTAAAAAGCCCACTGGGGTCTATTAAATCCCAAAGCATAGCTATCTGCTGAGGAAATTCCTGAGCTGGGAAGAAGTTAGGAAGTCCTTGAGCAATGAAAGAAACAACAGACCTAAAAAAACATCACTAAAAACCATCACCAACAAAAAAACCACCAAAAAACCCACCTAAAATCCTTTCTACTAAATATAAGTGAAGAGGATTTTTGACATGTGGAACTTCTTCCCTGTCTGCCATCTCCAGCAAACAGAAATATGCATCAACATGCTAGACAATGACTTCAGTGTGGAAGGACAGGCTGTTTTAAAAGCTATGGTAAGAAGAGCAGAAACAGCGGGCTTTGTCATTAGAGAAAGCATAGTTCAGAGGGTGTCCAAGATGCAGTGGAAGAAGACAAGATGAAGCAGTATCTTAGACCTTCATCATGAAATTGCCAGTTCTCAAGGACTGAAAATGGAGAGCTGTAACAGAAATTGTTTTGACGCCTTTGCTACAGCAGTGACTGTTGCAACACAACAGATGAATGCACTGGTGGATGAGACTTGTGGATGTGAAAGGGTATTTGGGAGCCTGCTGAGTAACATGAGGAGGGGATCAGTCTCTATGTAACAAACCTTCCTTGTCTCTCCCCTAGGGGACTCCTATCTGTTTCTGCATAACCTGCCATTCTTGTCCAAGAATAGAGAACAGAAGCGAATCGTTGAGGAGTTAATAGGGTTTTGGTCAGGTTTCTTTTTTCCCTTTTTTTCTTTCCTTCTCTCTTTTTTTTTTTTTTTTTGCCTGGTAAGAGGGGGACTAGTTATTGCTGTACTACATCAAAGTGGGACATACATGTTTCTGTCTCCCAAATATTCTGCCTCCAGCAGTGAATGGCTAATACTAGCTGCACCTAGTAGAAAAGATGTTTTACATGAACAGAGAGTAACCTATTTTCAGAAAAAAGTTCCTCTTTACTCTCTGTACTTGGTAAAATCTTTTATGACACTTTATTTATATATTTTTGTTCACTACTGTAATTTCAGATATACTAGTTATTTATGCTATAGATTTTCTTTCCTTTCGGAAATTTCTTGCCTCAACAGTATATAAAAAGGTACCAAGATCATCTGTGCTTGGCTCACTGTTTATTGGTTATGAAAGTTTCACTGCTCAGTGCAAGGGCATTTTCCACTGCACTTACTAAGGAGAGGAAAATTCTAATTGCCATTCTGCTCTCCGCTGCCTCAGCCTCTGTCCACTCTCATCAGGCGTTATCGTTTTATTTCTTCTCAGAGAGTTCTGACCTTCACATCTTTGTATGTTAATTTTTCTGTACCCTAACATTGCTCATGCCTTGCCTACAGCTGCAGTAATATTTCCAGAGTGAGGAGACCCGTGCTTTACAGAGTCAAGTCCAAGTGAAGTAGCACCACATCTTAATGCAGCAGCATATTTTTTTTCCTCTCTATTTTTCTTCTCTCTGTGCTTTGTGAATCTCAATGCTCTGCATGTTTAGCTGACTGTCACTATCTATAGACCAAAGATCCTCAATGAACTGCCCACGGTCAAGCCCAAGTCTATTTTATGACTTACAGCAATGAAAGTGAAGTTCTTTTTCTGCAGTTGAACTGTGAGACCTGGGAGTATGGTGGATGCACACTGACTGTGCCAGGACCCCTTTCCGCCCCCAGGAGGAAACCTGGGAGTCATGGACCCAGGTCTGAGGCTGGGAGGAGAGGGCACCACAGGCATCACCTCCACCCCACACCTCACACATAGCCAAAGAGGTGGCAAAGCAGCACGAGGGGCTCCAGCCCTGGCATCACCAAGTCCTGTAATCCTTTCTGCTGAAGGATGGCACTTGCCTGCACTCAAAGTGCCTCTTCAGTCTTCCTGTTCAGAGGGCTTTGCAAAGTAGAGACAGAGAGAGAATAAGAAAGGAAAATGGGAACAGGAGGACACAGGTGTTTGTGGCAGAGCTGGCTGAACAGGGCGGTGCCCGTCATAGGAAATCTCAGTCCCAATGGATTGTATAAGGTTTACAGTAGAATTTGTTGTCTTAACTGTAGTTGTTGTTACTTGTTCCTCATGCTCCTACCACCAAAGAAGGAAAAGGAATTATAAGATAGATTTGAAAGCATACATTAACAATTTAGTTATACGCTTTGGTTTTGATAATTGACTCCTTTTAATTTCCCTTGATACGTTTCAGTTACTTTTCTTTGGAGAGTTTTTCATCCGTAAACTGTCTGTAAGATAAGAGAATTTCTTCAGATAGCATATTTTTTATCAAGCTACTATTGTTACTGACTATTCTGATGATGACTTAGTATCTTGAGAGGGTAAAAACTACATTTATTCTGAAAATTTCAAGATGTCATTCTTTTAAATTAAATTATTCCACTGATATATTTATTTACTAAAAATTGCTTAACATTGTAACTTCTTAAATGATGATATTTGTTCTTTCAATAAACATTTTTAATAAACAAGTCTTTATTTCAGTGTACATGTAAACATGCCCAGATTTCAGTAAACATATGAGCTTTTATTTAAAGATGCTCCCTGCTTCTGGGTTCTGTACTGAAAAATAATAATTTTTATATGATATTTTTCATTACAATTACTTTTGAATAAATATATTTTTCAGGCAGGTGCCATGCTGTCTGACCTGCAAATCGCGAAGGGGAAAATATTTTGGATTCTTTTTTCTCATTTTTTCAACATTTACAGTGTTTTCCACTCCTAGAATGTCACATAGTCTCTCTGGAGAGCAACACAGGGTGACATTTTTTTTTACATGTTTGGAAAATCATCTACAATTCTATAAAATCAGCATTTACTTTTGCTTATGCTAAGAAATTCTTAATAAAATATTCAGAAAAGTCACTTGATTTTTCTGGAACTACTGCAAACTTGTTTCACCTGTGAAAAACAAATCTTAAACACCAGCATTTGCTTGTTTTATATCTATTAATTTCTTCCTCCTTCTGTTATTTTTTGTTGACAGGAGTTGGCAACATTGGCTCAGAGAACAGCTACTGAAATTGCATATAAACATGCAAAAAATCTATTAGAGTTAAACCATAAATTGCCTCATTCTATCCCTGGTCTGTGATCTCTCCTCCTTTAGCCTGCTGTGCTGCTCTGAATGTATTCAGTTTTGGAATAGTTAATTGCCATAGCACATTCTCATTTAAAATGCAAGAGCTTTCAAACAAAATAAGTTCCATCTTCAGGCATTAGCAGCAAAGAGCATCTGGATAGCAGAGCCAAACGAGAGATGTGCAGCAGCACAAATCCAGGCTACAGTTTTTGAGAAAACAACTTGATTATTTTCTCCTGTCCCCAGTCTGAGCACTGCAGCTGTATTGTGCCTTGCACTGCGGATGTGTAACACAGTGCAAAGGTTGACACAATGCTGGGAAAGCAGCAGAAAAGTGAATGGGACAGTAAAACTCCCTCTTTTGGCTCAGTGGGGAGTCTTCAGAGTTTACTTCAGCAGAGAGGAACTCGTTTTGAGTTTTCCTTAAACAAAGCAACACAGTAAGAGGAGCAAAACTGCCTCCTCTCCTTTTGTTTGCGTCTTTTTTTACTTTACTCACTCTGTTAGCATTAATATTGTACAGTTTCTCATCCCATGAATATAAACAAAGCTGCTACTCCCCTTGCTTCCTACAAGATTTCTAGCAGTTCTTTGACATTTTTCTATTAATGATTGCATCTCTCAGTCTGTTGTTCCACTGCTCCCACTAACCGCACGTACACACAACCACACATACACTTTGAGTAGATAATTTCTCTGCTGCAATTCGTAGAAGTAATTAAAAGCTACAGGGATCTCAGTTACTCTGTCCAAATAGCTGTAGGCACGTTCTTAATTTGTACCTACGCCCTTTTGTGTCAATGACATTTTATTTCACCATCACTTTTCTAGTATCTACGGCCCTAAATTGCCCTCTTTCTAATCTTCAGTCCCTATTATCACAGATAAGAGATCTTTTGTGTCTTGAGAGACATATATAGCAGTCTCAAAGGATACCTACAGCAGTAGGACTTTTTATTTCTGTCTCTTTTTGTTAGTATTCTAAAACATCTTGTGCGATTATAAAATACAGTCTCTTATATCATGAAAAAAAATAGGTTTACCTTGGAAACTATATTGAAAACACTGTATGAATGGTCATGCTTGTACCTTTTCAATGCAAATAGATCCACATGTTGCTTTTAATTTCCCTAGCCCAGTTTACTGAGCCTTGTTGATTTAGCCAAGTGAAAGAATTTTCTCATCACTACAGAAGGTGTTGATCTGTTGACCCATTCAGTATTAGCCATGACCCTACCCCTAAAAGCATGGAAACTCAGGTGAGAAGTAGCTTAGGACAGCCAAAGACTCAAGCTGCTTTCCTCAGAGAGCAAGGAAACCAGCAGGACGAGGGCAGTGATCATGTCACTGTCCTCAGCACTGGTGGGGCCGTGCCTTGAATACTGTGTTCAGTTTTGGGCTCTTCACTACAAGAAGGACATTGAGTTGCTGGAGCGTGTCCAGAGAAGAGCATTGAGGCTGGTGAGGGGTCTAGAGAACAAGTTTTGTGAGGAGTGGCTGAGGGAACTGGGACTGTTTAGTCTGGAGGAGAGGAGGCTGAGGGGGGACCTTATCACTGTCTACAACTACCTGAAAGGAGGTTGTAGTGAGGCAGGTGTTGGACTCTTCTCCCAAGCAACTAGCGATAGGACGCGAGGCAATGGCCTCAAGTTGAGTCAGGGGAGGTTTAGATTGGATAATAGGAAAAATTTCTTTATTGAAAGAGTGATCAAGCATTGGAACAGGCTGCCCAGGGAAGTGGTGGGGTCACCATGCCTGGAGGTGTTCAAAAAACTTGTAGATATGGAACTTCAGGGCATGGTTTAGCAGGCATGGTGGTGTGGGGTGGATGGTTGGACTTCATGATCTTAGAGGTTTCTTCCAACCTTAATGATTCTATAATTCTATGATTACATGCCTACCACAGATCATTAGTTACCCTAAAACATGACTTCATTAGCTACCTACAGTGTAGCTGCCAAACTCACGACAAGTTGGAAGTCATCCAAATAGCAATGCTGCTAACTGAAATGAACTAAATTATAATCATCTGTTTATGTGACAGGGATCTAAACAAACTACACTAATGGTAAAAAAAAAAAAAAGAAGAAAGAATTTTGGAGAAACCAAATGCATATACCTGGTCTCATGTAAAGCTCAGTCAAATCAGTGTAAAAGTCCTGGACACATCCCCTGCAGTTTCATCAACCTTATAACTAGTTGGGTTATACCATTATCATTGTCCTCCCTTCCCCTTTCTTTTTTTTTCCTCTATTTCTTTTATTCTTGTTTCTTATCATAAACTGAAGCTCTTTGGGACAGGATTGTAATCTCAGTTCTAACAGGTCTATTTGATATTGCCACAACACAAATAATAAGCTTTTATGGGATCAGAGCTACTGTCCCCAGACTTATTATATTAATTCTCTTTGGGTTCTCATTAGAAAGGTAAGATCAAGCATAAGTCCATGGGCAATATGAACACTTGTAGACCTCCTTGTCAATAAAGACATTGCCGCAGGGATAGATCTTCTAGGAACTTCTATTGCAGGTCCACTCTTTTCACTGTGTCTCTGCATGCTTATGGCAACTCAGGATGGCAGATGAACTACTTTTCTGTTAAAATCAAAATGTTTATCACAGTTCTGGTTCAAACCAACCTGCTCAGCATTTATTATCGTACATTATAAGTCACATAAGAAATATGCCAAACCAAGATAATTAAAGCAGCTCCACAGAAATAAAACCAAAGTTAAGCTTTATGTTTTATATGATTTAAAAACAGCAGAAATCAGTATGGCTTGCAAGTAGACAAGATTTCACTTAAAGCAGCCCACAGTTGTGACAGACAGGTTACAGAAAAAGCAAGACATCTCAATTTACAAAAGGAGGTCATGGGAAAGAAAAGCAAGCACCAGAAAAGCGGTATAAGAAGTTCACCCTCTTGCAGATGACACTTACTCGTGTGTTCAGCTTCAAGCATACTTCTAGCTCCATGAAGCATCTCAAGACTCTCCACAGGCTCAGCTACACACACACTCAAGTGCTTGGCTGGCTCAGAGTGCTAATGGCAAGAAGCAGAGGCTCGCCTCAGATTGCTGCTGAAGTATCACTGAAAGATTTTGGGTAGAGAAAGAATCTCTTTGACAAATTTCCCCATCAATAAAATTATTACTCTCACCAAGGTATTGCTCAGAATTTTTCTCTTTATCTCCAAATAAAGTTGGCTATGGGCTATGTGTGGAAACAAAAGATGTAGAGATACAGGGCTAAGTGACGGGGCTTGATTGCTTGTACTGCTTAATTGTTATTATGCTCCCTGGCAGTTTTAATCTGTATTGAGCAGCACTCTTACAGGCAGTTCTCAGACGTGATCAGGAGATGAATCTGGGGATGTTCCCAACGGACAGTGGTATGTGGGGGAGGGAGAGCATCATCTGAATAGGGCAACTCTGCCATGCCACCACCCCGATGGGTGAGCAGACAGTCCCCTGATCTCTTTGTTTGCTAGCATATTTGCAGACAAAATATAGTCTGAGGGTGCGCAGGTCTATGTGAGCTAACCATCAGGTCATATGAAGAGATTATCTGTCTGTCAAGGCACCTAGGGCATGGTGAAGCTGAAACCCTTGGCACAGACCTGGCTTTGCTGCCTCCCTCAGTGCCCCACTCCCCGCCTGCCTGGGTTCCCTGTCACTCTCACCTTCTCTTTTCCACTCTGGCCACTGGGCAGGAGGCTAATTTGGCTGGAACTGGAGAGGCACAGATGGTACCAGGGTACTGTCTCCAAACATACCAGCTGCTGTAAACCTTGGAGTTTTTGTCAGTGTCTTCAAAATGGCTCCATTTGTTCAGCGGAAAGGGAAAGAGACACTAAGTTCTCAAGCTGTTAATATTAAGCCAGTACAACTTTTTCCCCCCCTTTTTTTTAAAAAAAAAAATATGTATTCAGTAGATTCCCAAGTTCCCAACAGCTTTCATTTGAGCTACAGCAGCACATTAAACTGAGCTAACTGAAAGGTAACCTTGGAATAAAAGAGAACTGGCATCTGTCTTGGTTTAAAAATGGTTGGGATGATTCATCAGGAAAGAAAATATGTGGCAGCAAATGAGGTCTTTCTAAGACATCTGGGGTTTGTAAACAATGAGATAAAGTAATCAGAAAGCAAAGACAAAGCTTTTCCCAGCTTTGAAAGCCCATTTATTCCCCTGGGTGTGGATCCTGCTCCCTTCCCTATTCCTTGTGTCCTTTCTGTTTCTGAGGAACAAGACTTTCTACAATATTCAGAATTCAATCCAAGAAAAGGAAAAATTCATGTTGTCCGAAAATGATACTGTCTCAAAAAGAAAACAAAATAAAAAGCATCTACATTTTTTTAACTCACCTCAGTAACAAAGATGTTCATATTATTCACAGTTAACCCTCACATATTAACTATATAATAGAAGATCAGGTTAAGAATTGTAAGTGTCTTAAGGAAAGAAAGCTTTAATTTTTTCTGATAATGTCCCTGATTTTGCTCTTGGCTACATTTCTGGGATCTATCATGGGTACTGGATCCAAAAGTGATTTTCCTGATCTACTGTTATTACAAGTAGGTTATGAAAACACATATGGAAAGTAAAGATGTGTGATATGCATCATTTACTGCTATTACTTTTGTGTCTTAACAGCTAAGTATATACCGGTATATTTCCTTGTATATTCAATTAAAATGTAACATTACTGTGGCAGAAATAAACACAGTAAAACTCATTCTCCACCCTGGTTACGAGCATGCTATAATCTCTGTGAAAATGTAAGCAATAGGAAAAGGCAGCATGTTAATATATTTATCATACTTGAATAGCAGAAATACTACTTTCCTCTCCCCTACTAACAATGACTCGTTCATCTACTTTACATGAGTACGCTAAATCCTGGGAAATTTAGTGTGTTCTTCTTTATAATAACTGATTTGCCAATCCATTTAAATGCAAACTACTTTATGCGTGCATGCATGCATCCATCCATCCATCTGTCCAATATGCTTTCTGTCTTTTATGCTTCTTAGTTGCTGTATTTTGTGTTGCTTTTAAAAACATGGAAGATGCAAAAGAATGTATTTGTTCTGTTTGTAACACGTCTCCAGGAAAGCCTTCTGCTAGAATTTCAAGTCTAGATCTAAGAGTCTACAAAGCTCAGTCAGAAGTTCATAGACATTAGAGTCCTTGTTATTGATGGGTCTTGGGGTAAGATTCAGGTAATGCTAAGGAATCCTTACTCCTGGGAGAGAGCTTCTTAAATTATTTGGCCTCCTTCACCAGCTAACAGGTAGTTTTGTGAGCAGGCACTGCATTATCTAGCTCTGAAGCTCTACCCTGATGATGCTGAAATCATATGGCACACTCAGGCCTTGTAAACGTAGTGTTAACCTACTAAACTCACTGATTAGCCCAGGACTGGTGTCAGATGTAAAGAAAGCTGGCAATTTGACTGAAAGGCAACTGATAAAGACTGAATGGATAGAGAAATTTTGGCCTTGGTTACTTAGTTTCTTGACAATCTTCTATGGAAGTGATACTGCCACTATGTCACGGAAGTTTCATTTTAGGCTGGGGTGAGAAGAGTCAAGCAAATTTTTAGCCTCATTTGAAGACAAATGGAGGAGTGGATGAAGTGGAATGAAAAACATTGTTCAGACAGTTTTGGAGAACATCAGTAATGCTGTTAAAAATACCTGTTTCCTGGAATCAATATTTCTTTTACTTGGTAGATAGTCTAACGCAGCAATATAAACACATTTTCCTTTGGGTAAGTACTGTCAGGAAAGCAACATTTAAATGGAAGGAGGTTCTCACTTTCTGAAACAGGTGTCCTTGTCTGTGATTATCTGCCAGCATGTCACAACTCTTAGCATGGAAAATTGAAAAATATCAAAAACATTCTATATGCCCAAAGAAGTTCCATGGGTATTTATCTATCTATATTTAAAAAGGCTCAAATTCTACATGTACTCCTAGTTCTAATGGGGACATGTATTAGAAAATGACACAGGTGACACAAGAAATAAATGGAGTTTATCTTTTTACTTTACATGCCTCTATACTCCCCGGAACTAAATAACTGATGACCGAAACACAAAACAACAAAAAAACTAAAAGAAGACAGGACAGTAATCATAAAATGTCTGTCAGATGTTGTTCTTTCTGAAGCAGAATTTGAAAGCACTGGCACTTTCACTAGAAAATCTTTTAAAGATATTTTTAGTATGATTTTACAGATCCAAGAGGTATGCCTAGAATTCTATGCACCAGGGGTTTTCTCTGTCTTGTGGTTTATCTAAGTAGTCTAACAGCCTGTGAACGATATGCACCAACCGCAGGAATGAGTCAAGCAGAGGAAATTAATTCATCATTAGCTAAGATGAATTCACTTGAGACATCTTAGCAATCAAGACAGGTTAAAATATGCCATTGCTGCCAAAGAGGAAACTTGCAGAAGTAGGCATGGGAATAATGCCCATATTTTTCTGGCTCTAGAAACTTATTACAGAAGAGATAAACTTGCTTCTGTGCTAAGCATTTCAGATGCAGTCAGTTGGGAATGACCATAAAGTTACAAATCATTCGTCATTATTGAAGGGTAAAATCCAAACAGAAATAATACCTGGAAATCCTCTGACTTTTCAACAGCACTTTCTATTTTCAGTTTGAATGCGTTTTGTACAGTTGATAAAGAATGGAGCAGCCAGGGTAGCTAGGTTATAAAAGCTTTCATTAGTGTGTCATGAAGATGAAGTTCAGCTTTAGTCTCTACCATTAAGCCACATCATCCTTGGCTTTTTGTTTGCAAAAGCCATAAGGTGTACTCTTTTCATTATGTCCTGAAACATTCTAAAGAATTAAACTCTGAAGCATTACAGCACACCTCCTCAGGGTCATAGCTATTCTAAGGAGAACAAGACCCCTCACTACTTCCACCTACAGGGAGAGGTTGTAAATGTGGCATTTGCTTTGCCCCAAAATGCAGAAAACACTGACAAATTTAATATAAGGAGACAGAAAGAAAAAAGCAAAAAGAATCAGAAAATTTGACATCAACTAAGCAAAACACTGTACTGTTCCCAAGTGGAAGCTGACTTTAGGTTAGTCAGTTAATCACTGCTCAATTTTGGTGAATGTGAATGGAGATGATAGATTGTGATGGAAAATGGAAAGGGAATTTGGAAAGGATGTCATGATCATCAGGTAGGAAAGGGATATCTGGGTCTGCAGTTCTGGTGACTGTAACAACTCATTTGTTTACCTAATTTCCAGATTAACTTTATTCATAGTTAATTTATTCCCATTTGGTCCTGGGTCAACACCATTTGTTGGTTTAAATTATTTGTTTCCAGGCCTGCTGTTTGCCTAGTCTTGCATGTAACACAAAACCAATTTCCCCATACCTGAACATGGCTTCCCTTTTTATGGGACTAGCTAAGCCTTGCCACCTTTGCCATTTCTCATAACATAAGCTCTTCCCTCACCTGATGGTATCCCAACTCAGCATCTGCTCCAGTCTCAAACACTGGAGACTATGATGAACTAAAACTGCCAGATTTTTCTCTTGCTTTATATCCCAGTTGTTATCCACTCCATAGAATGCTCTCAGGGCTCATCCCACATAGCAGAGGAGGCATTTCTCTCCATTTAATGGTATACTTCACTACTTGTCAACTCTCCCTAAAAATTAGTACAAACACTGAGCCGAACTCACCGGATCAGTACAATTTCAAGCTGATCTCAGAAACTGGGGCTTAAAGCCACAGCTGAACTGTAAGTGTACAGTTTTCAGAAAGGCTAAGGGTGACCAATAGAAATTTTGCACTCAGCCTTATGTCCTCTGGCTAGCACACAAAAAGAATAACGCATTTGGCCTTCTCATTGTCTTATAGTTAGTATTTCTTACCCAGCGTTTTTGAGCAAATGCTCAAACTGGAGTGACTACTGACTGTCAACAAGTTACTTCAAACACTTTTTCTAAAATGAGTTTCTAATTGCTTCCTGGTGTGTGGGTTCACAATCAAGTGCATTTTATGTGTGCAGGTGTATGCCTACGTTTGGAGGTAAAGCAGACAGTGGTGGGATTCAGGCTTCTGTGTCTAGACTGCCTCTGGTCCCCAAGCTGACGAGCTAATGCACGAGTCTCTGAATTATCCTGAAGTAATTTCTGTGGTCATGGTGTTGTCACGTCCAGCATTAGAAGGTCAAGAAAGGCCTAGTAGAACTTAAAGGGAAAAGAGAGATCAGTACCTTCCATTTGTCTGCTTCTCAATAGTATGTAGCCTACCAAACAGCATAACATCATGCTTTTAACCCTAAAAGGCACCTTAAACTGCCTTATTTTGACATGTGAATATTTCTAGACCTCTGAAAGTCACACTTCACAGCATGATTTTTGGTGCTTTGTCAGTGCTTCTGTTCCTAGCGAATATGAGAAAGAAGCCATGGCTCAAGGCCTGAGCAGGTCTGGGTCCTGGTCCTTCTCTGCTCAGAGGAATGCAGAAAAGCACTGACATGCTGCTGCCTGCAGGGACTGACTTTTCAGGTATTCAGATTAATAAAAAGTGACTGGGTTTGTCTGGGTGGTGACATTTAGTTTCCACAGAGAAGCTTATATGGAAAGACAAACTGTTTTTTGTTGTTTTTTTTTTAAATTCAGAGAAGGTGCACTTAAACTTGTATGTACACCTAGAGTGAAAAAACAGACGACTGGCTTGTGTGCTTACTTCCATGGCAAGGAGAAATTCACAGCCAGCCTGAGGAAGTCCAGGTACCTTTGCTGCCTCCACGCATAGGGAGCAAATTGTATGATCCCAGATAGATATAACGAGAGAGAAGTTGCACTCCAGCAGTTCCGGACCTCTTCTTTGCTCATAGACTTCTGTATTATGGTTCAAAGCATATCTGAGATTGCTTGGACAGTTGAGACCTCTTCACAGAAAAAGCTGTCACCACTAAGGACTGATGTAGAGGACACAGCAGTTAGACATGCCACTTACACAGGAATACTTCAGAAGTATCTTTTGTAGTGATTTTTAAGCAAAACAATGACATAAAAGTTCAAGGATTGTAGAAAAAGAAACTTTCTTATTTCCTGTTTGATTTCACTGTTATCTCACAATAAGAATTTCTATGACCAAATAATTTGGCCTGTCTGAAACTCCTGTACAAAAGTTAAGTCTAGACTTCAGTGTCACATGTGTACTGTGTATACAGTTAGGCACTTCCGCAACTGCCTACAATAGCTTTGTTAAACCATGTTAAACATTAAGCAAGGCCATATAGCACTTTGATAATTTTCCTCTAGCTGCCAGCACCCAAATGTATGCAGAAAAGAGAGCCAGACTTTTTCCTCTATAAAAAGCCATGAAACAAATTTTAATTAGTATTTCCTAGTGATGTGACTAAATCTAGATAATTGAAGAAAGTCCCTTCACACACACAAAAATGGACTACCCAGAAGAAAATGTGCTTAATGTCCATGAAGAGAAATTAGATGTTTACATTTTTTGTCCTTTGATAAGATTAAAGAACATGGGTGCACAGACAGGGATTGAAGAGAGACCTTAACGCTGTCAATATTTTGTAGCAATATCTTTCTTTGACCTTTCCATGGTGAGAAGACTGCCCTGAATACCTTGAACTATGCTGCCTGTGAAAAGACAGCTACTGAGATTTTAGTGGCCACGTGGTGTCTGAGTTCCCAAGGCAGGCTGTTCTCCTGGCAGTTGTGCAGCTGGGGGACTCCCAGCATGCTGCATGTTGGGTGACAGCTTGTGCCACGTCTTGTCCTGTCAGACAAGCTGAAAGAGAAGGTCTGGGGAAAGGCTGCATTGTTGCACAGCCACTTTACTCTGATATGCGGAGCCAGCGTGCTATGGCAGTGGGATGGGGGAAGAAGACAAGTGAAAGTAAAAGCTCCATTGAAAGGGATGGGTGGCACAGTCTTTCTAATGGGCCAGCACAGCTTCATAACAAGCAGGGATGCGATGTTAAACAAACCACAATTTATATTTTTTTCTTCTTCTTTATGCCCAAGCATTTTACTAGAGACAGAAAGAATTTCAGCTTCTAATAGCAATTTTTGAAAACACCTTGCTTCTCATGAGAGTCTAGTGCAGACCTCCCACACCCTTTGCTGTCCAAATAAACTTTACAAGAGAATATTCTTTACATTCCCTATCAAGCATGTATAGAAAAGACCGCCCCGGCACAGCCCGTTCCCTGTTGACGACAGTGTTTCCTGTTATTGTGAGGGAGTCGCGGGCCTGCCTCCAGTCCAGATCTGCAAGCGGTGGTGTCACAGATGTTTTTTCAGGTGTAAAATTCCTGTTGGCCACACAGGCTGTTCACACAGGATAAATGCAGCATCTTCAGCTTGGCTCGGCGTGTCTGTTTGCTCAATGACATGCTGAACCAGCTCCTCTTCTTGCAGCAGAAATGAAACTAGGGAACGTGGAAGGGAGTTTAAAACCCTTCCTGTTGCAATAGGAAATGTTCTGAAAACCTGAGATTTCACTTTTTGTACTCATTGTGGGTCAGCTAGAGCAGAGGGAAGAGGACAGGGAATTGAGAGTTCAAGGACTGCATGATAGGAAAGGCTTTCCTTTTGCTGAAAGAATGTGGTTGAACTTTCTCCCTGAAGAAGATTTATCCTGTTGTGATTTCAAGGACCCTTAAAAAGCCAGCGTTAGAGAGCCACCCACGCAAGACAGCAGTGTGGCAGCTGCATAACAACACTAACATGATTAATAGCTGCAAATACAGTGTATTATGATGAAAAGGTCACTGGGAGAGGGTATCCTGCTGTGCTAGAGCTTATGCAGGTGCTGTGGGTGTATCCATAATAATATCATATCACTGATGGCAGGGAATTATTAGATACAAGCCTTCCCTGCATCAGCCTGAAGAGAACTCTGCATTACTAAACTTATTTAACCCCGGCGTAAGTGCTTTTACAGTGCAGTAGCTACTTCACTGAGTAGAAAACTCATCTCACTGTCACTTTGATGCACTGTCAGAAATGTGTTTTTCTTTTTCTTTCCAGTACAAAATCATTCTTACTTTGTAAGCACTTTGTTTGTGTTAGATAGATAAGAATACTCATCCTTCTTAAAATGATTGTTTTGATGAAATGTAGACTTGCCTGATATTATTATTTTTCCAGTAAAATGTGACAAGGAAAACTGAGAAAAAGAGTGAAAAACTATTGCTGAAATGTGTTTGTTTAGAAATAAAGCTGCAAGGCCTGGGACCTGCTATTGCAATGAGGGCAGTCTAAGAGTTCAGATGATCCATTTCTTCATTCTTTCACTCGATTGTTTCTTCACAATGGTTCTTGTGTTTGTCGGAGACTTTGCTGAAGCTCACGGAACAGTCAATAGTTCATATTAAAAAGCAGTTGTTAAATATTGTATATGGGAAAATAAACGGTTATTCGGCATGTTTCTAAAATGTCATCAAGTCTTCTCTGCTATTCAACATACTTACATCATTCTTTGGTGAATTCATATGAACAGAGGTCTAAGATCAGTGAGCAAGCCCAGAAAAATATGAAGAATGCTGAAGAGAATCATGACATTTTCCAAACATCATCCATGTTTATCTACCATTTTGAAATTTCAACACATTCATGAGAAAGTCCATAGCTGTGGGAAAGGGGTAATGATGAAAGTATAGTCATACTTTTCCCTTCTTTTTATAATATTCTTTTTTTTTTTACTCCCCCTTCACTCACACATATATACAGACAAGTATGTGTAGGTGTGTGTATACAGATTTATGAATAACTATCACTAGTAGGAGACTTCTGTCTATTCGGGCAATAACAAGTGAAGAGGCTAGGTCAGACTGGGTTGGTCACATCATGAAGCACTTTATTTTTATACATCATCTTTCATGCAAACATGTCAAGAAAGTCTTCATAGCCAGTTTATCTACACATTCCTAAATAGTGCAAGTAAACTGCTCAGCTTTACAGGAAGCATCTGTAGATGTTGCAGGGCAGGGGTGAAGATGGAAACAATGGCCAAGTTTCAGGAGAATGATTGAGTACTGGAAAACTGGGAAGTTCATGCAATAATGGGATATACACTTTTTTAGGCAGTTGGAGAGGCTCTGCCCACTAAGCAGATGACTCCTGGAAGGAATTTGAAGAGAATTAGTGGGAATGGCTATTTCAGAAGGTAGAAGGAATCAAAATAGAAAGCCAGTTCCTTAGGCCTGGACTGTCTCCTTTCAAGTCTGAAACATATTTCCTTTCTGTCTTGGATCTTTTGTATCCAAGACCTCTTTATCCTGCTATGGTGGTAACAGCCCTGAGGGAATGCTCCGGGGAGAGAAACTGGAGTGAGCTCTGCTCAGGACCTATCCGTTGCTCAGACTGAGGTGGAGGTGACTTGCAAACTTTCTGGCTATTGTTTTATACTGCTTGGGTATTTCCTCAGCCTACTCCAACCCAACCCCCAAACTCACTGCCTGCTTTCTTGCAGCAGTATTCTGCCTGCTAAGGGATCCACTAGCTTGTAAACCCCACCTGAGTGTTCGTTACTAGCAGCAGACAGGACTTGTAACAAATCTAAGATGATAAACTCTAGAAGTAGATCAGAGTGGACTTTGGACACTGACAAATTGACATTTTTTTTCTGTTTTAGGCACTAGGAGGCACATATTTACATGATAAATATCAGAAAACAGTGACATGAGTTGACAAAAGGCCTTATGTGAAACTGAGTGAAAATCAAATTACAGAATTTTGTATTTTAGTTGTTTTCATTATAAAGACCCTTGCTAACACTAGGCAAAACTGCGTACACAATGTATGTTCAATAGATGTGATTTTGAGAAGTTATGAAAATCTACAATTTCCACTTGAAAATAATAGGTGCAGCAAGCGTTTGAGCTATGGGTTTCAAGATTGCTCTAAGAAGTTTAACCTTTATACTTAAAACTCATTTTCAAATCACTTGGTGGAAACACTTCTGTTTTAATTCTGGTAAAATTCTTATAACGATCTTTCTCTTTCCTATATATTGTCTCTCTTTAGGGCTGTGATCCCCTTTATTTTCTGTTATCTTGTACAGTTTTTCTTTAGCTTCAATTAGTTTGCTGATCCACAGTAATGTATTATTGTTAGTAATTCTTTCACAGGTTATGGGGCATAGCTATTCTGTTTGTAGTAAAAAAAAGCCCAACACTTCAGTATACATGTAAAAAGCTTAATTTTCTGTTTTAATAAACAGAAATGATGATATTAATAGGATTTGTAGGATTTCAGCATCACCAAATATTGACAATGGTAATGAAGAACTTAAATACAGAAACAAAACTCTCAGCTTGGGTCATCAGTGGCCTTCATATCTTGCTGCAGATCAAAAATTAAAGAAAAGGAAAGATGAGGGAAGTTGGTACAGGGATCTTTGATCTACTGTGCTTCGTCATTAGCTGGGTTAGGTGTTCAGGAATGCAGGTGGCAGCTGGGACATTCTTTCACTATCAGAGGCAGTGCCTAGCTACAGGCAAAAAGCAAGGGACATTACTGTATAGCGGGGTATGCGTTTTATGGTTTTAGAATGGGCAAGTAATCACTTATATGGTGCTTAATGGGAATGATGAAGTGAATTTCCAATTATCTATTCCAAAAACAGATGGTCACATTTCAAAACACTCTGTTGCCAGTATGCTAACTTGAAATGTCACACAGTGCTCTCAGCTGAGGTCTTCTATTGTTTGGGATTTCTGCTTGCAGGCTGAGAGCACTATCCTGCGCAGTTTTTAGCCTGTGCTACTAGTCACTTTAATCTGACATAACTATGGCCTGTCACCCCAAATTGGATGTTCTTCTTCCTCCTTTGGGTAGGCATGAGTATTCATGCAGCTTCATGGTGATCTGACTCACCCCACAAATGCTAGTTCTGGTACAGTTGGTAGCAGTGGGAATAGGCAACCCAGGGGACAACGGGAACATCTTTTCTGGGACCAGGCAGCATTTACATAGGATCACAGTGTCTGAGAGCCTCAAAGTAAAATCTCCTTCAGCTTCATGGATGAATTTGAAATTCTGTAGCTGTGGTGCACCACTTATACATTTATTGTATTACTGCCAAATGTAATCTAATCTCTAGAAGAAATTTCACAGCATACAATGCTTAATCAGACAAATCAAGCTGTGACATCCTTAACAAAACTATACCTGGGTCTCATGGCAAAGGCTGTTTACTCTAGCTAATGATCACATACAAAACAGAAGAATTTGGAGAAGCTTCAAGTTTTTTGTTCTCCTTGGTTTGCTCGCCAAGGCAGCAATGCAAGTAATTAACTGTTCAGTCACATCTAACACAAGTAGTAGGGAAGAAAGAACATGGATAGTAAATCTTAACCTGTCTCCTGTCTGATTTTAACCTTCCACTCACCTACACATTTCTAATACCTTAAAAATAAAGATTTATCTAGTAACAGAGAAGTTAGAGATGCAGAGACTGTTTTGCAGTCAGCTGTTTCAACCACCATTTCTTATTGTTCATTTCTACTTCATCACATCAATTTTACCTACTCAGATTCCTCTAGATAAATCTTCTTGCCTCTTCCTATTTTTACATATAACTGCTGTAGCATTCTTCATCACTTGATTTTTTGAGTTCTCTCCATAAGGCTCAGGTTTGTTCCATTGGCCAATTTTTAAGGGTTGCTTTTCAGTCTTTTCGCTTAATGAAGGTTCAGGCACACAGAAGGGAAGAAGAATCTGCTGGCCACACTAAGGTACAGCTTCTGAGTCTTTCTTTTACCAGTCTTTCTCTACATCTTCTCTGAGGGACATGCGCACAGAGATAGTGGAGGAAAAGCTTTTCAAATTGTAACCTCAAAAGAATTAGCTGGCAGACTGTGATCTATAAGAATTAGCTCATTTCAATACAGGGAATTTTTGTTGCATGGTCAGTAACACCACCTTTCCTCTTTCGCATACAGCCTTGGTACATCCTTTTTATTAGGTACTGTTACTTACATACAAGTGGTGGTAAGTGCCAGAAGCATCATCTGTGGCAACGCAAGTTGCTTCAATTTTCCCCTGGCTTCTAAAACATCTTTTTATTATGTTGATTTTTTTTTTTAAGCCACCTCTTCTGATAGAAAACAGAATATTGATAATTTCTATCTGAGATAGGATTGCTTCTAATCAGCAGCGCTAGAAGTAATTGTTTAGCCATGCTGAGCACTGCTGCAGTGCTGCTTGCTCTCTCTCACAAAAAACAGTGCAATGACCTGCAACACATGCACAGCAAGTGGGGAGTTTTGGCTGGGGTGGAGTTAATTTTCCTCCCAGTAGCTGCGGTGTTTTGGATTTAGCACAAGAAGAATGTTGGTATCACTGATGTTTGCAGTTGTTGCTGTGATGTCAAGGACTTTTTCCAGTTTCTCACGTTCAGCTAACAAGCAGGTGTGAGGGAGCTGGGAGGGAGCACAGCCAGACAGATAGCCAAGCTGGCCGATGGAAATATTCCATATCACAGATGACATGCTCAGTTTATGAAAGGTGGGTTGGCCGGGAGGCAGGAATCTGCTCTTCTTATTTTCCAGAAGTTCAAATTCTCTCTTGTATGGCAGTTCAAATTTTCAGGGGAATTTCACAAAATTCACAATTTCTGGATTCTGTGATTGCTACTTGGGGACTGACTGCAAATTTGCCGTCGGGTGGTGAGGAAAATATTATTGTATATAGTTTGTTTTGCTTATTGATTATTATTATTATTATTATTGTCAGTAGTAGTAGTATTTCTTTGTTGTCTTATTAAATTGTCTTTATCTCAACCCACAAGTTTTCCCTTATATCCCTTTCTCCTCCCCATCCCACTGAGCAGCAGGGGAGGGGTGAGCAAGCGGCTGTCTAGTACTTAGTTGCCAGCTGCCAGGTTAAGCTACAATATATGTGCAAACCCATTCAGTCTTCAAAACTCTCTCCAGCTCAGGGTTTCTCCTCCTCACTGTGCCCAGTGGCAACAAAGATGAAACTGGTATAGTTTCTTTGCAGTGAATGGACCTCCTTGTGATGTCTGTCCAAAGGGGATTTATTTGTTTATGTGCATACATGTACGCAATGCAGCCTGAACCAGACGGTGCCTGAGAGGCTGCTGAAGAGAGTGGAGAAATCACCCACTTCTACTTTCCTCCTCACAGCAAACATCAGAATCTTTGAAATGAACTTGATGGGTTGATGTTTCTTCACAAAAGAATGGGTTAGATCTCAGAAATGGCTGACTCTATTTATTCTCCACAAGATGTGTGATGATCAGAGTAAAACTGATAAGCCCTCTGAGTTATCTTTAGCATCTTCCCAACTACTTCAGGGAATATTTCTGTTTTCTGATGAGCCCCATATATGTCCTGTGAATCTTGTATCTCATAGCCATTGATTATTCCTTTCCTATATTTTTCACTGCAATCATTTTTTCTCAAATGTCTTGAAAAAATTACTGAAAGTATAAATATATATTTCAGATTCCTTTAGAACTCAAATCCTTTCATTATTTGTCTTGTAGAAGACCTGAATGCTTTTTCTTTGACTAATACATATGTAGTCGTTATTTTTACCTTGTCTTCAGGGTTAAAAGAGAGAAGCAGCTTTGCTCTCTTGTAGAGTTGGCTTTTCTGCATAGATTCTATAGTAATAGCTTCTTTTTATACAGTCACTGTCTCACTGTTTAAGTAAACAAGTTACAATTTTGTGGTCTTTTTTTTTCAGGTGTCTACTCATTAAGCATTGGTTAAGAAATACGTCTCAAGGCTTATGTCTGAGGACAGCTGTAGTCAAGTGAGGACCTTGATTAATTTCCTTTGTTTTCTTAGTTTGAACAATGCATTCTGGTATCCCATTTGGGTTTTGCAATGCCTGGGATTTTAAACCACTATTGAATGGACTATTATTATCTTAGAAAACACCAGGAGCATGATTACATCTTGTGAAGTTATTTATGTTTGCGTATGGCAAATGCAAACTGGAATTTTACTGTAAATTAGTACAGGATAATGATGTACAATTGTACTATCTTCCATGCTGCCCAGTTTCCACAATTTTGATGTCCCGGGGTGCAAAGGAATGAAAAATCATGATCTTGATTATGAATTCTTTGCCTTTTCAAAAGAACTTTCAACTGATAATTTTTCATTTCAATTACAGTATTGTCTAGTTGATGTAATTTAATGTAGCCTGATTTGAGTCAGAAACATTAGGAAATCTTTGTCTTTGGAATTGTAATCATCAACTTGTACACTTTGGCAGTCATTTCTTGGAAGCTTGCTTTGGTCTGCAGTAAATAGACAGTACACACGACAAACTGATTGTTGTGGGAATACACCATCAAGCTGCCTGTTTATTCCAGGTTTTGAAAAGGGAATCCTCTTGCATAATTTGATTTACAGATGTTCTCCCTGAGTAAAGCATTTCTGTCTTCCTATTTATTTGTATCAGTATTTTCTCCTTTTATCTATTGCGAAGAGATTCAATGCTAGAGATGTTGTGCTTGTTTAGAGCTAGCAATATGCTCAGCTTTGTACAATACTCAACAGCAGACAACCACTGCCCTGGAGAGCTTGAAGTCTAAAAATACCTCAGCTAATGCTTCAGCTTTTTTCAGCCATTAACATTCTCAAGATTTTCTTGCTGTTTTGCCTTAACTTAACACATCTCAATTTTAAATTGTTAGCCAAAGCAAATCAGCTAGGTTCCTCTCTTTGAAAATAATCTGACAAAAGGCAAAAAAAAAAAATTTTAAATTTGAAAATACCTGTGGGTCCAATCCGGCATTCACTGAAGAATGAAGACATAATTCCATCATTACAGAGTCATATAAGTGAGTTTAACCTTGCCTGCCTACTCCTAGCAATGTCAGTGAAGCATCTTCAAGCACTCAGGTTGCATTACCTGTCTTCTCTGTAGCTGTAGAAAACAGGTTATTTGTAGCAAACTGCTAGAGCTCTGGTTGTAAAAGAGGTTATCATCTGGTTAAAACATGCCCATCTGCCTGATGCTTTCATGAATGAATGTGTGTATTTTGAAGCAATTAAGTGCATGTCCGCCCAGCAAGACTTGTTTTAAAGCTGTGAAGTGTTTTTTTACCGTCACGACTGTCAGCAGCAAGGTGAAGATGTGTGTGATCTGCTAGTTTAATGCTGAATAAATGTAAGGACAGCAAGAGATGACATCACATCCTAATGGCAAAAGGACTAAAGAAGAACAAGGAAAAAACAAATTTTAGCAGAAAGACTTTGCAGTCCACTGGTTGCTGCAACTTTGTTTTGGTTTTGGGTATTTTTGTATGTGTTTCTGTCTCTGTGGTTTCTCCTTTCCAAGAAGAACATCAGTCAGCACTGAGCTGTGATGCCTCAGATTCTTTCTAGGGATTAAACTGCAGGTTGAACTTTTGGGCTGGCATAAGGACCATCTGTTCACTGTAGTTCGCAGGCAGAGCAGAGATCTGTGCATTGTGAGCATACAGAACTCACCGTAAGAAGAGAAGGCAGAGAATATATTTTAACAACTTGTTTTGTTGATAGTTTTGTTGTTGCTTGAAAGAGAGTGCTTCTAAAGGACGAAATCATCATAACCTGTTCTGTGTGCGGTAATCTAATGGAAGACAGTTTCTGGTTGTTCTTCAGAGCATTTGAACTATGTAATGGCTTATATCGTTGGTAAGCAATAGAGACATTCGCTGTCACAAAATCACTGCTATACTGTGGTGGCTACAGTAGCTCAGTGTTTTTGAGAAAGGAAGCATTTCACTCTGTATTCATACCTTTAAATGTCTCAGCTCCGCAGCATATAACTTGTACTGACACTCCTTCTTCTTCAGCTCCATTCTCATCCCGTTAAGTCATTGTATATAAAAAGTTACTCTTTGCTGTCCCATCTGCTATGAACATTATGCCACAAGCAGCTGCAGGAGCCCTGCACACTTCTGTGTGTCTCAGACTGAGCCCTGCAGTCATATTACCCCCACTTGACAATGACTAGAATTGCATAAACCAGAGCCACTTCTGTCTTGACATGCCTCTGGATTACCGAGCTATCTCTCATGCGTTCTCCTACACTCCAACCTCCATCTCCTCCGTCATACACAGTGATGGCTTTCACCTTAACCTTACTAATTCTTATTGTTTTCAAAGGTCTGAAGTTGTTACTTTGATTAAAAAATTGTAGATCGTGGCTCACTGAAGGAAGAGAAAAAGAACCATAAGACTATCCCAGGGGACTTGAATGTAAAAAAATGGTCAAAAGTTAACAGGGAAAAAGAAAGAGGTAGAGAAAGGGTCACCAGCTACACTGCTTCATAGAGATAACCTCTCTTCCCATTCTTGCTCCATCTGATGCCAACACCAAGGCCAGGATGTCAGAGTTCCATAACTCACAGAGATCTTCTAGCTATTGACCTGAAGGTATACCTCATATTCCTCAGGTACTGACTTTACTTATCACCCATCTGCAGCCCTTCAGTCTTTGTCATGACCCTTATTCTACGTTATTTCTGTAAAGCATTAACAAATGTTAAGAACTAGCAGGAACGCATATTTAGGACTTGAAACACTGTGGAAGTCACTGAGAAAGAAGAATAAAAAGGTTTGTAAAAAATTGTTGTCTTTAAAGAAAGCTCTTTTTAACTTCAATTTGGTATGTTCAGGAGGACGTGTGCTGGAAATCCCTACCTGAAACAACCATGGGTTTGAATCACTAAGAGACCTGATCCACAAACACAAGCGGATTAAAATGAAACAATTACAAAACTGTGAAACTTTTCATGCCTGTTCGTCACTTACTGTTTTCATGGGCCTCCTTCTAACTGCAGATTTAGCATAGCTGATCTTCTGGCATCTCCTTACTAATGAACAATAAATGTGCTTCTATGTGCTGTTGCTGCTCACAAGGGCCTGAGCCCTTCTTGTGGGGAGGGGGACACACATGGGAAAGGGAGAGGCCGACAAGCGGGTATGGGAAGGCTCCACAGCTATCCCAAACCATGACTGTAACTCGTAAGTCAGTCTTGCCTCTAGCGAGCACATCAAATTCCACAAAACACAAAGAAGTGGATGGATTTTAGAGCACTTCAGGTACAGAGAAATGAGAAAACAGCTTGTTACCCATCAGCTATTTCTTTCTGCTCCTCACAGCTCCTTGGCCCTGTTAGATCTATTGTCTGAGCTACTCCTTGTCAGCAGGCTATAATGTCTTTCAGTCCAATTAACTTGTTGAACGATCCATGTTCCTTAATACAGCTCACCAGATCGTGCAGATTTAATCCAGATCAGGCATGGACACATGTTCCCAGCTCTCCAAAGTTAACTCGAGAAAGTGATATGCATGCTGGCTTTATTCTTTTAGGCTGGTTTATACTGGCTGCAGGAGAGCAGAAGACTTCTGACCCAGTATAAAGCTAGAGCAGCACAGACAGACAACACCTGAGGCACATTCAGGTCTGCTAGGACAAAATTTCCTATTCAGGGTTGTCTGAGCCAATATGAAGTGGCAGAGTGAGTTTCTACTAGCCTAATGCTCTGTGCTATGCAGCCGTGCAGTTTTGTACTTGACACTAGCTTTGCAGATACCTTAAAAAACTGCTAGTTTCTTTCATATTTGATTTACCATCTCATGGTGGCACAGCGTTCAAAAGTAAAGAAAGTAGGTATTTTCTAACACAATCCTTTGTCACTGAAGCAAGGTATGAAACAATTCCTTCTTTGCAATCAGCATAAATGGTTTTGCCTACTGGAAGTGTTAAAAATCACTTTACAAACAAAGGGGCCCAATACTTATGTCTCTTTCTATTTTTTTTTTCAGGTAGATGCAACTGAGCCTCAGCAAATATTGAAGATGCACGAAACATACTATTCATTTACATATGTGTTAATGAAGTTTCGGGTATGCTATGGATGTTTTCTTCTAGCTGTTCTAAGACATAAAAGACAACTTTTTTTTTCAAATTTAATTAATAGTTTACAGAAAGGATGACAGAAAGTGGAACATGGGATCGTAATCAGACTCCATTTCTATTTTTTGACAACATTTTATTTGACACAAACCTGTTTTCCTCCATTCTATCTATTTTTAACAGGTGTCAGTCAAGTTATAATCCAGACATAAGAGTATTATTACTTTCCACCCCTTTTCTGTACTGCTCTTACATGAAAGGAGGAGAACATATGGTAACTCAGGATGATGACTGCTTAATAAATTATGTGAGAAAACTTTTTATTTAGAATAATTCATTATGAGCATATTGCAGCAGCAAGATGCATTTAGTGGATAAAGCTTTGTAGGAGTAGTCTTTGGCTCTTAACATTGCCATTACAATAAAAGCATTTTGTTATCATGTATCTTCTATTCACTCCCCTTCTACTGTATTTCTCTACTATACCATCACTCAGTCAGTGCAAGGGGTCTCCAGGCTGAATACAGGATAATACATAGGCGAATAAACAGCTAGTTAAATAAAATGTAGGAACCTAATTGAAGGAGAACAGTCCAGATTTCCTGAATAATCTGCCTTAAATTACTATGATCTGTAGAAAAAGCTCTTTATGTACCTTGCAAATGGTTAATCTCTTTTATAAAAAATACTGTTGCATTGTCTGGACTATCCATCTAGACGCCTATCCTTCTGCCTCTGGGGCACCTAGACCTGCCCTTACATTTATACTGCTGAACACAGGTGAAATTCTATTTGTACAATTTAGCACTCAGCCCTGGACAGCATGTGGCCCTTATAAACCCAAAGGTGTCATGTGCTTGAGTTTAATGGATCGAAAATAGTATGAGTGCTGTCTTTCATCCCAGTAAAATGATATTCTTATAGCAATAAACTGCTGTATATCCAGTCCCTGTCATATGTGGGATGATATGTAGGGTACGTGGGAGTGCTGGGGAAAACTAGGAGATGTAAAGTCTGTTGCGACAGGATTGCAGGACAGCAGGATGTCTGGCATGCCATACTAGTCCCTGACATCTGCTGTTTCTTGCATTGTACTTGGGCATTACCTGGAAGAGCTCTAGCTCATCCATATGGTATACCTACTCTCCCAGTTCAACAGTAAAATAGCATTATAGGCTAGCAGTCAAGCCTGTGTCACAGCCCTGTCTCATTTTCTAGTGTAGAGATCATCTGGGTTCCTAATGGTAAATCTAGACAGAGATTTATGTGACAGCACACAAGAAGAATATTAGGGTCTGGTGCCCAGTTTAAGAATAGTACCAAAGTACTTCCCTAACAGGGATGTCAAAGCTCATGTGTTTGAAGGACTTTGAGACTCACTTCCCCAAAATTCCTGACTGGGTGGTTAACGCATCAGAGTACTCAGTATGCCTGCTCTGACAATCACATGATTAGATACTTGATTACGCCCAAAAGACTTTAGTGATCACTGAATTTACTAGTCCATAGTCTATAAAAGCCTATGCAAACACATTGAGAAAGAAAACCCAGATTTATTCACTGTTCAGAAAATTCCTTGTTAGTATGCATTTGGTCCATTAAAGCACCTTAATATAGGCAGTGAACACTGGTAAATCATAGCTCAGCTGAGAAGGCTTAGGTAGATTGCTTTGGACCACTCTTCATTCTTATCTTTTTTGGTATTGCAAAGAATGTTTATTGGAATGTTTTCCCTCTGATGTTCCCATTCACAGAGACTAAGGCACTTCATACTATTTAGAGTTGTGCTGCAACTGTCTGTTTGCCTTTTGTAGGCGTGTGAATGGAAGAAGAGAATCTCAGAATACTGTAGTTAGCCATGCCCATTAAGTTCATTGGCTTCTTCAGATATATAGCTTGCAGGCAGTTTGAACACCTTTTTATCCAACCTGCCTATCCCATCTCATACGGATTATGTAATGCATGGTATTGAGGGGCATACTTCACAATTTTTTTTCTCAATCCCCCTTCAAAGTGCAGCACTGGACAATGGTGGGACTGGCAATCTATAGCCACTCAGTCCAGTCGTGCTCAGGGAGATGGAGAGCTGGGATGATTCTGATGATTCATCTGCAGGGGCTTTTGTAAAGTCCTCTTTCCCCTAACAAGCCTTACCATCTGACACCTTCTCACTAATCCACTAATGCTTTTGGGAGCTACCTGTGAAACCAGAAGAAGAAATACACCTGTTTGCATAGTGATTTTTTAATGTTAATAGTGGGAAGTATTATGGAACATGACTATTGCAAACAACTGGAAGTTTAGTTTGGCAAATGGCAAGCAGCCTCTGCACAATATTGGTCACTGCATGTGGAAAATCCCATCATGACAGACTCAAACATTTAGCACAACTGACACCTTGCTGGAATAAAGCAGCTCAGACAAAGAGAAATGAGGTTCTTTGAAAAAGGTGCTCGGACATGGATCTAACAATGCTGAGGAAATGAAGTTGTTCATCCATAAAGAGGGAGAATAAGAGACAGGAAAATTTTCCTCTTCATGTTTCCAACATCTTCGTTTCATGAAAAAGCTGCAGTGGTGTGTTTGGTTCCTTTATATATCAAAGTGTAGCTGTAACCAGTTCTGGAAGTGGGCTAACATGTGACAATTAAGTGACTTTAAATATTAATCATCCTATTTAAAAGTAACATTGGCAAAGAAAGAGATCCCTAATGAGAAGTAAAATTACATTATAACACAATTCTGTAAGAAGGGGACCTATTCAAGTGTTTTCTTTGAAGCCAGATGAGAACCGATCCAGTGTCTGAGTACATTCCCAGGGTGCTGTGAGGAAGCTGAATTCTTTTCATAATTGTTTGACAAATTTCTTCCAAGACACACAGCACACAGACTTAAAATGCATTTTTCCTGTCGTGTGTCTGTGTTTATGGGTGGATACCACATGGACTTTGGTCTGAGCTTTGCCCATCTGAAAAAATCTGGGAGAAGACTCCATGTTTCAGTTAACTGTTTCCTGTCAAGCAGACAAAACATGTTCATGTTAAGGAAGCAGAAATGACAAAGCTATTTTAAGGTAAACAAACCTATGGCTGAAATTTCATTTCCTCAGGGTCTGGGGTAGTTTTGTTGTTGTTAATCACATCTGGATAAAAAGGACAGATTAGGTATCACAACTGTTAATTTCAGCTTTTCTCAGGGAAATAAAGACGGGCTTTGAACAGGAAGTATTTACATAATTTGAAGGCTAAGCTGAGCCTGAAGGAACTGATCAACTTAAATATTTGTCCTATGGTATCATATCGATGCTAATGTAGAAATGGGGCAGATGTGCCTGATTAACACAGAGTCAAGGCAAGGCTGTGTCCTGAGAAGGGATTCTGGAAACTGATAAAAGTGATAGAAAGTATTTATAAAATTGCTCTCTCTTGCAGTTTAATTTTCCAGTGGATAAGGGAAAAAATGGGAACATTCATGTAGATTGAATTGGATAGACGTGACTTTGTACAGTGTCCCCTCCCATGCAGAGCAGTGACTGAAAACTTTCTTATAGGAAACTAACATCAGTAAAAATACATTGTTTGGTTAATATAGCAATTTTATGAATTCTGCCTTTTAGGTTTTTTTCAGGACTTTTTTTCTGGAGTAGAAGAACTTTGGTCTGATCCTGAAGATGTTGCTTAAGGCCAAATCCTGCTGTTCTTATGCCAAAGGCATTTAATAAAATGAATGTTGAATTTGGTTCTCTGTCCTTATTCAATTGTTTTTTGAGTTAAATATTCATTGACTTCAACAAGAGTTTTGTTTGTCAAGAGCTGAATTAAACTAAGTAGAAACATCAGGACCCAGCTAAGATACTGACTTCTCCCACGTCCTTAGAGCTCAGTATACTGGAGTTCATTAACTCTTATAAAATGCAATGCTGTAAGTTGTTGTATTATTAAGTAATGGTAAATGGAAAGTTACACAGATACATTAGCATATTTGTTTTCAGTTTCTACAACACATAGTAAGAGGTTGTTTCTTTGCATAACTTTTGGACACCCAGTTATGATTGCCAAATGGGGAATTTGGATGGGAATTTGTAAAAGTCTCAGTGCTCTGACAGTGTCTTGAGCTGGGGAGGTGGTGGAGGAACACAGAATTGGCTGATCAGCATTCTCAGGGTTGTGCTTATTGTGCTGATGCAATTTGTAATTAAATGATTAAGCATGAGGGAGGAAATCAGGAAAAGCTTAGACAGACTTGTGTTTTAAATTCCATAGGAAGCAACTGGAATGGAAAAGGATTTCTACTACTAAGAGTATCAACCCATTTCTGTACTGAGATCGGCTTAGCGTAAGGATAACTGTGGCAAAAAACCTGAGAAGCAGAGTCTGAATGTCAGACTGCTCTAAAGTTTAAAGTAAGGTAGTTTCAACAATATTCTCCCCTATTGCGCATGCATGCGGTCCCGACTGGTCAGATGGCAGCTGACAGCAATGAAGTGTGCTTCTGTCCCTACCATGGCACTCCTAGAAGTGCAGGGGCAACAATAAAAGCACTGACAGCATGATTTTACATTAAGAAATAGCTCCTCACACTTAGAAATACTTCTCTGGCTTGAAGAATTAGTTCCCTGCTGTATGCCCCTGTTATATCTTAATTCTGATTAAGCGTAATGTGAAGTCTTACTTTCCTAAGGAAAGCACTGTCAGAAGTACAGGTCCTCTGTGTCAAATTTTCTACTGGTCTATATGCTGGTTGTTGTTGCCTGTATATACAGTATTTCCACCAGCAGAGAAGTGTTGTTTCTTTGCACAAAAAAAGTAATCTGAAGAGCTTTCCACTCCAGCTTAAAAACTCTCAAAGGGTTGGTCTCTTTCTAAAAACAGAACATTAAGGCTACATTATTTGCAAGAGTATTTGGCTCTGATCCATGAATGGATTCTAGTTTTTAAATACATTTTTTTTTCTTTCTGCTTTTGTCATTGCAGTTTTGATTATCTTTTCGGATTGCTTTGTTTGTGATTTTTAGCAGATAAAGACCAGAAAAATAAAATTGTATATTGAACTAAGCAGATTCACTACTAAACAAAACTATTCCTCAAAGATTTCCAGAAGGCACCAGCAGCTCTTCAAGAAGTAACAGCTTACAAAAATGTTATTTTTCACAGTTAAGCAGACTTTGTTCTAAAGCTGTGCAAACAAGCCTCTGAATCCTTGTCGCTTTCAGGCACTGCTTTTGGGTGTGTACTGATCTATAAATCAAAACCATTTGAAACAATGTAAAATAAAAAGTTTAAAACAATAAACACATAAGGAAACATTTTTCTTTTCTCCCTCTTGCAGATCAGGATACCTTCCAAAGAAGCCAAAGGCATTGCAGGGGTACAAAACTGCAGTATGGGAGAGGAGATTCAAGAGCGCCTGGTCCAAATCCGACTGAATTAGTGGCAAGTTTCTCCTTGACCACAGGGAGTTTTGGATGAGATCCCATGCTCTGATTTTGGCAGTCAAGTTGGCTACCACATCACAGTCCACTCCAGTATGAAACAGGCAATAACTAAACCAGAGAAAAGTAGGTTAAAAATAAAAAAGGCATCAGATCTATGAGGACCCTACCAGGCTCTTTTATAAATAATATGTGGCTCTTTATGAAGCCAGATGTAACACTGGCAATGTATAAACAGCCCAAATGCCCTTTGGTGTAACACTGATGTGGAGGCACTAAAGCAAGGTGACAGTTCTTAATGGTCTGTCAGTACTGCAAGATAATAAGGCCACAGGTATTTCAAACCAGGCAGTTTATACTGGATCTTACTCTGTTGCTGATGTCATTGGCGAAACTCCTGGAGAGCTCACTGGGGAGAGGACCCAGGCAGTTGTGATGAGGGGAATTTGTTTGCTCTGAAGGGAGCAGAGCTAACTCTGAACAGTCCCATTACCTGATGTTGACTGACATCATCCACCATTGTGTTCCTGACAGTTGACATCAGTACGAAGTAATAAAAGTACTGCCCGACCAGGGAACCTAAACACTGTAGGGCAGCTGGAGGTGAAATCTGTGTATGAGAACACCAGCAGAGAATAAAAGTTTTTCCTACCAGGAGCCACTTAGAAGGAAAAATAAGTGAATGGCTAACTTGCTCTGGCTGTTCTCTTTAAATCAAATGAAGCTGATTATTTTGGAAAAAAAAAAATCAGTAGGGTCATTTCAGCAGCTGTAGTTTTATTGTTTTTAAACAGTAACAATATAAGAAGAGATAAAGGATAAGGCTGGATCAGGTGGTGATAATCACGGATTTTAGGCTTTTTCCTTCAGTGCATGCAAGTACTGGCACTCATAGTATTTTCTAAAAGGAGTACAAGAAGCATCTTAGTCTGTTATCAGCAATTAATTATTGAATAGCCTGCCTATGAGGAAAATAGCTTCTCTGAAAAATTGGCTGAAGCTTATCCTTTGCATTCAAGTCAATGACAGTGTTGTTCACAGAAAAGCAAGCCCTGTGCAGCCGTCCAGTATCCCTGCGATTGAGGAGCAGAGATTTTTGTCCCTAAGGCTTTCTTTTGTAACATTTTTATTAGCATTCAAGAGCAGAAACAGTACATAGCTTTGACAGAGTGCTAAAAAAATCCAGCCAGCATCAGGGCTAGAATATGTGTGTGTGTGTGTCTGTCTGTCTGTCTGTCTGTTTGTGTCACTGTCAGGTAGTTCTTAGGTCTGTGGTTTGCTCCCTGGTCCCAATACCTGTCTGCCTGCATTGCAGGAATTTTATTCACTCTTGGGCTGCATTTTAGAGTGAGTCAACTACATCTCTTTTAAATCAAACCTCAGGTACAGTTCTGAGGGAAGCTCACTCCAGGGACCTCTACAAATAAGCCTGTGATTGAGACTGCACAGTTCTGCACTTGCACAGTCCTCCAAGAGATTTTGCACTCTTGGTCATCTCCAGGTCATGCAGCACATCCCCTGTGCTTGATGCTATAGAAGCATAATGCTGATACACTCCGACATAGTCCTCACACTGTTTCGGAACCTTTGAACTGAGTAAAATACACAGAAAATAAAAAATGTGTCTTATAGCCTGAGGCTAGCACACAGGGCCAAGGAGAGACACAGGGCCAAGTGCTAGGGAGCATGGATGCAGCCAATGGTCTTCACCTCTTGGTGCAAAAGCATTTAGCAGGGTAAATATTTACCCGCCCAAAGTGCATGTCAGGCTTGGCTAAAATGAATCTGTCTATGAAAGATGGTAATTAACATGATCAAGTATTCTACATATTTTCAGGGCTCCCTGAATATAGCAACTGATGCAAGCACTTAGAAGAGCACCAGATTTTGAGGTTCAACAGACCTCAGTCTCTTGGAAATTCCATATGGTAATTCCCCATTCACTAAGCAAAAGGTGTCAGGCCACGACTAGTTGAGATAGGGGCATTAAATATGACATGTTATCACCATTTTAAATACTGCACCTTTCAGATGCATTCCTTTTTATGTCTCCAAACTACAAGTGTGGTACAGAGAATAGACAAAGCATAAGAAAGAAACTTAATTTTTTTTCTACTTAAATGAAAAAAAGGGCCTTTTGGAATTATACTTGGAGTCAAAGAGGCTGCATGTTTTGGTCATCAGACCTCCTCAGAGGTCTGTGCTCCTGAACTGTAATATATGTATCCTGCTGGGTGGGTTATTTTCTGAGTCGTATTTTAGCACAATATAGCTTTTAAGGCAGGCTAGGAAAGGACAGAAATGTCCTGGTTCAAAGGGACATTTCCAACTGTTGCAGAGAAACTGTTTATGAGTATTTTGTCAAGTCATTGATAAGCACAAAGGATCCTGCTCTCCAGAAGTATTGCGGTGAGCCCTGGGGATGTCATCTCTAGTCACTGAAAAAAGGGATTCCATAAAGCAAGGAAATAATCTCTGTCTTTTAATGTGACAGTGGATTTTCATAAGGGACTTTTGGAAGCCCCTGAGGGTCTCTTCCACCACATCAATGGTGCAGTTCAGCTGCACCTGCATCCCATTAAGGTTGTTATTCCTATTCCGGATGGCAGGCCACCAAGGTTAAAACTGATTCAAGGATTCTTACCACTGCAGAGCTCAATACATTGTAGAAGCTGAACAGAAGTCAGTTTTGCATGATAGATAATTAAGAGGAAGAACAAAGCTAAAAAATTAGATATAGGGAGGGTTCACCAGTCAGGCATATTTTTTAAAAAATAAAATGGAGATTAATTCTTTTTCTGGATTTTAATACGTCGTTTCATGACACACTTTCCCTGCTGATAAATTTGCATAATGAAAACCTGAAGCAGTTGAGAAGTTGTAGGCTGAAATATGCAAGTCTCTTTCACAGCAGAAAAGCTAACCCTGTGACTTCTCTTGAGCTGTTAAAACTAAGCCCTATATCTTCAAAAGTTGTTTACATGCTTCATATCTACAAGCCAGAAAACATAACCCACAAAGCCGGACTTGTCACCATGACCCACTGACTTTTTGACATCTTGAGGTCATGCATCCAAAGCACGCACAAGCAGGAAAGGCAAGGCTTCTTCCAACCACATCCGGGTGTGTTTGTAGTGTAAATTAGAGCCGTGAGAGCTCTGGGAAAATTCATCTGGCAGGCACGCTATGTTTCTTTTCCTTTTTCTTATAAATTGGCTAAAGTATTTGGGCTTAGTCTGAGTCTAATTAAAATTAATAAGAGTTAAATGTAAAGAGAAAAACAGAGATCACCCATAAATGATTGGTGGTAGGGGGCAAATCTGTATATTGAGAAGGCATCTAGCAGGAACCTCCTAGACCTCAGGACTGATGTAAGCGATAAGATGTGATACAAAGATGAGGGAACATTTATTAGAATTGCAATGCAGTGATGTGAGAGTGACAAATACTAGCCTAACAGCTGATCATCGTTCAGGCTAGAATAAGCACACATTATTGCTTGCAGAATAGGACTTATGAAAGTGTCTTTTTTGACAGGACTACAGACTTCTCCATTTCCAGTCCTAAAAGAACCCAACTTCTCTTTTTTTACTTATCTAGCATTTTACTTATTTAACAACTGAATGAATACTCTGACAGTCATATCTTTGTCATTCCAGCCAAAGCTGCATGGAGTTACTCAGATGCCGCTGATCCCTGCTGAGAAACTATTATTGAAGTGTCTCAAATTGCTCTTAAAAATAGTCATCTTTTATTATGTTTATGTGAACAAGAAGCAAACCAGACAAAATGCGACCTGAAGGGAGAAGTACAAAGTGTAAGGGTATTGTATAAGCATCTGGCTTTAGGATAGTCATCTAAGAATCAAAGAAAGTAAATTATCTTATCCTATGTGATTCTTATCCCAGGTCCAGCTTAAAAATGAGTCTGAAGTTTCAAGGTGCTCAACTGAAGATCAGAGCACCAAACGTTGTACCACATAGTAGAGTGTTAGATAAGCATCATGGAAGGACAGGGGCAGAGCGGTCCTTAAAAAATGGAAATTACTGAGCTCCTTTCCCATACAAATGAAACAGAATCAAGTAGGTCTCTACTTCCTGTGCTGGCATCATTGATATGTGTAATAACATGAAATCTTTGATAGTTGTTTATGAAATCCTGCTCAACAAGTACAGTATATCCAACTGTCTCTGCCCCTCAGCCCCCAACCACTGAGAAATAAAAGGTTGGTGTTTTCTGAATAAAATAACCAAGGCTTTGTTGGTACAATTGAGATACCAATGAATTGGGTTAAGAAAAGGTTTATCTTACTTGCACCAAACAGGAAAGGAATTAATACATGGAGGCTATCAGTTCAAACATTCCCCCAAGAAACAGCTTGGGAAGAAGGACTTATGCAGTAGCATTTTTAGTTTTATGTACAAAGCAAGAAGAGGTGCAGGTCCAGCTTGATAAATAAAGTGCAAATTCTGCATGTTTGAAGTTTTAAGTGCTGCAGTATCCAAGCACCCAACTGTTCAGGTCTTAAAGACCTCAGCTGGACAGATCATCACATTTACGATCTGTTGATCTGGAGGTGGTCAGAGATAGATGAGACTGATACTAACATTAAAGCAGCATGAAATCTCCAACTGACCAGAGCAAAATGTCAGACTGGACAGAATAAGGTGAGGCACAGAGAACACGAGATCAATAGTAAAGAAGGTGGCTGACTAATGGGATCAGAACAAAATAAAGATGATCTTCTAGACCTTAGTATGTCCTGTCACAGCCAGTCTATTTATATGGCATTTCTTTTGACCACATGGCTGTTCAGCAAATGTTGCTGAAATCCACATGCCTCTTTCTGACTACTCAGAAAGAAGCACTACCATACATAATAAAGCAACACTGCAAGCTGACATTCTGACTTGATTTGTCTGATTTGATGCAATACATAAAAATTCCATCAGCTGCACATGAGTAATGCCATAACTATTCCAAGATGTTGCTTTATGACACTTAGCTTTGTTTTATTTTTCAGAAGATTGATGAGAGGGGTTTGACTGACATCATTCAAAACATGCTGTAAACACTGCTAATTTTAATATTAAAATTCCATAGTGCAGCTCTATCCAGATGTTATTTATTAGAAATAGCACGTTATTTTCTGTATTTGTGCATTTTTCTTTGGCAGTCTTTATAGCCTTTCCTGTAAGTAAAAAGAAAAATATCCCATAATTTTAAATCAGACATGTCTTGTATGACTGTGTTCAGCTTAGTGCAGAGGGATTATACAATGGATGAATGGGTGCCTGTAAATATGAGCTGAGCCAGAAGCCCTCCGTGTACTAACCCTCCAGAGCAAGACAGCCAGTGTGTCAGTGACAGTACAGAAAAAAATCTTTCCCTGGCTATGTCTGGAGCTCACCAAGTATAACACAACAGTACCTGCAGGTTACAGGAATCAAGAAATTTGGAGGCAATAAATAGGTCACACAAACGGAAAGATATTTAAAGACTTTTGGATAAGATTTCTCTTTTTCCTTGACAGATGAATTAAAGCAACCTCGTAGCAAGACAGAAAGTCTTTGGCTGAGCAAAGTTTATCACTGTAAGGAAGTTTTGCTTGTGACAAGCATATGAATAATGAGAAAGGCTTTGTTAGGTAAGTTGTTTAATCCTCAGAGGGTATTAAGGGTATATTGAACTAATATTTCAGTTTTCCAGTGATCACTGGATTTGTTTTTCTCTTTGTGTTAGAGAAAAACTCAGGAAGCTATTTCTTTCATAGCACATTCGAACAGCAAAAATGAACTGGTATCAGTGTTTTTTGGCTGGCTTGTGGTTTTCACGAAATGTGGTATTGTGAGGTGCATTTTTTCCCGACTCACTGGAAGTCACTGAGTCTGAGACTTTTTTAAGTGACACTGAAGAGACATAAACATTGAGCAAGGAGCTAACAAATGTCAGGAAATAAGAATCGACGACTGACTGCCCATAAAACCTAAACAAATATTTCCATCAGTAAAACTGGTGAAACAGTGTAGGAAATATGATGCAGTTAACAGTTTTATATGAACATGCAACGATTCACAATCAGTCCTCTGAATTTGCTTGCTGTTTTGGAAGGCAAGTCACATATCCTCTTGGCAGATAAAGCGTGAGTATCTTAGCAATGATTGCATTTCCTGGAGCGTGCCACCACACTCACTGCAACATAGCACAAACGTGAAAGAGGATTATTGTCAGAGAATCTCAAATCAGTAACTCCCGTGAGTGGAACCATTACAAAAATGTGTTGTTTTACGCTTATCATTGCTGTGTGTTAGTTTGGGCAGAAACTGTACTTCCAGCAGTTGGACATCTATGGTTACGGGTACAGTTATATCTTCCATAGCATGTTGCAAAACACTTAGCCCTTCAGCTGTTACAAATGTTTGCAGAGCTACACTATGAACCTAATTGTTGGAATGAGCTAGGTCAGAAGCAACCCGCTCTTCCAAATGATTATTGATCTCAGGCCAAAGCAGAATATATTAAAACTCCCTACAATAGCTGTTTTATTGCTTTTTTGTAGGATCAGTTGATTTGCTTTAATAACTTATTTCCATTATGGTTGAACACTTATAATTGATGCCACTGTTTTCTGGCTCAAACGTAATTAGGTGATTTTTTTTTTTAATTATTGTATTGATATTTCTCTTTTGTGTCTTCCCATAGCTCATTTAACTTGCATTTTTCTTCTCTTGGCTTTCCCTTTTCCTTTGAGAGCATAGGTCTTTCTGCTCCTGTATTAGCAGTTCCTTCCAGTACTCTTCTTGTCAGATTCAATGTCAAAAGTGTATGTCTCATGTTTAAGGGAGTTTATGACCCATTTTTTGTTTTGATTGCTGCATTTACTTTCAGAGAAGGTAAAACTTGTAGTTATGGGCACAGAAACAATGCTTAACAGTCTGTGCCTTTGTACATGCCAGTTTTCCTTCAGCAGCTCAATCCACCTACTGGCATGAGAAGGCTCAGCAGAACAGGTCTCAGTGCTGGTAAACCTGCTTACCTTGCTGATAAATCTGCTGTTCTCCAAAGGCGAGTTTAAAGTTCACAGATTTGTTTTGCTCTTCCTGTGTCATGCCAAAGGTAATATAACAAACAAAAAAATCCAGCAAAGCGACCAGTTATGACCTACAAAGCAAAGTATGATGTTTGATCCACTGTTTTCATCTTGGGAAGTATTACTGTGAAGAAGTATTTGTGAAAGAAGAGCAGAGCTGCTATTCCCCAGGTCATCAAAGACAACTGAGGAATGAATAAACTGTGAAGGAAAAGGAGGAGACACTATAGCGTGCCAGCTAGTGCATCTGAGGATCTGCATCAGGAGACAGACCTTGGAGAAGGTATCAGATTCAAGTGGAACTAGCTGTCTGTATTTTATCAAGACGAAACAGTTTTGCAGATTCCCATCTTTTGGAGCCATGTGATTACAAGTGCCTTTGCACACTCATTCTGCGCTTGCACAAGTCTGAGACTAAAAGGTCAAATCTGTCATCTTCTCCAGTGAAATTTCTGTGTCAGTGAGTCACAAGAGCAAGTCTATCTCTCCCAACTTCTACCCCACAGGACACACTGCTGATCATACAGAGATACCTTTCCTAAGGAAAAATGTCCTCCTTCCCAGCTAAGAATATTTTTTCTCAGTCTCAGCCACAGTGCACCACACCCCTTCAAGGTTTGCACCTCAACAGGAGAAGATGAAGGTCCAGCGGGATCCTAGCACTGAGGTGTGAGGAACAGTGAAGTGTCCCAGCAAGCGCACATGTCACATCTGTGGCTGTCCCTGATGCTGCAGCAGTGGTGAGGACTCCTGAGCTGTGTCCCTGCACTCAGCTCTGGGCCAGTGTCACAGTGGGGCTAGTCCTGAGGGGAGAATTTCAACCTGCATTACAAACAAAAGATTTAATTTTTCCTTTAGAGAAATGAGTGTGGATGTGACTTTTTTTTATAGAGAAAAATGTAATGACAACGCCAGGATTTTGAGCTGAGGTTTCAAAGTGATTCAGCTGAATTGTTTTTTCTGAAAACAAACAACAAACAAAAAATTTGAAACCAGATGAAATTCTGGCCTTTTGAAATGAAAATGAAATGATTCATAAATGTATTTACAGAGTTTGAAACAGAGGAAGCCCAAGAGTTGAAAAAGTTTTCTTCCACCTAAGGCTTTTTTTTTTTTTTTGTGAATGTTTTCTCTAAGTGAATATTCTCTGGGGCCAAATGAAATTGTTACACAATTCAGACCCATAAACAAAACCAAATTATTTACAGAGTTCTATATAAAATACATTCACACCTTTCTTTTAAGATCTGTCCTTTTTCACTAGTCATTTTACATAATCTGACTGACATGGCATTGTGGGCACATTACATTACCAGGAGGAATAATACTGCAGTAGTATGTATTATCTCCCAGACCATTCCCTTCATTTTCTAGAATCCCCTCTTCCCCCATAACCCTTTTGCTCCTTCTTGGCCACCTCCCAAAATAATTCTCTTCTGTTTTCTTTTTTGCTGACAGTTTCCATTTAAAAGACCTTGGTTTCTGCCCCTTTGTATTCATTACAGAATATAAATCAGGAGATCTCCGATTAACTTATTTCCTTGTTTTTTTTAGCCAGGATGATGTCAGTACATCTTAGGGAATCAAGTTTGCTGGTTACATTGTGTGTTCTCTGCTAGCCAAGTCAAGAGAAACTCAATGTTCAAAAGAGTGTGAAAGGTTGATGTAAACAACTATAATTTGTACTGCTTTGAATTGTGGTGAGAAAGAAAATTTGCATGCTAGACCTGAACGTGTTTTGTGATCAGGCATTGGTTTAGACCTCAGGAAGAAGTAAAACTTAGTTAAAATATCACAGCTCCCCTTTTGTTCTGCAGCAACCAGCCTCTGGTGTACTTAGTGACTCATTTTTTGATAGGTGTGTTTGACAATACTCTCAGAACTATTACTTAAAACATTGCCATGGAAAAGGTGTGCTCTCTTTTCTAATAAAACAAAAGGTCAACTTAGTTAAGATTCACAAGAGGGTTTAATGTCGCCACAAAGACTGTCTATTAGTTTCCATGTCACAGTGGAGTGCTTGATGGCACTCAGGTTCCTACAAAAATGGGATGACAGCTTGAGTGTATTCTCAATGCTTTCTCTTATCCAGGCTATATAGTTAACTTTACGCAGCACATATGTTTAACATTAGCCAAAATAGCAATAGTATTTAATGGCAAGGCTAACCTTTATCATCTGACAAGTCCAATTTGCCATTTGGAGTCAAAATCATGTTCCGTTAGGAAAAGTCACATCAAGTCACATCCCCACTGCTGTGTTTATTTATTGAGAAAGCATGTTTTCACCTTATTGCTCTACCCATTCTGGTCTGTTTATTTGAAAATTAAATACTCTCACAATAGAGCAGCACAGATTGCATTTCCCCAAACGTGAAATAAAATTTCTTTCATCTCAGAGCAGTGCCAACTACTGACACACAGAAGCAATTTTAAATCAGTGAATCTTAGCCTTGCTTGTATCATTTCAGGGTCTCGCCCAAGGCTCTGAAAAAGGCAGCTTGTCATTGTCAGGCTTTACCTCCAGCCCTGCTGTGAGCCGCTCACGCTGAGGGAGGGCTGTTTTTTGCAGGGCTGGGGGCAGGCAGTCGCAGTGCCTGGGATCTGCCTGTGAGCAACCAAACGGCTGGGGACCTCTGTGTACTAGCAGGGTCTCCCCTGCTTTCCAGCCCCAGGTGGGCAGGTGGAACAGAACAGCAGTGAACACCCTTCCCTCTGCAAACAAGCTCCTATGGCCCCATACCCATTTCCTGGTAAAAAATTAGCGAATTACACAGGCAGACAAATAAACCAAAAGCCATGACAGTGAATTACAGCAAACCTCTTCTGACATAAGGTGGTTTACTTAACTCACCTTGAAATGATGAGGTGTTGCAGTGAGCTTTCACACCTGCGTTCAGAAAGGACCTCAAGCTCCCTTGCAATGGCTGTGGTCTCTATAGAGCTTTTACATTAAATGTGGTTGGGTCTGAAGGCTGCTTGCTCTTGGCTGGACACCTTGAAAGCTGCATTTCACCTCTACATGGCTGACATTCTATGAACATAGTAGTAAAGAGGCAACAAGAAAATAATACCGAGTGACCTTTCACTTTGCTGTTAGGTCTTAGAATTCTTATCATTTGGAACCACAATGAAAAACAATATTATATTATATTTTTTTTCCTGTTTGAATCAGGACAAATTGAAAGCTAATGCTTTATTTTTTGCCATGAAAACCATCATTCCATTCTGAGACCTAAATCTCAAGGTTTCTGAAAGTGGCTTACTTTTCTGGGCCAAGAGACCTCTATAAAATAAAGTATAATATAGCTGACATCTGCCTGAAATTCTTGAAAGTCTAGAAGAAAGTTTTGGGAGTACAAGTAACTCCTGATGATTCAGCTCAGAGAGACATCAAGTATTTTCCTTTGGTTTAAGAGCACAACAAATTAGAAGACTTCTTTTACCAGAACTATTTACGTCATCTGTACTGACTGGCTTCTCATTTTTGAGTCTCAAGTGATGGACCATGGTTTGTAGAATGTCACAAGTTTCCTTTGCCTTTTATTTTGTAAAAGCACATTCAGATTAATTGATCAGGTTAATAAAGCAGAATTTTTTTTTCATTACCTGTAGACAAAATTAATGTTGAGGACTCTATTATATGATTAATGAATAGCTAAAGATCAAATTTATAGAGATATGCATGATTATTCATAGATACGCATTGTTTAAAAATAAACATTCAAACATTGGGTTTTGCTCTCCAGCCTTACACATAATGCCAAAATGCCTCAAATGTTTGTTTCTTAGTGTGCAGAAGACAGAACATAGGAGGTGAACTAAATCCCAACTTGAGTGAGGACATTCTAAGCACTTCCTACCAGACAACCAAGAATGTTGCCACAGAAGCAGTTGGCCAAAAGAAAGAGAAATGAGCTCTCTTATCCAAGCTCTGAATTTTAAAGCAAGCCTACAGAACGGCACACACAAAAATCACATGTTCTCTATGTTTAGCTGCGCCTGCAACACACTGCGGGTTAGGACAAATTCATTTTGCTGAGCTCTCATCTGGAGTGCTCAGCTGAAGGATGCAACTGAGAATTTGGGGGTGTGAAGGGCAGAAGGGTTTCCCAGCCAGAGGATACCAGCTTCTCTAGGCTACTGGTTTGAAATGGCCTCAGGTTAGTATGGAAATGGAAATCACTAACATGCTGTCCAAAACCTACCACCTGTGGAAATACCTATGTGACTGCTGGCTGGGCGGGCAGTTTGGATTGCTCCTGCAAACAAGGATCTGATCCCAGGGCATGCAGGTAGGCCATGGGATGGGTCGCTCTGCCTCTGCCTATACTGGAAATCTATTCTACAACTTTCCTCTTTCTCTGCCGCCAGGCTGACACCTCCCCTGGGCATACCGACATGCATGCCAAGAACTGTGTGGTTCTGGACATATAAACAAACACAAGGGCTCTTAAACCCCACACTTTATAGGTTAGTCTGTTGAAAACATGCTTGTTGGAGATTAAAGGCTTAAACTACCTATGCTGCCAGAAAAGTTATCCAGGAGTTTTCTAAATGAAGCATAAATTTCCCTCACTGTAATTACTGTGGTCGATGATACTAAATTCAGCAAATAGCTTTTCTGTAAACAAATTTTTTGCTGTGAGATTAGAAGGATACATACGGATAGACCATTAGTTCTGATAAAAACAGAATTTAGCCAGAAATTTCATCCTCTCTCGTTAAATTTTAAAGTGAGTGTTTGTGCAAACTGAAGCAATTCTTTTTTAGTAACACCTCAATTTTGTCAGTCACTAAGGTTTCTCCAAATCTCAGTATACCAAGACAAGTCATTTAATCTAAGTGGTGAGAAGAAAATTAATAGAAGGAGAACATGATGCCAGATCAAAATCACACACCTTAAAAATGCGTGATCACAATCTGGAGTGAGGTTACTTTTCTCCCCTTTTTCCACCTATAACATCTTTCCTAAATGAAATAGAAAAATGACTGCTGAAAATTGTAATAACAATACTTATTGCACACCATCATACCCACTGGAAATTCTCACCAAAATCAGAGTTTCCTGCTCCAAAGATCTTAAATGTACAGTGGAACTCACACAGTAGAAATTACTGTCTTATACAGCATCAGTCAAAACACTGAATTAAGCTTTGACTTTAGGTTAAATGTTGGAAAGTTGTTAAAAAGTATTAAACAGGAAGGTTAATTTCTCTGCTTAACTGTGCATTTTAGAGAAAAAAATACCTCCATTATCCAGTCACTGTTTCTCAAATAAAAGGTCCTGATTCCTCCATTAGGTTGCTCAGACTGGCACTGAAGGATGTAAACCAGTTACTTACATTCCAGAATTACAAGCTGAAAGTCGTGTTTGAAAGATTAGTATCTCAGTAAGCAGATAGAGTTTCTCATCTCTTTTTAGCTATTTAAAATGTTTTACTCTCGATTTCTTTTAGTTCTCACAGAAAAGAGTGTGCCAAAATATCTAGGCTATGCAGTTTTCTGATTCATATTATGATTCTCTACAATGACTATTTTGCATTTATTTCTCACATCAAACACACGGGAGTGTTTTAATACTGCAATTGCTTCTGAACTCATGATTCAGCAGACCCCAAAAATTACCATTGAGGTAGTATGTTTTTATGGCAGTAGGTGCCAAGAAATTGGTCTGCAGTCGAACTGTGTACATCTCAGTCTGTTTTCTCAAATGAAATTCTGAAATTCTGCCGCCTTCTTTGTGGCAATCCTGGTTTTGTTCTTGTAAGGTCCTTGTAACGTTGCCATTTACCCACCTTACCACCATGTTCCCACCTTTGCCGAAGCTCCTCTGTGTGCACTTTCCGCTGGGAAGCGATTAGCATTCCAAGCTAGTCCAAAGAGCTGGAGCAAACAAAAAAATAGTTAGCATTGTCACTAGCTTCTTGATGATCTTTTGACATGCTTGGAATAGTTTACTTTGTCTTATAGATAAGAAAATAACCTACCAGGTAGTGCATAGAGTATGAGTGCATAACAAACAGATTGCAGAAGCAGTTGATGGTGCTTCTGATTAATGGCAAAGAGACAACATCACTGAGAAAGGAGAGTGAGATTCAAGAAGGTGAGTTCATTTAAAAAAGATTGGATGTGCATCGCATTGCAATTTTATATCTTGGACATGAAAATGTTAAATTTGCTTTGTATACTTACTAGATTATTGTTTATGGCATGTTGCCATTGCTAAACCAAACAGCATAGCAATAAAACTTCTTTCCATGCTGGAAGAGGAAGTAGGAGATTAGTTTATAAGAAATAAATTGCATAAAACTATAAGAGAAATCCCAAGGGTCTCAAATGTGTAACACACTGGGGAGAGCTTGCTTTATACAGCATTTAGGTTGAACTAAACAATATGAGGGTACATAATAAGTTTTCTTAAGGAGGCTTATAACACATTTTATTTGATTTTCTCATGAATTGAAAAAACAGGTCTCTAGTGCTATATATTGTAACCTTTTAGATCGTGTTGTCCCAGTTTTCATGCTTTATTCATACTTTGTATTTGGGTTTTGCTTGGTTTTGGGGTTTTATTGTTTTTTTTTTTCACTTTCTCTCTATAGGAATATCGCTGCTGTTACAAGATTATACTAGCCTATGCCCTCACAGCGTTAATCGTTAATTATGGCTATATAGGATTTGTGCAATTTTGTTTGCAAAGATTTCTTGTGTGGTCAGAGTGAACCTCTTTATTTACATTAAAAGAAACGTGCTAGGGGAAAGTATATTATGATTTCAGTTTGCAGTTGAAAACCTGGACCTGAAGTAGAGTTTGTATTCTGCTTTGAATGGGAGAGTCCACTCTTATGAACCTGAAAAACATGGCAGGATTTAAAAGGGCACTAACAGACAAGTAGACTAAGCAGTGACCTGAACTACACCTTAAGGACTTTTCTTCATTTAACATAAGTTGCATAGCCCAAGAGCCATCTGTCATTTGAGCTCAGTGAAAGTTTCTTTCACCAGCCTTTTTCTTTTTTTTCTATTTTGTGTGAAGAGACAGATTTAGTGAAATCAAAACATTCCAAGAATGTATTTTGCCAAAACTTTCCTTAACAAATGTAAACATTCCAAAAATTCTCTATGACTGAATTTGACACATTTTAAAAATCGTATGTTGTCATTTGGGAGCTGGAATGATTTCTTATTTCTGCAAAACTTTTAGTTTTATATATTGTCATTAGAAAAAAATATAGTTTCAAACTCAAACCAAGATGCACGGATTCTCTTGACTCCAAGGAATTTCATGGGAATGTTTTGGGTTTTTTTAAAATTGCAAAATTAAAAAAGAAAAAAAGCATTTAGGCTTTCCTGTGTGCGAACATCTAGAAAGCCAAAGGAATGATGTTTTCATCCTGCTTGACAACCAATTAACAGTTTCACTTCCCCTTTCTCCACATGGGTAGGCATGAAATGTAGGTGTCAAACCGGAGGAGTTTCTTCGGAGCTCTCTGTGACATGACCATGGGCTAATTGGCCTTGAAAGCAAGAGCCTTTGACTAAACGGTGACATAGCAGTGGAAATCTTCTCAAGTTGGTGAGACAATTGCATATGAGGATGGGTAGATATGGTGGTGGCTACTTTTTTCTGGGAAGCCCTTGTTAATGTGCTAATTGATGACTGTGGATTGACAAAATTGTATTTTTGTATTCTTTCTTCCTCTTGCTTTCAGTAGCTGGTGCTTCTCCCCCTCCCTCTACACCCTCTCCCTCATAAAAAGTCTCCAAAAAACTAAGAAGGTTTAAAGTTATGTTAGGATTCTGTACCATGGATAAAATCCAGGCCCCTCCCCTGCGACTTCAAAGGGGCCATTTGCAGTGGAAGGAATGTCATTTGGTGGTGGAAGCTGGAAGCTATTTGGGCACGGGGCACAACATAAATGCGCCAAAGAGGGGGGTGGGAGAAGGTCTTGAGGACTGGTGAAAACGTCTTTCCACCTACGGGAGCAGGCAGGTTATTTCAGCTGCTGGGATGCAGCAGACTGTTGCAGGGCACTTGCTGCCGTCCTGGAAGAGAAGCTCTCTTTTCTTTGGCTCTGTGCCCTCCTGCCCTGCAGCTTCCATAAACACTGAGTGTGGGCACAAGGGCATCTCCTACTCTAGCTCATATGATTCTGAATTAAGCCGCAGAGCCTCACTTGCTCTTTCTGTAGTTTAATAAGCAGAAAAGTGCCTTTTCTTCCCACTGTGAAATGGATCTTTACTTTCATGAAGACAGAAAGATGCAGTCCTGCCACATTCATTGCTCGGTGCAAAAAAGCTCTCTGTATGCCTTTTCTTGGTCGTCACTCTTGTCTTTGAGTGCAGTTATTTTGGGTGTAACTCATTAAATTTTTGCTTGCTTTGGATTCCTGCAGGCCTCATTTGGATACAATGCATACTTGCCTCACTTCAATTCCTGTCGACAGTGATGTATTTGATCTGCTGGCCCGAGATATGCATTTCTTTCAGAAACCCTAATGTAAACACTGGAAGTAGTTTATAGCTGCGAATCAGCATCCAATGGCAATGATGATTTAAGGCTATGAAGAAGTGACACAAAACACCCCCCCCTTCACTTCAACTCAGAGTCTTAAGGTGGTTCTCTATTCTCTTCTTGAAGTTACAATTAGAAATACTATAAAAAGAGCTTCTGGTTTTCCTCTTACATTTTTCTTCATTTTTGTTTTCTTTCTTATTTCCAGCTTTGGTCAGGCACAGGGAAGTGTTTTTCTGCTGTGCTGACTTTTTTTTCTGCCCAGCAGACTTGGAGCTGAAACAGAGGCTTGCTGACAGGATTTAATATGAGGAAGTTTTGCAACAGAATTTACAGCTGGTGAAAAACTTCTCGGTGAATGTCAGAAGGTAACTGCTGCCAGAAACTAGTTCGGTATTGTTGTGCATCTTATCTGAGCAAGATGCTTTCCCCTTAAACAATCACTTTATTTGGTACAGAAGTCTTTCAAAGCACCCACGCTAATTATTAAAATCTACCATTTGATGAGCAGAGCTAGTTTATGTGCATGTTAAAGAAGGGACAGAGAGACAATCCTTGAGAATTGCATTCTATTTCCAGAGGCCTGCTTCAAATAAAAAGTAATGAATCTCTTCTTTTTACGTTCCAAATAAATTTGCCCAACATCCTAAAAATCTGAAACATTTAATAGTGGTACTGAACAATGAGAAAAAAGGGTGTAGTGTTTTGTTTTGTTTTCAAAAATATTTGAAGAGTGAAATCTGCCTTTGTACAACTTGTTAGCACATTTTACTGTAGTTGGCAGCTTGGCAACAGATGAAAAAAATATATGTTTGTTTTAGCTGGCAAGGCTGCTTAGTGTATTGGCCTAAGCAGTGATCTGAGCATCTGGATACCTGGAGTTTATTCCCGGCTATGCCACTGCTCTGCCGAGTGACTTTGAGCAGCCACCTCTCTTCGCCTCCTTGCTGCCTGCTTCCCTCTCGTGTGGTTTCGCTTCTCTAGTCAGCTGGCGAACACTTGGAGCAAGCACTTTCAAGAAATTTTTGTCTGTACAGTATCTAGCACAGCTGACTCCCGTCTCACTTGGGATCTGCGGGTGCTTCAGTCATACAAGTAGTGGCAACAAAAATAATAGTGCCATGAGCTAGCATTGCTCCACAGAAGCTGATTTACACACAAAGAAAAGGGTCTGGCCCACAGTCTTGTTTCATCGTGTTTATGAGAAGAGAACGAAGTAAAAGATAAATTGAAATGTTTTCTCTCCGTTTTTTGTGTTCTCAGAGACTTTCAAAAACTGGAGAAGGCAAATCTCTTGTTAGCTAGCCTACAGCTGGGAAAGGCCATGCCCTTTCCTGTGGGTCTCACTGTGTGTCCTTGAAGTCAGTGGAGTCAAAACAGAGGAAAGTATAGGTTTTTCACCCTTCTAGACAGGAGAGGAGTGGAGCAAAACCAGGGACGCGGCAGACGATAAGACAGTAATAAACAGAGTAAATAACCGGTGATTGTTTCAGTGCCGCTGTCATGGCCAACATGCTTGTATGAAGGCGTGGTTGAAACTCCTACAGCTGCTCCTGGATGTACAGAACTAAGCAGCTCCTTGAGCACTTCGGAGGGGCAAACTGTTACTAATACAGAAAAGGTAGACAAAAAACCCCTTCGAGTTGTTGGCTAATACTATTCAGATAATCAATAAAGTCATTGCTTGTGACAGCCAGCAGACTGACTATTTTATTTACACACCCATCCTTAAAACGGTTTGGAGTCCTCCACATATGCTGTTTTAACAACAGTTTTACTGCATTGACTGAAGCTGAGTTACTCCTTCACACAGATATGAAGGAAAGTCAAACCAGGCCCGGAACTGAACTTGTGGATGCAATTATAAAAGATCAGCAGTGTTCTCCTAATCCACTTCTCTTTGTTCTGAGCAGTACAAGTGTTTGATACTCACAGCGTGGTCAGTGTTGGCAGATGAATGCATTCATCTCAAGTGCTGTGTCCTTGTAGCAGCATTAAGCCCGCGTTAGCACGCTTCCTACGACATGCTAACTTTGCTGGCAGGCAATTTTATACCTCTGCAGCTCAGAATGAGGGGTGAGTGCAAAGAATGGATGACACTTCACAAAAAGAAAGACTATTCTGTGATGTGAATTAAACTCTGAAAGCTTGGAGGATTATTTCCTTAGTTCACTCTAAGCATATTTTTTTGAGCTGCAGACTTAATGCAGATACCTAAATAAGCAATTAGTGTTTCAAAAGTGCTGTGTCTCCAATGATTCCAGTAGGATTTGCTAGTTCACTATTTTTAATTAACTGATAAGGTCTTGGAAACCTAGCTCTAGGCAATTATTCCAAAAACTCTGGACAATATCCTGTAACAATATTAATTATTCAGAACTGTCAATAAACTGTGCAGTGCAAATTTGGATGACGTGCAGTAAGCAAAGTGTGAGACCACACATGGAAAGAGTACTAAAGGATAATATTTATAAAAAAAGTATGCGGTCATGTTCTTAAAGCTATATTAACAGAAGTAAATTAAATTTGGTCAACCAATGTTTTCTTAAGTTTTCAGCACTTTATTCTGCAATTTTAGTACTCTTTCAGTGTAGGTTTTTTATAATAAAATGTACACTGGTCTTTTGTTATACTGTGATATGAATTAAAGTTTAAATTTTCAAGTATATTTAGAAAAAAAATAGATTAAAATGCAGCAGTCAAATTAACTAACTGTGGTCCTCAGGGACAGGTTAACCCTGCTTTTTACCTGCTTGGTCACTTGCAGTCTGTTTTACGAATTCAAAGAATTCACAACATGTCTCTCAGTCATTTCCAGGAATTTGAAAGAGCTCATTTGTTTATTCTTACTTGCAGCAGGCATCTCCACAAAATTCTTCAAAATATACCAAAAGACTTTTTGTCCTCTGAAACAAAACTTTAAGTACCTAAAAATAACAATATTTTTTTATGGGCTTGTTAGTACATCAAATTATCGCTCAGGCCCTTTAGCTGAGAATTTGGGTAAAATCCAAATGGAAACGAGCTTGGCCAGTGCATTTTAACCTACATTTGTCAGCCTCACAAAGTCACCATGCAATTTAGCCCAGTTGGCAGCTCTGGTTAAGAGACAAGCAGGGCTGGCATAGCTGTGGTGCTTCAAGTGGAGCAGACCGCAGCACTTTGTCAGGGCTGCGAACACACTCTCACTGCGTCTCCTGCCCCGTGTGTGCTTCCAGGCCCCGCTCTCCCCCCCGCCCCGGCAGCAACATCGGACACCATCTGGTTCTTTGGGACGTATGATAAAACTGCTTTTTAGGAAAGCAGTAAAATCCTCCTGAACTCATATGTGCTATAAAATTAATAGTAGTCCGATTCTGAAGCAGAAAAGGGATTTGTCGCTCGGTCCCACTATTTACGGCTTGTGGCACCCCAAGCCAGGCGGTGCTCAGCCATCTCTCCTGCCAGCATGACTGCCCTGGGAGGCTGCTCCCGGGTGCCTGCCGCGGACCCACGCCAAGGCAGACGATGTGACGAGTACATGAGTGCTTCAACAGACATGTCTTATTTGAGCCCCAGGTCCACCAGGCACGGGGCAGTGGTGCAAGCACAGGGGTGAGGGTAGTGATGGTTTGATTGCTTTGGCTGCGCCCCAGGACAGCCCTGACGTGGAGATATAGTATCTCAAGGATCCATCCTGTTACAAAGTTGTAAAATAAATAAACATAACAGGGTATTTCAGGCTCTGTAGCCATTGCATCACAGGAGCGGCTGGAGAAAATGTTGTGTCTCGTGCCAGCCATGGAAGAGAGGGCGTAAGTGAACAAAACAAACTTTACAAATTCTGCCGTAAGCCACAATGCCATAAACTCTGTGAGATATCAGAGAGACTGTAGAAATTCCCCCCTTAGTTGCAAATCAATGTATTTTGTTCATTTTTCCAGACACCTGACCTCAAGATCCACGGGATGTTGTGTGTCTCACTGACAGCACAGTCCTTGATAAGCTTGATAACTCCTATCACAACAAGATCAGTAGGAAAGAAGTAACTGTCAAGCTGGGAAGGCCAGGATGAACGTCACTAAAGAACGAGGTGGTGAGGAGGGTAGGCACAGCTTTGGGAAGCAGCTAATAAAACTTTGCCGAGCTTTGAAAACAGCTTATTTGTTTTTAAGAGCTGGAGGTGAATGAAATCAAAACCTAACACTATTAATAAATTATCTCTCATAACTCAATGGAAGGAAACAGGTCCTTTGCAACTATATTTTCTCAGAAAAGAGCCACAGATGAGGTGTTTTATGACTTGTAACAAAAATTTGGGCCTCCTGTTTTGATTTGTCACTGAAAAGTCATAAATAAATTAATATGAAAATATATAATTAATATGATAATATATAATTAATTAATATGATATGGTTTTTAATATGATATGTTTTACCCAAACCCTGCAAAATTTTGTCACAGTCCTAAAAATGTCTTACTAAATGCCCATGGAATATGCAGGGACTTTTTTGTTGACAAAAAATAATTAGTCCTTCTTATTTATTTTCCATGGATTCATTTTGTTCTCCTCTGGAAATATACTTAAGGAGACATTTATAGTCTCCTACAGGAGAGTGAGAAGAAATTCCTAAAAGCAGAAAAAAAAGAGTAAAAGTATTTTAATTTATTACTAGATGGAACTATCCTTGAAGGAATTTCTAAGTTTTCTACTATTTTCCACTAAATTCCCTCAAAAGAAGTATAACAGAAATTCTGTTAGGTTTTGATCTTATGGAAGTTGTCTCTTCATATTTAATGCCAAAATATTTGGATAACCAGTTTATGCTGAAGCAGAAAAATAATATCAGCTGCTATATTTATTTTAATAGCTACCAAGGACATGCAGGTTCAGCAGGTATGGCATACAAATGGTAGGTGAAAGGGAGAAAACAAAAAAGTAGATTTTAAAAGAACAACAGTGTTTATTGCTCTGTCTCAACTCAATGAGGGCACAACAAACCTCATTTCTGGAGGAAATAATTTCATTATTGTTTTACTTTTTTTATTAAATTCAGTTTAATAAAAATACCCTGAAAAGAACTTATCTTGTCCGTCAATTTGCATCTTCTACTCAGAAATCTTGCATTTGGCAAAAATATATTTCTCTCCCACTTATACCCACTGCTGGCTTTTTTTCTCATGTAACACAGACGAGACCACTTGGATTGACTTCCGTGTTCATTTTTCAGCTTCATTGAAAATGTCAGTGCAGGCAATGCACGATTTACTTAGTTAACATCTCCCTCCCAGGACCAGCTACCTTTAAAAGTAGCTTGTCAGTAGAGTGCTTGAAAGAGCTGGATTAAGACAAGCTAGATGTTACTTCTGAGATGGTCAGGTAGCTGTTATCTAAGAACATGCACATTTTTCCAGATCCTTGACTTTTTTACAGTATTTCCTGATTCTTCACTCCTTACATTGTCTCTGCAATGAGGACAGAATAGCAGAGATGGGGCTATCCAGGGGCAATGGGGGATTCTCTACTCGAGGCACAACAGGGTCTTCAGACAAAAGTTGGCTCTGAGTGAATGAGATATCGTGAAGCTGCCTTGTGGCACCCCTTTCAACTCTATTTTTTGTCATTCTGTGACTGCATGATTAGCTCAGGTATTGCACGTGTGTACAAATATGCACATGTATCCAACACAATTTTGTCACGAGTGAGAGGACTGCGAACGAAGCCAAGTCAAGTTACAGTCTAGAGGCACTTGAGCTGGTTACACATCCAGAATTGAGAAAGTAGGAAATACTCTGCACCAGACTAGAGAAATGCAAGAGAAGATCATTTGAGTGTGATATCTCAACCTTTTCATATGCGGTGGTGAAGTAAATCTGAATCCTTGGGTGGCTGAATAGTGCAAATTGTACAAACTAAAAGAAGATTACTTGGTACATCAGGCTGAAAAATGGCAAGGCTATTTGTGCAGCCTGCTGTGCTCTACGGAAAGGTAATATTGCCAGTGCTATGGAGGTGCTGAGAAATGATTTGTGAAATCTACTGCATTATGGACAGTGGCAGTTACCTGTATGTTAGGAAGACATTCACAAATAGGTTGCAGAAATCCTATTAAAATAAAACCTGCACTATAATACATAGGAAGGAAGAAGAAAGATGAATTTTATTGTTTTCATTATTTCAGTCTGTAGGAATGTTAAGCTCCAAGTAAAATTAAATCTTTCAGCTGACAAACTTGTAGAAGAGACAACATAAGAACTCAACAAATAAGAAATTACTGATCCTCTGGTAATAGCGACAAGTTTTGTAAAAAGGTTTGAAAATTTATTTTCTGTTATTTCAAGAATCAGTCTCGAGGCAGAACATACACAAAGCATTAGCAGTTTAGAGTTTACGGAACCATGCACAGCATTGCAAAGAGTGAAATGTTAATGTTATTACTAAGATTGTGATTGTGTGTAATGTGCTACATAATTATGGTCGTTGTTATAAGGCACAGAGACTTGCTGAGAGCTCTGCCCACTTACACCAATTTTCTGCAAGCAGGAACAGTTGATTGCTCCTGCCTCACAGAGCTCATGATTTAAACACAGCTAAATAATTGATTAAATATTGTTTAGTTGTGTTTTGTTTTCCTTATTAGATGATTTCTGAAGTGACAGCTGATTTAAGTGAAGGACTTCTGCCTGGACCTTCACTCTTTGATAAAATGAGTGCCTAATCAGGATGGTGCTCTTGTACCAGAGCAACATTGACCAATTAATGCCTTAGCCATATATGGTACCACTGTCTTTATAAATGTGTCAGCTGATGCAGAGAAGTGAAGTTAATTGCAGAATGTTACACATGGAGTCAGTAGTAGTGCTGGAGATTGAAGAGTTCATATGGCCAAGTATCTAACAAATACTCAGATAGAAAATCTGAAAGCTTATTTGACATGATGAGAAACCTCCACTTCTTCTGTTAGACTCACAGTATCTCCTCTGTCAGATTACTCTTGATCTGATCAGCAAAAACACTGCAATGTAACCAACAAATCCTATTTCATAGCATGCACTGGCAGCAAGACAATCTTATTCATGACACCTCTTCTCTGCAAAAGGTATGTATCATCATTTGCCACTTGTGCTTTAAGCAAAATCAAAACTGAAGCCAAACCAGAAGTTTATGGCTCCTCATCACCATCTGTTTCCTCAGTGTTTGAATACAAAGCCAATTATGTTTTAGCCACATCAAATACTCTTCAACATTCATATTCTATTAATAAGCCAGTGTTCTTTCTTCTACTACTGCAAATCTTAAAGAAATACAATGGTTTAGCTGGGTTTATTCAAAAGCGAATTTGTGAAGCTACAAATATGACATACTTCCTGATTATCACCATAAAAAACACATCATATTATTTCTGCTCTCTGGGAGATATATTCTCAGGTGGAGTACACTGACAGAATTGTTGACGAGTGTGATTTCAACACCTGATAACAACTGAAGATCCTGCCCTAGTATTAAATCGCATTTGGCATATTTTCCTTTATTGGCTACTTACCTGACTCTTACTTTCAAGGGAAGGAAATGATAGCATGTGGCTTAATTAATTCACCAACTGGAATAAATAAACTGAAGGAATTTCTTCCTCATGGAAGAAATGTTTTACCGTGAGGGTGGTGAGACACTGGAACAAATCGCCCAGAGAAGCAGTGGATGCCCCATAACTGGAAGTGTTCAAAGTCGGGTTGAATGGGGCTTTGATCAGCTTGGTCTAGTGGAAGGTGACCCTGCCCATGACAGGGGGATTGGACTAGATGATCTTTATTCCAACCCAAACCATTCTAAGATTATATAAAATTTGAACAGTAAAATCTGCACTTCAGAAATGAGCTGTTCACAAAGAGTGCAGCAATGAAGAACTGTCTGTTGGCAAAGTCCCTTCAGTAATTCAGAAGGTCTGGATGCAAGTCAGAAATTACTTATTGATGGAGATCCTGTGGTCTCTATTAAGCAGGATACATGACCAAAATGTTCCCTTGTGTCATCTAAATCTATTAATTTGTAATTTGTGAATTAATGATAATTGTGAATAACTTCTGTAAAAGCATTCATGCAGGAAAGCATAAACCATAAGGAATAACTTTTGCAAAGCTCAGCTGTACATAAGGGTACTGTATGGTGGGCACGTCTGCTGTCTGTGTGACTTTTGATGAAACTGGTGGGAGTGGGGAAGATTTCCACCTTTGTGCAGACTGCAGTTTGAGGCAGTGCCCTGTTACCATTTTGCCATTTCCAGGGGACACTATGGTTTCGTCTGTGTTAACAACAAGCAATATAACCTGGAAATGAAATAACCATTTGTAAAATCAGGTCACAGCCAAAATACTGCAGCTAGAGCTGAGAGCAAAGATGCAGCATGACCTTAACAGGGTCAGTGTTACAATTAAAAGACCCTGCCATATCCAGCTTTGAGACAATTTTCGGTTTTGGTTTCCAGTAGTAAACTGAGATACTGAGTTAAGCTCATGGGAAGAAGTCAGAATTCATAGTGGACATTATGAATTTCTCACAGATATTACCTCTGACTTTTCAAGTGGCATAGATTAGGGGGAAGGGGGGAAGTTTCTTCTCTTTTTTTCCAGAGAGTTTGCTACCTGGTTTTGCTAGCAGACGTGGGAGATTAGAGGGAAAGAGAACTTCCCAACTTTTGCTTCCCCTGATGTGTTAATGAATGTTTGAAAATTTGCTATATTATGTCAGTTTTTATGTATCCCAACCCTACTGAAATATAGCACAGAGGTCTCGACAGTATCACTAATCATGAATTTGGTCTCAGAGAAGTTTTCTCATTCTGCTGCTTTCCAGTCTTACTTGAATAGTAGCTGGTTGCCCCACCCACCCAACCCTTTCTAAGTGACTCAGACAAAATAGTCTTGCTGAGTTTGCTGCATTGCTTCAGGAAGGGTAAATTTTATAGGGCAAATTAGTTTCTATTGGTCCAGACAAATCTACTCTGCAGTACCCAAAGGGGGAAAAACCCCAAGCAAACAGGGATGTCTGAAAACCCATGCAGGAACTTTTAACCATTTATTAACCTATTCTAACTATACTTAAACCTGACTTTAGGTCAAGCCCTATAATTTAAAAACAAAATTTTATACACCTCAAAAATAATCTCCCTCCCATCAAGTTGGCACTTATTCTCATTAGCAAGCAGAGGGAAGGAAGACTGAAACTGGCTGAATATCATACTATTTAGTTATTTTGTTTTATCAAGAATGAAGTTACTTCCATAGCACATACCATTACTTTGTCACAGAAACCATGGATTGTGGGGGACTGCAACATACAGTTCCAATCAGTTCCCTAAAAGCAGGAACTGAAATTCCTAAGGAAAAGAGAAAGAAAATTCCTGTGCTGTTTCTTGTCATGAAGGTCATATCCTGGTGCCACCAAAGCCAGTGGAGCCCTTTGGGAGGATCCTGAATAGCTGGGGGAGGTCCAGGATCCCCCCAGCCTCACGCTTCTGTGGAATCAAAGCAGTGGGCGTGGAGGTGGAAGGTGTTTGCGCCAGCGTGAGGAGGCCCAGCCTTCTTCCTCTGCTGTGGGAAGGAAGATCACTGGGAAGATAGCAAAGAGGATGAAGTGGTTTGTGGGGGGAGATGTGGATTCAGTGCACACCTCAGAAACCTCTTTCAGCAGGAAATTAAAGCTACCCAGATAAGGTGTTGATTGCCTCACTGACACTGCCCTGGGCTGCAGTTATTGCATCTCAGGCTACGTGCAGACTTGAAGAGGACACAAAAAATAAAACATGAAAAAAACCCCACACATGAAAATCAGTCGTGCTTGTACTGTTCCTGCCATGACTTGAATCTAGAGTTCACTGTTTAACCTTAAAATGTTGATAGCATCACAAACAATCCCAACAATTTCAGGCATTCAGCAATTTCATACCTTTAACTAGGGATTAGTTGCAGCAAAGACATGCAGATATCTAACACCAACTACTCCGCCACAGAAAAAAAAAGTTAAATTGGTCTGTTTTGAATATGAGTGTTTAATTTTTATATTTTTATATATGGCTTGTAATGCAATACCACGCTGATTTCACAAGCAATTTTTAAATTCTTCAGTTACTTTTGGTATTATGAGCCTAAGGAAAAAAGGACAAAAAATCTGAAATTCACCAACCCCAAAACATGATACAGAAGGAAGAAAATCACAGATAATCTTTTGAAAGGATGAAAAATATTCCCAAACAGAGCTGGGGTGGCAAAATGTAAGTAAAAAGGTACAAAGTAAAACCGTGATTGAAAGACAGCTGAATCCCACACAGGCATATTAGACAATGTTGAGTGATAGGTGATAAAAGATCAAGTTCATGTCCTTTCTGTTGCTGCAAGCAGAGAAATTAAGATGCTGAGTCTGACCAAAAGCATCAAAGAGTGCAGAAAGTCATGGGATGGTGTGAGTCATTTGGAGAGTGATCTTCAAATGCTCCTCACTCACCACCCGTCCTTGAGCAAGCCAGTTAACAAAATCAAGTGAGTTTGTGGAAGAGTTTCGCAACATGGAAGATGCTATGAAGGCTGAACAAAATAAAGACAAAATATTTTGTTTTGGAAGGAGATAAATCCATTAGCATCAGACTCCTCATAAGTATCAGCCCAAGCTGGGAAAAGAAATTTTAGATGATCACTACAATTATTAGTGTCTTTATTGCAATACTGTAAAATTATTCTGAGTCTTGACTCTGTATTCTCCTGGGCATAGTTAGAAAGTAAGAGGCAGTGGGAACATTTATAAAAGTATTTTAGTTCAAAGAAGAAATGAACCTTGGAAAAGTATATTCTGGTCGTCCTCACCTATTGCACTTTGGCTTTCACTGTGGAACTGCCTTGGAGATAGTAAAATTGATTCCTCTAGGGTGAAACGAAGCTAAAAGATGTGCTTCTCTAACATCTTCTTGTCTGAAGTAAAACCCCTGAAGCACCTTTAGTGTGGATGTTGGACCCTCAGTAGCAGATGTTTTGCTCTGAAGAGGTACTCCTCCTGGACCATACCACTTTTCACCTAACTTTAGATGTCTACCATATGTATATGATCCAGGCATCTGTAACTGTTACAAGGAAATAACAACTTCAAATATGTTATTTGAAAAATGTATCGTCTGCTCAGATGAATCATATGCTCATAGCTACCATTTTCTCTGCAGTAACAATAAGAGTCTAGATGATGAAGTTGTGGGTAGATGTTCATCCAGTGAATCCCACCCTAGCTAATTTAAAATGTATTGTCAGAGAACAGAAAATAGAGCCACAAAGAAATGACTTGACTTTTCTGAGGCCACCTCAACTGACCAGTGCTGGAGATGGGACTTGACCTCATATCTTTCAATTCGTAGTCAAATGTCCTCTCTTCACACACAGTAATCATTAAAACCAATTAGCTGGCGGATGTAGCATGGTAAATTAATCTTTGTTTATGTCATATAAAAAGGTTTTTTCTTAGAATTGCAGGTCAGAGCTACCACTGACAAATGTCTCTATTTTGTATCCATTAAGAGGAATATCTCAATTTTCTCAGCATTGTAAAACTTTGCAAATACTTGTGTAAATTTCATGTTTTGCATTATTTACATCACTAAGCATACTACAAACATATGTTATGCACTGAATTACACTGACTGTACTCAATCTATAATATTAATTTTTGTTCATCAAACAGTATTTAGGGAGGTCTTTTGTGAACAGAAGAGATCCAGAGCTCTGGAATCGGTGTCCTTGTAAGTGTAAATATCAACCTGAACTAGGAAAATAAAATTATGCCTACAGTGGCAGAGATTGTTGATACGAAGCTAATTCAAAAAGATTAATGATAACATTAATGACTTGCTTTCTCTTTCTATGAGTCAGAAATAATGTTAATAAGTGGTATCAAAGTATTCTGTGATGTTGAGGGTGTTTTTACTAGTTTTCTAAGTTATCTGGAAACCGTAACAGCAGCACTTTTAGATGTAGGTGACTCTGTGTTTGTTTTTTGTTTGTAATGATTCACTGGGTGAGGAATCCTATTTGCATTGTCATGTTGATATTTTAAACATAAATTCCTGCAAAAGGTAGCAAGAATCTTAACTCTCATTTCAATCAATATTTTGAAGAGTGAATTTAGGCACAGACAAAAATAAATAAAACTCCTGGACTTTACCTCAAATCCTCCCTACCCACATAACTTGATTTTATAGAAATGGATTGCAATTTACAGCATGGCAGTAGGTGCAATGCTTAAGCAAGACTGAAAAGAACAAAATCTTTGTGCAGAGAGATTTGAAAAACAGCACTGGGAAATCCAGCTGCCTAAGATTCAACCTCTGCAGTGTGCAGTTTCAGTAGTTCCAGTTTAGCAACATGCACCCCCTATGTCTGGGTAACCTTTCTGTGGTACTGCAGAGGCAGAATGCCATTTTAAGTTGTGCAGTTATTTTTTGGAGGAGAATACCTGTAAAGTAATGAGGCATAGTTGGAAGGACTGTGTTTCAGATGCTGAGCTGAAGAAAGATAGGAAAAACCACAGCAGATGGCTAAAAGAAGATTGTAATCATACTTAGCTTTTCTCACTTCACAACTTCAATAGCCATTTTGTGCCAGGGAATCCAGAGCCCCTGGATGTCCTTTTAATCCTGCTTGTCTTTTTCTTTCTCTTTCTTACTCTTCCAGTGGTTGCCAGCCTGATTCAGACAGTGTTGCGAAACTACAGTCCCAAATAGACTATTGATCTTTCTGGTTACCCCACTGCAAAGAAATTGGAGAGACCTGCTTCTTCTGCCACTTTGTTTCTGATGCCACCTGATGTACTTTGCAAGATCTGTTTTAAATTTAGAGCTTTGTAAAGAGACCCTGAGTCTTAGGTTTTTTAATGGATCAAAATTTGAGAAAAGCACCTATGTTCACTGATGACTCTCTGAACAAATGTCTCTTCAGCAATCCAGTGTTTCTTCTGAACTAGAGGTCAAGCTAATAATTGTATGCTACCTAAAGAAACAAGTCCAATGTAACACATTCTCCACTTCAACAGTAATTTAATAATGGGCCATACAGTGTGTGTGGACTTTACAAAAGTGTGGGCCCCTGCAAAGAGGAAGCAAATTCTTGCTGCAAGGGCCATGAAACCTAAACCTTTGTGAATGTAACTCCTTGAGACAGGCAATCTGAAGACAAACAGCTGGGAAGAGCAATTCTTATGGCTGATTCAATGTCTGTTCAACAGGGCATTTATTCTGAGAAAGGCATCTTTGAAAAGGTGTACAAGGAAAACACATTCACAATGTAATGTATTCTGAAAACATGAGGTGCCACATGCAATCCAGATGATGAAAGCAGTACTGTAAATGTAGATTTGATGGGGACGCTTGAGCAGTATACAGATAGCATAAACAGAAAGTAAAGAAATTTATGGACTAAGAAAAAGGAAGACAAAAGACCTTTTCTTGCTCTCCACCAAAGCATGAGTGTCAACATGGGACATCAAGTGTGATCAACATGGGACATCACCCACGGAGTATAGTACTGTAATGCAAGATGTAATTCTTTGGCTCTATCTCCTGTTTACTCAGATCCACGTAGAAATAGAAAATAAAATAAAATAAAATAAAATAAAATAAAATAAAATAAAATAAAATAAAATACTGAATAAAAACATTCAAATAATATTTGTCTGCCACCAACTGAGCTACTCAGTCTCCATTGTTTCACTTGAAGCCAACTGTGTTTGATTTTGGTTTTGTTTGCCTCTTAGAAGTGCTTCATTCTGCAGCTTCCTACCTGTGTCAGACCTGTGTAGGAGTGCTTTAAGTCTCAGAGACACTTTTCTTCCTGATGTCTTTCAGCACTGCAGATGCATACTAGTATCTAAAACAATCTCTTCACCTGTGAAAAAAACAGAGCTGATTCTACACGCTTTTAAAGTACCTTAATCTGTAAGAACATTAGCTTCAAAGTGGGCACTCTGGCACTTGGATTTAGAGGTACACTTCAGAAGATTGCTAAATTTGCTCAAAACACTCAATCTGAATGAACAGAAATGTCTTGGCCTGGAAGAAGTGGGCCTTATCCTGAAAGTGCTGACATTCACTTTGACACACAGTCTGCCTTTGGGACTGTGGATTGCTAGTTAGCTGCCACCTAACTCTTTCTTTGCTGCACATATTACGGAAGGACTTGAGGAATTGTCTTCTGATTTCCCTTGAAGATGTCTTTAACTGCTAGGCCTATGTGCAATGTCCCACGAGAATACCAGAATCAGAGAAAGAGGAGGAACATCTTATGACATTATTACTGATAACTAACCTTTGCTTTGGCCTGTGAATAATTTCTCTTTGGCTTGCATGGCCCTCTGAGAGTGTCACAGTTGTCAATACACAATGAGTAGTAAAAATTAAAGAATATTAAACAAGATGTCATTTTGTTGTAGACATCTAGAGAAGTTATGTTATTTGAAGATTTTACTGTTGTACAAAATACTGATCTTTATACAAACACTAAAAAAAGGAAGCACTTTTTAAGAAATCTTTTGTGAAAGATTTACTTGATTTTAGTTATATTCTTGTTCAATAGATGAAAAAATGTATATAAACTTCTGAATTGCTAGACAAAATGCATGCGATACAAAACACGTGCTGTAGGCAGAAAAATAATCTCTGTTTAAATACTGTAATCAAATATAGCAAAAAAGCAATGTCTGTGTGTCAGATTTCCTTAGCATAGTAAAAAGATTTCCTCACAAAAGTTTAGAAAATTGTTTACGATCCTGATGGAATTTAGGGCATCTTTCTTTCATTAGAGTTTCTTTTCTACCTAATTTGGTTTACTTTATTTCTTCTGAGCAAGACACCCTGCAACTGAATTTAAAACAAAAATACCTTTTGGGTCTTGGATAATAGAGAACAGTTTCTCAGTCAATTTAATGTGCTTACAGGACATATTATTGAATACGGTTCTACAAAATCAATCCAAATTACCACAAGATTACGTGTAATATTTCAGAGTACATCTCTTTTTGCACAAACTTTGACGCAGATTTCTAATACATAAACAATACCTTTTGCCTCTGCTGAGTAGTATTTATTGCTTAAATCGAAGGGCTTAAAGTCCTCAGCTATACTACCTACCGATTCTCCTCCTTGCTTTATGGAGCAAATACAGCATGGAGCAATTTAAGTATGAAAGTCACCCAGGGTATGTATGTCAAAGTCCACAAATGTTATGTACCTTAAATTGACCAGAAGTTTATGGTTAGTAAGAGAACAATTACTCAGTTGCATCTGGGCATTGTTCCCACAGATCTAAATCCTGACTAATATTGTCAAGTTGAAACACTCAGAAATTAAGATCTTGGCTTTTAGATTTCTAACCTTTCTCTTGGATCCCAACCTCCAAATTCTTCTTCTTCCCTGCTTGAACTTTGTTGCAAACTCCTGCAATTTTGTCACAGGTCTCTCAGTGTTTTCTAAGAGCTCATCATCTGCCCAGTAGCTTACAAGAAAAAAAAAAATCCCTTCCGTATTTCCAGACACATGTTTCAGGATATGATTCCCCATGAGAACTGCATTGAAGTCCCCCTGAGACTTCTCACTGAGAATGTGGTTTGAGGACATCTCAAATCTGCCCACAACAGAAGCAGGTGAAAGAACATCCCATTTGTTATTAAAACTGTAAAAAACTTCTGTTTCTAAGTGGTATTCAGGAAACTGGAAGCCTTATTCACATTTTTTGAATGCTTGTGAAAGCAGTACCACACTTGAAAAGCCAGCTTGTTTTTGTGACTCCCCCTTTCCTTGCTCCGGACACACAGGACATGTTGGGCTCTCACCACCAAGATGCCCTCTGCCTGGGTGACCCAGGGCACAGCCCAGCCACCATGTCGGAGACCTGCTGCTGGCAGGGCAGCATTCTCTATTTGAGGGGCCTCTGCTTCTCACTCTGCATAAAAAATCTGGCACATCTGTAAAATTTTTGTCAACACAGATCTTTGTGCTGTTTCCAGGAACCCAAAATACCCAGGACTGGCACTGGCATATCTCGTGTGTTGTGTCAGCCAGTTTTGACTATCAAGAGATTGCAAAACAGATACAAAAATTAAACCCGAAACTGCTTCTGTAGGCATCTTGGAGAGAAATTCCTTTGCTGTTCCCTTTTTCATTTCTTTGCTTTGTACAGTTGCTCCAGTTAATGGTAAGTTCCCAACCCCCAGTCTCTCCATCAGATATCTAAAATTGGGTCTTTTTTTCAAAACAAAACAGCCTTTATGCTTGTAAAGCTCTGTGTTCAGAGTATTAAACACAAGACTGATCACTCTAGTTTCTTCTCATATTTAACAACAAGACTTTTGTCTTTTAAATATTTATTTCTGAAACATATGTCTTAAGTACCATTTCCCTGTCTTCTTTTATTTCTTCCACTTCTTTTTTAAATTTCTTTTTTCTGATGATAATGCAGGGCAGGCGGTACCTCCTGATCCACCATTTCAGATTCTGTCCGTGGGACAGAACCTGTCTGTAAACCAAAAAAGATGTTGTTGTCTGGTGCTTGGGTCTAGTCCTGCCCGCTGGAAGATTCTTTCGATCTTTTCTATGAACCACAGTCCATTGTGAAAGAGCTCAGAAAATGAAAAAACACAGAAGCACTTTTATTTTGTTATCTGAAATAGCTCTTAAAAAACAACCCAAGGCTCTGAAAGAGTACCCTAGATTTAGAAAGAAAAAAAAGATTCCAGAACAATGATTTATTGCCAATGAAAGTTTTAAAGTTCTTATAAAGTAAAAAATAGTGCCTTCTTGTTATCCCAGCATTCTATTTGATTAAAAAGCGAAACATTGAATTGAAAAGGAAATAAATATTTGGTGAGAAATTGGCTGATACTGAAGCTTCAAGATGAAAATTAGTGAACAATATTAGATCCTCTGGTGTGCAAGCTTGACTTCATCTAGGACTTTAGCAGCAGTTCATCCATTAATTACCCTAATTTCTGAGAGAATATCAACGTTCAGCAGCCAGCCTACTTCTGTGAATGACGAGCATGTAACCTATCCAGAAGTCACATGAGTTAATCGAGATTAATTTCTTGTGAGCAGAGAGATCAAGTCTCCTGGGGTCTCATCAGAATGACAGTACTTCTGATTTATACCCATGTAACAGTGTTATTTATAGAAGGAAGCACCTCGCAACAAAATCAAAATATTATTCCTTATTTCCCCTGCCTGACAGCTGTTCTCCTCTGGAATATATGTATGGCTTCACTCCTTTCTGGAACCTTGAAGTCCTTTACTTTCTCTTTATATGAATTCAGAATTATTAAATGTAATGAATCATCATATAGAATAGCTACTAGTAGATGATAGGTAAAAATGGAGTTGAATTCTCCATTTGAAAGAGGAGGTGTGGGTTTTTTTTTAATGTGCATTTGTATTGATGACAAAGGAAAGACTGCTTTACGAATATTGACTCGCAAAAATCTCCTTTTACAAACAGCAGTTTTATGAGGAAGTGTGGGCTGGATGAGTGGTTGGTGAAGTGGATAGAGAACTGGCTGAATGGCAGAACTCAGAGGGTTGTCATCAGCGGCGCTGAGTCTAGTTGGAGGCTGGTGACAAGTGGTG
>Ga0065711_1000396_pt1 | contig 68954 bp, 54 predicted proteins | sample Hoacrofraction12_FD_59098 | JGI IMG/M metagenome (GOLD analysis project Ga0065711, IMG submission 59098) | Hoatzin crop microbial communities from Cojedes, Venezuela - Epithelial fraction 12 v2 (version 2) | ecosystem: Host-associated > Birds > Digestive system > Esophagus > Crop | place...
CTGAGGAAGTGTGGGCTGGACGAGTGGTCGGTGAGGTGGATTGAGAACTGGCTGAATGGCAGAACTCAGAGGGTTGTCATCAGCGGTGCTGAGTCTAGTTGGAGACCAGCAACAAGTGGTGTCCCCCAGGGGTCAATACTTGGCCCAGTCTTGTTCAACTTCTTCAGCAATGACCTGGATGAAGAGTTAGAATGTACCCTCGGCAAGTTTGCTGATGACACAAAACTGGGAGGAGTGGTGGATACACTAGCAGGCTGTGCTGCCATTCAGCGAGACCTGGACAGGCTGGAGAGTTGAGCACAGTGGAACCTGATGAGGTTCAACAAGGGCAAGTGCAGGGTCCTGCATCTGGGGAGAAACAACCCCATGCACCAGTACAGGCTTGGGGCAGACTTGCTGGAGAGCAGCTCTGCGGAAAGGGACCTGGGTGTCCTGGTGGATGACAAGTTGACCATGAGCCAGCAGCGTGCCTTGGCAGCCAAGAAGGCCAACAGTATTCTGGGGTGCATGAAGAAGAGTGTGGTCAGCAGGTCGAGGGAGGTTCTCCTTCCCCTCTAATCTGCCCTGCTGAGGCCCCATCTGGAGTGCTGTGTCCAGTTCTGGGCTCCCCAGTTCAAGAAAGATGAGGAACTACTGGAGACAGTCCAGCAGAGGGCTATGAGGATGATGAGGGGACGGGAGCATTTTTCCTATAAGGAAAGGCTGAGGGAGATGGGCTTGTTGAGCCTGAAGAAGAGAAGGCTGAGAGGGGACCTTAGAAATGCTTATAAATATCTCAAGGGTGGGTGTCAGGAGGATGGGGCCAGACTCTTTGCAGTGGTGCCCAGTGACAGGACAAGGGGCAACGGGTACAAACCAAAGCATAGGAAGTGCCATCTGAAAATCAGGAAGAACTTTTTCACTTTGAGGGTGACGGAGCACTGGAACAGGCTGCCCAGGGAGGCTGTGGATTCTCCTTCTCTGGAGATATTCAGGACCTGCCTGGACAAGGTCCTGTGCAACCTGCTCTAGGTTACCCTGCTTTGGCAGGGGGGTTGGATGAGGTGACTCATAGAGGTCCCTTCCAAACCCTTACATTCTGTGAAATCTTGCTTCGTTGTGGCTGGTTACAAAGACTGTAGTGTCTCTGGAAAGTGAAATCAGTTTCCAAAGCAAAAGAAATGCAGAGTGTCCGTCCTCACTTCTACTGATACGACCAACATAATCTAATCCATCACCATTACTGATTAAATTTAGCATTTTTAAAGGACCACACAGCGAGCACGGCATATCCTGTCTGCCTCTGTTCAAACAGAAACTGTGATGTCACTCAACATGCACTGCTGACGCAGTGCCCACAACAACCAGTCGAAGAAAAAAGGTTTTATTTAAAGGAAACACGAGACACTAAGGCCCATTTTTCCCCTCTGTCTACACTTAATCTCAGTTTCCACCAACTTTCTGTTATTTTCTGCAAGCGCTTCCACGAGTGCATCAATTAACTCAACAGTCCCTGACTCTTTCACCATTGCCTTGACCCACTCAGGCTCCTTTTCTTGGAAAAATTTAACAGCTGCATTGGTTTACCAGCATACGCTCAATCAGAAAGACTACTCTTTTTTCCACAAATTGTTCTCCTTTGTGTTTCATTTTTCACCATGTTCAGAGGCTGTCAATTATTAATCTGGAACTAAAACAAGCAACAAAAAACAACAAACAAGCCAACATCAACCCATTTTTGCTTTCTAGTCACTAAGCTTCTTATGTACTCGGCAATCTTTTTGGCTTTTTTCCTTCTTCTTCTTCCATCCACAAGGGAAAGAAACTACTTTCTTTAAGAATGGAAAAGACAACACAGCTAACAAATTCACAGGACTTTACAGGTTGGGTTTTTATTAAAGCATGCAGTGACTTCATAAACTACTTTGAAAATGTCACATCACAGCCTACACAAGTTTAGGAAAAAAACAACACATCTCTTTACGGCATATATCTCAATGACAACTAATTAGACATCAAATTATTTCTAGTAGTTGTTCATATCCCTACAGACTATCATTGACGTTTTAATCTTTGCGCTATTCCATGCCTAATCCCCTTTCAAAAAGGACTTCAACACTTCAAACAAAAGACAACAATATATCTATAAGTAAGCCATTTCAAGGGAAAAAAAGTATAATAAAATAGCAGAAATAAACTACCAGAATCAGAAAAAGGCATCAATGTTAAGCACCTTATACAATGTTAAGCACTTTATACATTACACTAAACTACATATGAAATTTTCCACAAAGTGTGCTATAGAGAAATAAGCTATTCTACTACGAAAACCAGAAAAACATTGCTGAAGAGCATAAATTGAAACTACTTTGACACAGCTTCTTGTAAACAAGAAACAGTTTCATATCTCAAATAATCCTTTAAATTCTATTTTACCTTATACATTATACATTGGCTTCTAAATGTGAAGAAAACAACTGCACAGGATAATACATATCCTGAAACACCACTACTTCAGAGCATGGCTCTAAACCTTATGCAACAGAAAGTCTTGCGTAAGAGCAGCACTTGAAGGATAAAAGCTGAATCTACATTTCTGTCAGTGTTACTTGCAATGATGTATAACACTCATATGAATACCATTTGGATTCCACGTACTATAGGCAGACATTCCCTAGGTATTGTTTTCAAGGCGGGGTTTTTCTGTTGTTTTAAACTTGTCACCACACCTATTTAGCTACCCACTTGTACACTTACCCCCCTACTTGTACACTTCTCAGAAATGGGGCGTTTTGTATGAACAGTGTACTATGCATATATATATTTTAAATTCCAACAACATGTCCTCCTCACCATACAGTACTTTTTTTAATAAAAGGGGGGAGGGGAGGGGGTTATTACCATGGTAGGCTAACAGAGATTCTCCTGCTTCGATAGCAAAGTTGGGGTGGAAAGTATAATGTTGAAAATTTAAATTAAAAACTTTAAAATTTAATACATAACTGTTTCCATCAAACACATGTTGCTTTGAAAATCCCAACAATCTGGAAGCGCAAAGCAGCTTTAATGAAGAACCAACCAAACATTCACACCACTAAACTATTAAAGCCAGTTTATTAGCTAAAGATACCTGAGGTAACCAGCTACTTGGTATGACCTAAAATTCAAAATTTTTAGGCTATATTTAGCAAGTCCTTAAAGTCCTTAATAACTAGGACTTAAAAACACAAGTGAGGAATTGTGATAGAAAATATTACATGTGAGATACTTTGTAACCATAGTACTAAGGATATTAATTAGTCTTATCTATTCACGTATTTGATACTGTCCTAAAAAAAAGAACAGAACCATTTTATATCATTTCATTTGGATCCTGAGTTGGGGCGGGGGGCTAAAAGTAAATTCCCTTTTTATCCTTTAAATTGGAAAACAAGCCTGCATTGAGTTTCTTAGTGAGACGTAATATTTGAAACGTTCATCACAGCCATTTCATTGTAAAAAATGCAGTATCATACAAAACCAGTGCACTGCTCAAGAAATAATTTGTGATCCTTTTCAAAAACTTCTATCTAAAAGATAGCAGTGGCTAGAAGCCTAACAAAGATTACCCCTCCCAGCATGGGAAGCAAGTCCTTCAGGGCACGCCGTATATGGACTCTGACTTTGTGAAATCTCAAAACACTTTTAAATGGGGGGTAAGCTCCAAATCACTCAGCTGAGGCAATGTACAGGGCACTTCTACGTGTGCTCGAAATTAGGGCTTTTAGCTCAAAATCCCAGGTGCCTGTATGTCCAGACAGAGTATTTGTGGATGGTTGTCTCGGTCTTTCCTAGCTATCTTCCACCCTGACCGTCACCTCCCATATTGCATCACCCAAGTTCTCAACCCATATCATCCAAAATCCGAGTTCACTTCCAAATGTTGCTGTGAGACAGATGACATCAGCAGTATGTTCTGTGACAACAGTGCAAGCCAGATCCATGTCAGCCAAGTGACAGTTCTCCATCTCCACCCATTACACATAATTGCTTCCACTGCATAGTGACTTTTCAAAAAGGTGTTTAGGCAGAGAAGTAATTGCAGTGAAGCTTTTACAAAGGAGTATTTACAGGCCTACAGCTATGCTTCTGCTGGAGCATCTTGCTAAATAAATCCCACAAGACATTAAAGCTGCAAGATAAACATCAGTGGTTTTAAAACTAAATAAACACAGCAAATCATTGTGAAAGCTGATTAAGGAAAGTAAAAACCATGTGAGGAGTGCTACTAATGATCGCTACTAAACAGCAATTATAAGAACTATGGTGTTCAGCAGTAAAATTTTCTTTAAAATCTAGTATCTTACAAGGTCAATATAAAATTAGACTTTTCAGATATTTCCAAGATTTCCAGGGGTTTAATTCTAAAGACGAAAGCTTCTTTAGTGAAACCTCAATGGGTTCCTGAGGAATAAGAGCATTGACAATGATAATGAAAGCTACCTACAGATTGCCTAAGAAAGCAATAAGTCTTCTTTTCCTTACAGTTATCATTGTAGCTACTGCCACCTTTCCAAAACAAGCAAGCACACTTAAAACGACCAGTGCCTGGCACCCTCTGAAGCCGAACACGCCATCTAAGTAAATAGCAAGACTTCCATGAACGCCATAAAGACAAGGAGACACTCGTGTTCTTTCTTATATGCTTTTCGGACTGGAACAATTCTGCAGACACAAATCTAAATTCATAAATGAACCAAAGGGGAAAAAAGCACAAATCAAAACTATCTCCCTACCTACACAACCCCCTCAACCTATACACCCATTTCCCATTAACACCTATATTGTACTATCAAGAATGAACAAGCCTTTTTTACTCATCGTAGTGTAAACAGACAGTACAGATAATGCTTAGCCCCATATTCCTGTGGGGAGGAAGGTAAGTGTACGAGAGAAAGGCAGAGAGTACACGGGAATGGTAGCAAAAATCACGATAGACTCATGGATTTGTTTGTTATTTAAATCTTCCACACACACCTCCCCTCCCAATGTTCCGCTGCAAGGGAAGAGTTGATTATAAAAATGAAACAAGAATGCAAGCCCTGAATTAAATAATACCATCCTCCTTACTGATGGCTTAAGACTGAAAACCTGCAGGAAGTGCCTATGAAACAATATCCTAAAGTCCTAAGGGGGAGAAAAAAAATCCCTAAGCCAAAATAAAACAGCTGCATAGATTAGTGTGAATGCAAAGCAGGTTACAATAATAACTTGCAGTGTTCTCAGGGGCCTGCTTCCGCCAACAAATATCCACTGTGAGCTGGCCTGTTAGTTGGATCCTGGGCAATGTGCAACACACATCAAAAATGAAATGGTTAAAACAAAATATGTGCCATTCTGCATTTTCTAACAAACCTTCAAGCTTTATAAAAATCTGTTGTTAGCTACTGTTACAAGAACAATTGTAACACTGCCTTCCATAGGTCTTTCACAAACAAACAAAAAACATTTTTAATTCAATTGTAAATTATTGTAAGTTAGTGAAGTACTATGAAGTACTTTGCATACAAAACAGATTCTGAAGATAGAAAAAAACCTGATGAGCTGATACTGAAACACTCATTTTACAGCCTCAAGAAAGCACAGTGAGGACTTTCAGTGTGTTCAGTGATCATATAAAAGAAAATCTCAGTGAAGACATTTTGAAATGCTATGTTGGAATGCAGTTGTTTTAAGTAGAGATCAAATCACATGTGTTCGGGACTAGTAATGGAATTTTTTGTTATCATTCTTCTGACTACAGCCCAATTCAGTTTCAGAGCCTGCTTAAGTTTGGGCACTTAAATGCTCCTTTTGTCTTCAAAGTATTGATTCATGTACTGAACTGTTTTCTTATTGGGGAATTATGTCAGTTTTGGTGAAGATAAAACTGCTGTTTTCCAACCGTGTTAAATAGTAACATTTGCTCTCATTCACGCTGAAATATATACATAGAGAAATATTTACCTACACCATAGCAAATTCTCAGTATCATGGACAGGGATGAATCTGTAAGAAAATGAACTGATATTGAGCTAATTCCTGGGAAATACTGCAGCAGTTGATATTCTATCCACTTTCTCACTAATAGTGGACACATGAAAATGAATCAGGAGCCTTTCCCCCTCAATTCAAGAACTAGACAGTGATGCACAGCTACTTCTGTGGAAAATGAGCAGTTGGACCAAGGGGAAGGGATGTCCTCTGCGCCTCCCTGGTACTGACCCCTTCTCACAGCTCAACAAGGGCACAGCAAGCCACAAGACAACAGATGAAAAAAAAAACGTGTTGTGCAAAAGGCAGCCAAGAAAATGAAGGCCTGGGCTCTTCTTCCACAGCCACCACTGCTGGCACCTCTGTCCCAGTCTGAAGCAATGTCGTAGCTGAAACCAGGACAGGCAAGGTGACAGCAAGAAGCCCGGTGGAGAGTGTGGGGCTGCTGAAGGACACGACCGGCGGGACACCCCTTGGCCCTTGGGCCCGGGAAGCAAACAGGCACCTTTGCTGTGTGGCCTGTGGGGAGGGAACAGACCATGCTTCATTTCCACATCCAAAACCCCACACATAACTGAGGGAAAATGATTAATAATAATAATACAGAAAAGTGAGAAACTTTCATTTCCCAAGCTTGAACACACAGGACTAGCAATATTGTTCTTCTCCAACTCAGGTGGGAAGCAAACCCAACTAATTCTCAGTGTTGCACACATTTATGAAAGGGCCAGAGAAAACTGCATTCCTTGTTTAAAAGGGAGAGTACCACCATACCAGGTCATGCCAAGAGGTCACAGAAGTTGAGCTTCACTCGATTTGGAGCGATGCTTCTGTAAACCAGAAGTGCTCAGTGCTCCTACTTAGCCCAATCTCTCCCTTTTTCTCTACTCCACGCTCTCAAGTGCAAACAGCCTTGAACTTCTGCTTGGCAGCAGTGGTACCTTCCCTCTCCTGTTGGTGAGCCACCAGGAGAGGCAACCTTCGCTGGATCGTTTTCCCCCTGCATGATGGGCACTGCTGCACCACCACATGGTCAACTGATGGTATAAGATGGTACCAAGGCCCTTCACAGTAGTCAGCAGCAGACCGGACTCAGAAATGCATGCATCAGGGTAGATGATAATGCTCAACTGAATAGAACTACTTTAACTTCCTAGGTTATTTCTACAGAATTTGGCATCATTTGTTCAAACTTGCAGCAAAAGAGACTTTTCAGTTTCAGCAGAACACGCAAAGATAGGGACAGACCTAAATCGCGTACACGGGAGAAACAGAATGGTGGGGAAGGTTCTCTAGATTGCAATCCCAAATGAAGCCCGTTAAGAAAGTGCTTCTCACTGCCTACTTCTGGATTTCTTGAAGGTTCGATGTACAAAAATGTATCCAAAATTTTCTAGCCAATGGGGACGTGTCATCATAAAGGACACCTAGATGATATGAATTGTATGAAAGAGCAGATGTCTGAAGTCCAATACATACAGACCTTTTGAACCAGACAGTTAATTAAAAATTAAAGACAAAATATGAGAAATTAAATATGCAAATAATCAAGTAGATTTCACAAATCTATAGTGACGATACTAGACTAGAGAACCCAAGATGAATCTTACTACTGAGATATGCAGAGGTATATACACAGCACAACCCAAACTAGTATTATAAAACCAGGAAGCAGAATTTTTATAAAGCATTTACTAAGTATGAGTATTTCCTTATTTTTGTTAGGCAATGATACAGACAGAGCAATACAAAATTGTGTGAAGAAGGTAAAGGCCATTTACAGCTTAGGAAAAAAAAAAGTTGCTAAGCAGACGGTCTCATACCTGTTGTACTATTGTTGTTAGTTCCAGACAGAGCTGTATGACATTATTTCTTGTTACTGAGTAATCTGTAACAGCAGCAAAAGGTGATCTAAAAAAAAAAGAAGAAAAAAATGTTGAATAGCACTAGTATATATCCACTTGCTTCACCGGTGCACAATGCACTTCATACACATTGTTTCTAGAGATATTAAAATCACGCAGAATACCCAAAATGTACTACTAAAATTGTCAAATACAGGATATATGTCCACGGAAATTATTCATCTCTCCTTGGTTTTGCAGTTTTCAAGGTTGTCTAAGAAATTCCATCTATAAAAGCATTATTTTTCACAGCCTTCCAGTTTACTTCTGGGCTGTCTTTACTCCCCCAGAAAAAGCCCACCTTGCCTTCTGCACTTGTTTGGGAATACTCTCATAAAGGCAACCGGAGGCACTGCTTCCACCTGTGATATGAATGGCATCCAGATGTGAATCAGATCATAAAAGCATTTGGCTGATTCACTGGGATTCTTGGGACTTGATCTACTATCTGGTAAAAGTACTGAAGAGTCTCAGAAGAAGTAAAAATCTTTTTATCCAAAGGGGAGAATAGCATTTAAAGCCCGAGATGCATCAACACTCAGAAGCAGCTGCAAAGGCTAAACTGGAGGCACAACCTAACATCCCCCCCAGACTGGGCTACAATCAGAAGCACTCAGTGAAATGAAAAGTGTAATCCAGCATTTAGAGACGTCAACTACATGTATCCTATACCTTAAAACTTCAGGTTAGAATGTTTAATATGCTTGTCTACCTAGAAGTTTGCTTGCTCTCTAGAGACACTGCTAAAACGTATTTGGCTAGTGAGGTCGGCAGTCATCTGATTTCTGTAGTACAAATCTGTGTTACACTATAAACACAACTCGGCCTATTTTCCATATTCAGGAAGCAGCCAAACACTAGGCAGGACTAGTATTTTCTTCAAGAGTCGTCAAGATACTGACTGCATCAATGTTGCAAATGAGGATTTTTATGGGCATTATTAGCATCGCAATGATGGCATTTCTCCCTAATATACCTGCTTCAAACACATAAAACAAAGTGGTAAAGAATCACAAGGATTCTAATATCTGAATAAACTAACAATGGATCACGCAGTGTGCCAAGATCACTAAACCATACTTTAAGTATGGTTGCCTATAAATTAAGCTAGGTGGCTAGTCCCTTCCTCAGCTGCTGCTTTTTATCACTTCCTAGAGCATAGATATTTTTATATACCTTTAAGAGTTTTACAGTGCTGGCTGGTATTATGCTTTGTCATTTAAGCCTGAAGACAAGTACGAAGAACTCTGCTATAAGCACGTCCAAATGATAACTACAAATATAATTCTACTGGTTCTTAGAAGGTTTCTAAATTTCTTTTCCACATGTAGAACTACAAAATTTTAGTGCAAGCAGATTTGGAACTGTTCACTAATAAACCCATGCGAACTCCCTTATCACCACCTGCTTCTCCTAATGCCCTCTTTATTCTCCAAGGCTCCCAAATCCAGCCCTGATGGTTCCTGACATAGAATGAACTTTGAGGTGCATACTCAAGTCTAGCAGCTTTAATTTGATGTAATATGTCATGCAACAACATATACTTTCCAACCGTATTGTCTAGGAGAAAAGCAGTACGTTCTTTTTAAAATAAAAGTACAGAAATAGGAAGCCAGGCACAGTTTAAGAGACAGAATGGCAACAAAAGGGTAAGCACTTAGTGGACAGCATGTGGGTAAGTTCTAAAAGGTGCCTTAAAAAAAGCTATATGATATAGATGTATAATCTCAGAGTCCAAGTTTTATGCAGTATATGGCAACTGTACAATAGGCACACACTACAACAGGCCTACCCACAGACACACACACAGACAATTACTGAATTTCAGGAGACATGTGAGCATATTAAAGGATAAAAAGTAACTGAACCACTTATTTATGAACCATAATTGTGTTTTAAAAAAATGTATTAACAAAGATGTGCAAAAACACTGATATCTTTCCTTTCAAAACTGTAATTGCTGAGATTCTGAAATCTACCCGAAACTTTGATTTAAAAAGGTCATGTTCATTTATGAACTCACTTTTATTGAAGATGAATGGAATCAAGTCAACAAATTGCATTATTTTACTTTAAGTATGGATGTTAATATAATTTGATCCTCAAGTTACACAACTGGAATCTATTTGACATTTCAAAGCCTTCAGCATTTCTCTAAACAAAACTGCATGGTAGGCTTTTGCTTCTAATACTGCATTATCATCCCTCATACTTTTACAATTTCATTTGGTTTCATGGTTCATAAGGAAAGTAATGACATTTTTACCATTCTTGCTCTTAGTGAAGATTGTTAGAAATGCCCCATATAAACTTTGTTGACATTAAAGAACACGCAAAGGGACTGACACATTACTCATTTTTGTTACGCTGAAGTTTACACAGTGAAGATTTACGGAAAAAAGCATGTGAAGCAGGCAGCAAGGGTGCCAACAGGAAGATGACGACTACTAAAAATCAATAACTAATATGTAATATTTTGAAAAGTGCTTCACAACTTGGAAAGATAAGGAGGCAAGTCCGTGTTATACAGACTTTGCTCCTGCAGAAAATGTAGGGGGTCTTCAAGCCGTCTCCTCTGTAGGTCTCTGTAGCTTATAAACCAATGCCCTCACACCAGTTTCTGCCGCTGCCTCTCTGGAGTACTGCTGCAAATTGGACCAGGAAAATTGCAGTCCCCCTTCCTCCCCCTCTCTAGTTCAGACCACTTCCCTGGAGCCAATCTGCACGCACAACTGTGCGGCCACCACTACATAAGCAGCTGGGGAAATGGTAAGCACCTCTTTAAGTATCTACTACCAAAGGAAATGTAATTTGTTATTACATCCCGAGCCTCAATTTCAACAGTGAAAGTCCAGCAAGACTTAGTGTAACAACATGCAAGAAGTTTCAACCAAAATATCAACAGAAACTTCATTGTAGAATCACTGATTGGAGTTCATAAAAGACACAGTGGGAAACACCAATCTGACAAAAAAACTCTTCATTGATAATATATCCACTGATCGTAATTTTAATAGAGCACATCATTATTGACTGTGAACAGATGAAACAATACGTATAAATGCAGATAAAGCCTGAATAAACTATAACTTTTCAATTGGCTGTTAAAACACTTTCATTCTCAAGGCATCAGAAACACACCAAGTAAAAGGAATTCCTTGTTTAATTAGACCATTGTTAAAAATTACTTCCTTGGCTTGGCTGAGCCATTTCTATCAGCTTCCAATTTCTGCTCTTTTGTTTCAAAGCAACATCTTTTGCAGTCCCGTGGACCTTTAAGTCCTCTAACTCCTATGGCTCCATTGAAGAAAAGTCCCTGAGAACAACTGCAATTTTCAACACATATATGCTGTCCAATTTGGTGCTCTTTAAGTTGAACAAGAACTAAAGAACTGCCTTGGACTGGGGCCATATGTTGCCCCACTTCCTGCTGTGACATTCACCTCAGCGTCCCATTGTCCCACCTCTCTCTCAGTCATTTCCAGGACCTTTTCCAACATACATTTCCCTATTCACGGAACCTTTCTTACTCAGTTTCTCCTGTAATTTATTTGTTCTTCCTTCAAAACCTCCCTGTGATTCTCTTCCTTGGCAACACCCACATGAAAACACCATTGTAGCTACCTGGTGGACCCACCTGACCACATACTCTTTCCATTAATTTCCTTTTCCAGACCTCTGCTGGCTTCCCCTTTCCATTCTTTGGCCACCCCTTCTACACCTGGTACCTTCAGAAAAGGACATTTATGCAATCACTTCAATGCTTCTGCACACACGTGCAGGGTGGTTTTGCCCTTGTTCTCACCTTTTCTCCTGCCTTCTCCTTTCCAAAACTCGAAGCCATTAGCCATTTTCCAACCACTTTCACAAATGGGTGGGTAATAGGTTTCAAGGACAATGAAGTTCATACATGTTTTGTGATCATGCATGCAGTGGGAAAACTGGGAGCCTCTTAATCTTCCCACTGTGTGAACACACATCATGAGCCTGCACCTTATTAGACACCACAGATTCCAGTGACATGAAGAGCTTCTAAATACCTCATTCACAGGGAAAAAAACTTTACAGTTGATGTTTACTCTTTTTTTTAAACATTAAAGTCAATCAACTTCAAGACCCTAATCTATAGGAAATAAGATTTCCCTAATGCCAGGCATGACAGAGCTACTCGTTCTTTTGACTTTTTATAAACTGGTGTTTGAGACAAATAATAAAACAACTCTGAAACATGAATTTTTTTATAAATGTGTAATGCAGGCTGTAACACACATGCATGTATGTATGCACTTCTATGAATTGAGACCTAATTAAAATCTTCAGCAGTATCAGCATTTATCAGAAAAAAAAAAGTATTATCTAAAATTAATTAATTAAGCCACCCTGAAGGATTGGTAGAACAACCAGCTACATCAATATAGCACAGCTAATTCCCTCATAGAATTAAGAAATAATACAATTCAATAGCTATCAATAGCCACAATCACTGACTGCACATGAAGAAAAATCCTTCCCAAGCAATTACAAAAAAGATGTGTATTGTGAAGGAGATGCATACCCTTGGTATTTGTACACTATCAACATTTTTGGTCTCATATGCTTTAGCCTCCTCATCTGTCTTCTTCATACATTTGGTTAGGGGAAAATGATACATAGAAATAACTATTTCATTTTAAAAACCTGCCATTTGGACAAATACAGACCGCTGTTAGTCAAAGTATAGCTTCAAAACAAAAGTTAATCATATTTCAGCCCTAGTTGTAGTACTGAGCTATTTTACAACAATAGACATTGTGAGGGGTTTAAAACCAACATCATACTTATTTCAGCATCCTAACAAGGGAAAACATCCTCAGAGCAGTTTGATTAAACATAATAGTCCAAAAATCTTTTAAAGAGAAAGGTAACCAAATCAGTAATATAATTCAGTCTTCAAAGGCAACACATTAAGCTCAAATAAAAAATCTGAATGTACAATATTGTGGCATATATATTTGTGCCACATCCATCTAAGGTTCATAGTTTTAGGCTTTCATGAAACAAACATTTTATTTGTATTTCTAATGGAACTGCTTTCTGTAGAATCAGGGAGGAATGCAGTAAAATTCACCCTGGATAAAGGAATTCTTTAAATGAGTGCTCTGTTAAACATTTACAGCTGTTCCAGTAGCACTCTTAGGCAGCAGGTTTGGCATACCATTCAAACAAGTATAAAGGGAAACACATAAAGAAAACTTAAGATTCACAAATTTAAGACTGAAAACCAATTGACAGAAAGTGCATTATTTGTGTGGCGAGTAAAAAATAGCTAAACTCTTTGGTTTTTGTTTGGGTTTTCTTTTGTTTTCCCCCACCATCTTGTGTGCAAATCAGATTTACTCTATCAGAACCAGCAATAACCAAGCACCGCTAACAGGACTGTATGAAGTCTCCTATAAAGGAGGCTCTAAACCAGCAATACTTTCTTTGTAAGTAAGAAGTTATGGGCTTGCAAGCATTCAAGCATCATGCTCCTCTTTACTTAAAACTACAAAATAGTCACACCATAAACATCCCCAAGGCTCATTCACTGAAAACAATGAGTCAAAGAAATCCAGCTGAACATATTTTAACTACAGTGGAAGAAAATGCATGCATTGTTTATGTCACCATGGTGAAGAGAAAGATCTATTTCTGAGTGGGGAACGCATTCTGCTACCCCAGTGCTTTCATACAAAGCAGGCTCAAAGGGTGCGCTGAAGCTGAACACCTAGAATTTTCATACATAAATAAAGACTGTCTACACCAATGCAGGCTGCGCTTCTCTGTAGACAACAGAGCATCACCAAAAAAAGTTTACGCAGCCCACAGTGAGGCTCCGAGGTCCCGTTCTGCTGCCCAGACTTAATCACTGAAGCATTTAAATGTCCTTAACTTGAGGCACAGATTTTAGCCTTACTTAATAGGATTTATGTATACATATAAGTGTTTTGCAGAATATTAGCACATTTAAGCCCATATCAAAATCACTTCCCCACCTCGGGTTAGACGTCGAAGGATTACACCCCACCACTCTGTGAATGGCCTTAAAAGCAGACCTAGACTTGCCAGAACAGCCTTTTACTCTGAAATTTTACATTTTTTTTTTATCATCCTGTCAGGAATTTGACCCGTATCTTTTCTATGACTAACAATTTCTATTTACATTTGGGCCTTTTGTTCATCTCCTTGTTCCATATTGTTCATGTATCATGTATCCAGACAGCAGCGGTAAATTAATCAGACTGGTGCACATTTGTCAGCCTACTAGCTTTTCTCTGGACACAGCACTGAAAGTCTTGAATACAAAATCTATCTCCACAAGATCTCTTTGTTCCTACTACTTAGACTTCAGTGTAATCTGCAGCAGCAGTTTAAGCTTTTAATTTCGAAAAGAACGACAGTGCTAGGGTGAAAAGCAAGGGATACCGGAGAGTTGCTGTGAAAGACACATTGAATCAGTGCCCACACAGATGGCAGAGTCAAACAGTACACTAAAAAAATCCAGTATTCCCTAACAAATCCTAATTCACGATCATTAAATCTGTGACACAATAGCTACTACAACATTTTGCGTCTATCTCATGGGAAGTTGTTTATATTTTCTTAAATTGTTAATTGAAAAATAAACTACTGCATTATTTTACTTGTGTCTTTAATGAAGACTTGATGAAAGCCCTAAGAACAACTATCCCCTCCTCACTCCTAGTCTCTAAGTCCACATTTACAGTTTATACAGATAATGCTACTATTTGCTAAGATCCAAAACATTCTTCTTGATGCTGCACAAGATACATGGTGTGAATAGTCCTTGCTTCAGATCACACGGCCCCACCCACTACATAGCAGGCAGAAGCAGGATGCCCAGAAGCACAACTAAGAAAATTTTCTTGCTTAGTGCAGTCAGCAGGAAATGCAGATTTCCAGGGTGTTTGGTTGGCAAAGAAGACAGCAGTAGGTGGAGGTGAATGAAGACAACATACCAAACCAAGAGCAACATGGAAGATGGCACCAGCAGAAGCAAGGGAAGCAAACAAGCTGTGTGCTGGCAGGGCAAGGAGACAAGATGGGAAGAGACAGAGCTCACGCAGCTGCCATCAAATGTCACCCCTGGTCAGGTTCCCTCAGGATCCTTCCTCTTCCACAAAGAGCATTACAGTTCTTCCCAGTTAAGACCACAGTAATGAGCTCTACCTGTTAAATCTAGCTGTCCCATGAAAGAAAAACATATGACATGCAGTGGGACTTGAAAGGGGGAAATGGGGTGCTTTTAAAAGATTTGTAAAAGATGCTTCTGCTCCCAAGGCTGCCTTCAGTTTGCAAAAGCCTCTGACTCATTAGGAGACAAACTCAACGCTCAATGTTGTGCCAACTTCTGATGAAAATAAAACCTTCTGTCTGTCCGATTTGTTAAGTTCTGCAAGAAAAAGCATTTGATGAACCTGGGCATCCTTCACTCAGGACTCATCACAACTTCAGTGTTACAACCAATTGGTAGTAGCAAATTAGTAGAAAAGGAATGACATGTGAGCACAGTACAAGAGCTTGCTGTGTCTTAACCAGAGAGAAAGTTAGTTATAAGCACTGATAAATGGTCTAAACTTGGAGCTCAGAAAAATTTTCTGGGATCCTTGTATCATTGCTTTTCAGTTCATATTTGCCTCTGGACAAAAACTGGGAAGTTTTCACTGGTGTCCCTGAAGACTCAACTGACATGGTAAAATCGTGACATATTTTTGTTAAAGCTGAAAAAAGTGGTTTGATTCCCAAAATCCTCTGGGTGTTCATGGTGCTTTTAGATCAAGAAAGCCATGGATGGATGATGCATATTTAATTCAGAAATCTCACAGAAGCAGTGAACGCTGACACATCCACACACAAACCAACACTTTTACAGAGTGGTTTTCAGGTGGGCTGTAAACATGTGCTGTAAGAACAAAACCTTACCTGGGATTAACACAAATAAATATGTCTAATTTCAATAAAATGTGCAGATACTACTGGACATACTTCTGTATAGAAAAAGATACTTTTATGAGGTTAGAGATACCTTTATGCGATAAAATTGCAATGCATTCATGTTGTGCATCCACAGTAGTGAACTCACAACAGTAATCCTTACTTTAATTATGCACTCAAAAAAATTCCTCTCCAAGATGGAGTGTGTCAGCACTATAAAAGGCAGAAGAATTTCCAGAAGTCTGACACATCAGAGAAGAATGAAGATTCAGAAAGGTGGCATTTATTACTATTCCAAAGAATACAACTTTAATGAATTATAGGAATACAGACTGAAAAGAATACCAGTGATCTAACTGAACGTCTAGAACACCTGGATGACCGTATATATTATTACCTAGTTCCATAGAAGTATCACTGGAGACATTTCAATGCCAAGTTACTTTGAACATCAGCTAAGTAGTTTGTTGCTATGGCCTGAAATGCGGTTTTCCATCAGCCTAAGAGCTACATTAAGTGTCAAGTGGAAAGGCACCATACTTTCACAAGACTCTCATAGTTTTCCAAGAAAGCACCAATCTGATTAGCAAATTGTCTTGGAAGAACTAGAAGATTAGAGAAAGAGCACAAAATAAAACATTTTTAAGCTAAAATATTTTTTTAAGTCTTCTGGAAGAGAAGGTAGATTTTTGGGGCTGAGAAAGTAACAGGAAGTTAAAATTAGTCTAAAAAGTTTAAGGACATTATTAGTCTAAAAAGTTTAAGGACATAATCTATTAGCACGATGACAGTTTCTTTACAGGACATTACTGGAGAGCTATTTCACACTCCTCAGAATCTTGAAAACAGCTAGAATTTTCTACTAAATTTTCCAGTTCCTAAATGAAACTACACCAGAAGATTTTTAAGACAATAAAAGCTACCTTAATTTTCAGTAAAACTCAATCTCTGACACACATCTGGAATTAGGACTGCTCGAGGCAAAGAGCTGGAACAAAGAGCGTCCTTGGATTCACCCTCTGCAGGGGCACTGCAAGTGCCACAGTGAAAGTATCTCAGCAAATCACAAACCTCACACTCCTTTTGATAACTGTGCCTGGCCTAACAAGATCCTTACAGACTGTAAGTGTCCTACAGAAAAATCGTAAAAAGAGAGCTCGCTAGAGCAGCAAGTGAAGAACAAGCTGTATGGAGTCAGCACCATCCTCTACACATAAAACCCAGACCATTGCATTTCCACGCAAGCTGGAGCTGCTGCTAGCTGCTTTTTCCAGATGTGACCTGAAAAACACTGCATAGGGGCAGCCTAGAATGGATCTTACAATGAGATAGATAACGCTAATTGCCACTTTATTCCTCCTAATAGATTGATCTCCCCTCTTTCGCACTCCAGAGATGGAACTGGTGTTAGAAACCAACCAAAAAAACTAAGATTTGGGGCCCAGATTTAATAGCAACACCTGTGCAGAATAAAATTAAATCCATGTTCCCAACTTTAAATACTTTTATTTTTAAAATCTTTCTGTCTCCCCCTAGTGGTCCTAGTAGCTTCTTAGAAGGAATATAATAAGCAGAATCCTGCTGATCTCCAGATATCCCCACTTCCTGAGAAAAATACAGTCATTGGCCTGCCTCCATCCTAATTTGGAGGCTTCACAAAGAAAGAACAAATCTAATTAAAATACCCACATGCTCATAAAGCAGAAAAGTCATAAAATGTTACAGAAAACATTTGCCAGAACCAGGTGTTTAAGCTACACGGATCTTCACAAGGACTTTCCCAGAAATCTGAATGAAGTTAAAATACTACTACTAAGAAGCCTTATTTGGACAATAAAGACAGCATTGCTAAAAGCAGGCTACCACCATGGCTGCCCTAATCTTTAACTTCTTGGAACTCCTGGATCGGATCAGCTATCATTCCAGACAAATGCAGAAGTCATTTTGCATTTTACTGGGAGTAGAATCGATATGCATGTTTTTAGAAATCATTTTAGAGATCTTTCTCCATCAACACTAAAACCTGCTAACAGAATTATCTCTGACAAAAACAATATAGCTGCCTTTATAAACACAATTTTACCAAGTGGTAGTTCTCAACTCACTTCTGAGCTACAAACGAATTTTACAGACTGGATTTTTCTTTTAATACTAAAAGTCCATAATTTGGGCACAGTACACCATACTACAGTGACATTATTGCTCAGATGCAGCTGTTTCCTAGCATCAACAACTACTTTCTTACTGACGTTCAACTACTAAATTCATATTCAGATGCCAAAACCCCATTGATTTTCAATGTGTTAAATGTACATATATTTGAATGTTAAACATATATATATTTGAAAGTTTAATCTTTAATAACAGACTATTTTATGCAAAAAAAAAAATCACAACTCAAATTTGTAACTCACAGTCTTTAACCATTAGCCACAATTCCAATAAGAAAACAATCAAGGTTATTTCTAAATAGAAAGAAGCAGCAAACACTGATCTGCCTATGCAAAAGAATGTGGTTTTCTACTGTTCCTTTTGTTTTGAAGCCCAGAATGATATGCTGTTCTCTCCCAAAAATGATTAGCAGCGAGAAAAACTCTAGCCTATAGGTCTTCCAAGTAACAACAACAGGCTAGAGGCAGAGCTAAAAATATACTCCAATTTTTCAAGTCTTAATACTAAACTCCTTCCACGAGATTGTATTGTTTCTCTGAGTATCTAATGTTAAACATCTAAAAAGAAATTTATGAGTCCAACTCTAGGTACTCTGGTTTTGAAACTTGGAGAAAGGCTAGAAAGGGAGGAGAAAAGAAGCAGTAGTAGCTGTAGTCTACTGAACAAAAGAAAGAGTTTGCAGTTCAGCTTAAGAAATAGAAAAGATTCATGCCTCACCTACACCTTTCATATGGAAATCATTTATGGGACAGAAGCCAGTTTTCCTCAGGAAAATGAAACACAATGAAACCCACAGCAGTAAATTCAAATAATTCTGTTGGATTTTAAGAATTACACAAAGATCACACTCCGAATAAAACTTCCGCTGCTGGATACAAAATAAGATATGCCTTTAAATCAAGATAAGCATTTTGTCTTCACTGATAAAAATCACTGTGATGCGTTTTATAAAGACATACAGATAGACTAATATTCACCACTTGAAGAGTTTCAATGATCATCTTAAATACCTGCATATTACTCTTTATCATTAGAAAACTGTCACTACAGATACAGTAGAGTGCTTAAGTCTTGGTCCCACATACTTCCTAGGTAATAGAGGCAAAAGTATAATACCATTCCAATTGCATCTACAGTTTCAGAAGTATTTGACTGCCATTTAAAAAAACTAAAATGCAACATGCATGTTTACACACACACACACACACTAGAAGTTTATATTGACACCTATATAATGAAAAGCATGATCACAGTTTTGTGAATTTGATACTATCAGAGCAATGAATCTGCATTATGCAGGTCAAAGTGTCACTCTGTATTAATAACAAAATACATACATAACCTAATGATGTCATACTGTTGCTATATTGTATTTCCAGTTATGTGTAGGGTTTCAGTGCATTTAGAAGTATTGTACTGAAACGCTAACTGAATTGCATGCTGACTTAACGAGAAAAAATTGCTACAAACATCCGTTCAGAATCTGTAAATGAAATCTGCTCCCATTTCAAAGTCTACATTACATTTTGTAAAGAAGTTGGGCTTTGTGCATGTGTATAATCTGGTTACCTGTGACACATTTGGGAGATTTTACCTGTCCAACCAAGCCAGCAGACTTTTAGCTGCTCCAATGAGATCCACTACCGATGTCAGAAAATCATTCGGTAACTTGCGGCTGGTCCTTCCGTCATAGTGACCACTCCTCCTCCTCCCAGTGATGAAGTTCTGCAGATTTTTAGCAGATGCATTCAGTTTGTGAGAAAGGGTTTTTAGATTTTCTGTTTCCAAACCATAGTTCTGCATTGAAAAAAAAGACAAAGAAAAGAAAGTTAGCTTTGCAGCTGAACATGAAGTACCAAGAACAGCAAGACTGCTCTTCTGCTTCAAAACTTAACCACTCCTAATAATTAAGGTAGAAATACACCCACTCGTTAGTTTTTAAATGTATGGCATGTTCTGTTTCTAAAGCGCATAAAAATAGAGCAAAAGAAGAGTAAAATTATGAGTGATCATTTAGCTGGTTTTAAGTGCACTGAGAAAAACATCTCAAAACAAAGAGAAAACCTAGTCTGGAAGGTTGATTTTCAAAGTAGTGCATCACTCTCAGTAAATCAGATGGTTCTCGCAGTAGATCTGATGGTTAGGAATCAGGTTGTCATGTCCGTACTAGGACCAAATGCTAAGATCACGTTAGGTAAGAGGGCTTGCAACTAGCAGAAGTACACAGCATGGACACAAAGTGTTGATTTCAGTGAAGAAAGCATGTCCATTACCTTATTTTTATTCTTGTTAACAGTAAAGGTCCAGAATCATGGACCACAGAACACAGTGCTACTCTGCTCAATGTTTATGTTGCCTTTTTGAAGTCAAGTTGTAAACTTCGCTTCTATTTAAGAGTCAATCCCTTCAACTTAAATTACATTCCTCAGCTGTGTAGCAGAGAAAGAAATTATGCAGAAATATTAACAAACAGTACTTGAAAATCCTTCAAATACACAAATGTTGCTGAAATAGCACTAGAGAATGCCCTAATTTAATGTACAATTACAATATAATATAGTACCATCAGTGATGTTATTTCTATAATGGATTTGTTTTCCTCACAAATGCAAAGAATAATAAAGAGTTATTTTGAGAGATCTTCTTTTGCTTTTGTAAATGAATAAGCAACTGCATAGACATGACCCTGTTATTTCTGTAAGAGAAAGACAGGAATTCTTAAGGTGCTCCTCGCCTTAACCACATCACGGGGTTATAATATGGGGTGCTCACTACTTGTTCAGTTGACGATGGAAAGGGCTACTTACTATCGAAGGTGGACCATTTCCTGCCAAAAATGATGATGATGTAGGATGCAGAAAACCCCTGAGCTGAACACAGAAAAATCTACTTCCTAACACCACTCCCTGTCCTCACCAGAGATGGGAGAAGGGATGCATTTGCCAATGCTAATTTAAGACCGCTGAAGCTTATTTACCTTAGTCTTTTTTTCTATAGGAAATGGGAGTGGGGTGTGTGGTTATTTACAGCAGTTGTCATGCTCCTAATCCAAACCATCTACTAAATGAACTTAATCTCCTCTTTAATTACACGGGGCCTGCTGGAACATTACACTGAAGCTACACCCTGCGACCCCCAGCCCCCCCACAACGTCCACTCCCAAGCAAATGGTAGGTCACCACAGAAAGAAGAGACTCCAGCACACGGCTTGTCTGCCGTCTCCCAGCCAGCCCCTCTTCGCGCTTGTAAACCAAACACACTTCACGAGGGTGCTGCTAGAACAACAGCCATCTTTCCGCAGCAGAAGATGCACACTGGGACTTGGCTGACGCTGAAAGTGGACACGCACTAAGGCTGCGCTTTAAAAACCACTACTGTAACTGCTGTGAACATCCATATTTTGGGCAAGGAAAGCTTTGTGGGCATGTTTCTCAATCGCAGTGTCTGCACAGGCGCCATCCTCTGCCACGACGTCTAGCTCCCAATTAGACAAACCGTATGTTTGGGCAGTGACTTTTCCACCACGGAAATATTCAATAGCAATTAAACAACAGATAGAATTAGCTTATAAATAAAAAATTACAAGATGAAAACAATAAATTGGGATGGAAAAATAAAATGTACTTTATTATGCAGTTAAACACCTCATAACTAATAACTTATAAGATCAGTCCAAATTAAAGAGATAAACATCAGATAAAAATAAATTTGTTTTTGCTGCAGTTTTCTGTGGTTGCTGTGGCTGAGAGAGCATGATGAAGACTGAGGACTGGGCAGAAGTAAACTGGAAACAAACACCAGGTTTTTTGTTCTTTCATCCTGCTTCTTGAGCATCTAGCTCATTTTGGCACATTTAACAGGGGAGGAAGCAAATGAAAGATATTCTGGATGAAAGATAAGTCACACAAAATGTCTTACAGATCAGCCAAACCAAAACCCCGCTGCCAGCGAGCCCCAGGACACCTGCACAACATGGCGCTTACCTCCCCCAAACACGGGGGGAATGACCGCAAACTGCAGGCTGCCCACAAGGCTCCTCACAGGGTTTCCTTCTTTCTGACACACTGAAATGCTGAACTTTTAATTCAGGCGCTGTGCCTAAGCAGCTGAGTGCGATCCTCCAAGTACCACGCCCACCTTCAAGCCTCCGGGGGAGGAGCTGGCCGGGCCCGGGCACCCGCCTGCCTCCCCAGCCAGGCTGCACGCAGGGGCCGTGGCCAGGCGGCCTCGCACCGAGGCCCGGGCTGGATCCCAACGCTCCTCCGTGACAATCCCAAATTATTTCACCTCCCTCTTTTTCTCCATCCCCCGCTTCGTCGCCTTGTCTCTACCTCACCCGCTTCGAGAGGTGGGTGCTGGGTAGCGGCCTGCCACAGCAGGAGCCCTGGCAGGCAGGCAGGGTACAGGCCTCTGGTCCCACCAGAAAGTAATGCCGCAGCAAAAAGAAAACCTGCAATATCAAACACTGCGGACTGAGCAAAATGATACTCAAAATTTATTCTAAAACAGGAGAATAGTCTGCATTTGTGTATACACTTCTTCAGAAAACCAGCTCCTATAAAAGCTTAGTGGCCTCTTGTTAGCATGTCAAGTGATGGCCACCTACAGACAGACACACTCTTTTTCAGATGCCTTTTCTTCACTGTCAGATACGTGGCAAGGAAGAGACAATGTTAACAGATACAAAGTCTATTTTCGCACATGTTCATCCAATGTGTGTGTGTTCTTTAAAATAAAACACTGAGGGACAAATGTAACACCTAAGCTACGCATAAAATTCAGCCCTACATGAGAAATGGCACTGATTTCGGTAAAGCCTCTGCCTGCAACATGAGACAGATAAATCAGGGGTGGAAACTACAGAGATAAATTTCAGGCAGGATATATTTTTGGGCAGCTGCATTTATTGAAGCCTTCAAGTAGAGGGAACCTAAACCAGCAGCCAAGCTAACAAAATCCCCACTTTCTTTATCACTAATATTTCTGGCCTACATTAAAAACAAACAAAGAATTGCATGTTCTAATACTGGAAAAAAGCTTGCTCAAATAATAACTGCCAAGTTTAATCACACTTTATATGCGACAATATACTATTAACAATATGAGTTTTCTTAGAAATGCACTGCGTTTATTTTCAAGCAGTGTAAGAAGATAATTGCAGGCAAAGGAGACAACTCTTTGTTTTCCCCTACGCTGCATTTAGCCGGCACTAACACCAGTTAGGCTTTCATTAGCCCAAATAAATTCACAGTCACTGAAAGAACCACAAAGAAATCTCTGCATGCTTTCAGAGATTACAAAAAGCGAAGCAAGTCTACGCATCCACTTTCTCAACGAGAGGCCATGGAGCAAGACTCTCTTCAGAGACACCCCGCCTCAACAGAAGCGGCTCTAATGGAGTCTCTTCTGGCAATCACAAAACAAGAACTTGATGAAGCTAAGCTACACGGAGTAATAGCTTGTCAGCAGGTGTTTGAACTAAAGGTGGTGGGAGCTATTAATAGACATTTTACCTGCTAATTACTTTTCTGTAGGTTCACATGACAGTGTGAGTGATGAATTGTAGCTCTTTTCTTCACATGCTGACAAGCAGCAGCTCTAATCACCACTGATGAGTTGTGCTTTTTTTTTTTTTTGATGAGGGGAGCCAGCCCAGTCACTCTGCCAGCCCATCCTTGCACCAGCACCACAGGGTAGGAAGAGAGCTCGATAATGAAACTTTGGAAGTAAAGTGAACTTTTTTTGGATTAGCTTGATCAACGTTCATTAGTTGTTCGTTCCCCACCACCCACAATTAAAAAAAAACTTTTTAAAATCAGTGCTCATTTAATCTCTTTCCTGTGTTAAATTCACTTACCCCTTGCTGGCAGGGAAGTGCACCTTGCACTACTAGCACAGGTTGAAAAGTGTTCCGAACTCATATAGTGCTAACTATCTCTGCTGGCTCAGGCAGGGTGTCTAGAAGCTGCTGAGACATTTAGTTTTGGGTATTTTTATGCTGCCCTTTGCAAGTGCAAAGACAACTCAGCTAACTGAAAAAGCCAAGCTCAGGTACCAAAAGAAGTCCAGCTCTAAGCACGCCGCAATATGCAGTACAGGCATAGCCGCAGTCCCATTAACAAATCCAGAAATCCCTTAGAACAGATGTCTTGATCATAACTTCTATGCAGCCACAAATGCCTCTACACCTCCAAGCACAAAGACCACATTAAGTTCAAGGCCATCGTTTGACTCCTACAAACAATCCAAGATAGAGAAATGAGCATATGGCCCCTCTGCCTACTCCCCTAAATAACTGTTTCTTCTCTTTCAGGCCAGAAAGCTGCTGGGAGCCACGTGGAGCGAAAGGCATGCAGCGACCCATGCAAACTCTTACTGAACAGACACAAAATGGGAAATGAAGATACTACTCTAACACTGGTGCTTGGCAAAAGGAAGATAAAAACAGTTTCTCTAGGCAGGCAAAGCATATAGCAGTGCTTGGATTAATTTCTGCTGTGCCTCTGGAGAGGACACCACAACTGTATAAACTGCAGAAGGTAAGGGTTTATTTTTTCTTTGGCAAATATTTGTCACCACACACACAAACATTATTTTTTAAAGAAGGAAAAAAACGGCAGCCCTTTGAAAAGACAAATATTATAGTCCAGTTAGCTGTACTGTGTAATAAATTATGTGCAGTGTATAATAAATTATGTATAAAGAAATGCAACTTCTCAGTTATGCTTGATATCTCTCAGTAATATGGATAACAATCACAGGATGAAATCGTAAGTTTTCTCTTTAATGCCACTTTTAAAACAGTCTTTTTCCACTTGTTCACAGACTGAACACAGGAGTTTTAGGTAAGAATAGCATACAACTGCTAAGAAATGGACCTAAGATAACCTCAACGAAGCTTAATTCTGCTCCTCACTATTTTTCACTGCTTTCGTCTTCCATATTTAATTCTTGAGGATCATTTCTGTATGTAATACTTACTGCTTTTAAACAAGTAACCTGGAAACAGTGAAGTTCATAGAGCCCCCAGGTCTCCAAAAGCCTAAGGAAGTTTTTAAATGAATAAGCAAAACAGCATCACATGGATGTCATGGCACACGGCCGCCATTTCAAAACCACACCCCAAAATTTGGGGCAGCCAAAAAATTGCCAGGACAAATTCCAACCTTTGTCTCCAAGTTGTGTTCACAAATGAACAAAATGCATCTGAACCTCATTCTCCAAAACACTTGGCTGAGCACGTCCCACAAAGTAGGAGGCAGATAGCTTACCAGCCCAAAGTTGCAAGCAACTGAAAACACAGCTTGTCATATGGAAGGTGCCTTATGTAACTTTATACCTCAACAGATCTGCCTACAATATGTATTTGTAGGCAGTCCTTTTTCCAGCACCATGAAATGCCAACACTAAGGTTATCTCTCCTTCAAATAACACTGACATATGGGGTAATTTAGAATGGCACAACACATGATCCTTACACATCTGTTTCATAAACACAGAATAAGCAGATAAGGCGAAAAAGCCAGTTAGCTCAAATGACACTTACCATTTACTGCAATTATTAAACATATACTGATTAAAAGGCACATGGTTCCAAAGAGTATAACTATTTGTCCTAAATGTTTGCAGTCAGAATAAAACTCAGGTGCTTGATACTTACAGCCCTACAGAATCCAGGAAAGATTCATAATCACGATCACCACCCCCTTTCCTGAAAAATGCCCTTCTTTTTCCACACCACAATCAAGCAACTCATCAAAAAGCCAAGCCCTGGTTATGCTGTGTAGCACTAATAGAGCAATTATATAACTATTGTTCTCACTCTTATTCAATCAGCAGATTCTGCAAGACCAAGTGCTCATTATTTTTTTGTTTTTCTACTTTCTCACGTAATTTTGTCCCTAGCCAGCCAAATGCTGTTACTTCTCCAGAATTCAAACTACCACTTACATATTCAGTTACATGCATTTCACAAAGTCTTAAACAGCTAACCATCAGTTTTTTAAAAAAAGGAAATAAGTAGATTGTTATGAACACACTACCTCTTTAAAGCATTTTACATTTTAACAGCCTTTTTATTCAGTCTGCTTTTAACTAGGGGGTTGTATCTGTAAAGGTCCCTTCCCACTCAAACCATGACTCCACGAACAGGGGCACGCATTTCACACTTGCCCAAAACTCCACACAGCCCAAAGAAAAAATCAACTAAGAAAAGCATCCAGGATCCTAACTGCTTCTTGAGGTCGATGGGAGGAAGGACATTCACCCTTTGCATACAGACACATTTACTGCCTTTGGCACACCAGAGGTTTTAGTGCAGTTGTGTATAAAAGATCTACAAGCAACAGCAACAAAGGTTTTCAACGTGATCTATCTAAGCTATCAGAAACCCTTTAACTCCTTAGCTTTATTGATCTGGTGATGGACTTCAGGATTTCCTTCTCTGCAGTTAAGTGAGCTCAGGCTGAAGACAGGAAGGCAGATGATATATATAAGCAGAATTTTAACTTGCAAAGGGCAATAGCAAAAAGGGTAATTATTTTTTCTGCTACAAGCATACAGAATGTTGACAGTAAATCCCAACTTCAGTATGTACAAATCTCCATTCCAAAATGAAGTCTTCCTCATTTAGCACTACGGTGATGAAGTCCAATATTCACTATTACTGACAAAAGTAGTTTTAAGATCTGACTAGTGATAAGGGCAAAGGAAAGAATTTCTCCGTGAGAAGTGGCAAGAAGATGAAATTAAGATAAAAGGCATAATTCTTAAGAGGAATTGAATCATTCACGAGTAAAGTAGGTCTATTTTCTACATTCATTTGCATATAAATGTTTTGTGTTAGTGGTAAGTGGTAAGTAATTTCATGCTGTTAGTGCACACAAATGTTTTCTCTGCCAAATAATAATGCTATTTCATCTGCTGCAATCTTCTAGCTTTACAGATTCATATATACAGTGTATAATAAATTCCTGTGCAGCCACAGCAGATTTAAATAACTAGCATGAAACCAGTACTGAAACCAGTATGCTGTACAAAGCAAAAGCTGTTTTGTTCTGGTTTTTAACCAAACTCTATTCTACTCAAATATAGATTCCCTGAAGAAGTATTTTGCAAATTCACAGGGACTTTACTAAGTTCTACAGTTAAGCAAAACTTTAAAGCATCCAAAAGTTATTTGTGAAGTTTTCTAAATATTTTTATCTTCCCAGAAAAAAATACTTCCCACTTTAAGGTCTCCTTTTAAAAAAAACTGAAAAAGTTCAAAATCAAACAAAACTACTTTGATCTTCATTCAAACAAAACGTATACGATACTTTGGAGAAGCAAAAAAAAAGGAAGATCCTCATGCGTCAAGGCACTGTGATGATGGGTCAGGCAAACTAGATCATTTTCTCTAAGGTGGAAGATGAAATCTTTGGCTGTGCAGTCTTCAGTCTTTGTATTCTCCAAACAACAAGGCAAATGGTAGTGTTTCTGGGAAAATATGATACCAAGGAGACATAAAATTTGGAGTCCATGGACACTCAGCAAAATATGGTCACACCCAGTTTTGACAAATGAAACACCATCTCCTGACAAACAGATGATGGAAAAAGAATTACGTGCATTTCTTTGTTTTCTGCAGCACAGTTAAGGTATTTCAGGAGCTACAAGAACTCCAGATGCACTCCAGATGCACTCCAAACCTTAAGACTGATACAGTGATCTCATGCTGTTATCTAAGCAATCTGTTCTTCGGTATGCATTCCTCTTTTCATAAGCATCACCTCCATTTTTGCTCAGTTTACTTTCTGTTGGCATTGTTCATTCACATCCAGTTCATGCAGCAATCAAAGAAACAAAGCTCGTCGCATTTTAAGTGTGGATCAAGATCTGCTACACTGTTGTTTGTTTACTGATGAAAAGTAAAATAGTCTTAGACTAGCTTCACTGCCACACACATACTGAAAAGGATCATGCTGAGGCTAGATCTGGGTGGTAATTTTTATAACTGATGAACAAGTGTATGTTTTATTACTTGAGAGGAGCCTGGAAAAAAAAAATATCGTGGTACCTAACTCAGCACAGTTTCTCCTGTATCTCTGAAGCTGGCCATGCAGCTTCTTAGTTTATGATTTTTCAACCAGTTTTGAGATGCCAATTATTTTTTGAGATTTTGTCAGTATGGATAAGCATGCATGTCCACATCAAGCAGGAATCTACCTGTTGTGCCACCAGGGTGATCTTGGTTTCATGTCCCAGTCTTAACAGCAAGGGAAGGACAAGGAACGTGCCTTGCTGGAAACAGAACAACTCTGCAGGCACACCTCCGTCATGGTATTTTCTCAAGGACTGATCGAAAACCATGCAACAAAGTCTTAGCACAATGAAATACCATCACAGACCTCACTACTTCTTTCTTTTAAGCACAGCAAACATTTCATTTATCTTGCCCTTTCTGACATACAGAGTTTATAGAACACAAAGTGCACTGAGGCAAGATAATCTATTGAACATGCTCAGACTGAAGGAGAGAGGGAAGAGACAAACCACATTAGTTACATTGCCTGCTCTCTCCTGGAGCACGTTCAGCTTCAGTGATGGTATGTGATATCTACGCCCCCACCATCATCAGCAACCGTGACCTGTAACAGCAGTAGCAGCAGGGCAAAATCTTCACTCCTCCTTCTCTGAAGCACCACAGGAAAGGAAAGCTGTGAATCTCACCCTCAGGATGCTTGCCCTCCTGTCAAGAGCATGGTATGGCAGGGGGGCAGTCAAGAGAGACTCTACCAAGAGGGACAGCACAGGCCATGATTTGTTCTCTGATCAGCTAACAAACACAGGAGCATCCATTTGTTGCAAGTGCTTATGACAGGAGAGGAATACTATGAGAGACCACAGCCACCCACCCACCTTCTGCCAAAAATCAATAAAGAACATCCTTTAAATAGTGCTATCAATCATAACCAGCTCCCAACTATTATTGCAGCAAGCAGTTTGTCTACATAGCGCTGTTCAATAGCCTCCGCCTGGGTTAAGGAGGTCCCATGCTCTCTCAACACCAAGCAAATATGCTTGTTCAGGCTCTCTACTTCCTTCCAGAGAGAAAATGTTGCCCCATAAACTACAGGCATGCAACACAAGCAGCTGATTTGCCATCTGCCATGCCCACAGCTGACAGGGCAGAAACTGCAAGTAGAAGTTTATCCNCCAAAAATGCTGGTAGTGGGGGCAGGAAGAAAGCAGCTCCTAAAACACATTAGCTAGCAACACTGCAGAAGTGTTCCTCACTGATGGCATCTCTGTCTTGGAAACTCTCCCCTTCAGAGTAGGAGCACGAATGAACAGTGGGAGGTGGTTCTGTCCCCCTCAATTGTCCTCAATTCCAAAACCTTTTAGGTGGTCACTCACTAACTTGGAGAGAACGAGGAGCAGAATCAGAAGTTACAATCCTTTTGTTCTTTAATGATTAGTTTAAAATCAATCAGAGATTATGCTTCCAAGGCAAAATTGACATTACTATTCCTACCCCATCATGCCACCCATCTCCAGCATCCAAATAAATCTTAACTCAGTTGGATCATACACTTCTTACTCAAGCCAAATTCTATCATGAAACTTTGTCGAATTCCAGTGAAACAGAAAAAATAATTAGATAATTTTAATTAAAAAAACCTTGCACAGTGACTACCTGCACTAGCAGTTACCTTACGTTCATAGGCTTGAAGTTCTCCCAAAGAGTACAGTCAACATTATAGGCTAATCAGAAGAATGAGCAGGCACTAAACAGGACAAATACTTACTGATGTAATAAAAAAAGGAAAACCTGTAAGTATAGGACCAGCATAGCCAAAAGGATTGTCTCTGAATTAAATTTCCTCAGAGGTTTATCTGATTGGTGAACAATAAATTCAAATTAAGTCCACTAAAATCAATATAACAATCACATATTGTATCCCTGAGGAGCCATCAGGAGCCAACTGTGAGACTGCAAAAACCTCATCTTAAACTAGAAGCTGTGATCGGAACGCATGCTACTGCATTTCAGTCATGAAGTTTTCTTTAGGATGAACTCAGTAAAGCAGACAGCACTGTATGTGCAACAAGCACCAGGAACGTAGAGACTTGCTTCATGAATTAAGGGTGCAGTGTTAGCCTTCACTACAAACTCCTTATTTTATATTCAACTTAGCTCCATACACTTTTGCCTAAGATAAGGCAGCTACAAAGACAAGTTATCTTTAGACAAACAAACATAACAGCTGTAATTACATACCTGGGAAAAAAAAGACATTTCAGCTAATAAACAAGGTTCTTTCTGTGAAAACAGGCTATTTTTGAAAGAGCCACAACCTGTCTCCCTCTGTGCCTGGAAAGAATGGTGATCAGTGTTCACCATAACTTAGATTTTGTCTCAGTGAATTAAAGTATTTACTTTCTTGTTTCCTTTTGCACCGCCTGATGAGAAGAGTACTTTGTGAATAACTCTCTTTATGTTCCCTTCTAGATCAGTAACAATTTTTTTGTTTTAGGACTGCATCCTTTCCATTATTTAAAAAATAAATAGATGAGTTAATTTTTTGCACTGAGCCACTTTGCAACGTTATTAGAACTACTACACTAAAGAAGAAAATTTACGATATGTTTAAAACCAAATGTCTTCCTGTATGGAAAAGCTTTTCTCCCCTTTTTAACTTTTTCTTTTGCATTTTTTAATTTTTTTTCGCTCTCTTCTCTTTATTAGCCTTCATATCTATCTCCCAAAGATGCAACAACAGGATATTCAGAAAAGCTGCTGCACACTGAGAATCCACAGCTCTTCTGAAAAGCCTTTCAGCCTACCATCTTTGATTGCCTCTACTGGGATTCAGCTTTCTGCTTCTGAGGCTTAGAAAAGTAGTACACATTAAAAAGGCACAAAACACCACTTTCGGCAGTCAAGTACATCTTAGCAGGGCTGTTCACAATCCTTCCCACAGCGGAGAATGCAGACAGTGTGCCCAATCTATCACTAATCTTTACAAGCACACACAAAAAGTTTGTCAGAAGGGTGAAGTCAGCACCACACCCCTTACTGAGGGGATAATCCCAGTTTTGCATGACACGACCTGACTGAAAAGACCATTACTGAAATCCCTCTGTATTCTCCATCAAAGTTGTATGTATTATTTACACATAAGATAATTATTTCAGCATTTAATCCTTGCTACTGTGAAACACAAGCAGCTATGTTTCAGCAAGCTCAAATAATCATCTAAAACATAATTTTCATGAAAGTATCACTGAAAAATGACATGGTTAATATCAGGACATTTTGTTTGTAAAGGGCAACTGGCACTCAATTACTGCACTCACATATATAACTGTTTTACATTCCAAACCAAACCCAGTCTCGTCCTTTTGTGATTTCAGATAAGCTTTTCTTCTATAAAGACGAACATGCAAGCCTTAAATCTCTGATACCAATTTATTTAACAAGCACCATCCTATCAGTAGGTGTTGCTCTTTATCCTGCCTCTGGTTTAAAATGCTAAATTGTTCATACATTACATCTCATGAGTTTCTTGAACTACTTTGTCCTTAGGACTAGAAATTTGAATACACAAACTGTGAATACACAGACACTGTTCACTCCCCCCCTTTTTGCCCCAAGAAGTTTACCAATGCACAGAGTAAGTCTACTGCTTCCAAGATCAGCTCCTGATGGCCAATTCGTGTGACTCCGAGATCCTCCAGTTCTTGATGAGTAATGCGTAGTAGCTGGTCACCACTAATCTTCTCTCTCTCAAAGTTCTTTATATATTGTTGCAGGCAATCATCAAGACCTGCAGAAACAGGATGGAAGAGGGAAGACTAAAGTTAGCAACATTTTGTACTACCACAGGAATTCAAAATGGGCTGGGGGTGGGGTGGGGGGGGAGAAATAAAAAAGCAAGCCAACGGAGGATATTTGCCCTGTCTTTAAGACAAATATTTCAACATTACACATTTTATGCTATCCAGAAATCACAAGATTTGGAGAGCTATGGCTTTGCCACCTGTGGACGATACCAATCGCTTCTGAACCTTGAACAGAGCCCGAAATTCTTGTAGTATACTGTGTCATGGATGTCTATCTGGTAGCCCCCGTGCAGCTTATCGACAGATGCTGTTAATTATTACAGCATTGTAAGAGACTGGAAATGAGGGAAAGCATTTGTGCAGGAGACAAATCCTAAGGGAATAATGGGAGTGCGAGTGTGCCTAATGCCATGCATCCAGAAGTGACTAGTTATCAGTGCCCCTTTGTCATGATAGGTGGTACGATGAGGAGGGGCTGCTGGAGATGCCCTCAGCTAGGGACACATCTCTTCACGGGACACTTGACTGCAGTGCCACACAAAAGAGCAGTACCCAACAAATCAGCAGTGCCACATCATAGCGTCTCTCCTACCCCAAGACCGTTCACATGCTGCTGAGCCACCTGAAAGTTCACAGACTGTGCCAGCACCAAACACACAAGCTGCAAAGATCTCTGGAGAACAAGGCAGGCAGCAGCACTGGGAATGCGTAAGCTGGGCCCCAACTGCAGCAGCAGATCCAGCTCAGTGTTACCTCAGTTCAGAAAATGCATGGAGTCACGCACGGCACACAAATGCATGAAAAGCCACTCAAAGCAAGACGTGGGTGCACAGCCCAGAACAGGGTAATCACGGAGCAGAAACAGGCCCGTTGTGCCAAAAAGGATCCCAGAAGCGCATACAACATGTTTGCTCAGGACGCAGACGAGCACAGGGTTCTACAGGACCAGGTTCTGCTTTGGGGGCCATCCCTATTCTAGCTGTTCAGTCTGAGTGTCAGTCTAACGGCATTCAGGTGACTACAGGCTTTTGCCTGGATCAGACAGTCCTGCAGAACAGGAGATAAACCATCATGCATCCCTTCCCCATCAACGTTCGCCTAAGAGGGCCAGACCACTAAGGGGAAGCTCTGCAGCGTGTGCATCCCTGTGCCTAGGGGATAAGGAAGACTCTTGGGTGTTTGGTGGTCCAACTAAAATTTGTGTCCGAATACCTTCCAATGGATCAACGTGATTGATACCGAGCAGAAGGATTTGACAAAAACCTGAATGCATTAATTTAGCAGCTTCTTGAGTGAGACCACCTTTCTGATGGTTGTCTTCAAACAATCCCAGCCAGCACGTATCTCTCTCCCAAATGTTCACGACATCTGCTCATTAGGTTGCAAGGAAGTGAGAACGTTTTTACTTGCTAATCAAAATGTCTGGAAAACCTGAAGATACACGGAGGAGAAAAGATCAGTCTGACTGCTGAGCCCAGCTTGACTCACAAGAGCCTCAGCTTAAAGCATAAAGCTTCTCTGAAACTGGTTTTGTTGCATTTTTGGTTCTCATTCACCCCTTCTAGGGCATAGCCACACCTCCAAAGAGACTCACATAAGGAACATGTTGGCACTGCAGGCAGGGTTGCCGCAGTTCCAGGCCAGCCTGCCGTTCCCGGCTAGGTCCTTGGGCAAGCACCACCCACACTCTGTCCCTGCTATAACGTACCGGCACAATCTTCACATGGCTTTAACTTCTAAAATTCACACACCAAATCTAAACCACATGCAAACACACTGTAAATCAAATACGCCAGGCCCAAGACACAGGAAATTCTCCTTAGCAGGTCCCCAATTCCAGCAACCTCCAACCATGTCCTTCCAGAGCCTGCTGCCCGATCTCCTGCCTCCAAAACAAAGCCACTTAAAGGCCTAGATTAATCAGGCATCTGGAACTATGCCTTCCATTCATTTCCCTTTCTAATCAAATACATAGTTGCTCAAATCAGTCATATACTCTACCACAACATATTAGCAGAGAACAAAAATTGTGATCCAGGACTGATCATGTATCGCGTCTTGCCATGCAGCCTGGCGCTCAGATGTGCTTGACTTGCTTATGAGGAGCTAAAAATTGTTCCCTATTTCTCCAACAAAGAAAATACAAATGATTAAACTTTCAGTAAGAGCAATGATCTACTAAAGCTTTGTTATGGGTTTGCGTGGCAAGGTTTTGGTAGCAGAGGGGCTATAGGAGTCGCTTCTGTGAGAAGCTGCGAGAAGCTTCCCCCATGTCTGATAAAGACAGTGCCAGCCGGCTCTAAGACGGACTCGCCACTGGTCAAGGCCAAGCCCATCAGCGACGATGGTAGCGCCTCTGGGATAACATAGTTAAGAGGGGAAGAGAAAACTCTGGGGTGAAACGGCAGTGAGGAGAGAGGAGCGACACTACGTGAGAGAAACAACTCTGCAGACACCAAGGTCAGTGAAGAAGGAGGGGGGAGAAGGTGCCCGAAATGTCAGAGCAGAGAGCCTTCCCTTGCAGCTCGTGATGAAGACCATGGTGAGGCAGGTTGTTCCCCTGCAGTCCATGGAGGTCCATGGTGGAGCAGATATCCACCTGCAGCCCGTGGAAGGGACCTCACGCTGGAGCAGGTGGATGCCCAAAGGAAGCTGTGACCCCGTGGGGAGCCCGCGCTGGACCAGACTCCTGCCAGGACCTGTGGACCTGTGGAGAGAGGAGCCCACGCCAGAGCAGGTTTGCTGCCAGGGCTTGTGACCCCGTGGGGACCCATGCTGGAGCAGCCTGTTCCTGAAGGACTGCACCCTGTGGGAAGGGACCCACGCTGGGGCAGTTCGGGAAGAGCTGCAGCCCATGGGAAGGACTCATGTTGGAGACGTTTGTGGAGAACTGCCTCCTGTGAGAGGGACCCCACGCTGGAGCAGGGGCAGAGTGTGAGGAGTCCTCCCCCTGAGGGACAAGGAGCAGCAGAGACAACATGTGATGAACTGACCGTAACCCCCATTCCCTGTCCCCCTGCGCTGCTGGTGGGGAGGAGGGAGAGAAACAGGAGTGAAGCTGAGCCTGGGAAGAAGGGAGGGTTGGGGGGAAGGTGTTTTAAGATCTGGTTTTATTTCTCACTATCCTGCTCTGATTTGATTGGTGATGAATTAAACTCCCTTTTCTCCCCAAGTTCAGTCTGTGACAGTAAATGGTGAGTGATCTCTCCCTATCTTTGTCTCAACCCTCGAGCCTTTCATCACATTTCCTCTCCCCTGTCCAGCTGAGGAGGGGGAGTGATAGAGCGGTTTTGGTAGGCACCCAGCATTTATCCAGGCCAAAAACTCCTAAGTTTTCTTCCCCTACAGTAGGGGAAACTGAATTGCCAGAACCACCAAGACTCATCCATAAAACGACTTGGTTGCCACAAACGCGGAAGAGAGAAACAGCCTCTAAGGTTAAAACACCACAGCCTGCTGCTTTGTGGGGTGTCCCACTGTATTTTTGATACTTTTTTTCTCCTTTGTACTCAAATAATGAAGACTCTTGTCTTTGGCCTTAGAGCTGCTTGTTAATCAAAAGTATTGTTTTACTGTAAAACAACACAATACATGCACAGTCAGTGGGATGCACAAGCTGAAGATCTCAGTTTCTCTTTCTTAGACACCATTGCTTCAGAACATGCCAAAGAGCACGAGTCCTGCGTACTCCCAAGGCATTTGAATGGGAGCCCTTACTTCACCCAAATGCTGCTGTTTCTCTGTTAAGTGCTAGGCAATGTTCGTCATTATTAGCAAACAGACAAGCAACAATAAAAATCAGGTATTCTTTTCTGCATGACATCTGAAAGAAAGGCTATTTACCAAGTTCCAGATCTACAAGAACTCATTTAGACATTAAATTGAAGTTGCAAAAGTTTCCCCAAGTCTTGAATTCACTTTACTTGTTCACACACATGATACCATTATCTTGAATTATCTGACGTAAGACTTCTCGATTTATCCATGTTTGTACGTATTTTCTCCAAAAGCCCTTTTTAGCCCAAGTTCTCCATCTGCTTTATTAATTGCATGAACTGTTTTAAAAGCACAGTCTCATGTATAATGGCATTTATTTTTTGAAAGAAATAGAATATTCTTGACAATACATAAAACACTTCACCTAAAAACATATTAAAAATAGGCCATAGATGAGCTCTTGCAAAATGACTAAAAAAGAAAGGAGTAAGTACTTCTGATATTCCGGAACGTAAGTCCCACACTGCCTACATAGACTGATGAATGAGAATAACAACATTACAATACTCAACGTCATCAGGTATCAAAAAAATGAATTCCCAGCTAAGAGACTGGCAACACAAATCCGGAATAAGACATGACAGATGCACTTAATAAACACTTACTAACAGTTAATTCTAAATAAAGCCATTACTCTTCCTCTTCCTGCTATCTATGTATTTTTGTCATTCAGATGTAACATAGACTGATGCATATAGTTCATATAGGGTTAGAACAAAAATTAAGATAAGAAAAATATTACTGACAATTGCTTGACTCATCAATTTAGTACAAATGACAGCCTGGAAAGAACAAAATAATTTAACTGTAGATTGTGTGACATTTTCAGAATAGCTTGCCACAATTACTTCCCCTCACTGCCTAAATAAAATATCTTTTTAAGTCATTCTATTTCTTAATTAAACAGCAGCAATTCTTTTTGTAAACAAAACTGTGCACAGATAGGAAATAATAATAATAATAATACAAAAAGGCCACCCGCATTTGACCCCAGAGCCACAGCAGACAGCCCAGTTTGCCAGCAGCCGGCCAGCCGCTGCTGCGTTCCAATCAACAGGAGGGGAGCTGCAGGGAAGAGGCATTCCTGTCTGATAATGCCATTTAACGTGGGACAGGACGAGATGTACCAAAAAACCATCAGGTGCCTGGGTCCCATGGAGACACCCTGGAAGCTAACAGAGAAAGCACAGCTTTCTTAAGAGCACCCTGTCTTTCACTATATTCCTGAAGTCCAGGATCCACCCAGCCTCAATGTAGTAACAAGTTTTTTCAGCTGGCACTGTCTGCTCCTCTTCTACCCCCAGATGCCCTCGTATCAGAGGATGTCACACAACCCACACACCACATAAATCCCAGCAAATAACTCAGTTTGATGTACTATTCCCTGTTCCTGGCCATGGGCTTGATTAAGGTTGCCAAGCACCTAGCAGTCCTGGATAATTCAAGAACAGTGGCCTCTGTCATTATTACATTCTGGATGCATGAAGCCCCATAGTACATCAAACAGGTTTTGTGATGTCAATACACAAGTAACAGTCTCATATTCAACAGCTCTGCTCCTCAGTGAAAATAACCCCAAGATTATTTGAGTATATGTAAAGGCACAGATGTTCCAATGATAAGAGAGTTTGAAGTCAAACCGTACAATAGTACTCCTCTTCCTTTTAAACCGACTCTGTAAAGGAAATACTGCATTTTTTCTTTTTCTTTTCTTTTTTCTTGAAAGATTCCTCATCTTGTGCTCCAGAAATAACACAGACCTCCAAGGACACTAACTATTCAAGAAGCGCTCCCCTGCCCCACATGCTTTCCACCTGAGCTTCTGAACCACGGAGTTTAGCAATGCCGTCCAGATCCCACTATACACTCATTATCTGGCCAGTCTGACTGAAGCCTAGAAGAGCATTTAAGATGTTAAGTAAATATATTGCACATCTTTGTCAGCTGGCATACCCCTGAGGTGTTATGTACACAGATGGACTATACTGTGCATTAACAGAAAAGGAGCAGCTTGTAAACTCTACCTTGTCTGTGGGACTAAACAAATAAAAACGTAGAGCAAAAGTAAAGAAAGCTCCTCCAAAAGACACTGCTCAGAGTCAGTATTTTTGACACTAAAACAAACTTCTCTACAAAAGTTTCTCTTCCAAGTAGAACATACTGGAGCTGGGTTTCTTTCCCCTGCTCTGTCATTGATTTCTACCTTGTGTAGGCCAAGTCAAAGTTCATCAGATCATAGAATCATAGAATGGTTTGGGTTGGAAGGGACCTTAAAGATCACCTAGTTCCAACTTCCCTGCCATAAGCAGGGACATCTTCCACTTGACCAGGTTGCTCAGAGCTCCATCCAGCCTGGCCTTGAACACTGCCAGGGAGGGGGCATCCACAACTTCTCTGGGAAACCTATGCCAGTGTTTCACCACCCTCATGGTGAAGAATTTCTTCCTAATATCTAATCTAAATCTGCCCTCTTTTAGTTTACAGCCATTCCCCCTTGTCCAATCACTATACGCCTGTGTGAAAAGTCCCTCTCCAGCCTTCCTGTAGGCCCCTTCAAGTACTGGAAGGCTGTGATAAGGTCACCCCAGAGCCTTCTCTTCTCCAGGCTGAACAGCCCCAACTCCCTCAGCCTGTCCTTGTAGGAGAGGTACTCCAGCCCTCTGATCATCTTCGTGGTCCTCCTCTGGATCTGCTCCAACACATCCATGACCTTCTTATGTTGGTGGCCCCAGAGCTGGATGCAGGACTCCAGATGGGGTCTCACCAGAGCAGAGTAAAGGGGCAGAATCACCTCCCTCGATCTGCTGGCCACGCTTCTCTTGATGCAGCCCAGCATACGGTTAAATCAATAACAATTTTTAACGGCTCATTGATGTGAAATCAGGCAGATTTCTATGCAATGAATTCATTTTATTGCAATGGCCCAGTAGAAACTGATCAAGAAACGTTTAAATTTCAGGTTTTTTACTCATATGATTTTCTGGAATAAGATTGCAAGAGGCAGTGCTACCCTCCAGGGAAATCTTCCATGCTTGCAATCTCCTAACAACATAACTGCACACTTCATGATCTCTCTGAGGTATTGTCTTATTTTGGTGCATATAACAGGTTATCTTTTGAAACAAGCAAACCAACAAACCGCCCTGTCATTCAGTGTCAGAACAGGTTATGCACATCTGTGGTAACTCAAAGTCAAATAACCCTATGCATTAAATACATCCTCAGGTTCTGATCCCACAGTCTGCTCCTCCTCTGCAAGCAGTTCAGTCTTTTCTCCCACCTCTAAGAGACTAAAAAGTATTAAAATAGATTTTTTCTTTGGCTAGATGTGAACTTATACGTTGCAATCGGCTGCTCAGATACACATGAGAAGATACAGTTCTAAAAACAGTGGCAACTAGGTAGAATATTCTCCCCCAAATTAGTGGCAATAGAGTTTTTCCTTCTGAACGGAAAACTACAGTGAAAATACCAGAGTTTGTGTTCTTAACCCCAAACTGAAAAGAAGGCTGATAAGGGAAAGATGATGAACATTACAGGTTTAACTACTGTACCTGAAACTTTGACATGGGAGTATATTTTTATGCTCTCCTGGTAAATGAGAATGAGGATGCATACTGACAACCTCCCTTGGCAAGTCCTTGTTCTGTAAACCCAGCATTTATGGAAAAACAACAACATACAGACAATACAAGGGATAATTTTTGCACAGGACAGAAAGACACACAGCTTTCTTAAAAAACAAGTGACAGGTTTGGGACTTTTTCTTTATGGCGAACAAATTCATCTTTCAATTTGAACAGAAAGAATATGCCCTACCCGACCTCCATCAGTTTTATGCCTTAACAAATACAAACTCAGGCAATGGACTGTAGCAAATTTAACAAGTCGCTAAAAAATTTTTAAACTAGAGTTTAATCTAAGCTGGGCATTTATGTAGCACTACCCAATGTCTTTTCAGACTTTAAACTATTATTTGCAACATTTTTACCTAAACTAACACAATGGAAGCAACCACTATACCAGTAAAGATTCAGAAAAATATCAGTTGCTTTCTCCCTGCTCACTGTTAAATATGCATTAAATTCAAGCCAACTATTCTTAAGGACTGACCAGCTTTGAAACAGTACATGCACCTACTTATGTTTCAAACTTAAATTTTCAACTGAGTTCCCGATAAGTTAAAACATTATGCTATGACTTATGGATTTGCACCTGGGCTTTATTAATCCAGAGCTGGTAGGCTACTAGTCTATTCAGTTTAATTATACAAAAATACAAGCTTTGCTTATGTCAAAGAGCAAGACAACCAACCAGAAAACTTCTCCCTCTCTTCCACCTCAACTAGAAAGCTCCTCCAGGCCACAGACACGGCAGGCAGCCCAGAGCCGGCAATTCTCCCTGCCACAGCAGCTCCCATTTGGAGTACACACTTGTGTTTCCTCCCCAGGAGAACCAAAGTGCTAGAGGGGAAGAGTGGGAAAGGCCAGATTGTACGTGGGAGATGGGCATTTGGAAACATTCCACGTCCCTCAGACTGAATGTCACCGCAGAAACCAGGAGCAAGCCAAGCCAGCCACGTCCCCACCTGAGAGGCACAAATCAGTCTCCTCTGCCCACGTAAGGGATGCTCACGTAAGGGATGCTCACTGCTTCGGGGCCTTCAGTACCTCCTGGGCTTCATATGTGACAAACAGATGTCACAGTTATCAGTGCCAAAAGACAGAGCAAAGAACAGAATGTTTTAAGTGCAGTAGATGGAAAATGCCTACTGTGGACAGGATGGCTGCAAAAAAGTAATGCCCTGTCCCAGAGGAGCACTGCAGGTAGGATGACAAAAGAAACACCAAAAGCACCTTTCATTACAGATTGAGAGAAAATTAAAATATATTTAAAACTAGGCAGAAAAAAAAATTCATTGCAGGCCCCAGATTCATGAATGGGTACAGGATTAATGAAAAAAAGAATTGCCAAATTCCTAGATTACAGCAGTATTTGCAAAAGAGCAGGACAATCACTTTGTGCATTGTTTATCTGCAATTTCAGGCAAAAGCCCTTTAACTGCAAAATATATTTGTCCTTTGCTGTACAGAATTATTCTCTCTCACTCCCTCTCCCTCTGTATATATCTGAGTCAAAGAAAGTTCTAAAAGCATTAAAAACTGACTGAGAAGATCCAAATAATTATGCCTTCGGGCATAACATGCGTCATCACAGAATACAGTATAAGATTACATGTTCTCCATGCGCAGTTTAGGGTGGATGTATTTTTTCCTAGGAATCTGCAGCCATTCAAACATTAGCTGAGAGGTACTGCTAAGTAAAAACTACATTTTTAGACTATTCAAGTGAAACCAAATACATAAAAAAACCACTTTATATCCACTGGATATATACCACTACATCCAGAAAAGCGTGTTAAGTTTGTAGAATGAAGAACTCAAAAGACAGAAGATGTAAACATGAGAAAAAGCAACATAATCCAAATTCAGCCTGTACTGAAAGTATTCTAAATGCCGAGACCCGGGCTACCAGACCAGAGGTACTGTGTACAGCAGTGAGGTAGATACGGAGGGTACCACACTGGGCTCCTGAAGACATGTACAAAACGAGGAATTGAAATAGAAATATATTTCAGACCTTGCATGTTGCTCTGTTCTTTTTAAGGTCCTTGCCAGGAGAAGGGCCCGTGGTCAGTCAAAGGAAAAGCCACCAGTGAACGAGGAGACGGCGTTATGCCAAGTGAGAACCTGGGAGCCAAAGAGTGTATTTGCGATAGCGGTGGGTTGAAACAGAAGTTTAACGTGAAATAAGTACTGTCTCAAGTCACTACGAATTCTGTAATTAAAAATCAAGTTCTGTTCATAGAATCTAACTCTGAAGTGTCTGCTGTTTCTGCACCTACAGATACATTCTCTTTTCACATCATGTACTCTTACGAAACCTGGATATATTAATTGTATGACTATGTTGGCAATCAATAGCAATTTTGTTCATCAGAATACAGCAGAAACATCAAGACTGAGTGGATAATACATGGTTCATCAACAACTCTACTTTACAAAGAATTTCACACTGACCAAATTTTAAAAGGGTTTTCCTGAAAAAAGAAAATGAAATTTAAAAAAGGAGACAGAGAGGGAGAAAGTGTACATGTACACTAACTACAAGCATGACTGAAAGATACACAAGACCGAACTGGGTGCGGTGTCTAATAGGACTTAATTTCAATAAAATCAGTCCTTGCTGTTAAGACTACTTATAATCAGGGCTTATTATGGCAAGTTCGACTTGTTAATTACAAGAATAATATCCAAAGTGTTCTGTTTAGCTGTTGATAAATGTAATCATTTATATTTCTCTGGGTGCTTTTTGTTTCCATTATGCCCATCTGTACAGCAAAGCCAAATCTTTACACAAGCACATACAAGTTTTGCAAAGTATTTGAAATCTTAAAACATGGATAACACTGCAACAACCAGTGTCGAACTCTATTTCTATGAAATTCAAGGATTAGTATCCCTGATTATCAATATTGTTCTCAATGTAAGAGGTTATAATTATTGTTATATTTAGGACTCTTATTATTGAATTACAACCACATTGTTCAACTACAGCTGTGGCCTTTGCACACGAGAAATGCTGAAGTGCGCTGAAAAGTTAGTGTGGCTGATAACGGCAGCGGAAATCTCTTTGCTAGTGGAAGGGAGAAGAGCCAAACAACCCACAGCATCATTAAATATCAGGAATCCCTCAAATGAAGTTAATCAAAAGAATGCATCCATCTACTCCTGATAAATACTACTATACTCAACTGCAGGGGCCTAGGGCAGCCACAATGGGGATGGGATGAGAAAGTGTGCATTCAGTCTCGTAATTCAGTGTATAAAATGACAGATTTTAAGCTTAGGGTTAGAAGTTCAACACAATTTGGAAGGCATCTAGAGATGAAGTGGAAATATCTGAACTGTAATGATTTCTTTTCTCTTTTTTTTTTTTTTCTTTTCTTTTTTTCCCCCTGCAAGGAATCCTACCTGTATGCTGAACAAAGACCAAATAGGCTAATGGTGGGAGTGGGGTTTGTTTGTCTAAATATTGTATTCTATCAAAAGCAGAAGTTCTCCAATAAGTTGTCCAAGCATTATCAAGACCATAGGACTATAAAGACTGAATTAAATACTACCCTAAAATTTCAAAGAGGAAATGCCATTATTGTCCCAATTTTTTTTTCTACTTAAATCTAAGCCCTCATGATTTTTGAAGCCACTTTGAGGACTTAGAATGTACCAAAGCTTTGCAAAATGAAAGAGAAGAAAGTGGCATTGTCACTTTACATGTAATAATATATTTTATGATACACAGGAACAACCCAGCCAGTCTAGTTTTATTCAGGGCCCCATGATGGTAGAGTCTGCACAAAGTAACACACAAGGAGACATGGCCATAATCCAAGACGCTTGATAAACTTTTCTTTCTCCATGAAATTCAGGCTGGCTAGCTAAAAAAGACAGACCCTTCAACAGCTACCTTTATTTCTACTCTGTTCCACTTCGCAGTTTTCACACTCTCACAATCATTCTCCTTCCCATTTTTCACACATACTGCAGTTTGCGGAGTACGTCAGGCAAGGGAAGTCTTCTTGGGTCCAATCAATGTTTAACTTCTTCCTCAAAGTACTCCATTTCTGCTCCAATTGTCACATGTAAACTAGAATACATTACAATTATCTTAGCATACAGGCATTTTTCCATCAACATTATAAAATTAAGGCTATAAATACCATTAACTAACATCTATTTGATTTGTGTTTCATCAGATCATTTTTTTACATTTTAAATGCTACCATTTTTCTCCTCTAACAGGATTCTTTGTACAACATCTGTCTGCATCACTACCACTGTAGGGATTTGATGTTTCCTAAGAACTTGCTACCATACATTAGACTATAAGAAGTAACTTTATTCGTAATTGGTTCCCCCTAAAATATAAAGCAATTTACGAATGAGCACAAGAAAAAGTTTTTCTCAGCAGCGTCATTCTGACTCTAGATCTAGTTTCTAGAGGTTTATCTCTGTACTAGTGCAAAGCAACTTTACCAGACTAAAACTCAGCTTATCGCCAAACATACAATATTCTGGTGCCTGCAAACAAAAAGGCTACACTACTGGTTTACACAGGGAGAACAACTATCCGTCTGACAACAGCGTGTGCCATTACTGCTTCTCCAACACGTCTCTCCAGCAAGCACTAATGATATTAACACAGGCCGAAGTGAGTCCTGCCAGGTTCAAGCACAGCATCCTTGTAACAGGGCCAGAGCTGGAGAGGGCTAGCGAGGGTGCAGCCCGCCCAAAGCCAGCCAGCCCCTCATCCATCCAAATGAAAGATGGCGGCGCAGCTCCCACCGCAATTGCACTGATGTGCAGCACCTGCCCGTCAAACAATTTTGCACAGCGCAGCAATGACAAGCTACCAAATTCCCAAGTATGACTGTAAGCACTGAAATGCAACCACTATATCCCCTAAGGATGGGAACCTTTGTCTAAGTAGGTGTGGTGTTGGCTTCAACAGTTTAGAAGGGGCTATAAGGCTGAAACACCCCCTCAGGACTTCAGATATTAAAGTCTTAATTTTCCATAGCTTTTCACCGTCTCCTGTGATTATTTGCAGCTGTGCTTCACCCTAGCACATATGACTATAGGAAGTGCAAAGCCATCAAATGTCCAAGCCTACAGCAGGCAGGCAGGAGGGAAAGTTTCTTCAAACTCTGGGTGAACTCCCTGCGTTCATTCTTCCTTCTCACAACGCCCATGCAATTCCCAGGCTTGAAGCTCTCTTTAGCAGAAGTTCACACAATTCACCACAGTGTGAGATTTGGGACGGTTTTAGAGTTGTGGGCAGAAAAAGCTGTACATACCCCTCCACATGACAAAGAAACATCTGTAACTTAAAAACACTGGTCAAATACTTCGATATGAGTAGGAGTGTCTTGAAGAAGAAAGGGAAATCTATACTCCTACTATTCATCACTTCCATCACTTCACATACGATGTCTTAGTAACCATCCCACCCCCTCTGCAAAATATAAATGAATCCTATACTAAATGGAAAAGCCAAGTATAATATCTAAGACAGAAGATGTTTATGTAAGCCAAACACACCCCTGACATTAACCAAGTAAGTAAATAAGTACAGGTTGTTCTTTCAAATGCCTTCCCATGTTTGCATTTTTACAGCATTCTCCGGAGCAGCCACATTAAACATGTTGTCACAAGAAGGGCCCTCCTCTTCTCCCTCCCTCGCATGGGCTAATATATGCTATTACGCAAAACAGTCAAATAAGCTCTGCCACAGTCTTTATTATAGTTCTTCACCACGAAAACCAGCTTTGCTGCCAAGGATTTATTACGTCAGAAGACATCCTCTCGGAGCAAGCTGGAACATTGTGTCCCCAAAGAAATAATACAACAGTTGTTAAAGCTTTCCTTTACCTCAGTACTCTACACTGTCTCCCACGACTGGAGAAATCTGTTAATGGTTCAAATAAGGCTTCAAGATTTATTTGGTGATGCCATCACATGGGTTATGTGGATTTCATGCAGCCCAGCAGCGTGGTTAAAAGCAATGCAGTTCATTTTGCAAAATGAGCATCTCCTCAGTTTTGCTATGCTTACATTGAACCTCTCTCTGGAGCCACAGTGGACAAGATGTTGGGCTTGGCTGGGAGTGCTTATACAATGACTTCCATCCATGCTCCAAATTTTTCTGCCTTGCCCTACATTTGATTTTCCTTCTAACACCAGAAAAATCATCCAGCGTTCACTGGCTCTACCTGCCTTCTCTCAAGAAGGATTTCAGAATTAAGAGAAAACCCTAATGACATCACCCATAATTGGACAGAATGTTCAAATAACTTTACAAATAATCCTACTAGTTAGTACAGCTTTATTACATTCCAGTATGCACAGATCCAGTGTATGTTAAGAAGTTGAAAACATTTCCGTTTTAAGCTTCTTGTATAAGACAATTTGCTTCAAAATATATTCAAAGTCGAGAGCTTTACATAAAAATACGTCCAAGGACAACTTTATATGCCTGCTCTTCCCCACTCTCCCTCACGCTCATTAAAAGAGAATAACACATTACATAATTTAAAATCTACAGTATGAACCGTAAACTCGTAATCTACAGTATGAACCGTAAGCCACACAACTGGATCATGGCAAAATACGTTTGTTAGTATTTTATTTTCTTTGGCAATATACTTTTTAAAATACTGTTGTCAGCTTTGCGTAAGTTGTAAATACACAAAATTTTTTTAAAGCATCTGTTGAAGTGACAATCTAAGTTACACTTTAGCTAGTTTCTCGTTTTGCATAATCACTTGATCATATAATTTATCCACATGAGCAAAAATCAGTAACTAGGAATTAGACCCTTCAAAGACTGAATTAATCTACAGCGACATATTAGTCCCTTTCAAGTCTCGTCAATGTTATATCCCCAGGAAAGAGAAATGAACTTCACATGGAAAGTAGTGTGTGCACACGTCACACCAAATTAATAACAATTTGTTTTTAACTGTTAACTGCATAGCACTAAATGAAAGGTATGAAACCTGTCCCTGAAGCTCTTTCCCAAAGAGAGGATGAGGTAGTTCATTAAATATTAGTATTACACACTATACACATTCGTGCAAAATGTTGCAGTTTAGTGCTACTAACATTTTATAATGCACATACACACACATTTACTTAACCAATTCAGAGGTCTAATGCTGGGACACCCAATGAAAAACCCAAAATCCCCACATTTTGCTGCTGTTGCAGGCAACACTGACAACTGTCTGTGTGGAGGTGGAAGATGTGCAGCACACTCGGCCCCCCAAGCAATTCATGTAGAAAGAGGCCAGACACACCACAGAAAATGCGCCACCAACGAGAGCTCTACTTGTACGGAGCCCTCCAGAAGGCAGAACGAAGTGATGCTCTTGTGGGTTTCACTTCGCCCTACTTACAAACAGCCTTGCCCTAAGCCATGTGGAAGGCATCGCAAACTAAACCAGAGTTGAGATTTCACTGAGGATGTCATTCCACAAGCTCTAGTATATTGTTGCCATAGCTTATCAGATAAAACAACAACAAAAAAAAATACATATAAAATTTTACCACTGAATTAATTTTGAGCTGGGGTTTCCTTTGTGCCATCTTCATCATTTCTTCTGCAATATCCCTGGCTGGTAGAACTAAATACTTGTATCAGTCAGCATGGGATAAAGTGTCCTGATTACAGACATGGCTGCCCATTTCCACATGAGATCATCATCAGGAGGTAAATGCTGTGGCACACTTTCTGTGCTAGCTGTATAGAGCCAACTGTAGCATACATCTTGGTCTTGCTCCATTATCTCCTGCCCATTTCAGCTTTGTTTCCTTCACATTGAAAAGCGATGGAGAGGGTGTATCAGTATAAAAACACTAGGTATTTCAGTCAGCACCTCATCCAGACCTAATCAAAAGTCAGGAAAAAAGCAAAACCAAAAAATACAAGGAAATAGCCGAATTTTCACTCTGCGGAGTTCAACAGGACTTGTTATATGTACTAATTTTCTCACCACATAAGAGATTTCTTGTTCCATATTTATTCTTAAAAGTGTACTTAAAACATTAGATACCATTTCAAGTAGTTGTGAAACCTGAATGTATTAATAATAATTACTATTTTGATCATAGTAATTCTGGCTTACTTTGCATGCCGCCTCCTTGTCGAGGAAGACTAAAGCAAAAGACTGTCCTTGTTACCTGCCACAAAATCCTTTGGTCTCATTAGAAACAAACCTGAACCTGAGTGAGACTTAAAGAGTGGGTTTTTTTGAAAGGCAGAGGACATCTGTATTTCCAAGTACCTGCTCTCAGGTATCAAATGCATCATTTCCGCCATCATTTCCAAATGCCAACCGGTCTGTTAAACACGTATTTATCAGCTGTAGTCTGACCTTGCACTGCATCACATGCATCCTCGTGCTTATGTATTATTTCAGCCTCCTGTTAAACAGTAATATCTTAACACTCCTCAGTTCTTTTCGAATCTCCTACCTAACTTGAGCTATTCCAAAACTACAGGGCTTTTAACAATAAAGCATGCACGAAGTTCAGCACTGCTGGATAGGAAATGGCAATTCTAGTGCCTATAAAGGTGACGTGCAATTCCTCTTCTATTTAGCAGGTTCTGCTCTGCTCAGGTCCCCTTTGGAGCTGGTTCTCTGCATAATGACCAGTTTCACAACTGTCATCGGGAGAAAAGTGGAAAATCGAAAAAATCTCTGAAGCTTTAATGTTAACTGCCTAGTATTAAAATTTCAACAAGTTGTTGGCATATTTTTGAAAAGAAAAATAATAATATAACAATATAGGACATGTAGATTTCTGGGACAGTACTTTATAAACAAGCAAATGAACACCAACTGTCAGGGTGAAAATTGTGAGCAGAATGAGATTTTGGAGACTTTTGACTGGAGTGGTTTTGCAACACACTGCCCCGTCGCCTCGGCCAGCCTGTCCTGCAGCCAGATGACAGGATTCCCCCCAAAGACCATTGCCTTCTGCCCAGCAGTCCTAGGCTCCCTCAGCTGCAGCATGCCCATCTGCAGTCCACTGCCACAAACCAGAAGTACTATGGTTTCTGCACAGCAGCAAGGATTCAGCTGGCAACATCTGAGTGCCAGTGATGCAATCCTTAATAAATTAAAACCTGTAACATGGCTTAAAATATCTTGCCATGATATTGTGCCCATAAGACTATGTGGCCAACTTGTGATTACAATCAGATAAGAAAATCTTAACCATGGGCAAGATTTTGGCAAGAACCCTAACCGCTATCTTCAGCAGATGGGTAGGGAAATCTTGTTAGAATTCCCACTTGGAGAACCCATCTTATCACCAGCTAGAAGCTGCATAAAGATGAGATAAGCTTTACCTGTATCAAAGTCACTCTCATTTATTCCTTTCCCAGCACCACCAGCACCAAAAATTTTCCTCAGCACATCTGCTACTCTAACAGGCCAACCCACTCCCTCTCTTCTTTATCTCCTCCTCATTCTCTTTGCACCTAAACAGGAATTGAAAACCATTTTATTCTAGCATCCATTTTTCATCCTCCTCTCTCTCCCTGCAGAGCTCTAAGGTCAGCATCTCCTGCAGCACGCAGCCTTCCTAAGTGGCAGGAGCCGTACAGCAGACTGACAAGAGCCTCAGTGAATTTGCTGCTGCATGAGAGCTGCTGCTAACATCAGCGAAGCCACCCAGAAAGAGTGTTACTAGTTTCACCTGACTGCTGTTATTTGGAAAATCTGTGACTAGCTACAGAGCTACCAAAGCCATCCTCCAAATATAAGGCTGGCAATATTACGGTGTGCCAGAACCAGAAAGAAAATTGTGTTTCTTCACATAAAAATTCAAACTCTGAGCAGCCTCTAGGGATCCCCCCTCCTTATCAGGAGCACTGCATCTCTACTACTTGCATAGAGAATTTTATTATAACCTGTTCACATTATAAGCCAGTCTTTGGCAGATAGAGCAGTGCTTTGACTTTGAAGCATGCAACAGGAGATCCTATTAACGAAACACGTTTAACCCCCATCTTTCTGGTAGGAAGCAATTCGCTAACATGGGTCTCACAAAGTCTGAGCACCACATTAGTGTTGGGCCCATCTTCTCTGACACAACTTGACACTTCAGTCGTATGTTAAGCTCTGCAGCATCTGTTCCATAATAAACTGTTACATGCTTGCCAAGAACCTAAGCACTGCCTTTTGGATGAGTATTGCTAAGTTGCAAGCCATAATTTAATACTCATCTGACATTGATGGTGACCCAACGTTTAATGGAGCTTAATGCTCTTCTGATGCCACTGATTAAATTATTGCTCAGTAGTCCAGTTTCATAATCTACAATTTGCAAGGAAGTAAGACAGATATACAGGCACTGTCTCCTCTCACATCAGTGACTCAGTTCACTGGCAGGGAAAGATTCCCTATAATTGAAGTTATAGGTAAGTACACTACAGTGCATCATTCGTCAATACAGGATTTTGCTCAGATGCCTTAAGCCAATTATATTATTATGAAAAAGCAAAGCATGAATTATTCCCAAGCGCAAGGGGAAAATACGGGTAAAAGCCTTGACCCAGCATGTGCAATGACTTCATAACGTCCTGAGCACTGTCCAGGAAACTCAGTCCCCTGGCCAACAGGAGTTTCTACTCATTTTCCCCCCACCAGGTTGTTTAACAGTTTGGTCACTGCTTAGACACAGCTGTGCAAACAATCTTTCAACGTTTGGCCTGATGCTATTGAACTCCATCCCAAAATGTCTCTCCCCTCCTTTCTGCACACAAGATCAGGAAGGCTAACTTGGATGCAGAGGATTAGAGGCTTTCATTTAAATCATTAGATCCTAACATTTTTGAGTTTTGAAAGAATTTTGCTAAGTAAATTAGCAAGTTTAAATTTATATCCAAGACAGTTTGTAGCAACAGTACGTTCTAAATCCTCTCAAGAAGGCCTGTTGCCATCTTGAGGAAAAAAAATGCCCCATGAATGCCCAAACATTTCAAAACAATTAAAAGCAATTAAACAAAAGCAATGAGAATGTAATGTTTTAAAAATGCCTTGGATGAGAACAACTAGAAGTTTCTGAGGGTACACACACAAAAAACAAACTGCTTTTTTTAAGCTTCCCAGAAAGTAAACCTTTCATCCCAGATAAAACAGAGGAACAGTGTCAGTACACAAGTACTTTCGCAGGACTACTCATTATTACATTATTTTCACAGCTACTCACAACCCGAAAACACACCACCCTCAATAAAGTAACCAAGGACTAACTACATGCAAATTGAATGCTAGATGCTAGCACAAACACAACATTAACACTGCAGAAATACGAAAGTCGAAATCAGAAAACCCCCAGAGTAAGGTTTCTGAGGTGTATGTACCTCAGCTACACTGCAGTTCTCAAATACAGGTCTCATTTGTGAGACCATTCCCGATTTTAACTTCAAGCATGTGAACTCTCCTACCAAAATTAGAGCAGGTCACACTAGTGCTTTATGTAAGTGAGCTTGCGCATCTTGTTAGGTGATGAAGCTGTAGCTACAATAGAACGTTGCGGAGTTACTCATGTCCTTTCATCTGTTCACAGGCAGAGAGTAAATAATTTAATTGCTATTATGAAAGGCCTAAGTGTCAGACCTAAGTATGCCCTTTACCATCTCTCTCAGAAATTAAGGTCATTACCTCAGAACACTGTGAAAATCTCAAAAGCATCAGCATTTGGAGGTATTTAAAAAAAGCTTTCCCATTAAACACACATTATTAGCCAGTGTTAATACACAGAATATGTTCCAAAATTAATTCTAATACAGTTTTATACAACCACAAGGCCTATCGACATCTTCCTTCATTTTTGTTTTTTATCCAGAAAAGCTTTAATACTGGTAAAATAACTCGATTCCCATTTTTTTCTGAATTTGGTCTTCAAGACTTTTCCATGTTATGTGTCAGGAAAAAACCCCAACAAATTAGCAAATGGTTTGAACATGCAATAGCTGGTAATTAAATTTCAAGAAGTTGATCTCTGCACAGAACCTCAAAACCTAACACACTGCCCAGAGGAAGCAGCTCTCCAGCTCAAACCCTGCACCAAAATCTCGAGAGGCAGCGTCCCAGATGTCTCCTTGTGAGGTGCTTGTAATATCTGACGGTTTCCGAGATCTTAAGACACTTTGCCAAGGATAAACATATTTTTAGGATTCTACAAGCTGTGAAGTATACACAATCCGTCTTCCCTTTTTAAAGAAGTATTTTCTGTATTGTCAAGCCCACAAAAATATCTTTAGTTCTAGTAATAACTGACCTTTTTTTGTTTGCATCTTACTCTTCAATTTCACCTTCCCCGCTGCTTACCACCAAGGTTACACTTCAGCCAGGCCTGCAGAGTGGTTGTTTTTTCCCCTCGCCATGTGAAAGAAGCTAAGTGCCAGAGAGAATGAGATTTTCTTCTGCAAACTCAATCCTCATCACTCAGCATCCTCTAAATGCCAACAGGAAAATCTATCCCATTGGCATGCAGGAAAAACATAACAAGGTATTGTTTTTCTTGGTCAGGTTTTCACAGTTACTTCTGAAATAAAATTTTACCATTCAGCATTTATAGGAATCAAAACTCTGTTTTCCTGCATCTCAGTTCTCCCCAAGAGCTTTGACTGCAGCAGTCATCACCTGCAGTCCACTGTCTTTCTCCACGAGCGGCTGAGGTGAGAAGTGTGTCTCAGCCTGGTCCCAATTCATCCATGCCAGTGGGAACAACAGCCACCAAAGCCACCTCTCGCTCACCCCCAACTCCCACATACAAACCCACCGCTACTCCTCCCACGCCCACGCCTTGCAGCGTGGGTGCTGTGGGTCCCTCACCACATCCCTTCCAGCTAAGGAAGCCTCACACCAGTACAACCACCCCATACCTCCACTCAAGACCCATCGGATGCCCCAGGCACACAGGGAGCTGCTCATGGCTAGCAAAGCTGGCAGAAATCCTCATAGCATGAATTCATCGTGAAGACTTCTCCCACCACGGCTTGGGGGTAGGTCTTGGCCATTTAGAACAGCCAAGGGAAGGACACTGGTCGATCAGCAAACTTTCACTGATACTGTCCATCGCGTTCCTGTCAGACTTCCCTCAAATATACTATGAAAAATAAGTGTTTGCTTTTAATCTTTCCCACATTCTGTTTTTCTAGAATGCAAATAGTTACATGAAAATTATTTTGATTAAATGCCCGTTTTGCACAGAGGAATAAATCTCGATTTAAGAAAAAGGTCCTACAGTTACCGACCCCTGATAGAATTAGCTGGTTTATTTTACTGTTATTTGGAACCTTTTGAATATCAGGCTGAAAACATAATAAAAGACTGCATTTCAGTATTCTGAAGATTTCTGAGGCTTATAAATTTTCCTTTAATTTATAATTGACATAGCTCCTTTTTAAAGTCAGTCAGAAGTCTATCCCAAACAGCTTTTTAAATAGCTAACTAGTACTAGGGAAGAAAAAAGCAATTCAATGAATGTGTCACTGTTACAGAATCAATGTTGTAGCATGCTTATAATATTTCATTAAACAGTAGACCTTTAGAAGATGAGAAATCATTAGTTTCTGTCATGAGTAAAAGTATTCATCTTTGCACCAAACGCTAAAGATGCCCAAACATTTAGAAGCAGTAAAAGAGGATCTTCTAGACTTCCGCATGACATTTAGGAATATTCTATTGCTATTTTAAGATTTCAAGAGTTTAAAAACATTATTTCAGGGAGAAGAAAATGTACTTTGCTTAGGCCAGTAATCTCAACACTTGAAATTGCTGCATCCCAAGTAAATTTGTTAAAGTACATTTTTTTCACTTAATTACAACTTTTTTTAAAAAAGCATTTCACTAGTGACTACTGCAAACAAGAAAAGACGTGGTGATTAAATGTTTCATGTCCTTTAATAGCTAATTTGAAGTCCTAATGAGTGTTCAAAACATGACAAAAATGTCAATTGTTACAAAGCTTCTCGCTACACTGTAGAGCGATGAATAAGCTTGACTTGTTTGTTTGGCTTGAGTCAGAACATGGCAGACCTGGTAGCTTCAGTGCCAGGTACACAGAGTTCCGCTTTATGGGACCGTCTTACAGGTCTCTCAGCTCACGACTATCCAACGAGGAGGTTTTCCGACTTCCCTCTGCTCCACACAGTCCACGCTTCTGTACAAAGGCAGCCACCAATTTCAGAAAGCTAACTCTAATTAAAAACACAATACCAAACCCCCCTCGCCTTCAGCAGATTAACCGACCTGAAATAGGTTTCTTTGTTAACCGTGAGCGTTCACCTCACGCTTTCTTTGGCCACAGACCTTTCTCAGTAAGAAGTAATGTCACCCCCAGTGAGCATGTCCATAATACACAAACGCTGCAGGGAGGCACGGGGCTACGGCAGGAGATGCCTCCCTCGCCCTCCCAACGGCGGCTCCGCACCAGCGCTGCCCCGGCACGGCCGCCAGCTGCAACCTGCGCTCGCACATCTGGAGCTTGGCACTCACGCTGGGAACCGCACAACTCGCCAAAGCGAGAGCCAGGGAAGACCTTCTCCTCTACCTAAAGCGTAAAGGTGTCTCCACCCGCTCTTCCCTGTGACCTGCCGTGGCGTATGGTAAACGTCATAAGCGTTTTTTCATAATATGTTACCTTTATGGAATGAAAAAACAAAAATGGTGCACAGTTTATTCAAGACACGTTACATCAGTTACTCTGGTTTTCTACAATTTTTATGTGAGAATGGGTTGGCTTCTTTTCCTACCAGTCTTGGTATTTTAATATCAGCAATTCTCTTCTACAAGCTCAAAACCAGAAAAGGCTTAGTCTCAAACTGTAAGATGATGTCATTTCAAATTTTCCTTGAGAAAGTCCATAAGTACCCTTGAAAACATTTCTTTAAACGCCATCACAAATACTGGTACAAATAAGAGCTAGAGCTTACAAGAGCGTCAACATTTACTGTGACTTTATTAATAATGAGTACTCTTCAGGACCCCAACTGATACTTCGAGCTCATTTCGACACACAAACTTACCATACAGACTGACCAAACAATCTATTAAACTGATCTGTAGAGCACTTCTAAAAATCTTTAAAGTCCTATTATGACCTGACTCATAACTGGCAACCTAGTGAGCAAGGCGTACGGAAGTCCCTCCCGCCCTCGTAACAAATGGGATGCAGGTCCTGCTCACAACCACAGCAACCCCAGGTACCAGCACTTTGTCAAAGCATTGGTATTTCTCTCACAGCTTCAAGGAGCTTCTGAAACAGATTTTGATGGTATATTTGTTTATTTTTCATCAGCACAAATTTGTTTTGTAGCATCTCGCTTATTGTAGCAGTGATCAGCACTGAGCAAGATCAAAGCAGACCTATAGTTTACAGCAGGCAGGAATTTTACACCAAAGGGTTTCCTATTGTTCAAAATAATTTAAACAGATAATCTATATGAAACAAAAGACTTGCAGTACTCTTCTTTCTCCTTCTATCCATACATTGCCTCTTTCTTTTAATGTATGACAAACTAGGCTATACAGAGCCTACATTTCACAGAGCCTAAGACAAAAGGCACCCATCCGGTTGGTTTCCGGCACCAAGCCTCTCCCAAAATACCGCGTGATGAACTGCACACACTCTCTCCCCTCCTACATTCAGTCAGAATAACGGCAAACCACATGGGAAATTGCAACGCCTTCTACTGCTCAGCCAGAAGCGTGCGCAATTATCATTTGGTTACCAGATCCCTCCCCTCCAAATAACCTACGCAATAATTCACTTCACCTTTTCTGTCCTGCCATTCAGGCTGTAATGTCCTTGGTGAATGACTCTCTACTTTGGGATGAAAGGTGCCCACTCAAGCCCATCTCCATTCCTTCCTTTTGGGGAGGTGGGGGCATATTTGCAAAGAAGTATTTGCACAAAGAACCCAACTTGTTCGGTCAACAGGCTCAGCAACAATATACTAAATACAAATCTGATCTGTGAAATTTTAAGCCACCGATAATGACTTTTTCCTTTTTCAATATGCTACAGAATCTGCACCAACATGACTGCCAAAGAATCTGTCAGGAGACTGCTTGACAGCTGGGGTAAAAGTTAATGGGGTTGTTAATCCTCAGTCCACCCCACAGCTTTTTGGCACGACCAAAAGATAGGAGGAAAAGCAGGGTACGCATGATTTGTTTAGAAGGTGGCTCCATCTTGACAGCTGATCCAGCTTCCCAGCTGGGTGAAGTTCCTCAGACCTCCAGGTCTCAAATCAGGAGTGACAGGCGCCGTGGCGGTCTTCAGGTCCCACCTGTGCACACTCAGATCTGTGTGCAAGAAATCAAAGTGCTGCAACAAGGAGACCACCGGAAAAACATACGAGGCTTCAAACAATCTGAACGGCACCAACCAACACCGAACGCCTAAGAAAATACAAACAATTCTGCCTCTTCACTAAAAAGAAACCAAAAAACCCACATTTTTCCTGCCTGACAGCTTTTAAAAAGATTGCCAGCAGAGGCATACCCTGTGTTGTAACGATTTCTTTATTTAAAACACATTCCCAAGCTTGATGTATCAAACTAAATGTCCCTCAACTTAGTCTTGCCACAAAGCTGAGGCATTTACACACACAGAACAAACTGTACCTCACGATGCTAAACAAGACTGAAAATGTGCTCTGTATCAATGATTAACAAATATTTATATTTTTCAACATGTAAAATGCCTTAATGCCTTATTATTTCTAAGTTATACAACTCCAAGGCAGCAGTGTACTACAAAACCAACATCAACAAGAAATGAACCTGTCAAAGAGCAAACAATTTCTGCCTACCAAACAGGATACATGGAGAGCAATATAACAGAGCGGTTCTAATTAGTTGGGCATATGAAGCTGTTACAAGACAAATTTCTTTCATTAAAAAAAGCAGCCAGTCAGTTAGAAATGCTTCAGTGCACTTTAAAGTAAAGATGACAGAAGGCCCTTAACCTTCTCCCTCCTCCGCAATGAGGAGGAGCCGGAGGACTTGGGGTACAGCAGGTGATGAGCAGCCCCTTCACCTGCTGCTGAAATACTGGTAACTCCCCAGTAATGCCAACAATACAGCGGGTCCAGCAACACATCAGGAAAGAAATAACCAGAAGTATAAAGAACCATTTTCTGTAATTTTGTTCAGACACCTGTGATAAGAGTTTCTTACAAAATGAAACGTAGGATTTTTAAGGCCTTTTTAAGTATTGAGTACAAAAGTTTTGTGTGTTAGCCAAAACGGTGCCTCCAGCAGTGTGGTACCCACAGCAAAATGCTGTTACTTTGCGTAATGCCTGCTTAGTTTCAGCACCAGATACTACAGGTTTTGGCTACTTGGTAAGCATCCCTGTATTACTAAATACAGGGAATTTTCTTCATTATTTGTTTGGTTTTGTTTTTTTCTTTTGCTTTGTTAACCTTAGTGAAATATATGCTCATTAGCAAAGGCAGTTTCTCTTTCCCAGGGTCACATCTCATACCATATGGCTCCTGAGTCAAGCACTTCTTTTATACACCCAATTCCAAAAATGTTACAAATACAGCTTAAAGGTAAAACAAAAGTGAGTGAGAATATGTGTTTATGTATAGTACACCTTTTTTCTCCTCTCCACTTAAATTACTCTGCTTTCCACATCACACATTTGCATCCCAATGTACTGTTCCCACTTTCTCAGGCTAGAGATGCACCCCGAGAAAGGGCTACGCCAGCTTCCCTTTCTTGCACAGGGGCCAGCGGACACATCAGAAACATTAACGAAAAACCCACTGGACTGATTACTAGCAGAGGAGTTACTCTGCCCAGGCCCACAGAGAGACTCATGCACTTACAGAAATTAGATGCCTGAATTGAAGACTGCAGTCATCAAAAACCGCTCTTAATCTTTTAGGGCATGATTGCACAGAGTTTTGTCTGGTCAAATCAGGATGGAGACAGACCCACCCTTGTCTCTAAATTCCGTTCCTGCCCATGTCACCCTGGGCACACCAGCCACACGCACAGACACACACACACACTCCCACCAGCCAGGATGCTCAACATTTAAGAGCACAGGGAACCTTACGCTCCAAGCCCTTGTTCCCAGGAGTATTAAAAGATTCTGGACAAAATGAAGAACAAAATATAGACAGTCCCGAAAGCAAAGCTGAGAATCCAAGGCTCTCTCCCACTGCTAAATAGGGATTCACTGGACAGCATTTTCTTATTTTTAATGCGGTTTTAGGAACAGAGGTTACAAGATATTGTATGAATGTCAGATTGTTCCCTTTCAGTTCAAAACAAGTCATTGTTCTGGGATGGGAAACTGTGGTTTCTTAAAAAACAAACATCCCTTCTTGCCTGTTTCACTAAACTGGCAAAAGAAAACTTCATTCAAATTAAGAAAACTCATATTCAGACGGATCCACTGGAGAAAAACAATTGATATTTATGTGCTGTTGCTACTTCGCACTCATTACAGGGGCTAATGTTTTGCAAGACACATCTTTTAAACCTTACTAAGCTTATTATTTACTATCTCCTGACAAGCATGACTTCATTTCAAGAGCTGGCACACATCCCACTGTGAGAATCTAATCTTTAATAACATATCCTAATTAAATATGCACATTTAATGCTAAAAACAAAAGCTAAAATTCAAAACAAAACAAAAAACATTTATTTGACTAAACAAAGCAATTGGATTAGAGCGCACAGAGCAAACTTAAATAAAGTCACATATGTCACAGCAAAAAGTCATTAAAGGAAGGGGGGGGAAAAAAGGCAGACAACTCTTTATAGCTGGCCTTATCCGACCTCTCTGAACTCCCAGCTAGTTTACTTCCCATCTGTCATATGATAATAACTTTAAAAGGGAGCACATTTAAGAACTCGTCAAAAGTTCATTCAACACAATTGGTCTTACGGTGTTTGATCACACAAAAGAAGGGTGCGTTCTTCTAGAGGAGCCACATGGATTTATTTTTTCCCCAACACTGATGGCTGATTTTTACCATTAAACCATTTACAACTTACAGTTAGTGCTGTTCCACAGTGACACAAAAATCCCAAAAAAGTGAGCAGCAAAAAAAAAACAAACAACCTCTTGAGATTTAAATACCTAATCATGTCACTAAAAAGCTATTTCTATCTATTTGCTCTTTTTAAAATTCCTGTAATCTGGAAGCCATTTTCTTTCTAAGAAGCACAGCCATAACATTTGACATTACTCAAAAACTTTGAGATGCAACTTTGTGAACTGCTTTAATACTTTCAAAGATTCCATCAAAAGAAAATCAGATAGATCTGTAATTTTCGAAACAGTTTTATTATCGATTGAAACGAAATCCCGACACACATCAATCTTTTCCTACAGAGGCCTCATTTTAATTCTTTCTTGAGGTGAATTTTGATTTAGTAAGATTTATCAATAGAGTATTCTACAGGAAACTCCTTCCAGTATTTGAGAGCACAAGAGGGTACAGGCTTAAGATCTGCACTTTTAATTCTTGGGATAAATATAAGTCAATTACCTTGTAAGAGGTAGAGCACATTACTGAACATCTACGAAGTGAGGAAGCCTAGTGAAATGACAAGACAACAATTCCTAGATGTTATTTAATTCTGCCTGTTAGTTGAATTAATTTCATATATATGCAACTGAAATTCTTCAGTTAATTAATTAAAGCACGTTCATTTTTCCTTTGGATCTAAAATGTCACCATTCTCACCACAGCCTGCAATATATTATCAACTGAAACAAACGTTTTCTCCAGTAAGAGTCATTTAAAAAAAAAATAATAAAAAAAAATTTTATTCTGCTTTACCTTCTTTTCAACTAGAAAAAAAAATTTCAGTTAACTTTTGTTGTTCTGAAGGAATGCATCACATATCAAAGTTATCTTTTCAGTTATTCTGTTACACAGACGGCACTCATCCCCCTAAACAGGAGTTGGTGCAGATTTGCAAAGCTGACAAACATTCAGGACACAGTATCCTGCAAACTCAAGCCCCCATTCCACAATCCCTGGCATCTGGATGCCCAGGCAGCCACCTACAGCACTCCATCACACCCCGCTTTGGAAAGCATGGTCTCAGGAAAACGGATAAAACCCTGTGATCTGATAACACCACCAGAGGCAGTCTCTAATTGTCCATTCTGTTTAGGTTTACTCATTCGTATCTCATTAGCATTAGTTATCTCCAGTTTATAATTGAATAGTTCAGTGTGGCTTGCAGTGAGCTGATGGACAACGGTTAGGATGAAAGACAGCAAGTGGATGATGTCCAAATAAGTAACAGAAAAGGGTTTTATTGACTAAGACATAACATGCAAGGAATCAGTGCGTTCACTGTAAACTAACTTTATAAACTTTTAGTCTCTGAAATTACCTTTAGCCTCCCGCAACAAATTTCATCTTTTATTCATCTAGCAAATAATACATAGTGCAAGCGGCATATTTTCACAGAAAAGTGATTTTCTGTCTTGCACCAAGTGTTTTATTTTTTCCCAAGACCTTGGGTTCGTAAGCTGGTAAGACCATTTTTGAATACTGACATTTCCATCAGGGAGATGGCTAGCACTCCTTCATTAGCTTTGCCACGACTCTTCAGCTGTTTGATTCAAGCCAAGGTACTCACCAGGAACACCAAATCCTTTATTCAAAAGGAAAAAAAAACCCAAAAAACCCACAAGGAAACATGCTAATCTTAGTTATACAGAAGTTTCATGACTGCATATACATTGTTTTACTTTCTATAGTTGCTAAGGGTAGCTTCACCATAACTCACCCAGGCATTCTAATGCTATGAGAGTAATGTAATTTGCTAAAGCAGACATTTAAAACAATCCTTCGAAGGCTATGAAATATCCCATCCTTTTAAAAAATTAGTTTACTTGCTCTCAGGAAGTCCTGTTGTATACCTAACTTTCTTTGTTTTCTAATGACAAATGAATCACAGAATGGTAGGGGTTGGAAGGGACCTCTGTGGGTCATCTAGTCCAACGCCCTGACAAAGCAGGGTCACCTAGATCAGGCTGCACAGGACCTCGTCCAGGCAGGTTTTGAATATCTCCAGAGAAGGAGAATCCACAAACTCTCTGGGCAATCTGTTCCAACACTCTCCTCCTTCCTTCTAACATTCAGATTGACACTTTTACGGAAATTTCTTCTGTGCAATGATTACGCTTCCAGGCTGAACCTCTCTCTAAAGTCCACACGCAGAGCATGAAAAATTATTCACACTACATTGTGCTCTTGGACTCAATTATCAGGGCTCCAGAAATAGGCTTTTGACCACAGACTGCATTAAACAGCTCAGATCCACATGGTTTAAAACATACAATGAAATAACGGTGTAAGTAATGAAAACTACATCCGATTTTGAAGTCCAGTACCCAGCAGGGAAATTACTGATCACAGGCATTTTCAAGAGGACTTGTGGGGCACACCACTCAAAATTATTCTAAGAAACATAAAGAGAAATCTAAGAAACACTAAGTTCAACCTAGAACGTGGAGGCTACCACACAGTTAGTTTCATTTGAAAATATTTGAACCGGACCACAATATTTGAAAAGGGCAATAAACACCTCTCTGAAAAGCAACAACGACCACTTTATCATGTGCCCTTACAGAAAGTTTAAGAAATAAGTAGAAGCAGACTACAAAAACACATTAACAGATTTGTATTTCTTTCATATTAGCTCTAATAAAACTAAGTCTACCAAAAAGAGCCATGCTTGACCTCTGAAGGGAAACGGAGACAAAGGGCCCATGGCTCTGTTCATGACCATAAAGAAGCAATAAATAAGCCAGCCAGAAGTCAACCAGTGCTGGACACTCAACAAGGTACTTTTTGGATATTTCACCTCATACTTAAGTCACGCTTTAATCAGAATAAGAGAAGAAGAAAATTATTATTTATCTGGCACTTAAAATGTGTACACAAGGCAGGACAAGTGAAGGTTCACAACAGCTGATGGTACACAAAGTAAATTATTTTTTCAGAGAGCAGCTTCTCCTTTGCATTCAACAAGTCCCTCCACCACTATTTTTGAAAATCTGAAACAAAACAAGAACAGCACCGTACCTTGCAAATCAAAATATCAACTGTGTGAAAGCAATCAACAAAACTACAAAGCAATTAAAGAAAGTAAGGACGGCACATTTCAGTCATCAGTGAGGGGAGTCCAGTTACAAAGATTTTTATTATCAACATGGAATTTAACTGGGGTGCCAGAGTTATTCCCCACTATTATGAAGAACGCCAGCGAGCCTTCAGCAACCACACCTGGCCGAGATTTCAGGTTCACGTCTCACCAAAAACACTAAGGTCTCTTGTCGTTCCCATCAGCAGTGTCAGTGTTGACTCAGAGGGAAGAATGCCATCTAGTGAACTACTCACACAACACTGGCAGGTCCCACCGATATTCACCTGGTCTCATTATGCAGAGGAAGGTTTTCTTCACCTTCTTACTGACATGAAGATTATCAGGAGAGAAGGGAATGAGAAAAGGAAGGAAGGACAGGGAAGAAGAATCTATTTTAAAATAGGTCATTTATAGCTGCAGCTATTGGCAACTGGTGGATGTGGCCAAACTAAAAATAAATGCTACACGTCAACAAAACCAGTGATATTATAAGCTTCTACACAGCCAGTGATCATCCTCTGTGGGAGGCAAGAGCCCTTTAGAGATGACGTAGCCAGCTGCTCAGCAGTATCGATGAGTATGCTCATCCTTCCAAATACAAGAGGGCCAAGGAGGAGGTCCCAGCATTACCACGGCTCGTGCACACCCTTAGCACCCACCCCAACACTCCTCCAGACCATTCTGGCCAGCTCGCACAGGTACATTTTGTTCCACCGGTGGTACTAGACAAGGCGCCGCAGGTATAGCCTCATCAGCGATATCTGAAGTTCTGCGAAAATGGCTTCCATGCTTGGGCAGATCAGCTGGACATCCACTGACCACCCACAGCAGACACCAGTAAAATCCTAGCAAAGGAGTCTCCACAGCATTCACCATTCAATTCAATTCACCAATTCAGCATTACCAAAGACCCTGTTCCACTTAAACCAATGGATGTTTGATGCTGATGTGAGTCTTAAACCATTTATTAAAAAAAGCTACTTGAACCTTTAATTAAAAGGCTCAATTAATTCTCCTCAACTTTTTGCCCTCTTCTTCACACAACAGAAAAGGTATAATACAAAAGTACAGCACTTTGCATCCCACTATATTAAAATAATACACTTCTGCTGAATAAAGTTTAATGACGGCTTACTCTGGTACACTCATATATTAATTAACAGTTTACTTGGAAATTCCCACCATATGGTACTGTAGCAGATGTTAATCATGTAAGGCCAAACACTTTGAAATTACTGTTCTAGACACTTCATCCGAGGTACCGAGTGCCCTAAATTTCTACTTAAGCGATAAACTGGAAATGCCGAGCACCCTACAAGATCACACTCGCAGCTATTTTCTCAGACATAGTATTATTTGGCAGATAAGCAGAACAAAAAGGGCTAGATTTTCAAGCCTTCAGTGTTTTTAAATGACTTGACATACTGAATTCCCGTTGCGTATGAGAAATGTCTGCACTGGAGACCTCAAGGAAAAATTCCTTTCACCTCCCAGACATGTGCTACCCCCACACAGGGGTGAGGGCGAAACGTGTGTAGGAGCGGATGCCCTTGTAGCATTCCAGATGTTGGGCGCACCAAACCAATGGATCTGTGTCTTCTAGGCCTTTGCCCTTCCATTGCAGGAAAGGCACGTTATCAAGAGCAGCAGATGCTTGCTCTTGGACTGTCACCTATTTTAAATTTAAGAGCAAATGTCCTGCTAGGTCCAGCTGTCCCACAGGAAGAAATTAAACTCCTCCCTGCACAGTGCTGCAAGTCGGTTCACGTGGCAGTTGCTTTCCTCTGCATTTTGAATATAGCATGGGCCTAGTATCAGGCCCCTCAAATTTTTCTTCTTGAAAAATACAACTCACCTCCATCTCCCTACTTCACCTTTTAAAAAAAAAGTGGATACATTTGAAAATCTGAAGAGATGAATGAAGAAAATGTGGCATCTCACAGTTTCACGACACAGCCCTTCCAGAACTGATTTTTTTTAGTAAGGTATTTGTGAACCCTTTATCCTAAAGCATTTGTCTTGATAACTATGCAGCTCCTAAACTGAAGGTTTAAAGGCTGCATTAAGTATATTATTTAAGCAGCAACTGTGACAGTAGTACAGTTTTGTTTTGTTTGGATCTAGAAATCTAAAGCTAAGCTATCCTGTTCAAGGTAAATGCTTGCTACAGGAGATCACCAATATAGTTATCCTATGATTTAATGAGGAAATAGTAACTTTTCTTGGGGGGGACGGAACATGACCAACACAAAGCTAGCATCTACACAGCAAGGAAGCCTGAGGAACGAGCTTTCTCTTTCTCCTGGTTGCATACCTTTGAATGCAAGCCTATACATGACGAATTTTCTCAGGAAACAGCTTTTCCCTATTCCTCTGGCGATCGGTAAGAAATATTTCTACCTGACTCTGGGAAATACAGTACAAACAAATGCTACAGTAACTTTACTGAGATTAAATGGTTATCTACACTTCTGAGGATCAGACAGAAAGGCTATACCATTTGCCAGTTTGGGTCTTAGAAGATAGAACTGCCTGTTTTATTATTGCCGGAGTGGTAAAAGACAACTACTTGCAAAAATTCTAAAAATACATCTGTACATATATTTCAAAACTCTCATATGAAAAGCGATCTGGTTTATATCGTTGCCTTGCAAAATTCTTGACACCTATTAATCAGAAAAGGCATTTGTAAATTGCTTGGTTTAATACTGCAGTGTGCAAATAAATCTGAATAAGACCAGAATATAGAGCTTTGCTGAACTGTTGCAAAAAACCACTTGAGAAAACATATTGTGAGGCCATATTTAAACTAACAGATGTTTCAGAAACAGAACAATATGTTCAAACAACATAAAGGTGTAAACGGGCAGTGTTAAAAGAGCTTCACAACTAGCACATCAATTTCGGTAGCGAGTGAGATCACCTCATCTAGGAAAGCTCCCTCCTGAAAAGATCATTAATTTAACAATGAGTTCTCATGTTATGCCTAAAATTTGGCTGCATGAATTATTTGCAGAGTGGCTGCTTATGTAACATGGCATTTGCTATGGCAACACCAGGGCTGTTAGGCTTTGTCACATCCCCGCTTCCATTGCAGTTTCATTTTCTGCTGATAAACAATGGCAGGAGAGGTTTTCTAATCATAAACCAAGATGCTCTAAAACACATCACCGTGACTGATGTGGTGGCCACTGATACTGCTAAAACTCCTAATGTCAGAAGGGCAAGCCAAAAGAGAGAGATCCACAGGAAAAATAAACAAGCTAAAGAGAGAGATCTTCCAGCACTGCTTTCACTGCAGTTTTAAATCCTGAGTCCTTAAAACTGAAGTTTGGAATGGCGCAGTTTGACTCTTCACTACCCATCTTTGTACAAACTCCCCTCTTCAAAAAGACCCCCAACTTGTCTTACTGAAATTCTTACTTCTTTCTTACAAATGGAGTAACTATCTATAAATTGAAAATTTGGGAGTTTGTCAAAATTCAGTTCCAACTATGGCACTGTTTCATATTTTTCTACAGCTTTTCCACAGCTTTTCTTGTTAGACATTACAGTAAAAGTCATAACTCCATTTAATAGCATCACTTCAAAGCAAATGGAGTACTACACGTACCCTCTGATACTGCAAAATTTCAGTTTGCTTTTCTTGGGAGTAAAACCCTAAAGTTTTAATGCTGACAAATTGTAAAACACCTGATTTATCCCACATATGGCACTTAGAAATGACTTTGAAGGCGATGACCAGCTCTGCGAGAGGGCCTGTGCCTTCACTGATGAGCTTCCCTGTTCCTACCTAACGGTTCAGGAACTGCAGCAGGACCTAGGTATTGCCACAGAAGTCCTAGGGCTCTGCACATGCAGGAACAGGAGTAAAAGGATCCCCATGGCAACATTTTTAGAAAATCATTATTAAGTGTAACGAGTCTTTCGTGCCAGAGCATTCCCACAAACTCCTGCATTTTCTTGATGAGTAACACATAATTCCCATTATACCAAGTGGAGCACAGTTGACGGCAGCCCATGACGACACAATCCCCATTATACAAAGTGGAGCACAGTTGTCAGCAGCCCATGACGACTCCGTGCAAACACACATGCTACCGAAAATGGACATGAACTTCTCTACGTGAAGAGCAGACAGAAACTCAGTTCTTAAACCCATGTAATATTCAATCATCCAAACGGGGAACTTATGCACTCTGCTTTTGCTTTGCTAGCAAATTCATGTTTCTCCTGCTCTTCCCCGTCCTTCTAAATATTTACATCCTTCTAAACGCTGGATTTTACAGAAGTAAAAAGCCCCCATTCCTTAGCATTAGAAGGCTTTAGAGCAACTCCATGCCCCATATGTCAGCTTCCTGAGTATGACGACCATTACAAAAGTTTAAGCTGTATGAGCTGTATAAGCTCTACGAGCTGTCATTCAACAAACAAAAAAATAAATATTTAAGCTTTGTTGGATAAAGTGGTATCGATTTTTCCAGGTGGATTGCATTTTTGAATGGATTCTGCCATTGAGAGATTGGCGCTGAATTAAAATGAGAATACTGTTAAAAGCAACAAGTCCTTATCAAACCACAGCCTTTACAAATAATGTCAGACAAAAGAAGTTAAACTACAAGACTCAGTTAAAAACATCCTGATGCTTGGAAAGTAATTGCGTGTCTTTGAGTTTTCTCAGCACCTCAGAAATCTAAAACGCATCTGACATGTTCCCTTCCTGAGTCAGTGAAAGCCATGACGTTCGAGGGCACTCGCCCATGCAACGTGTCAACGTCTTGCAACGCGGCAGTGGAATCCACACATGTCCTCCAAAGGGAAGGCAGAGGAGGTGATTGACACAGTTTCAGCTCGCTGATCCATGCAGGGCCTTTAAAATTAGCACTAAATATATGAAAAGCAAAATAATACACAGTTTGAAACAATTTAAATATTCATTTTATCCACCACATACAATATGCCATCCTGTGGGAGAGATGAGCTAATCCATCTGCTCTTTTTCCAGCTCTGTGACAGTTCATCTTCTGTTGATGTGTTCATTTTAAACCATAAAAAAACTCATATGGTGACACAGGCTCCGCTCCTTTTGCCCTTTTCATTTGCAAGGTTTTCACGGGTACTTTGATCCACAGCTTCTTAACATACACATTTTCATAGGTCAAAATTTAGGTAGTCACTTATTTGCATAACCAATTCCAGGTACAACTCCCTATCTCAGCAGCGTTAGAGTCCACAGGCCACTAAAGGATCCATAGACCAACCGTGCATATCAAGGAATTAAAAACCAAGAGGCCATCGGAGAGATGGTACTTATTCCACGAAGACCCACGTTCCTGAGCTTGCTCCCTGTAGAGCCATCCAGCCCAGAGCTCGGCACTTTTCTGTAACACTTCTAAGCAGGAACGCTTGCCCTGTCTTCACTTCTCACATCTTTTAATATCAGGCCTGATGCTTTATCACTGCCCCGAACAACATGCCACTGAGGTAATGGCTCTTTTGCCTAAATAAAGAATTCCAGACGGGGCCTTTTATTGCAAACATTCAGGTCGTACCAGCAAGACCATCACAAAAACATTGAGAGCAATAAAATCTAAAGTGTTTCATTTCCCCTTACTTTCAGATAACTGTAAACAATGCTAAACAGTAGGATTTTCTTTTTTCAGGAAAGATTTTGCTTTGAACATTGAAATCTATTTTGAAGAATGCTCTTAACAGAGCTGCTCCGAGCAGGCATATTACATAGCAGGGCACTTACTTAACGGAAGAGGTTAAAACCCAGTTCAGCATTTATAATCCTTTAAAATAACCCCAGTAGGTCGGCAAAATATTCTTGCATCTTGAAGTTTAATGTAACTTATGCAAGCCAGACTTGACTGCCGCCAGTGCAAAGACCACTAACGCACTCGCCCCAGAGTTCCCACGACAAAGCCACATTCGTGTTGCTCATTCAACTGTCCTGGGTACCTCTTCAAATACAGAGGCTTTCAGAAATGCAATTTGCTGGAGACAATGTGCTTATAGCAGTGAAAGAACATATTTTCACCTGGATTTCAACAACGTTTGCAGCGCTACAAGCGATACGTGAGGAGAACGAAGCTGTTGCAGCCAAGGCCACTCGCCCCTGTCCGCGACCGCCCTTCCACCAAACCCGGCGAGACGCAATCCGTCAGTGAGGGCCACACCTGCCCACGGCTGCTGGCCCCGCTTGTGGCCAGGCTCAACTCCTGAAACTACGGTGGCTATCTAGGTGGGTTTCCTCACACAGTGCGAGTCGAAGGCAGGTGCTTCATCTCTCTGCACCTCACCTTAAATGAGGGTTCGTCTGCAATTCAGAACAGAAAATGAAGAAAGGAAAGCTTGAAGCAGCACGGATTTGTTTGCTCCGTAAAAATGAAAGTACTCCGGAGAAACAATCCAGCATTCACACCCAAATAAACAAGTTAAACACCAAAAAGCGGGCTTCACAAGCGAAAAAGTAGGCACGACTGCAAGAGCTGCTTTTTTGGCAAAGTTCAGTAATTGATTTCAAAAACAGATCTACAGCTCTGTGCGTTAGTCACAGGTTTCCAACAACAAACCTTTATCCAGCCTCACGATTTTTAATGTACCATGTAGTCGGCCTGTTGTTTTTAAGTAACTAATTCTATATTGATGCAATACAAAAGTAGAGTATGCAATGTACTTCACCTGTCATTTAGGAAAGGTATTTGATATATTACATTTTTTAAGTGTTTTAAAAATGCACTATTTGCAAATTCATTTTTTTCTGCATTCCCAAAATATGGTGGAGGTATCTCAGGCGTTGATTTGAAAAAAACTCCTACGCAATCTTTTTTTTTTTTCCAGAAGTAAAAATGTTGCAAGCTAAAAGCTGTAATAAAACATTCTGAAGTTGAAAGGAGTTTGCTTTTGATACTGATCATTTGTAGCTCCTTCAAGTTTTTTTATGAACATTGAGTAATTTCTTAGGATATGAAGTATCACATTATTGTTTTTTATTATTATTATTCTATGTTACCGAATGTAACTCGACAGCTATAGATGCCAGGATTGAATAACTGAAAACATATGCTATATGCCTGAAATTTTAAGGATGATGAAACTGTCACATTAGTAGCACGCAGCATGCTATAAAGAACTCCCACAATGTAGCAGTTGTTCAAAAGTTGTACCCATCCGGCCATTCTATCTTTATGAAAAGATATATAATACTATATGGTGATTTATTCAAAACACAGCTGCAGCCTAAGTTAAAGGTAATAATTAAAAAAAAACCAAACACCAACAACCGCCACAAAAAGACCTTTTTAAAATCACAGTGTTAAAGCCACACCGGTGCACGCAGAAAAGCATTTCCAGAAAGTCCAAATTTCGTTCTCCTGAGACTTCATTCAGGAGGCGGACAGGTGGGGGAGCGGGAGGGGCAGTGCAGCGGCACCCCCCCACCCCCCCGCAGCCCAGCGGCCCCTTCCCGGCTGATGCAGACCACGCATCGCTAAATGCAGCCCCCGGGGCCGGCGACGGCG
>Ga0065711_1000397_pt1 | contig 68951 bp, 27 predicted proteins | sample Hoacrofraction12_FD_59098 | JGI IMG/M metagenome (GOLD analysis project Ga0065711, IMG submission 59098) | Hoatzin crop microbial communities from Cojedes, Venezuela - Epithelial fraction 12 v2 (version 2) | ecosystem: Host-associated > Birds > Digestive system > Esophagus > Crop | place...
CAGTGGTGCCCAGTGACAGGACAAGGGGCAATGGGCACAAACTGAAGCATAAGAAGTTCCGTCTGAACATGAGGAAGAACTTCTTCCCTCTGAGGGTGACGGAGCACTGGAACAGGCTGCCCAGGGAGGTGGTGGATTCTCCCACTCTGGAGATATTCAGGACCCGCCTGGACAAGATCCTGTGCAGCTTGCTGTAGGTGACCCTGCTTCGGCAGGAGGGTTGGACTAGATGACCCACAGAGGTCCCTTCCAACCCCGAACATTCTGTGATTCTGTGATTAAGTCAGAATTTGATGCTGGGGAAGCAGGTTGTACAGAGATGCATATCCAGATGCCTATGGAATGAGATACTCTTGATCTTATCAATCTTCCTACTTCAAAAAGGAAATTATTTTTCATCCCAGTATTAGTCAAATCTACCATAAAGAACTTAGCCAATATTTCCATGGTTAAAACTGCTCAGTGAAGCAGTGAGAGCTGGTGGCTTTCTCAGGACACTTTGGTCATCTGAATCTGTACCCCAAATAACTGTATCATCGTATGAATGGTCCTGAAGGAGCATAGGCTTTAGGGCTCACCTCCGCCTCTGATGAAGTTGGTGCCACCTTTCACTCCAGAGATGAGACAAGAGAACATTTAGTAGAGAAAAGAAAGCTGATCTTGCAGAGGGGCTCAGGCTAAATACATTTTAGCGCCTTCCTGGCAAAGAAAACACACAAATAGGATTGACAGTGGGTGATCACTGAACCTCTAAACACCCTAACTGTTATGCCTTATAAAAATATGAACCAAAAAAAAAGTGCTTGGAAAAAATTCCTTAATCTGAAGGTATTAGGAGTTAAGTCTTTACAGCCATGACAATCCCCATTGACAGAAACGCTTATAACCCAGAGGTGATGAAATACAAATGGGCATGGAAGTGGGAAGCTTTGCAATAGAGAGCACATCACAATAAAAGCTCTCTTTCTCAGTTATCCTTTCCTTTCCAGTCAAATAAATAAATTGCAGTTATGTACACTGTGAAAAATTATTGCAGCTAGAGTGCTTTTCTGATGACAGAGGTGACACAGGTTATAAAAGCCTGTCCTAGACAATAGAAAGTAAATATTTCTGGAAGATAGTAAAGATTTAGGAACTCTTGGGGTCTGGATTGATTCAGGCATACTAATTGGATATGGATTGCTTCCCTCCCAACTTGGTCATCTGCTCAGAGCCTGCACTGATGGGAGCATGGAGCCATGGCACTCCTGTGCTGCACGTGCTCTCCATCTGACTCCGCTCTCAAGGTCCTGGCTTAAATCTTCAGAAGGCTGGCCAAAGTTGTTGGAGTCATCGTACCCATCTCTGTGAACCGTGATGGCAGAAGCCATCATGAGTCCAGAAGGTGACAGTGATCATAGTGACAAGTTGGTAAGCAGAGCCTCTGCAGGGACAGGACCTTCAAGTCAGAGTTCCCTTTTGTCCAAGGAATTTTCACCTTCAGAATCAGCTTCTTCATGGATACTCCAAAAGGAGTAATGCCAATCACCCTGTAATGCCAAGCAATCCGATACAATCCAGCATTTTGTATTTTAACAATGCTGTAATCTAGCACGTAAGGTAAAGAGGAGTGAGGACCAGTGCCTTTCTTGCTAATTAAGGTTCCGCATCACATGATTGGGATCAAGTGCATCTAAAAGTAAAGTTTAAATATGTCATCAGCTTTCTGGAGCACTCTGCAAATCTAGAACATTTGAGGAGGTTTGCAGAAGGCTGAATAACAGAGCTTGGTCAGTTCACAATTGTCCACTGTGACTGGGGCAACTGGAAGCACATGTGCCTCTGTCTTCAGAGCTCTGCAGCGCATGAATAATGGAAGATGACACTCTTTTCTTGGAGTTTCTTGTTTAGAAAATGCAATGGAAAGAGGTTCTGGGAGTGAGGTGTTTGTGGAAGCGTGGGTATCTTTGCATCATTTTCTTTTCTAGTCCTGCACCCCAGAAATCCAGAGATCTTTATGGGATGGGTATTAGCTATTCCCTAGACAGCAGTAAGAGGACTGTGCTGCACAAAAGGATGGGGTAACTCTAAACTTTCTGAGCGTTTGCATTGCTTCATTTTAAAACCTGGAATAACTGAGGGGATAATCTCTTCCTATCACCTCCCATTTTGTCATCACAGCTATGAAATACCAGTGTCAAACCAGCTGCACGTCCATAACCATCCTAAAACACCTATTGGCAAGTCCTTACGAAAAAGGAGTGTGCCGATGGGGAGCTCTTTATTGGATTTTTTTTCTTCTGCAGATTCAGCAGGTGCTATATATTATCCTTTACAACCTTCAGCCATTGGGAGCTAGGACACTGTAATTATGTTCTCCGTCCATGGAAGTTACTGCCTATTACTGTGTGAAATATGTGCTCTGCTCAGGATTCAAAGCTAAACTGAAGAAGCACGTTTGCTGCTGCTTTCATACTGAAAAAATAACAGTAGTGTTAATTTGCAGTAGTAAATGCTCTCTGCCGCTTATATGGTGGAACCTGTATAAAAATACCCTGTTGCTGATATGTAAAGAAGTCAGATTCTAAGTGGTAACAGTTCACTTCCACAGATAATATTTTACATTTCTGTAGGCCCCTTTACTAAAAAGGCATAGGGGTTTACACTCATTCATAAGTGTAAAAATAAACTGGGAAGCTGAGACATAGAAAGTGCATGACTTTTTATATAGAGGTAACTTTAAGTCATCTCTGTAGAGATAGTCAGGCTCTCACAGCCCTTCCTGAAAAGTTGCCTTAATTACTCATTGCTCTTAAATTTATGTGCAGATTGATCTGTAAGTACCTGGACCCAGTTCCCACAGTGATTCAGTAGCACAGGAGAAAACAAATGTTGAGTTTTCTAGCTCCTGCAGCTCCTCCCTTTGCAGCCTCATCCACATGAGCATTGCCTTCTGTGAGGTTTCACCACTTTCTGACTAAAAAACTGTAGCCTGGTTTTATCTCGCTCTATTCTCCCCTAAAGTTATTCAGAGGAAGTGAGATATGGTGGGTGCCTCGTGCACTGCTCTGTTAGGATAAGGAATGTACGCTGTCTTACTGTGTTTAGAAGAGTTTTCTAAAGAAAACTGTGGCGTAGTTGTGATAACAAGCAGGAAAGAAATAAGTAAAAGGATAGACAGCACAAGAAATTTTAGCTGCTTTGGTGTAATCTGCTAGCTGAACATTGCAGTACTTGATACTAGTGTGCTTCCTTTGCCAAGACTCCTGGTGACAGCCACAGCAGTCCACAGCGGAAGATGCTCTGTTGCCTGTAGCTGCCCTAAAAGCAAAGAGAGGGTTTATGTTGCTATGTACCTCCAGGAGATAACGTGTTTTTGGCAGAGGCACAGTAAGCAGTGACCAGCTCTTGAATGTTTTCTGCTCCTATTCGTTTCCTCTTCCCACCTTCATCTGAACAGTAAATTCCCATGTGCCCCCACGCTGTCGCATGGGGCTGACCATGGCTTTTAAGCAGTACTGAGGTTTTCAGTTTGTCTCTGCTCACATCAAGTGAGTGAGGCTGCGAGTGAGTATTGCTAGAAGTGTTGGTCCACCAAACACGCCAGTGCAGGCATGGTAGCTCATGAAGGTGGAAGACACATTCTTACCCTCCTATCAGGCATTAATTTTTTATTGTACTTTGTGTTTGATAAGCACTTCTGTGTATAAAGTTTAGTATATTTGAATTATCCACTGTGATAAGAATATATGCAGACAGCCCAGACTCCTTCTGAACAGCAGATACAAGAATTATTGCCAAAATATCTTAAATGTTTGATATGAAAGTTGCTTCCCCAGCTGAAGTAACAGCAGGATATTTGGCCCAACGTCCTGCTTTTCATGCTGGCCAGTAGTGGACACTCTGGGAAAAGTGGATGCACCAGGGCAGTATAGGGTAATACTTTCATTTGACATCTTCCAGTTTCCAATGTAAGTTGCCAAGATACTATGATGTTTACCAAGTGATATGACATTCTTGTTTTAAAGCATGAATTGATGTTTATGTGGCCACACAATGCAGGAGAAATGTTGTTTCCAGTGTTGGTCCTATGGATGCGTGCTCACTGGTGTGTATGTAACCAGACCTCTGCACCTCAGTGCAGGGTGACCCAGTCATGGAGGAAAATTGGTTTGTTGTGCCTTCACCTGAGCTTACTGCTGCCTTGCTGATGAGCTTCATATCTTCAAGCACATCAGACCTTCCTGTCATCATTAGAAATACTTCAGAACTTTAAAAGTCAAAAGCTTTGAGTTTTGGCTACCTCAGCATATAAATCTGAAAATGTGTTTCATTTGTGATAAGCACATTTTCTTGCATATGAGTCATGCCTGGCAAAGGCAAAGTACTGTAATCCAAAATAAAAGAGGAAAAGAAAGAAAGAATCAGAAGAAACCTTATTTGGAAAGTTATTATCAAAAAAGTCTGTTACAGTGTCTGACATAGAATGTGCCTCCTCTGCTGGGATCATAGTAGTGCTACTGCAGATCACCTTTTCTCTGTTACGGGAACATTTATCCCTCATTTTTGCAGGCACGCCTTTCAAATGCCAGTTCATCTTATCAGTGCTGATACGATTTTGGTTTGCCTATTTGTTCATTCTTGTTAGGGTTCTCCCACCCTTCCCGAAGGTGTGAGAGAAGATTAGAGCAAAATAGATAGCCGTTGATGAACAAATGCATTTTTTGTCTTTGAGTGCAGTATATTTGTCTCTGAGAGACGGCTTCTGTTTTTCCTTAGAATTACTGAGGCTTTCTGAAAACGGCTATCCTTGAATCTTGGCTTGAACCATTCACACTGAGAAAACTGGCAATTGTCTACAAAGGGTTGTGACCGGCTATCACTGCGCTAGAGATGTCAATGGCAGACAGCCGTTTAACAAGCTGTGAGTGAGCGGCACGGGGGAAGACAGAACACGGAGAGGAGCTGAGAGCAGTGAGCTTGGAGTAAAGCTCCAAGAAGGAAAAGAAATCCAAGAACTATAGAGAAACAGGGAGGGCAACAAAAACAAAATTAAGAGAACTGAGAAAGAAAAATTAAAATGAATGAAAGCAGAAACAAGAATCCTCATGCACAACCTCAAGCTGTCAAGGTAAACAATATAAACCCTACAGCTTTTCCTTCACTTTTCTATGGAAATAAAACTATTATCTTGAAACTATTCTACTTTATTCTTCAGAGATATGATTTAAAAGCAGTTCCCCATTGTGGGAATACTTGACATCAAGAACAGTTAGTGGATCTCACAAAGCCCTGCTTTATGGTTACTGTTTAACTCGAATGCCAGAAAGCTGACACCCAGATGCCACCACGCTACCCTAACAGAAATGGATAGTTTTACCTTATGGGAGATGAGTGGTAGGGAGAAAGAAAAACAATCGTGAGCTGGAGTGTGTCCATTGGTCTACATAAAGAGAGTTAAACCAGTGTTAAAACTCTCCTTCCCCAGGTGGGAGAGGCTTTCAGGGCAGTGAGGACCTTCCCTTCCACCCCAGGCACTGCTTCTTGCTCATGGTGCTTGTACTGTTCCCCTCTCGCTCTCAAACATCCATGTCACACAGCCATGATTTCCCCTCTCCAGAAGGGACCCTGGCACTGGCGTGTTGTACCAGACTCCTCTCCACCAGGGCTGTGTTAGTGCCAGGGCACTTGCTGTGGCAAAAGGTCTTCTACAGGTTTTCACCACCCTGGTGAACCATGGACTGTCGAGGGAGGAGAGGGTGGGAGGGTGAAGATGGAGAGGCCCAATCTTTATGGCATTTACCCGACATCCCTACTTATGAGAAAAAGCAGAGAGAAATCAGTATGAGAGAAATGGTCCATAATCCCTGCTGCTTCATGGCATATTATTATATGAGAGTAAGAGATAACAGTGGGCTTTTTGATAGAAAGTCACCTTCTAGTACTTTGTCATTCAGGTTCTTTAAAACTCAGCCTGAATGAAACCTGCCTGAATAAAGCCCTAAAACGTGTGCTTTATCTTAGAGTCCCTGAAGAAGAAGTGTCTTCACTCCTGAAACACGTCGAAGCTTTATTACAAGCCATATTCTGATGTCAGGCACAGCGGTGTAAATCTGCTGTTACCCACTCAAAATCCGTGGTATTCTCCTCACAGTGGGAGGGAGCAGGTTCACCCCTTCCTCCCAAGCAGAGGGATGGATTTGTTCTACATTGCTGGCAGTTACTTTCATCTGGATGATTAGAATTAAGCATCGTCTTCCTTTTGCAATTATACTAAATTAAGTTAAACCATTATGTTTTCAACCTTCTGTTACACTGTAGAAAACCTACTTCAGATAAAACTCATGCTTTTAGTTTACTTTAAAGTTCGGTGCTCAGCGTGTGTCTCCCAAAACATGGAAACGCCTGTTACAAACACGCAGAGCTGGTTGTCTCTGTAATGGTGCTACCAGTTTTTCTCAGTTTTCACAGTTAGAGATGCAGTAACTTTCAGGATGGTGCAAGGTTTTTTTTCAGTTTGGAAGAGTGATTAAATTGATGGGTTTATCGGAGGAGAGGTGTAGATGGTGGCTAATGAGGAGTCAGTGTTGGAGTTTATATTAAAGTGAAAGTTTAGGATAGCAACTGGTGGAGAAGGGTGAGAAGGAGCCTGTGTGTCTGAAGGCTGACAGTGCAGCTCAGAAACAGTTTCAGCAAGCGTGTTGCAGAGGTGCTGACCTGACCACATCTCACAGATGCAGACGGCCTGGCAAGAGGCAAAGAGTGAATATGCACAAGAGAGGTGAACAGTTTTATTTGCTTAGACACTGTTCTTCTGCATCCCAGGTGGTGGTGTCAAACTGAGAGGATATTCCAGGAAATAATCAAATTGAGTTCATTTCTAGGACCATTAGTGCTAATCCTCTCATCATCCTTATTTTTTCACAGGGATATCATGTGCTATTCATAATGAAAGTTGCTTCCTCTGTATTAGTCCCTCCCAGATAATTCATTTTTCCCCTCATTAAGATGACTATTAACTTATTATTTATTATCTGCAATGCAATAGGTCCTACAGATCTTCATCAGTATCATTTGTACACATTTTTAAAGAGAAATTCAATGTCTGCCTTAAAGGGGTTGTGAACGTGCTGCAGTTCTACATTTGACGTGTCCTGTAGGTGTACAAATGGTTTCTGCTGTTCCAGGAATTCAGGATTCTTAACATAAAAGCAGATTGTTCAAGTGTTATTTTTTAGAAGTATAAATTATGCAATATTAAAGCGTTTGAAAGAACATATCCATCCGTAATGGAAAGAGAGACACTAAGAGGTTCATATACAAGATTAGTGTTCCACTGATTTTTGCATAGTAAGGACCAAATCTGAAGAATTCCTGCATACTAGAGACAAAAAATTAAATTATTTGCCAATTTCCTATTAATGAGAAGCAAAACAGTGACCACACATCGAAATTACCAGAGTCCTAACACTGTATCACAGACTACATATCTTCTTTTTAATTAAAATACCTGTACCATTTTGTCAGAAGTGTAGAACTGGAAGACACCTATTCAGTCCTCCTGCAATCATAGGCAACCGTATCATATAATCTCTTGAAGAAGCATATCAGTTCTGCTACACTAAATGTGTGGAGCACCAGCTATGTCCTCATCTGTTGTCAATGTTTTTCATTGATCTCAGTTCTGCGCTCTATTCACCAATTAACTAGGCACACCACTTTCACTGACCTGAATACAGACACTTTGCAGAATAATCTCTCATCCAGCAGCCAGGTTTGCTGCTTTATACTCTTCCACCTGTCTAGTTGCATTGTGATCATGTTTTCTCTCTACTGAATTCTTTTCGTTTTTATTTGTTGTTTTGTCATAGTCATAATATATAAAGTAACAGGTAATTTTTAGATGGGTCAGTCAATACAGTGGAGAAGAATTTCTAACATATGTTTAAAAAGTAAATTTAATTTAGCAATTATGTTCACGGTAGAGGTTGGTTTAACTTTCATTGCCCAAGTACACACCCAGTTTGTGTCAAACAAATCTAACACGGTAATGCAAACAAGCATTGTCTTTGGCACTTGAATCAAGGCATGTACCACAGAAGAGAGTAGATTACTAAGGTATTAAAAATGCTTGGAGGTGAGACTGCCATTATGCCAAATACTCTTCTGAACCCTTGGTTACATCTGTGGTGCTGAAGGATCAGTAAAACAACCCACATGTATAAACATGATTGCTGCATTGACTGTGCTCTCAGTTCTGGATGTGTGACATTTCATTAGGTGTAGCCCCTTTAACTGTGATGTTTGCTGTGTTCTTCATTAAGTTTCACATGACTTTAAGTTAAAAGGAGTTATGTCATAACCCTTTGATCACATTACATTTTTTCCTTTCTGTGCTTCCACATTTCAACATTATCTTAAATTAATCTTCCTGTGACCTTGGTTGATCAAGACTTTCATTAAAGGATTTTCTTATCAAATTCATACAGGCCATTCCTTCTACACTGTTTTATTGTAGGGAATCTCAAAAAAGTCTGTAGTCAACAACTAAAATAAATGTTTCATGAGACTATTAAAACAGTCTCTTGAGTACAGGAAAACAGCAATGAAGAAAGAATTTTTGTTTATAGAGCACCCAGCTCTTTGTATTAACAATCATCCTTTGATCTCCTCCTGGAGCTGACTAGATAGGAAGCAAATTGGTAATCTTCAGGCTTTTTTTCTTTAAAAAAAAAAGGCGAGAGATTAATTGCAAAATCATGTTTTACATCAGTGTGGGACTTGTCCAGTTAAAGGTTCAGACAGGCAGAAAACAAAAGCTGGATTTCTTACAGCAGTTTAGGTACTGTGCTAACACAGTCCTATGGCAAAAAAAAATAGTATTTCCTGTTCTTAAAATTTCAGTTTGTGTCATAAATTGTGTAATATAAACAAACGATGCTGTGTGGGTGAGGTAGCTTTTGCTTCACGAATACTTGTTTTATCTGGTTCTCTAAAACAGTATTACTTTGGCCGTTAAGAGCTGCTGTGACTCTGGGCTGTTACATCTCTAGACCCTTCTGTCAAGGAGAATTCAAACCACTTGTCAGTTTACAGACAGCATCGCCTGCAGAGAAATTAGAGACTGAACTCAGTAGTGAAGTGGTAACTTTTAGCTATATTCACAAGTGTCTCTCAACCCTGAGATGTCACTTCAGGAAAAAACGCATTCCTAAATACTTTGAGATGCTGCTTTTGAAGTGACAAGGGGAGAGTGACAGCAGGGAGAGCAGACTAAAATCAGGTACAAAAGCAAGAAATGGCCACGTATGGACAACTGGGTGCTCTAGCCTTTGATGAAAGAGGTGAGTGATTCGGAATTTATATATAAAAGCTGCTGCCAGGCTTTTATGGCCGTAACACTGAAGACAATGAAAGTGAAAATCCATTTATTCCCCATTTGGTTTGAGAAGATACTAAGTTTCCTGAAAAACTCGGGTTTTTTCCTGTAAAAAAAGTTGTATGACCTATGAAGACATGACTGAGGGGTATAAAAAGTACAACACTGACCAGCAAATTCCTAATGAAAAATGCATTTTCATGTAAGAATTTCAAAAAAGAGTGTATCTGGATAAGCTCTGCAAAAGCTGCCATTTTGGTAAACACCCATAAGAAATTCCTGGGAGATTTCTATATCTGACATTAGTGATGTAAATTAAAAAAGACATTTAAGTACTCTTCACACATGTAACACAAAGTAGGAGGAGCATCTGCTATGCTTTCTATCCCATGTAGCTTACTGTCCAGCAGACCAGCACTTTGACATCCCAAAGAGACTTACGCCTCCGCCCTGAGCATGTGAAACAGGTTGGGTTGTGCCTAGCCCTGTAGAGGAGTTGTTCTCCCAACAGCACCTTGCACCCGCTGGGTAAAAGGTTTCTTGGAAAAAAAAAAGACAAGCATCCAAGGACTGTGCGCCTACATTTCCAAGTGCTGATTCAAAAGTGACAGCAATGCAAGAGGTAGCAAATCACTCCAAGAAAAGTGTTAGGACCTGTGACACAGCTTGTGGTAAATGGAGAAATAATGAAGAAAAATGTTGTGCATTTGTTCAGAAAATAACAAAGGGATTGACATAGTAGGAAGCTGTGTAATTGCTAAAGGAGGGATATTATTATTTTTTCCCATTAACCTGATGATGGTGTCGGTACAGAAACAAAATCTGACAAGAAAATGTTATTGTAAAAACAAAAGTCTGTAAAGGTCAATAAGCAACTGGAGGAACGAGTAGAAACTGCCCCTGCTGTTGACAGGCATTTCTGAACAAGCTGAAATGACAAAAATCCCTAAAGATTAACTCAGTAGTTTTGAAATTACAAGGGAGGGATACAGTGGCTGGTGCTTTACACTGTGCTAACTTTGGGTAATTGCCAGGCCCTTAATGGGGCCATATATTTGGGTTGCTCAACAAGAAGACCATGTCACGTGAAAGCAAGCTTGTTCTAAAAAGAGGGTGTGAATCAACGGGAGTCACTGGGGTGGTTCACCTCATTCTTATTGTTGTTTTACATAGTGATTCTGCTCTCATTAAGATTCGTATAGTTAATGAAAAAAAGCATACTTGAGAGTTTGAGGAAGATACTTTTATTTTAGCTGTAATCTACATTAATGTAAAGCTTTCTTTGTTTACACTGGGAAAGTGATGACACAAGCTGAGCCACTCATAAAGCAAGTTTATTTTTCAAATACATCAAGTGCAGAATGTACAAAAGAGCCTACAATTGAGGGAAGCGTATCTCAGACAGACAGAAAAAGATTTCAAAATACATTTTATTAGCCTAAAAAAGATGCTGGTTTTCATATAATCTTTTGGTTTTTTCCTTAAAGACTTACCCATAGCCTGTGACAGAAATTGTATAGTTCTAGAGATACATCTTTTTGAGATTCATTGGGAAATGTCCAATATTTCTGCTGAAACCTTTCATATAACCTTAGCTAGAGGTTTTACTTAAGGCTAAAGCCTCTCATGAAGTATTAAGGCTGTCCCAGCTTTTTCCATTTCATTTCTTCAACCATGCAGCTGAAGAAATGAAAGTACTAATCCTTCTCAGCATGGCTTTTAGTTCCAGGCAGAACAGGAGTTCTCGAGCAGTTGGGCTATCAGATTGCGTCATGCCTGGAAACCACATCCTACGTTGCCGTGGCAATGCCAAACAACAGTTTCTCCGAGCTGTACCACCTCGGTGGAACAGCAGCTCCCAACAGGTGATATGCACAGGTCGAGCAGGGCATCCCATTTCTGAATTTTTATAACCACGTTTGGTAGAGACGGGTTGTGGAGTCTGTGTGTGTTAGTTATGTCAGTAAAAATCTGAGTTGACATGTATTTACATAGGCCCTGTATAACAAATAAAACTCACGAGCTTTCCATACAAAGAAGTCACACTATCCTAAGTGCATCCACCTAAGTCTGGGAGTTATATTGATCCCAAATATACCAATACAGATACTGAGATTAACGTTTGTAGACAGGATATTTTTACAAAGACAAATGCATTGTATTATCTCCATCAGAGATGTGATTTGAGCTGAGCAAGCTGTGACAGCTTTTAAGGGGCAAAGACAGCACTGGAGATTGGGCTGGGATTGAGCCCAGTTCTGGGTTTGTTTGGGTTTCTCTTCAATGGCGGCCTGTATAATCACACCTGAGTCTCTAGTGCCTTTGAGCTTTTGCCTGTGAAATACATACATTGATAAGGATGCCAGACCTTCTATGCAACATGCTTAAAAATTAGAGATGGAATATGTGAATATGCATTTTTCCAAAGTGACCAGATTTTTATTAGCAATAATAAGAATTATAGCTTCTCATAGGTAAGTTTTGTTGGCTATCTTACACAAATACTGAGTAGCTTATTTTTAAGGGCTTGTTGCTGAATATTCTAGTCATATCTTATTTTTGTCTACAGTTTTCATGAGAATGCTACCACTTCTGTCAGGTGCATAGCAAGTTCCATAAATATCCACCTTTGGGTATGCAAGGGTAGGGAGTAGAGAGCTTACTTACAACAAGATTGCACTCAGATTTCACGTTAGCTTTTTCTGCTTTGGAAGTTATTGGAAAAGGTGTGTAAGACGGAAGGAAAGGATTACACTTCTCACATACACTCATCTTACAAGATTTGCTCTCCATTCACTTTTGCTCAGGGTCTCTTTGCCTCATGCTAACTTGATGACAGAAATTGCTGCTCTGTAGGGAAGAAAAAACTTCAGCAGTGTAACTCTAAAACTGATGAAAGGTTTGTTTAAACACTGGGAGAATAATCAGCTCACCTGAAAATCATCTCTCTTGTTGAGATGAGCATGGTGTTATCTCAGTTTGGGAGAATGAATGGTGCTGATGTGTCTAGTACGTTATATAACTGCAGATACCGTGTATTTAAAAAGCAACACATCAAAGTGATTTAATGCATTAACTGGATAAAAGAAAAAACAAGTAGGTCTCTAAATGAAGGAAACTTAGTAAAGCTGGCAGATCTTTTGCAAATAGAGAAGTATTCTCTTTGTATTTTGCAAGATTTTTCTGAAAGGAAATTTTTTCTTTGATTTTGCCTTGATTAAGTGTTTCAGGGGTAAAAATCCAATTATGCCTAAACTCAGTGTGTTGAAAATACCCAGACGACAACTTAAATCTAATTGATGTATCTGAATTCATATTCAAAGCAAAGAATTACCTAACATATGTTTGTAAAGCATTGTACCAAGGTGTTCATTTCCTTGCAGCATCTTTCTTCTTTCAAGATATTGCCTTCAAAAATTTAAATCAAAATAACCAAATTCAATACCTCAGATATACTGATTGCTTTTCAAACTGTCTGAAGAGTTTAAACCATATGCTGGATTACTGGATCAGAATTCTCTAGCACTGTTTCGTTGACTCTGATTAACTTGTTTTGTGACCTTGGGGAAAGTCGTTCCGTATCTTTGTCTATATATCAGTAACACTGTGGATAATGGTGCTCATTTAGGGTTATTTTTTCAAAATGCATTTATGCTTGTAGATAAGAGATGTCAAGTACTACTCTTACTAACTTTCCACTCTCTTTAAACCCAAAGTCTCTAAATTAATGTTACTTTATATTTTGCATATGAATGCCCTGTTTTCTCTGTGATTTTTGGGGTGTTGTTATGTAGCTGCATCTTATCAAGGGAAAAGGGATCATTCTATGTTTCGGTGGCCTAAGAGCACAGACACCAACAGTAAGAAACGAGTGAGACAGTAGTGAGTTTGTGATTTCTCACTTTAAGAAAAGGACATACTTTGTGCCCCTCATATGAAAAACGTGTTATTTTTCCTTTTCCTTATGAGCTGGAAGATGAACTTCTCTCAAAGCTAAGGAAGATTTAGGACTACACCAGATAAGCTGGTGTATTTTATTGGCAGTACTCATTTGCTTTCTTCATGCTGTGCAAGCTGACAAGAATAGGTTGTAAAAAGAGGCAATAATACAGTGAGAGATAGTTACAAAGAAATTTGGGGGAAATGTAACCATTTTATTTTCCTCTAAAATGTAACTTAGTTTTTCAAACAGCAATAAAGCACAGGTCTTTAGGATGGTAAGTGGAGGTATGTATATGTCCCAGCTGGACATTTAACCGGGCTATATACTTACCAACGGGAGTGACATTGTAATTACATTGATATTTGTTGCAAAAGTTGAGAAAAGATCAATTATATGTTATGTGCTAAAATAGTGGGAAAATTGTATTTCCTGCCAGTTTTTCAGTTTGTATGCATGGTCAAATTTCAGGCAGGGCTGAATTTTCTGCCCTGTGGATTAACTGTGCAACAGCAAAAGAGATGCTTGAAGTAGTTCTTCATAGAGCCAAATCGTGCCTAACAAGATTTGCCTTAGCTACAGTGCAGCATGAATCCAGCCAACCTCTTTCCAAGGCCAGTCCAGAGCTGGACTACTTCTGGAACAGCACTGGCTGACAACCGGGCTGAGGTCCCCCCCTGCGTCAGTGCAGTGCCTCTGCATCACCTCGCATGACCAGGAGTTTGGTGATTTCTGTGTGGTGATACCCCTGTGGCTGGGTGCAGCAGAGCAGGATCCTGTAGGGCTTGTTCTGGCTTAGCACCAAAACGGACGTATGGTGATGACCGGCTCCTAGTTAGGTCAGGCTGGGAGATGGCTGGTGCATTCATGTCCCTGAGCTGGTAAATGGAAGCAGTTGTGCAAAGCCAGCGTGGATGGTTTTGCACCTCCCTCCCAGCCTGAGGTACAACATATATTTACCAGACACAAATGTCATGTTACTCCTCAGCCTCAACTGATGCTACCAGCACGCTGTATTTACAGTGGTCTTGTAAATACAGGCAGTTCAAAGGCAACGTACAAAGGATACAGCAAAGGCTCTGGGCGCCTTTCCTTTGATGTTTTGAGTTGTGGATGAATCCTTCTCCACTAAAAGAATTTTTTTTATGTGAGGTCTGTTCAACTCTCAGTTTAGCACTGAAAAATTGAAAAAATGCTATTTTCTGACTTGGTGTTGGTATCAGTTTTTACACAGAGGTGTAAAGTGGAGGAGCTGAAGAATAATTTGAACAGTTATTTCTAGTGTCCTTAATTAGAATTGGGTTAAGTGAGGACAAATCCAGACTGTTAGACTTTGGAGTGACTTCTCCACTTAAACACAGATCACTAATCCGTGATCCTTATTTCTAACAATATAACTGCTTTGCTTGATCCTGGGGTCATATGGCTAGGATGTCAGATATGAAAGATGTACACTAGTGCTAACTCTGCTTACCTTTGGGTTTATCAATGCATTTAAAAGTGCATAAAATAGATGCATATGTATAGGCAGTGCATAACTCCCTATTTATCTCATTGCTTTACATTCTGACAAATAGATCCTCAATATCTCAGATAAGGGTCAAATAAACAAGCATAAGCAAACTTAAATATGACATAATTAAATATATTTTGGGGGATTAGCTTTATTTGCACCACTTTTAACTTCACCCATTCAGCTTTTGTTCTCAAATGATGTAAATGAACTTTTCAGGTGTTAGAGGTCTTTCACCACCTTTGCCAGTGACATGCATGTGCTTCTTAAAGGAAAGGCATTTCAGTCTGTGGTTCGTGCAATACTTCAGAGACTGAAAGGGAAGCGCAGAAATTGTCAAATTCATTACACAGAGTGACTGTTAATTACCTAATTGATATAATTGGAATTTAGTTGATAGAAATGCTATACAGCTGGTAAGAGTTTGAAATATGTCAATGATTAAAAGTAACTAAATTTTGATACATTTAAAGAATATCTGTGAACCCTGATTCAATGGAACCATATTTAAGTATTGTTCTCTGATGAGGTACATATTTTCTTAGTACCTGATGACTTTACTGACTTCAAGTCTTATACTAGTATTAAAATGACATCAAATGCTTCAATTATAGAGCAGATTATGTCATCCTGATGTGTAGCAGTTTGTCTGTGTAAACTGTATGAAAATATGTTTCAGGTACTTTAAAGGAACAGCACCACATGAGTTAGAGCATCCCCCCCTTCTGAAGGTCTTTGCCAGTGCACTGAATGAGGGTGAACTGATGAACTGTTGACTTAATTTCACATTCTCTGTGACCTCTGGTAGCCATTGCATTGTCTTACACAGCAGGCAAATGAGATTATTGTGTACTTTGGAAAACAGATCACAACTGAGAAAATATAACTGTCCCCCTGGAAATCAGTGGTAAAACTCCAGCTGATTTCTGTAGTGTTGGGACTTACTGGCATACTCACAGATGTGCAAAAGAGGACCAGCGGAAACTGGACCATTAATTAATTTTAGCAACACCCAGAAGCAGTTCTGCTTTGCACGTACTTAACATCTGTTGTCCAGAGAATCACACTGGCTTTTCCCATCAGCAACGTGGCGTGGCTTAGCTTCTGTGAGGTACCCAAGAGTTAGTGTTCAGCTGCATGCTTGGGGGTAAACCGAGGAGTAGAAGCATGCAGACACACCGAGCAGGCAGGTCAGGGCCATGGCTGCACTGCTGTCCCAGGCTGCTGTCCTCACCAGTAAGCATAAACTCTTTTTTTAGTTTCCGTACAGCTCAAGGACTGCAACAGAAACCAAGAAAAGTGCTGTCTGTTCCCACAGATTTTCAAGCCAGCTGCTAATTGAGACATAACACTAGCTCTGCAACGCTGGTGTGTGTGGCAACTCACACCCATTTGCTATCTATTAGTGTTCTTCTTTTGGCTTTAGAAACTAAATCTGGCATCGCATTTTACAGCTTGGGAAAAGATCCTATGGGGAACAAAGCACTAGGATGCAGTCAGAAGTGTCTCGTCATTAATACCAGCCATCATCTCCATTCTCAAAAGTGCCTGGATTAGTGTTTGACAGGAGCCTATTCGTTAAGGGAAGGAAAAGGTCTCTTTTAAAAGAGAATGTCTTGGTAGGATGCCTATTAAAATAACAATTACAGCCTACAGAAACAGCAGTTTTTGAGGAACCCTGGAAATGTTTTTTTTTGTCTTCTACTCATCCTGTGCAAAAAAACTTTTGTAGCTAATGATGTCTTGAGTTTATTAAGGGGATTCTTGCCAGGTTGACAGAACAGAAATCTGAACTTTCCTAAAAACAAACAAGCCAAACCTAGAATTTTTTCCCCCATATAAGTATTACAGCAATAGCCAAGATTTCAAAGACTAGGTATTTTAAAATTAAAGCAAGCAGGGGATCACTCGAAGCATTGTTCATGAGCCAGAGCGTCCCTTCATTTCTAGGGATGCTGCTTCAAGTTGGGTAGTAATTTAGAATACATCCATACTCCAGAGATAACTCAGCGTATCACTTCAGTGTTGCCACTAACCAAACATGTACAAAAACCCGCAGTCTGAGCGTGCTGGCCTGTGAAGCCTGCCCTTGCTCCTCATGGACTGAGCAGTGCTGCTGGGCTGAGATCCGCTCTTGCAGATCGCCGTGCTGCACTACGTAGGGCTGCAGAGGGGCCGAGCAGGTGCTCAGTCTTCCCTCCTCGACACTCCCAAAAGCTCTCAGGCTGACTTTGGAGTCTCTAGTTGATTATTCCTGGGTTCTGGTATGGAAATTTCCTTCAGCTTTCACAAACAGTCTATAATCTTTGGCCCAGCTCAGTTCCTGTAACATTGATATACTACTTCTACAGAACATTTCTGTGCTGCAGCTGGCTGTCTGCAAGGCGGCTCCGATCCGCTGGTCTGGTCTCAGTGATTAGGGTACTTCTCTCTTTAAAGTCTGCTGAGTCAGATAGTCCCATGCTCAGGGATCCACATGAGGCCCTGCCACGGATTGCTGCTATTGGAAATTCACATTTAAGCCTGACAACAAATTTGAGGACCTGTGGTGTAGGATTAGGAAGATTCAGGCTCCAGAGCCAAAAGCAAAACTTACTGGGCATTTTCTCTCCAAAGATAGCCGGGGGGAGGGGGGGTGGGGGGAAGAAAACCAACATACAAAATTTCTGTGTTAACCATCAGCTTTGGAAAAGAGAAAATCCACAGTTCCTAATGCAGCACTTCTTGTAGAGCATACATTTTTATAGGAAGCTGAACCTTTGCCTGAAGCTCCTGTGCCTGACTCAGAGAAGCTGGATCTGGAGTAGACAGGAGCACTCACCACCTCAACCCACCTGTAAAGAGATGCTTAGGGAGGAAGAAACTACAAAGATTAGGTAAAAAAGGTATAGAAAGGGGAAGAGGCAAGTTTCTTAGAGGCAGGGCAGTAGGAGAGCATAGAAAGGTCAACACTGCCTTTTCAGGGCCAGTCTCTTAATTTAACGCACTGAGGGATGCTGCATGCTGGAGGGGAGGCTTTTCATGCAGTGTCAGTTTACATTCAGCCGAGGGAAGAAGGATTACCATCTCCTTTCCAGCAATGTGGAAAGGAGGCCACCATCCCACTCATCTGCAGGCCTGTGGAAACAGTGGGGGAAATTAAACTCACACATAGCTCACAGTGTTTGGTGTATGCAAGTTGGAGATGAGATATCCAAAGCAAACACTACCTCCAACACATTGGCTGCAGCGGCTCCAGCAGAATGCAGTGAGTCTCAAATCAGCACTCCATGACAGAATTTTTACAGGTATTCAAACATTCAAAGGAGAAAAATGGCTGAGGAAATAGGTCTGTAGCCTTTGCAAAATTTTTCAGCAATATCTTTTAAAATCTTTGGGAGTTCACCTTCTGCAAACTGGCTAGATATGGCTGCAAAAGCACGCTGGGCCATCAGCACACTTTCTTTGTATGCCTCAAATCTAGCCTACCTATCTGGTAACTCCAGGCTAGTTTCTGAACATGGCAAGCTCTACGCTGCCCATCCTTGCTGCTTACTGATACAGTCTGTCCACAGGATCCGTCCAATGGACTTCGCACCATTTTCAGCCCATGATCCAATCTTCACGCTCTGCTTCATGGCCTCACACACAGAGCACTCCCACAGCTGATGTAGATATCTCGTGGCTGCACAAAAGACTTCACTCTCAAAACTGTCTATTGATCGTCATTTGTAAGCCCAGCAATTCCTGCTATTGCTCTCCTTTGAATCATTCCAAGCTACTCTGAGAGATTTGCTGCTTTTTCTGCTCTCCCCGTAAGTCACCAGCTCCTTCTCATGAGCTGCCATGATTGAAACTGATAGGAGATTTACAAAGCATTGAAATAATATTTAACACTCTAATTATGTTTTCGTAGGTGCTAGTAATAATAATGTAATATTGATTCATCAGATCTCATACTGGAACACTCAGCAAGTCAGCAAGACTGGAAATGCAAAATGATTTTTAAAGGCACCCTGTTCTCCTAACCTGTAATAAAATAGTAACCTAAAAATTGTGATTGTGGAGCAATAGTGAACATTTCCACACACTCATCCCTCAGTGAAAACTTTAAATAGCAAGATGCAGATTTGTATGTGGCAGAATTACATTAGAGCAATGTTCCAGCAAGGAAAAAAAAAAAAAGGGTGAAAACAACTCATACTAAGTTAGAATAAAAGGAGAGCTGCGAGAAGTCCTGTTCCTTCTGGCCTTAAGAGATGCATGTGGAGTGGTGGGGTAAGCTCAGGGGTGAGCATGCAATGCTGGAGAACAGAAGAAAGAGGTCTGAATTGCTGCCTTGTTGACTGTATTTCTTTCTTTGGAGTCCTTGCTAGTGTTTAAATTAATTTATTTTCCTGTGGCTGCTTCTGTGGAATACATCAGCTATTCATAGGCATTGAGATCTGCCAGGCAGGAAGGGCACTGGGCTAGAGGAAATTTGCGTTAGCTGGTGTGGTTGAGGATTCATGTAAACTGCAGCTGAGAATATGACTCTGTTTGGTGAGGGACAAATTGAACATCAGCTGACAACATAAGAGGTGCTTTGGAGATATCATGGACGGCTTGGCTTTGGGTTTCAGACATAACCAAGGGGAAGAGCAGTTGGGGAACAAGGTGCTCAAAAGGTCACGGAAAGAAAGGCCGTTGCATCCTTGTTTTAACAGCTGCCAGCTGCATGGGCACGCCGAAGAGACGCTGAATGTCTGGAACTCCGTGCGAAGCAGCACACGAGGCACGGGGAACTCAGTTAGATGAGCAGCTCTGTAATTGCGATTGCCCACCCTGTGGCTGAACAGATCTGGCTGCCTGTGGAGTTTGCGTTCCCCAGGCTTGCACGGTTCTCTTCCTTAACGCTCTCTAATGGATAAATGGCAACACAATGCAGTAGATAAATATGTGCTACCAGTACTATTGACACTGAAGATCAGGCATTCGTACTTAAGGCTTATTTTCCTCATTCGCTTACTTACTCAGCTACAGGAAGAAAAGGAAAATGGTGCAAGAGGCAAAGTGCTCTTTTTGGAGGAATAGCAGCAGTAATAACAAATCAGCCTAGTTATTGAACTCTTCAAAGCTGTCAGAAGCTAATAATTTCCTGTTGTTTTTGATGGTGAATTGGGAAGGCAATCTATTCCCCCTTCTAGTCTCGTGTTCTTGAGAGAGCTGATCCTTTCAACAGAGAATTTGAGTGATGAAACTCATATAGACTTCAAAAACATCAGATGCCGATGCCAATGGTGTCACTGAGGTGACAGCCTGAAGCTGGGGTGGGCATTGTGTCTGTTTAACAGAAAATAATGCAGCCATCTGATGAGCTGTAAAGAGTCACCTAAATTGCCTTTTGCTAGAAGAGGGGTCGCAGTACATAAAATCCAAAAGCTGTTCAGTGGGTTCATCAGGGATCTAATAAGCAGTTTGCAGAAAGAGCATGAGCTTGCAAGGCTTATTTTTGAACGGATTTATGTTTTATTTGTTTTTTCAAGTTCTAGTTACTGCAGGAAACCATTGCTTGACTTTTTTAATGACAGCAAGTGCCTGCACATAAGCAGTTTTCCTTCCTCACTGCCCTGTGCTTTTGTTACTGCAGGCAGAGAGCAAAGTGGGATATGCAAAAATCCTACTGTCTTGTTCTGTGAAGTACTCACAAAGGCAGAACGCTTATACATTTCACCTTGCCACTGTATTAAGAAAACAGAGCAGACAAATATGGCTGGGAAAAGCATGATGTGTACATAAACCCCAGTCTAAAACATGACTGCTCGATCAGATCTTTTGAGAGCAATGACTTCAGCTCTGTGTCTCTAGTAACACCATTCATCTCTGCACACAACTTCTAGCCTGTAGATGAGAATGGGTTTGGATGAATAAATAAGAGTTTCTCTCTTTTATACCAGGTACACAAGAGCAAGTTTGAGTTGAATAATCATAGAGCAAACTCTGCAGCCCAGTAGGCCAGCATGAAATAGCATCACTTCAGAAATCCTGTGTCTTCTTGGTAAAAATTTCAGAATTTAGCTTCTCTCACTGGATAAAATACTGCAGATAGTCAGCCTGGATGTAAGGCAGCACCAACAAAACTTTGGAGGATGTCAATTTTGGAGTTTTATTTCGGGTGTATACTGAACTAAGAAACTTGCTGAAATTGTGGTCTGAGTTTAAAGGCGGGGAGGGACACAGATGGTTCCTGTGGAGTTGGTTGTTCTCCAGAAGTTTTGTTTCTCTGCTAACTTTACAAACGTAGCTAGGATTTTATAAATAGGTATCATATGAAATGCAACACGGCCTGTGAAATTCAAGCAGCTCTTGGCCTAACCTCCGAAAGATTGATTTGGTTTAGCTAAACCCTGCCAAGTCAATAGTTGATTTGAAGGCAATTACCAAGCCATATGTTGTCCTCTTCTTAACAGAAACAGAAACCTTTTTTTATAACACTGCTCCTGTGCTATCATGTGCTCCTTCCCAGGAACACAGCCCAGTCTCACACCAGTGGTTGTTTCCCCTTTGGCTGTGCCTGCCTCTTCCCGCAGACCCCAGTGTGCCAGCCGGCTCCCCCGCTCTCCTTTCAAACGTGTTTTGAGGCTTGGCAGGCATGGCAGCCTCCACACGCGTCCAGCTCCCTGGGCGAGATGCCACATGAGCCATGGCCTGTAGCGCAGGAGAGGGGAAGCAGGAAGGTGTAATCATCAAAGGCAGCGACCACTGCGTATGTCCGTTCGCTATGAGGTACCCGCGTGCAGTTCACGTGCTAAGTATTAAAAAGTTATGGTGACCATTAAGGGGGAAGGCAAACTGGCTTCTAGTCTGGAATAACCCAACAAGTGAAAATGGCTTTGTTTCTGCTGTGCGCTGAGCTTTAGGGACCATATGTTGGTAGCATCAGCTAATAAAGCAAATGTCCTGATAGTTTTGTTAATACTTTGTGTGCAGGGAGTTCAGTGAACTGTAGATGAGTCTCTGGAAACAGGCAGAGAGTGCGTATCTCATGCAAAGAAAATTTTTTTATCGGGAAACTATTGACCAGCTACCTGTAACCCAGGAATCTCAGATGGAGAATTACTTTTCAGAAGTGCTTTTGACAGCTGTTTTCTCCCCAGTGTAAAAAAGAAACATGCTGAAAGTGGTGGCATGTGTGCCTTTGGGGATTCATTACAACTCAGCTAACACTTCCTGCCTCAGATTCCTTCAACTGTAAGCCAGTTGCTGAGAAAGGCAGTAGCAGGAACTCATGGGGCTTACAGGCATTTGCAAACCTATAGAAATTAGAGAAAGAAACAAAGAAAAAGCATGTAGTCCTTCCCTAGGGAGAAATGCAGTGTTGTTCCTCTCAACTGTTTTGTGCAGCTGAGATTTTATTGTTCATTCATTTGCAAAGAGACACATGTACTTTCCCATGAGGCCAGAAAGACTCCACAAAGCCCCTCAATACATACACCTTTCAAAAAAGCCCATGCTAGCATGCTACAGCAAGACCTCAGCAGAATCACTAAGGTTTCTGAAGTCTCATGAAAAATTCAAAATTGTATTTAGCATAGAAGATTGTTCCACTACAATGTACTTCTAGAAATCAGCCTGTTGACAGTAAGGATGCAGGTGCAGAACTCCGAGGGCTAGGCTTAGTCTTCAGCATTGCCCAGATTTGCTGCCTGACCAGGAATCAATCCCTACCTTAAGCTTTTTAATGTTTAAATTCCGATGATGTTACTGCTGAATCTCCTGCAAGTGTTCTGCAACTGTATTACAGGAATGAGCACAAACTGGGAGCATCTCTTTTGGTTCCATTCCTATCTCATCGTATCGTATCTTATCATATCATACCTTATCCAGTCCCACCCCATTCTAATTGCAAGGGCATCCTTCCTTTTCAGATGACTGAATATGGCAGCGCACAGTTCACTATCGGTAAGCATTTCGTAGTCTTTAGGGCTGTGGAAGATACAAATGCTTTTAAACTTATGGTATAAATCCCTAGGGAAGCCTTTGCCGTGACTGCCAAAATGGGATTTGCAGTGAAGGAGTCATTCGGCCGTCCCAGCACAGAGCCTGGGGTGTGAGTTCAAGCCACCTGCACACCCTCCGTGTAAATACTCTTTTGGCTGCAAAGGGAAAGGAGACGAAGGCAGGATGTGACGGTAGGCCTATCACTCCCCTCACGTGCCTCCAACTCACTGCAAAGCACATTAAGTCTCATGCTACAGAAAAGATAAGAAGAATACACACTAATGTATGTTAACATGTAATTAACTTGTAGTGCCAACTAAACAATTTATTGTAAATATTGTTCTATATAGCTATGATGTATTTTTAAATTTATTCTCTTCTTTGAGAGCATTCTTCAATATCCATCGTCCTAATGATGTTAAAACACATAATGTATATATTACTAAATAATTTCTGTTTGAAAAGTTCTATCGATTCATCTTAAGTTAGGGAAATGTATTATTTGGTCTATATACTCTAGATAGATCATGAGAGACAGCTGAATAGATATTTAAAGCTAGGAAGGATCATTCAGGTCAAGGAGTCCAATGTTATGCATATCACTAAGCACAGAATTTCACCTGATAATCCCTGAAGCAGAGGGATTTTTTTTCATTACTATATAGGCAAACATTATTAGGCCTAAGAACCTTGGGTAGAATTTGTGCATAACTTGATGAAAGACTTTGCATCTCAATTTAAAGACGATTTAAAGATGGGGCTTGCTTCCCCAGTGCCAGCCCATCACACTGCTCCAGGCGAGCAGGCAGCAGCGCAGTGCACACTGTAGGATAATTAGCAGAAAATGCGATGGTGCTTTCTCTTACGCACCACTTCTTTAAATGGAGGAGCCTCTTCTGGAAGCTCAAAACCAAGCAGAAATACGCCCTCTTTTCTTTATCTCTTTTGCCTGTTTCCTTTCTCTAAAATGCCATTGATATGAAAATGGGATTTTTCTTTGTTCGCTGCACTTGAAATGCCCCTTGTATCGTAGCCCTCTTGCCACTCCCTGCACTTCACTAAAATCCCTCTGTCATTCCTCCTGCACGGCTTGCCACAGTCCCTGTAAACCCCCAGCAACAGGGGAAATATGTTCAGGTAATGACAGGGTCCTCTGCCGCTCTCTGGCCTTGCTGCTGCGCAGGGGACCGGACACAGAAACGTTTCTCTGCACTGGTGATGCTGCGTGCGGCCACATCTGGAACGCCAGCGGGAGCGCACAGCCCCGGGGCCGAGCTGGGGGCACCTCGCACGCAGAGGTTGGCTTAGTGGCAGATGATGAGCTAACCAAGCTTCAGTGATGCTAAATTACACTTTGGGGCATTTAAAGGAAGGAAGTAAGGTGACACACAGCGATGCTTGGGAGAGGGGAGGAAAAAAATTTAAATTATTCCAGATTAGCGAAAGAAATTGGTGAATGAAAAGTGTGGCTTTAGAATGCTACTTTGTACGCTGCACGCAGGAAGCTGCGTCCTGCTCTCCCATGCATTTTATAGTACACTAATCCCATTGACTTCACTGTAGTTTTTCCTGATTTACACTCATCTGAGATAAACACAAAGCCCAGTGTCTTTCCAAGTCATCCATCTTTCTTTGTGGAGAATTACTTATGAGAGAAACAGCTCAGCCATGCGTAAGGGGAAGTCAGAATCTGACTGAAAGATCTGCAGTGGCATGTTGTGTTATTAGCTCCTGAATAGTCCATTTTATAGCACAAATGGGCTGAAACATACCTTCTGTTTTTATCCCCCAGCCTTAGAGAAACTAGTTTTTAAAGCAGACCAGACTATGTCAATAATCTAGGATATTAGTTTTTCTCTTTTGCTCATATTTTCACTGTGTATGAAAACTTGTGCTAGCCTCGTATATTTTCTGCAATGAATTTGAACTGTGCCTGTTAAAATTGGAAAATACATTCCAAAAATGTGAAACACTCTGTTTCCAGAGGCCTTGGTTTTATTCGCTTCCCAAGGTCCTAAGGTAGATTACAGCTGTCACTGCCTGCAAGATCTACTACATAAATTGTGAGGTCTTTAAGACAGGGATCTGGTTTTAGTGAATCATGTTGTCTCCCTCGGTGAGATTCTTTTGCTTCCATTTGCAAACATGGGAGAAACGTAAAATTATATATCCTGTGTATGTGCTATTCTAAATTGATGCTGTCTTATGATGCGCTCAAGAATAATGCTTTTTCTGCTGTACACAACGAGTGTACAAGGCTGCACAAAACAAAGAAAAAATTACAATCACTTAGGTTTTTTCTTTCTTATGCTAGTGTACTTTGGGTTGTGATCGAGTAATGAGCTGAAAAAGATATTATGTATTATTTTATTTTGATTCAAATGAGTTTTCATACATCCACCCTCAGAAAAGATAGAAAAATATAGAAATACTTCAGCATCATCTAGAGTGGCCTATAAAAAACTTTAGACTTTTTTTTCTTCACTTGGAATTTTCTGGTTGAAGGGTATGATCTGCCTATTGTACACTGTAATTGCACAGCCATTTCTAATTCCTGGCATCAGGAATTTCTCAGGTTGCTCCATTCTTGCAGCACTGAGCAAACTGCAAACAGTGTTGACCGCATATTTTCACCTTCTTTCTCTTGGAGCTGTGAGCTGTGTGATGTATCCTCTCCAGCTTTTACTCCTCACCACTGACATGGCCCTGCTTCCCCTTGCTGCAGGCACCAGTGCCAGGAGCTTCCACCTTGCATACTGAATGCCTGATTCCTTCTGAGTGAAGTAACCTCCCACTTTCTTTCTCTACAAGTTCTCCTTTTCCTCACTCTGTACTCACTCCGGGTTCATAACTGACAGTACTCCCTCCAAGGCGGTGACTTCTTTGCTGTCTTATTCATGCCTTGATACAATTCTTCTACGCTATCATCATCATATACATGATGAAATATATATATAGCTGTATAGAAAGTTCATGAGACTTTATACAATTAATTTATCCTTATACATTCATTTTGCATTTCACTCTCTGAAGGTAATTTCATGCCATTGCAACTAGCAGTTTCACTGGAGAGCTGTACTAATAGCAGTGGTATCCACCTTTTGACCAATCGATCTGTGTTATGGATTTGAAGATGCCAATATTCCAATCTCAACTCACTTTTCACAATGTTATTCCTTTCATCAGGAACCTTTAAAAATATCTATAACATCTGGATTTTGCTTTGTAATCCTTTTCTGTTAGAAAATATAAGTCAAACTGTATCTCACAGAAACTGAGCAAAACTAAGCCTCAGATTACTATACGAAGAAGGTAACACTGCCATGGGATACAGCAGTGGGGTACAGCTGACCATCCATGGTTCTGGATTATTGCAGTTGTTAATATTTACTGTATCTCATTTTTCTTTTCAGAAGTTTCCCTTCTTTTAAAAAAATCTAATATAAAACTTAGTGAAACATTCTCGCTATTCAAGAATAGGTATGTCACATTAAGTATCAGTAGTCCTGCCTGAATGAACCCCTGATTTTTACATGTACTGGATTTCTTTAGATTCTGGAGTTGGAAAATGCTCAGAATTTTAGAAAATGTAGGAAACAGACTAAGGTGCCTTCCTTGAAGTTCTTACTTTTGAAAAATGTGGCCACCAAGTATTGGTCACAGATACAGTACAGAAAATGTACCACTATCTCTCTATTTCCTTTACTGGCTTTAGATCAGGTCCAACATTTCTCTTCGTGTGCAGCCTAAAAGGGAGTTGTAATGGTAAGACTAATTATAATAATAAATGCAGTAGTAGCTTTTCAGCACTGGATGGATTTCTCGGGAACTTATTGAGGTCACTAATTTCTTTCATGCAGGCTATGAATAGAAGTGATTTTCCAACACCAACCTAGAAGAAAAATAGTCTCTGATCTGTTATCAATTCATAAATCTATGTCTCCCAGTTCTTGCAAATGCCTGATGGTCTATTTAAAAAAAAATGTAAAAAAGTGATGTACTGCATACAGAATCAAAGGTATAGGTTATATTTATACTTCATAATAGCACTTTCTGTACACTATAAGTAGTACTAATGATTCCCCTGTTATAATTTCCAGCTACAGGAATTGCAAAGATGCGTGTTTTATTTTAAACATATTATGGACGCAAGAAGACTCTAATCAGAGTGCATTAGCCTTTTAAAAATTAAAATTAGTGGTACTACACTTTGATTCTTCTGACAGCTTCTCCGATGGCACAGTGTCAGCCTGTAATTTATTAGCATTTTGGTACAGCTGGAGAGCTGACCGTGTCTGTTTGAGCTAGGTTCTACCATGGGGCACGCTAGAGGACAGAAGTACACATGCATGATTTGGTATGGTATGACAGTCGGTTTGGGAAGCATTTGGTTGCTTGAAAGGGCCCGAAGCAGTCTGACTGGAGGATTGCATGTAAGAACAAATGCCTGTCCCTCGTGGCCAGTGGGACTGTTCCTGGAAGCACAACGTCAACACCTAGGAGAAGCAATTGGCAGGGTGCCAGCTTGACTCCTGTGTCCTGCCATTCATTGGCTACATTTCCTGTGCTCTACAATCTTCAAAAAAGAAATTTTAAGAGTTATTTTATCTGCTTTGGTGGTGATAACTGACTGGGCAGGGCATTCCAAACTGAAGGGCTTTATGGCTAAGAAAAAGGTCTTTCTGTAAATCTAGGCAAGTGTCTCCATATGCATTTGATTTCAGAGACTTCACTGGAAGCTAGCTTAGACAGAACACAAAAAAGTGAGACAAGGAATAAAAAGATGGACAGGTTGCCCAGAGAGGTGGTAGATGCCACGTTCCTGGAAAGAAACCAAGGTCAGGCTGGACAGGGCTCTGAGCAACCTGATCTAGTTGAAGGTATCCCTGCTCACTGCAGGGGAGATGGACTAGATAACCTTTAAAGATCTCTTCCAACCCAAACTATTCTATGATTCTGTGGTTCTATGATATCTGTAATCTTTCTTCACAGGATTCTCTAGAGTCTGTTAAAGGTAAGATTTTATCTATTGGAAAGGAGGTTCTCCCTCCTCTGCTGTCTGGTGACCATTGCTCTTAGGTCACTACTGTCTATAGCTAAAGGCAGGAATAAAGAGTGTTATAGTAATATTACTACTTTTTAATAGCAGTAAGGACTGTATAAATATTATGGAAGCAAATGTAGGCTATTAGCCTATGTAGGCTATGTGGGTAACAGTCAGTGTATCTAAACTGCTTTTTGAAGGGCATCTTAAGACCATGGTTAACACTGGTTATGCTGTCCATCCGGATAGTCAGGCAGGCCCTTGATGCAGGTATAGACTATCCTTAAAATAAAATGTGCTTGTGCATTATCAGCAGGAAAATGTGACATCAGGACACTGTTCAGGTGGCTTAGTGTGCTGCCAAACCACAGTGCCATATGCAGGCAGAGCAGTAAAAGACATCACAATCCTCTTGTCCTTCTCTTCATAAAAGTTCTTGAAAGCCCAAGCATTAAAGTTGCAGCACATACTCACTGAATGGCACTTTAAATGCTATTTTAGAAATGCAACTTGCAATTTTTTTAATATAAAGAAACATACTACAATTTATTTTTAATAAGAAATAAATCTAAAATTCAAGCTTAACCTTTTTGATGCACATATGATTGTACTGCCTGTGTTCTGAACTCAGCTGTAGTTCCTTTTTAGTGAGACAGTAAAAATAGCTGCGGCTGTAATCTATGTCATGAGTCATAAATCAATAAGAATGTTCTGCAGGACAGTGTATTGATTTAGCGCAATTAAAGTAAACCATCTATTTTGGACTTCTAGAGGGTGTGAAAAGGGTAGCACTTTTGTCAATGGACTGTGTTTGGGACATAGGGTTTCTTCAGTGCTAGTCTGGTTATATTAAAGAAGGATATTCTTTATTTTGCATGTTTGCGTATCTTAAGAAATAAGGAGATCTGGTTAAGAGGCAGTAAAGAGAAGTGTTTATTCAAATACATTTTTTTAAGAGACTGACTAATAAATTCTTCACTTAAAGCGCAAATGCAACAGTTTTTTAAGGTGCAAGGCATCAGTGATAGAAGTATTATCTGTAGTAGTGCTTACAGACAATGTACAACTGAAATGTGACAATGTAGATGAGTTTGCAAATGTATTAATCTAACTAAAGTCTTGTTTTGAAAAAAGTAAGAGGAGCCACTGACACCATGTGGAAAACTTGGAAAGTGCCTTGTTAAAAAATAGTTTCCAATGTGATAGGTTGTTACATCCCTTTCTTTCTGATTCCTCCACTGTTAATAGGGCAGGGTGAAGAGGGAATGGTACTCCAGCAGACTGCAGCCTTTCAAAGGTGGAAATGCTGTTCATTGTGCTCAAGGCCACGTCTGCCACAAAAGACCATGGGGCAGGGATGACTGGGATGGATTGAAAGAACTCCTGTCAAGAAAGTCGTACTGTCTGGTCCATGGACCTGAGAGTCATGGGAGGCCATTAACAGCAGAATAGATAGTGTTTTGAAGAAAAAAGTGAGCAAAGAGCTATTGAGTGTATCTGCATGTGTTATGTATCTGATCATAATAGCTAACATGTCTCTTTGTGGTCTGGGTCCCCAGCTGTATGGCCAAAACTCTATAAATACAGGCAAAATATGTTCCGTTCTCAATTCCTCTTTTTCTGTCTAATGCTAATGGTTCTGAGAATAAAGCAATAAATCTTCCTCTTCACCTAATTTCATAGCAATGTTTAGACCATCACATTATGTAGGACAGCATTTCGTATTACCTTCAGAAAGAGAATATTATCAGCTGACAAAAGAACTACAGGCAAGCTACAGGAGGGAAGGACACTCCTCCAGAATTAAACCTTTTTTCACTCAGTATTCCTAGAGATAAAAATGTCCCCAATAATGTACTAGGTGAGACAAGAAGCACAGATGCACAGAGAAAATGACTCAAAGACATTGTTGTCTCTAAACAGAGTGGTTTTGAAAGCACGGAAACAATAACAGCTTTCTAATGCTACAGTGTCTCACAACAAATGTTCACCGTAGCTGTCATAAATAAAACTTTTGTTTCTTCTCTTTCTGAAAGGTATGTTTAACAGATTCATGATTCCTTTTCGTGACAAAAACATCTGAGTGGATTTTTGAAAGATTTGTTGAGACATTCAGTTTAGCTCCAAAAGGAAAAACTGCATTTAAAATTCTTTGACTTCATTCAACTTTTTCTTCAGTGAAGTGTTTCTGTTTTGCTCCAGTGTACGTGATGTGTGCTTTAAAACTAGATTTTCTTTCGTTTTCTATGTAATTATTTAAATTGTCTGCATTCATTATTGAACTCATTCATAATTAAGTGCTACCAATTAGGGTCTTCTATGGTGCTGTTATTAGCAAGTCTGAATTGTTTGATAACTTCTATGCAATTTTTGCATATTGTATTCCTATGGTGTCCGATGTTTTATTTAGAATAATTAAGTTCCTTGAAGAAAGTGTGTCAGTAACAAAATATGTTATGAAGCACCAAACTTACCCACAGGTGTGTTGACCCATTCTTATAATTTCCAGTTTAGTTTTTAATAACTTTGATTCTTAAAGGGAAACCTATTTGTTGCAACACATCACTATTTAAATGAAAATTCTGCTTAATGAAGGAGCCTGATAACCTTCATAAACACAAACTGAGAAATAATTTGTCATTTAGGTCAACGTTTCACAAGCAGACCAGCAGAAGCTAATAATGAATACTGGTTATACACTTATAATTTGCAATCACACATTTAATAGTGCCACACAGATGTTCAGTATCTTATGTGAGACGAGTGAACAATCTTTGTGTAATTTTAAGGTCTAATCAATCCCAATTGATTTCAGTGCTTGTTTCTATGCAGTGTATCTGCTGCTTATGTAGTAGGAGTTCTACCAATCTGGCAGTGTTTAGTTGCCTATAGGATAGAATCGCCTGTGGTAGTCTCAATAAGCCTGTGCTTGAAGGAGCTGTATGATAAAATAGCATCTTGGTTTTTAAAATGTGTTTATGTGTAACAGCAATGTGAGTCCTTATAGACGAATGTTACAACATTGTGACATTCACACTATTTTCAGTGATCCTGGTTTGTTCCCATTTGGGCTCCAGTCCTCAAAAAGACAGATATTTGGAAGGACACCTACACCTAATCAGATCCCTACTTAAAGACATAAGAAGTCCTCACAGGTTCAGAAGCCCATTTGTCGGTAACTGCAGAACCAGGGACTTGTTGAACAAACCAGGAACTTAAATGGACAAGGTCGTTCCACAGAGCACTCCTTTTATAAAATACTGTATTCTCTTGAACAAACTGAGATTTTTAAAAATGCATACATCTGTGGCACTCAGAGTTGAAGACACTAAGGAGGAGGTCATCTTTGTTTTGCTGCACACAGTTCTTATTTATAATTGTTTTGGTATGTTTTCTACTCTACATTCCCTATTTTTAGCAAATTGTTTTTTCTAGAATATTACCTACTGTTTACCTGAACTTCAAAAGATGATCAACTTTTCATTTTTCCAGTGGATTTTAACTTCCATATTGTATTTATAGCTCTGTTAAAATAAAATTCAAGGTGAATTGGGAAAAAATTCTGCAGCAGTTGCCAAGTCCTTGTGGCATTAGATTTGCTCCATAACCTGTAAGATATGGAAATTGTAACGACCAATAAAAGCATTTCAGTAATGCCATCATTAAAGCACTCCCATTTGTTGGTTATTGTCTGCCCAGGTTTGCCAGACAAGATCTACTTCAAGCCCTACTACTTATGTCTCCTTATCACTGCTATGTAAGGAGCTACTCATGAGTCCTCATGGGTTACTTAGGGAAATTGGGCTTTTATTATAGATAGCAACTAAAAAGTGAGCAGGCAACAAACTCCTATGACTACACAGAGAATTCCGTGTGGTATTATGAAAAAATATAGGTTGCATTACTCCATGGCCTTAATTCCTATACTGTAACTTAATATTTAAGATATTCTGACTTGTATATTGGAGAAAGTAATATAGTCTCAATGATTCAAAAAAACTATAGCTTTTTCCTTTTCCTACTTCAGTTGAAATAGCTTGTTATGACACATTAAGTGACTTTAAAAAGCCTCAGGCAAAGGGTATGAAAGAGGTTCCACTTACCACCAATATTATTTCCATCTAAAAATCTCTGATTAAGTGGTAGGCAGATAGGATTTGGAAGACACTGACAGTTTTCGTGTCAGTTGCATGGGTTAGAATTAAAGGAAGATTCATATAAGTTTGTGCAGAGGACAGGACCCTTCAAACCAACCAGTGATATAAAGTTTCTCAGTGCCCTTTTACCAATTGCCCTTCAACTTTCCAGCAGAAGCCTTCTCCCACATCTGCATTGCCTTGCCTCCTCCAAAGTCCACTGTCCCCTTTTGCAGGTGGTCTATAAAGCAAGTTTTCTTTCTTGTGTTAGCTGCCTGTGTTGGACTGAAAAGGAAGTTTTAACTTCTTCAGTTACCTTTAGCCCACAGCTGCTTTCTCTTCAACATCGCTAATCATGACCTTTAGGAGTGTCTCCCCCTTGTTTCCATTGAGTACCCCAATTTTCTGGTCTTCTCCCCCTCCACGGTGTGCTCTAAGGCGTATATGAAAAGCACAGGTACCTGATACTGCTGGAGCAGAATGTATCAGTATACTGAGGAAGCCAAGGTAGCCCACCCCGCCTCTAAATCCATTACAAACCTTGACTCTTCATCTGGAAACAAACGGATGGCTGTTTAGGTACAGACCAGGATTTGACACTTGGAGTGGCTCTGGTCACTGAGTAGTAGGCTATCAGGTCTTGGTAGCACGGGTAGCTGTGGAACTTGTGTTACACAGATTCTAGCCATCTAAATTCCTCCAGAGCTTTCTGCATTTGTGTCGATGTGCACAGTGAAGAATTATATCCTTATCCAGATTTTAGACACACCCTGTCTTCAGGTCATTCTACATTTTAATACATTGTTCTGTATGTCAGCCCTGATAGACCACTTCCAAAGATGAACAGTTTCTGTAGCCCAAATCAGTACTTGGAAGATTGGCATTAAATGTGAAAAACAATGTGGAAGGAGATAACTCTTTGTCATGCTATTATTGGAGCTGGACATTGGTTTCAAGTTGCTTTTCTTCATACAAAAAAATATATTTGCAAATAAAAGTAGGAAAATTGCAGTAGAAAAATATGCAGAAAGTTTTCTGCGTATCTGCTTTCACTAATGACTGATTTCAATAATTAGCAGCCAACATACAGATCTATATTTGTGCCTTCAGATATCCGTGTTTAACCAAGTATTAATTAATTAAAAATGAATGTGATTATTCATATTGACTTTCGGCAATATTCTCCTTAATGTGTTGGTACCAAAAGAGTAAAATCTGTAAGACTTTCTCATTCAAATGAACTCTTTTTTTGTTATTTTGAAGCCACTAGTACCAAAATTTTGAGACATTGGAAAAACTGAGTGGTGATAAACATACCTGAAATCAGGGCCCAATTTAGTATTCCTGCATACATTCCTGAGGTGTCTGATAATGTAGCTGTATGTTTAAATATGGCCAAATCTGTTATAAACTGATAAAGTCTGCAACTCCCATGTTTTGCTAATCATGCAGAATTGGTAACAAATTTTGAAAACAATGACCTAAAGTAATGATTGGAAAATACTTTATGGGATTCTTTTAATTGTATATGCAATGAGACCTGAGCTTGCTGGTGCTTTGTGTCAGTAGCTCAGTGGAAATCAGTGGGATGGCTCGACAGCACAGTTTAAGCTTGTTCAAGAGGATTTCTGAGGAAGGGTTGTTTGCTCCCTCCTGCCAGATATGAGCATTCCCAGGTCATCTGGCAGCTGGTGTTTGATGCAGAGCAGGTACACAACTACATTTCTGCTGATCTAGTAAGAGCAAACACTACCAAGTTTATGCCGATTTTAAGACAGGTTAGACTTGCAGAAGGATTTCTGGGCAGCCAGTGCTTGATCTGGGAGAAAAACTCCTTCCATTAGAATTTAACCCATCAAAAACCTTTTGACATGTTTGAAATGAGAATGTGTGTTAATACAGGATCAGGGCTTTGTGTCTTACGGTTATGACATTTTTGATCTGGTACTAGGAACCTTAAAGCTGGGTTTACTTTATCCCTGAACCTCATCTGGGAGTCAGCAGAACCATACACATGACATTTTTCTATTTGAAAGCCCAGACAAAGACACTGATACCTGTTTTTTCTCTTCTTGTAATGCCACCAATTTTTATTTTCTGATAGCTGATGCAAATGCATTGACACAGTAAGTAAAGAAATTTATAGAAGCTGTATTTATCTTATATCAAATTGAACTCCTATTTATCCAATAGACTAGAATTGTTGCAAGTCATTCCAGTCCATTGGATAAGTACATAATTACATATTTAAGAGATAGAGATAAACATATAGTAGAGGTATCAGTGAGGAAGATCTTTAGCTGCTGTAAATTGTTACAGATTCCTTTGGAGTACATTTATAGTAGCTTAAGTTTTAATCAATATTATGCATGTATTTATGGTCTAGACTGTTCTAATATTTACATTAATTGACCAGTAATGCTATTAATGCAAATACTAAAGAGAAAATTATCTTTAACTTTATTGTGTCAAGAGCAGCTCTTTACCTCTGCTTAATACTATTGATTTTAGTGAGAATATATATGAATTCAATTATTCTTTTCTTTAAATGTTTGTCAGAACTGGGTTATAGATGCAACCTAAAGGAGAGCTTGTGTAGGCTATATGAAAAGCAATTTTTTATTTCAGATTGTGTTGTAATTCTGACAATTCTGAGTTTCTACACTTAGAAATTTGCCTTCTTTCCTCCCCATACATATTTATTATACAAAAATAATGAGATGCAACTAATTGTATTCATTCTCAATAGAGTTAAGAGGACTTAGTGAGTTAAGTAACTCATTCTTGAGTAAGAGACTCATTAAACATGAAATCCAACAAAGTTGAAATAGACTTTGATGACCATAGGTAACATATACCCATGAGCCATAGTCTTGCAAATTCTTGTTCTCTTTCTGGATTATTTTTCTGGGATCCTGAGGCATCTTGTGTTACCTACCATGACATGCAGTTGCTAGAATCTGAAATGAGATGAGTTAATGGCATTGCATTATCTCCTGATGACAAATCTATTAGCATATGTCACTGCTCTCACTTATAATTCAAGTCCCTGCTTGTTTGGTGCTCACTGCAACGGAAAATCTGCAAGGTTTTATATTTCCATTTCTTTACAAATGTTTTGTGTAGCTTTATAAGTCTGAGCAGTGCATTCAAATGAAAGACTGATTTGTGTGTTCTAATGGCTAGGCATAGATTTGTTGTCTCAAATTATTTAAAATCTTCTTTGTCAACTGGAATGACCTGCAGTATATAATTCATATTTGTCCTATTAATTATGAATTGCATGGGTTTTTTTACTCCACTAAAATGAAAAATTGAGATAACCATTCTATACTCTTTTTGAATAATTTGCTTTACAGTAAGTGTATGCAGTATATCGAGGCAAGTTTTCTCTGTGTTTTACTCTGGGTGAAAGATTTGGGATTGCAGAAAGAAGCCTTAGTGGTCCGCAATTTTACTGACCCTCCTGGGATGTGAGGGTGAGGCTGGGTAGCACTGCAGAGTGTGTGAACAGCATTGCTTTCCCTAGGACGAGCTGGATTAAGTTGGCCCTTCAGGGTGATGTCAGTTAGGGCAGTCGCTGCTCAGAAAAAGAGCAGCACTGAGCTCAGTAGTAGCATGATGGTTGGCAGACACGTTAACCTGTCTAGCTGCTGGCTTTTAATTCTGTTCTTTACCTCCCAAAGTCAATGCAATAGACATGAAAGATTTGTGCTGAGAATTAGGAAAGAGAGATTTGTCTGACTTTGGTAAGCCGAGGAGCCAGCAGTGAGGGAGGGCAGGAAACGAGTTCAATGCATAATAGTTGGAAAAAAAGCAAAGGAAAGATAAAGTGGGAGAAACGAAGACAGAAATGGATGGATAATTGCCCTGGGTGGAGGCAATAATGAAACACTGATCTTTTGAAGTGAAGACCAGGAATTTGTAAGAAGCCATAGGTGGGGAAGAAGTTATTACGGTCAGAGAGTCAGTTAAAGAAGGGGACACAACTGTAACAACTTAAGAGCAGGGTACAAAAGACTTGTCAGAGTATCAGTCAGTGAAAATGACTATATAAAACTGCATTTAGTTTTACAAAATAAAGAGGTTCAATATTGGACTTAACAAAGAATACCTTAAAATCAACAGTCTGTTCATAAGATAGTTATTTTTTTACTTAACCTGCTTTGGAGTCTACAAATGAAATAGTATGGCCTATAGTCGCCTCACCTAGCTTTAAGAATGTAACTGGTGCATCAGGTTAGATCAAATACAAAATTTAGGTAATAAATTGGTATTTAGTAAAGCAGTCATCTTCCAGGAAGTGCTTAAATGCCTTAAAAGTATCTAAGAAATAAAAGCCTTAGCAGGATCAATTCGCCCTCCTACCATATGTGCTTCTTGTTATTGTCTTCATAGGTATTCATATTATATAAACTTGTGTTTTCATTATATGAAGTCTTACAGAGTGTTTCCTATTTTATGAAATTTATTGCTAAATCTATGGCTCCATCTATGTTAAAAGTCTACCAACATAGAAGATATTCAGCTAATTTAGCCATCATCAGGTGCTAAATTCCAATTTACAGAGCTTCAAAATTTAGCATATGCAATTCAAGTTCTTTCCTTCCCCAGTAAAGGCCTTCAGGCAGAGAGAATACAGCAGTGGTGACATTTCATCCATTATTATTCATCCATTGTTCCTTGCATTGTTCTTTTATGCTTTTTTTTTCCCTCTAGTTCTCTTTCTCTTGTTTTACAATAGGAACTGATGAGGACTCTTCATTATAGGGAATCATGGCATAGCTTTTTCAAGGCTGACCATGGAGTGTTTAAATTAATTGGCATTTGTTAATGATCTGCCTTTTCTCAGCTGAATTAAAGTAATCTGCACTGCTCAGGGTTATTACATAGGGCAAACACAGCATCATAATTGCAAGAGAAAATACAAAAAATGCAGGGTGACTTTAGACTGCAGACATAAAGAAGGGCAGCTTTCTATGTCCCCATTTTGATATCTTCAAACATTTAAATCTGTCACTGTTTTATTTTGACCTTTGGACCTGTCATGGTTTAATCCCAGACAGCAACTAAGCACAATCACTCATTCCCCCCTGGTGGGATGGGGGAGAGATTTGGAAGAGTAAAAGTGGAAAAACTCATGGGTTGAGTTAAAGATAGTTTAACAGGTAAATCAAAAGCTGCACAGGCAAGCAAAACAAAATGAGGAATTCATTCACTGCTTCCCTTCTGCAGGCAGGTGTTCAGCCATCTCCAGGAAGGCAGGGCTCCGTCACACATAACAGTTACTTGGGAAGACAAACGCCATCACTCTGAGCTTGCCCCCTTCCTCCTTCTTTCCCCATCTTTATGTGCTGAGCATGACATCATATGGTATGAGGTACCCCTTTGGTCAGTTCGGGTCAGCTGTACCAGCTGTGTTCTCTCCCAGCTTCTTGTGGACCCCCAGCCTGCTTGCTGGTGGGGTGGTGTGAGGAGCAGAAAAGTCCTGGACTCCTGTATTATCAACACTGTTTTCAGCACAAATCCAAAACATAACCTCATATAGCTACTAAGAGGATAAGTAACGGTATCTCAGCCAAAACCAACACATTCTCCACCCCTTGCTCTATACCGTTTACATCATGCTCAGCTCCCACATTGTCCAGTACATTCTCATTAGCCACCATCCCCCTTCCCATCCTTTGATAAAATACAGACGTCGTTCCCCTAGTCTATGGATCACCCCTGCAAAATGTCCACAAATGTCCACAATATGTCCACTGAGTTCATGTAGTCCATGACTTTGGGGTCCATCTGTTACGGTGGTCACTCAGGACAGGATAGGTGGTGTGTTGCGTGGAGTTATTTGGCACCAAAACCCGCTTAGATGCTGCACTTGCGCTGCTTCTAGTAGCACTTGTCCTCCATTGGTTCAGATTGTTCCTGCTATAGTAATCCCTCTAACTTGCAACTCAAATCACAGGTTATAACAATGTAAAGGTATTTCCATTACAATCTTCGTCCCTGTTTCCTTTGGACCACACCATAGGATTTAACATTGCAGTGAATTCCTCGTCTTGCCCCTGCTCTGACTTGGGCTTGTCCATAGACTGCAGTCCCTTAGGGTTGTACCTGCTCCAAATTTCAGCGTTATTCATGAGCCACAGTCTCTCCAGGGGTATACTTGCTGCATCATAACCTTATCCACAGCCACAGTAGCTTTGAGGTGCACCTGTTCGAGTGTGGCCTTCTCCATGCGCCACAATGCTTTCAGACATATACCTACTCCAGAGTGGCCTTGCCCTCAACCACAGTCCCTTCAGAAGTAAACCTGCTCTAGCTTGGCCTTGTCCATGACCACAGTCCCTCCAGGGGTGTACCTGTTCTATCACGGGCTTATCCATGGCCACCGGCTTTGAGGTGCTCCACCATGATCTCATGCAGAGCCACTGATGCTTCAAGGTGTGCTTGCTGCAGCATGGACTTATCCACAGCCACAGATGCTTGAAGGTGTATCTTCTCCAGCATGGACTTATCCTTGGGCCACAATCCCTTCAGAGGTATACCTGCTGTGGCATGGGCATAACCGTGGCCACAGATGCTTTGAGAGGTACCTGCTCTGGCGTAGACTTATCCACGGCCACAGATGGTTCGGGGTGTCCTGCTCCTATCTGGACTCATCCACTGGTCACAGTCTCTTCGACTCCAGTTCACACTGGAGTTCCAGCCTGTCCAGTACAGCCGCACAGATATGGCAGCGATGCCCTGGCCATCTGCCAACCCAGGCGCATCGCCATTGCTGCTATCACAATGTTCCCAGGCACAGCAGAGTAAGATTATGAGCATCACAGCAAGCAGCAAAAGCAAAAAGCAGCCACCAAGAAGCACTAGCCTCTAATATACAAAGAGGCAAGCAAGCCCCATGGCAAGCATAGGATCCGATCAATTAATCGCTAAAAAGCAATGACAGCTATAAATTTGATCTAGCACATTCCAGTCAATTCGGTCCTCATCTCAAATGCTTCGAGCCCCACACTGGGTGCCAAAAAAGACTGTTGTGATTTAACCCCAGCCAACAACCAAGCACCACACAGCCACTCTCTCACTTCCCCCTGGTGGGATGGGAGAGAATTGGAAGGGTAAAAGTGAGAAAACTCATGGGTTGAGATAAAGACAGTTTAATAGGTAAAGCAAAAGCTGCGTATGCAAGTGAAATAAAATAAGGAATTCATTCCCTGCTTCCCATTGGCAGGCAGGTGTTCAGCTGTCTCCAGGAAAGCAGGGCTCCATCACGCATAACGGTTACTTGGGAAGACAAACTCCATCACTGCAAATGTCACCCCCTTCCTCCTTCTTTCCCGATCTTTATGTGCTGAGCTTGACGTCATATGGTATGGGATACCCCTTTGGTCAGTTGGGTGTCAGCTGTCTCAGCTGTGTTCTCTCCCAGCTTGTTGTGCACCCCAAGCCTGCTCGCTGGTGGGACGAGGTGAGGAACAGAAGAGGCCTTGACTCTGTGTAAGCCCTGCTCAGCGATAATGAAAACATCCCTGTGTGTCGACATTGTTTTCAGCAAAAAGCTAAAACGTAGCCTCTTACTAGCTACTATGAAGAAAATTAACTGTATCCCAGCAAAAAGCAGCACAGGACCATTTTTTTTTTAAATTTGTAGGTTAAGTTTCATTTAATTTATGATTGTGATTTTCTTATTACAAGTTTGAGATATTAGCTGCTTAGGAAATAAAGTGTTATTTAATATTCTACAGATAGAGAATGAGCAATTAGGCTTCCCCAGAAGTACTTAACAAGGGAAGAAAACCCTCACTACCACCATTTTTTGTACAGGGTGGCCAAGGCAGAAAGGTGAATGATTTCCTGCTGCCTCCTTATTTCCGGGCTGGGGTCTCATACATGAGACCTGAGTAAAGTTTAACTGCCTTAAACTTTGAAAATTTTCTGTAGAAATCTGGTGTTCTTCAAATTCCATGTAAAATAGGTTTATGTACCCTTGGCCTTACATGGTGCTGAGCAAACTCTTCATTCACTGACTTCGGTAGCTGAGAGCACTCAGCATTTATTAGATGAAATCCTTTCTAATTATAAATGGCGAATGAATCAGGCTGTTCCAGTCATGATAAATGAACCTGATTAAACATTTTGTGTCAAATATAGCACAGTGGAAAGGAAAGTTAAGAGTAAGTGGATTGAAGGGCTGCATAATAACCAGGAATGGTGCTCATTCACTTTGGGGAGGTAACGATGTGCAGCAGCATCACCGCTCCGAGGGTAGGAAAAGAGTTACAAAAACGGTACCAGCTCTGTTCTATGCTGGAAATTAGTCTGGCAGCATGTATATTTAGCTTTCTGGCCTCCAGATACCCTTTGAGCTTTGTGTGGTTTTGCTGTACATGCCTTAGACTTTAAAGGTGAAGCGAATGACTGCTGGTGACCTGCTTAGACCTCGACTGGAGGGTTCGTGAATCTTCTGCTAGAATTGCCAACGAGGTGCTAACACAGGCTTCTGAGCAAAAGCTAGCCAAGGTGGACAAATAAAAAAAGAAATTATGGACAACTGAAATAATTTGAATCTGTTCTTTGTAATACTGTATTTAGACTGTAGTTTAATTGATCCTGAATCTTAAACGTCAGATTTTATTATTGTGACTGGTTATTAAAGCATTTTTTTTTAATCTGATGATTTTTTACTTACATTTTTGTCCATGAATTGCTGTTATATAGCATTTCTCTTGATTGAGAAAGCCACATTGTTTTCTTTTAAGCTTTTCAGGGAGTTCTGCTATATAGTGACAAATAAGGGGAAGAGGAAAATAAAAAAAAACAAGTAAGTTTTACTGTTTCGTAGAGATTTAGTAAATAAAAGATTTTTCTGTTGCATAGACTAAATTTTATAGAGCTGCTGGAAAATGCTTGCTGCACAGGCTGGAATTTTGATTCCTTGCTGGGATTGTTTGTTGTCAGATTTTTTGCAATAACTACATTGTGAGTTTCAATACGCGACATATTTTTAGTATGGCAACCAGGGGAAAACTGCAAAGCTGGCAATTAGCATCTCCCATGCTTCAGATGAAATATCAATAGCGCAAAAATCTGCAATCCCACAAGGACCCATCCATGAGCTTGACTCTGCATACACCAGTGAAGTATTAAGGCTATGCAAGGGCTGCAGAATTAAGCATTTGTGTCAGGGTCAGGCAACGGGAGAATGCAATGAATATGTGAGAGTCTTTGACATTTAGCCAGTCTCTAGCATTTTGTTGGCCTGGCTGCTGAAGAAACCAGTGTACAATGAGTTGCATGATGAAGGAGAAAATGCAGTGCATGCTGTGCTCTTCAGCAGGGATTGTTTTGGAGAGCAGGTCATGCTGCAGGGCAGCCTCCACTGGCAGTGCCATCCTCTAGCTTTGTCTACCTCCGCGGCCTCACACCCCCGCACAGCTCATCAGCAGGCTGGTGGGATCTCGCAAAAGCAAAGGGGCCATACAACTGCACGGCAAGCCTGGGAGATGCCAAATGATGAGATGTGTCATAAATACTGCCTGTGTTTTGACAAGACTGGAATATGAGTACAAGAATAATGGTTTTCTTCACTGATCACTTTTCACCTTCCAACATGAGCTTCATGGCACAACTGAATGCATTGAGCCATAAATATTATCTGTGGTCATTAAAATATTCAATCTTATTTCTAAGGTACTGACAGTGCTTGTCTCTTACCTGTCGTGGTCACTCCAGGCATCAGTGGCAAGATTCTGTTGCAAAACACAGCTGCATTTCTCAGAACATTTACAAACTTCTCATCAAAATTTTATCATGAAAACTAGGATTTTAAAGAAATGTCTTATTTTTTAGTTCTTTTGGTTTGCATATGGAGTTCTTGGCGTATCCAGTAAAAAATGTTTTTCTTGTGGTTTATTAAAATCTCTCGAACTCAGTAAGCTAGAAACAAATAAGACTGTAAACATCAAGCGTGGCTTATATAGCAGAACTAATTCAGTCTTAATTTTGATGAGAAACAGTGTGAGACAAAGATATAGAATCTTTGATTACTTTTTAAAATACTGCATTTCTACCTCCTGATCACATTTTAAGGACACATGATGCACATTCCGTTAAAAAAATTCAAAGACTTTGTGTACTCTGCAAACTCATCATATAACATCGAATAATATATTCTTGGAAGAATACAATATGTACCAGATCAGTTAAAGATTGTTCAGTTTACTACAGAATGTAACAAAAAAATGCTTGTTTGTTTCTCCATCTCTAAGGATGACGTTTTAAGAGAAATTAAATAATGAAGTGACATATCTTTTTGACATGCGTATTTTAAGTTAAGAAAATATAAACAATAATCAACAAGGCAAATTTTATATTCCGCTTTCTTCAGCCCTTTACGATCTTAACAGTGATTTTTTTTAAGTTGTATTCACAAAACATCTTGGATGAGCAGAAGGGCTGCGTGCTGTGTTGTAGACTTTTACTCAAGAGATATTGCCATCACACCCTATTTCACTACAGAATGTGTTATTAAAAACTAATTATTTCTTCTTCTTCATTAGTTTTTGAGGATTTATTTGATTTAATGTGGAGAGTCATCTAAAGGTTGAAGATTTAAAGACTGCATTTCATTGTAACTCAATCAAGATCTTTTCCGTTCCCTTGGCTATCGTATCATTGTTTGTCTAAAACAATGAGAATAATGATCTATCTGTTGCAGTTGGCTCTAATTCAAGACCCTGATGACCTTTGCCATATGTTTCTACCATGAAAGCAGCTAGGCAATTCTAAGCTTTTTTTCCTTTACGCCTCTTTGGCTTTGTCTCATGGTAATGCCTTCCTGGATTTAGCTCCTAAATGCTCTAAAAAGTGAGTTTGTTAATAATAGGGGTGCAGGGCATAATCTTCAGAATTGCCTTGACCATGAAGGTAAACTATGGTGCCATGTGAAAAAAAAGCACAACAAAAAATGAGTATCTATTTTTATTAATGTCAAGTAACCATTGTTCAAAGACAGATCAACCTTCCAGTTTATTGACAGGAGTATATTAATAAAATTGTGCTGAAGATTAACAGACTGTAAAGCAGAAGACTAAATATGTTAGGGAAGACAGGTCTTACAACTGGCAGAGAATGGACCAGGGAGTTGGATGCACAGTGCAAAACATTATTCTGTAAACACCTGTGGCATACATTATCCCAAACCAATGACTATGTCTTTAAAGCAGAGGAAATACTGTGGTTTGCTCACATCAAGATTTTTTTTTCAGATAATTGTGTTGGAAAGCATCATGCTTCTTGAATTCTTGGCTCATCTAAGGATTGAGCAGAAGTTGCTGCATACATTTATGAAGCACAAAATTTAGTCAGAGAATTAGAAGGATTAGAAGGATTTTTGTAATTATTCAAAGAACAAGTATCTGAAATGAACTTCCAATAGAAGGGTCAAGAACTTGCTAGCTTCCATCTGAAGGCTTGATCAGTTGATGTTCAGAGTTATTCGGTATGGTGAACTCCAGCAGGAGGCAGCTGGATTTGAGGACCTAAGCCATACCTCCTAGTCCTTCTTCTCTTCTGGTGGGAGCTGGTCTGCCTGAAGGCCTTTTTCTCTTGAACAAACTCTGGAGTCCTTGCACCAAGGAAGATCCAGTAAAACAATGCTGTCAGGATCCTTTTGCCTGTGGCTGCCTAAGAAAACCTCCCTAGAGGTAGTTACACTGGCAACATGAAGCTTCAGGCTATAGGCTCGTTTCAGTATAAAAATACCTCCTGGAGCTACATTTCTGTCACAAAATCAAGAGAAGTCTCTTAAAGACATTGGTTTATCTCTCTCTCAAGCATGTACCATGACTAACTTTGGACACCTCAGAATCTTTCCTGATCTTCACAATGCTCCTTTGCGGTAGCAAAAGTTTTGGTGTTTTACAGTGGAGGAAATGAGACAAAGAGATTTTTTTGTAGAATTTAGTGCACTGCCCTTTTTCCTGGTAACAAAGGATTTTCACATGGACAAATAAACTCTGTCTCCAAGAACACACAGACAAGAGTGGCAGAGCTCTTGCTCTGTGCTAGCTACTACCAGAGTAGCTCATTTCAGAGCTCAGGTAGCTTTGCAGAGCAGTGCATTTCTTTGGTGGACATACCTGGGAAGTCCACCTAACATTCTTGACCACAGCAGGGAAGACAACTGACACTGGCTTTTTTGAGTCCTAAAGCCACTACCTCATTTTGATTCGTAGCTGTGCTTTGACTATGTTGAGGACGCTTTGCAAACATACGTCCTGAAAGCAGTGGAGAAACTGCCAGTAATTACATGCCTGCCTTGGTTAGTGAAAAAATGGTGAAAAGTAACTGACTCCGATCAGCTGTGATTGTCAACACCTCCCTCAGTGTTGGCAATCTACTAGCAATGCTAAAAGAGTCTATAATCTGGCCCTGGCTCCAGAAAATATCACTCTAAACCAGCAGTCTTGCCAACAGCTATCTTGTTTCTAATCTTGTCTGTTTAACTAAGATAATTGCCTTAATTTTGCCCCCAAAACCCAAGAACCTTTTCAATATATTTTAGTTAGCCTGATGCATGTTCTTATAACAGCTAAGGACAAATATATACACTTTTACGTCTATCAACAGAATTAAACCTAATTCATCAAGAGATGTTTTTAATATGCTTAAAAGATCTGGCAAACGAAGATAAACTGAGCTGATTCTATTCTCTCTTCTCAAACGGATTCTGCGAAAGTTGGGATGAGTGGTTGTTTCCTCTCATCAGACATTCTCATTTCGTTGTCCCTCCACTCAGTCCTGTTTGACATTTTTGTGCTATTGTCATGATAGTTTTGCCCCTTGAAAGACAAAACAAGCCATTACTACTAGAGAAATATCTTTCTTCTTAAGCCGTGTTCACCTGAGACTTTGGTAGCATGCTTGTTTGCCATTTTATATATAAATATCTGTATGAAATTGTGTGTGCATGTATTTGTATGTATTACATTTGAGTGTCTGAATGATGGGATTTTCCTCTGTTTTTCTGTATCAGATGATGGCCATCTGATTGTTTTTCTCTTTTCTCTTTACTTGTCATCCCCCTCCACCCTCCTATCCCAATTCCTGACTAATGCTTGCTTCTTCCTAAAACATAAAATCCAGTTCTGCCATCATAATTAAAATATCTCATCACTACATACTTTGCTTTTTTCTTCCCTGAATGAAATATGATTATTTCTGCCCAGTCTATTCAAAATCTGTAACTTTCCTTCCCTCCTGGAATCTGTCCATGGGAAAGCATGGGGAAGAATGGCTTCATTATCTCTTTTTCCCTGACATGCCCTGTCCTGCTGTTCTCATTTAAGTGTGAAGGCACCACGAAGATCTGTAAACATTCTGATTACAGACAATTTAGGAACAATCAGATTTAAGCGCATCCGAATGTGTTGGAATTTTATGGGAAATGTCAGCAAAGTCAGGACACTTGTTATCTGCTGAAAAATGCCGAGGAAGTGAGGAAACTGAGCTCTGGCAGGTTTTTTTCAAATTTAGCAGACATAAATTAAGATGTTACCATCTTTGCTTTCTGCTCACAACTTTGTTAAAGATTAGTGTCCCAACAGCAGTGAAAGCAACAGCAATTTCCTGTGCTCAGGAATCACTATTCACAGTCCTATGCTTTGTCCTAAAGCACCTTAAGCAGAGGTTTCTGTGAATACCCCCCTGTAAACAGCAGTGCCTGAGAAACAGGTGTGTGTTTTACTTCTGATGTGTCTGTTTTGCCTTGGAAGCACAAAGTGGACTGCAGGTATTGGTGTCACCTTCACCTGTGTCCATTGTATCCAAGATAGACTGTCAGTCTCCAACTGTACTCTTTAAAAGTGAAAAGCAGAGTTAACAGGTAGTTAGGAAGCCTTGAGTTTGACTTGAATATTTTTAACTAGTTTTCTTAGTCCCAGCAAGGACTAATGTGTTATGCTCTGCAAAAGGGCTTTTGGTATATGTGGCCATGCTGCTTCCATATAATCGAAAAATCACATTAAATCTCCATGATGCACAGTGTAAACGTCTCCAAGATTTTTCCTGTGGCATTCTTTATTATTTTGACCACTAAGAGATTTTACACATAGACTAAGTGTGTTAGATGCTGGATTTTTCTTTTGTTCGTATTTGAATTATACCAATTCATCGTACCAGCCTGGGGTGTCACTGGCGGTGTTATCCTTCGTTACCTTGCCTGGTAAATTTTTGTCACGTGCTGAAGGTCTGGTGCTTTATTGTTGCATATGTGTGAACAGCTTGAAATGAACACAAGTACTACAAGATTTCACGTTGCTCCTGTTTCCAGAGAAACCAGTTTCATGTCGTCTGGGCATGTTCAAAGGGGGTAGGTCAATTGTAAGCTAAGCGTAAACCTTGCTGTGGCATTGCGCTGAGAAAACAAACAAGAAAAAAACAAGTTATGATGGAAAAGCTGATTATGATAACAAAGTAGTAGAGCAAATTCTTTTACCACTTGGATTGGTGAATGGGTGACAGGGTGTCTCCAGGGATGAAAGCAGAAGCTGATGGGAATGTTCTCACTTTTCTGAGTTTCTTTGACTAATTCTCTGCCTTCTTTCTTTTCTTCTTTTCTCCTCTACACAGCTATTTGAATTGGACTAAGGGAAGGAGGGTGGGGCAGAGTGAGATACATCTTGGGAACTTGAAAGTTTAGATATTAATCCTTTTTCCATCTTTTCAGTGTGGGAGACATAGCATTTTAAAAACCTTTTCTGGCATGTGTTTATTTCTCTGGAATTTAGATTTACACTTACCAGCATTACGTTGCATTATGCACCTATGAACATACCATAACCACTTAAAATCCTAGCGTTTAGATCCCTAGTTCCTGCCATTCTCCACCAAAATAAGCTGGGCATTTCATCTTGTGTTATGATCCCATCATACCTCATGCTAACAAGGACAACAGTGACCAAGGCCACCTTTGAGTTGTGCATAAAAAGAGGAGGACTGGATTTCTTCAACATTTTCCCATTGTTCCAACTGTCTCATCTCATCGTAGAGCTTAAATGTACCTGATCTGCAGCAAAGAGCTTCTGAGCTAGATGGCAGGATGTAAGCAAGGGGAACCAAGTGCTAAGGAAATGAATGATATCTAAAGCCTCCCTTTTTCTTCAGGTGCTTCAATACAGACATCTGTGCTGCTAACAGGGACTGTTGTTAAGAGCTATCCTTCATTTTAAGGCAAAGCATAAGCATGGATCAGTACATATCTGTGCTGCCCGGGAGATAAGAAGTAAACAAGTTGTTCCTCAGAGCAGCAGAGTATAAAAAGTCTGATTTGCTTTGGATGTGTGCCCTGCATTCCCACTCTGTCTACCCCGGAGACAGACACCGCTTTCCCCCTTATTCTATATTTATTCCTTCAATGGCATTAGTTCTTCCAGGCCCTGAATGTAACTCCCAGTATGCTCAGATCCATGGATGAAAAGAGCCCGGTGCTGGGGCTGTTTGGGGACAGCTGTGCACCAGTCAGTAAATGGAGCTGATGGACCAGCGAGTAGGCCAAAGGGATGGCAAATGCTGAGCTCCCATTTCAGCCCTAGCTGTTTGGTCTGGCTGCCCAGCTGCCGGCATTCAAACATTATTTTTGACATCTAACGATCTCCATTTAACCTTGGTAAAATTCAAAATGGCTTTAAAAGCTGTTTGTTGCATGAGGAGGGGGTAGCAGGCAGATGGCACAAGCTTGACTTTCTTGGGAAACCAGGCTGAACACCTTGCGTTCACAGGTGGCAGCCCCACAGCAGAAGGACTCAGCAACAATTTGCCTGTGGGTTTTTTTGCCTTTGGAAGTGAAAAGCACTTCTTTTGACTGGTGGGTCAACATCACCGGCTAGAATAGTGACTCCAGTAAGACTTGATAAAGATTGTAGGGATAGAGGTCTCTTTGCTTTCCCAATAATGGGAAAACAATATGAGGCTTTCCCTTTGTGGCATTTCCATAGTTATTTGGGCTAAGAAGTGGAATCTCGTTAGGTCTGTCTGTAATGACAAGATAGAACTGACTGAACAGAAAATCCATAAGCAGTCATTACAGAATCACAGAACGGCTGAATTTGGAAGGGACCACTGGAGCTCATCTGGTCCAATGCCCCTGCTGAAGCAGGGCCACCCAGGTTGCCCAGGACCATGTTGTCCCATCCCGCTCGGCGGGAATAGGGGTAGGTGATCTTTTTAATTCTCTGCCCAGTACTGAGAGTAATAACAATGGCCAAGAGGCTTGACTAAAACCAAAGCTATACTTGGAACAGAAGAGGAATTACAAAAGATGATAACTCTGTAACTTCATAACATTACTTTTAGCACAGTGGCGTTTGAAATGGATATTGACTTGGCAAAAGGTTTCCACAACACAATATCTGATTTCACAAGACAACAGAATATAGCAGGTTGAGAAACTTCTAACAACATTACCCTTACGTTGCAAAAAGCCAGAGTAAGAGAAGAAATAAGAAAAAAGGTATCACCACCTTTGGATTCAGCAGCAGTTTCTGCTGGTGGTTGAGGTCCTCTGGTGGTGGGCACGCACTTGGTAGTCTGGGTCTTCTGGTGGAGGGCACGCGCCTGGTGGTCAGGATGTTCTGGTGGAGGGCACACGCGTGGTGGTCAGGATGTTCTGATGGTGGGCGCATGCAGCAAGGGGCTGACCCCCTCTCCTTTCAGGTGCCCTTCAGGTGCCCATCTCATAGCTTCCCCAAAGTTCTCAAAAATGAGTCAGTGGGCATGGAAGGGGAGGGGGTGTCTTAGTGGTCTCACATTCCTCCCCCAAAGGCAAGTGCTTGCCTTCAAGACATAGGTGGGTTTCGCAAGCTAACACCCTGCCTCCACAGAGTTTCACTTGGTCTTCCACACTCCCTTATCAAGATGAGGAAGTTCCCAAAGCACAATGCCCAATTTAGGAGTTTGATTCTTTATCAGTTTCTCCCAAGACAGATGTTTGAGGCAATTGCCCACTCTGATCTGGGGATGTTTGTGACAACTGTCCACCTGGGGCTGTATACATGTCCAGATGCCTTTGAATGTATCTCCAAGGATGGAGACTCCCCACTTCTGTGTGCTGGTGCTCAAACTTTGTCTGCGTGGAGAGCTGCAGCATATGGCTGGTCATGCCAGCCCAGACCAGAAGTGGTTTAGGTCTTGTTCTGATCTCAGTTAACTGTAAATCAGCTGAAGTCAAGAAAGAGACACTTCATTTATACTGGTGTGAGTAAGATCAAAATCTGCCCTGAGGCCCTTGTTCTTACATACTTGTCTTGCAGGGAATGATGTTGTGTTCCTTAAGCAGCCCAAATGTTGAATTAGAGGATTTTTATCTGGTTGTTGTTTGGGTGTTTTGGGTTTTGGGGGGAAAAGGATGGGTGTGTGGGGGAGTGTAGAGGAGTTTATTATTGTTATTTAGAATACAATATAGCAATCATGTACCTGGAGAATATTTCTGGAGTTTTTTATAGCAAATATTTATTTTCCTGATATAAAGAAGTAAAGTTAGCAACAGGTTTTAAGTGCAGGACTGCTGTATTCCTGACCTATTTTTCTTCTATTGAGAAGGATGAGTCACTAAAGAAAAAGCTTAAACTGATTTACCTAAATCAGAGTTTATAAATTGTTTTCAAGTCACCATTTATTATTCTTAATTTTGATGGGAAAAAAACCCCACAAACCAACAAAAACCAGACTAACCAAAGTAGCTGTAATAATTGAGTTGAAACTTCTTTTAGTGAAAAATAAAATAACTCTATTTGGAGAAGCCTATTGTTGGCTGATCTGTTTTGATTGCCTAGATAAATGGCCTAGCAATTATGAAAGTGTTGTGCTGGTAATCAATTACTTACCAGTGCAGACTCTCCTTATGAGAATAATCTGGTGTCCTTGGTGACATTCACAAAATACGAGTACACTGAGGACAACAGTATCATTTAGTACAAATCTGAAGATTATCATATGCCAAGAAATACCAATTGTTAATTCATCTAAGCAGTATCTCAGACCTTGATGCTTCAGGTTTTTAGTAAATTCTCAGAATTTTTTACAAGGTATTTGTTTTGTATCTAGTTATTTTATCAACACTATTTTGCTCTTTCAGTAATCTAATTATCTTAAATAAAATACAACATTATGGTAGATACATGAAAGTTTATCTCATTCCTACCATCTTTCACGCCATACTCTGCGCACTTCTGCTATCCACCACTGTTATTTCTGTTATGATTTTGCATATTGTTTTCCCCTTATTTTAGCATTAGCTCTTTACCAAGAGGATTTGCTTTTTATCAATATTCCAAGTGACTGCTCCAAGACAAGCTGTATTCAGAAGCAGGAATCTTCTGAAAAAAAAAAATGTTTGGGCACTTCTATGTTATATATCTAGATGAAAATTAATTTATTTTTTATTTGTAAGGTATATTGCATTTTGATTCTTTTGTATTTTTAGTAATAGCAATATACTTCTCAAGGATTTTTTAATAGATCATGCTAAGAATTCGTTACGAGCTTTGTAGCATACTTATATCAGTGATCCTAATGCAGTACTTTTCATCTGGTTTTGGATTTGTTTCTTAAATGTTATCCAGTAAGATTTTCTGAAGTCTGTTTAAAGTAGATATTGTCCCTATTTTATAAACTTGGATCCTTGCCAAGTCCACCCAGTTAATCGGTCCTGTGCCGGGTGACATATGACATACTATTTACAATTCACATTGCGAAGTTGAGTGACATGAAATGGTAGATTCATTTTTATCCCCCTGCATTTGCACTGTCTGAAACAATGCAAGACATTATGAATATATTTGCTGTATGACAATCCCCTGAAATAAACCTTAGCTGCCTCAAGAAATGTTCCTGAATACCTGCCATTGCTCAGACTTCCTTATCATCCTTAAAATTTAGATTTCTGTACTTCACTTATTTAGATTTCATAATTAAACCACTGCATGCTGAACTGGGAAACTGCACCTAAGCCTCTCTGGAAAAGCTGAAGGACTAAATGCAGTTAACAGGCACTGGTGTAGTCTGCACAGGGTCTTTTTTTGAAAGTGGGAAAAATGAGAACAGGAAGGTACATCTCTGATGATCTTTCTAATGGTGTTGAGGACTGGGGTGAAAAGCCTGTATGTGAGTGTTATTTCTTCCTAGAAATTTTAGAAGTGATAGACTAAACATTGTCAAGCACATTGTTTTCCAGGACCCTTCCCTTCCTTGCAGATTCCCCTTCATTTGTCTATATTGTGGATCTGTAAAGCCGTAGGATTTCCAAAGATAGGTTTTGGAACGGAGTGTTCTCCATGGCCCCGGAGTAGTGGGCAGGAGGACAGGTCCTTGGGGATGACAGCACTGAGGGCACCAGGAACCCTGTCAGATTGCCCCAGCAGAAAGCCTGAAATGGAAGCTCTTTCTGAGCTGGCTTTTGAGCAGCATTTTGCAAAAAGACATGCTGATTGCTGACACCGAGGTGCTGCAGCTCACCACTGCCTTTCTTCAGGAAGCGCTCCTTGATCCTCTGCAGGCAGAGCTGGAGGACACAGCTGGCGGTGGACCTTTCCTCGAGCTGCTGCTTGCATTGCAGTGTGAGAGAATCATATCCCAACACCCTTCAAGAGAGCAGAGATGAAATACAATATTTCATGACTATTCTGGGGGTAACTGGCTGTTGCTGATAGACTGCAAACAGCCCAGCTGGGAGGGGAGTACAGACACAATCACCTTTCCTCCTCCATAAACTCTTGGCTCAGCTCATTTACCTGCCAAAGATTCAATGTAGTTTTGAGCGTCTGTATAATTGTAAGGTTCAGCAGCACTACAGGAACAATCTCCTGTCTGTTTTTTGCTATATTCTATAATCACTCCTATCCAACTCCAAAAAGTCTTTCTTTGTTAAAAAACAACTTCTAAAATATCCTTGAAGGACATCTCCAGAGAGTCAGGATAGCTTTTTTTGAAACCAAGGACGTCTTGGAGTCATGCTGGCTGGATGTCTCCCTTTCAGGCTGATATACTGTGGGATGCATCGTGGGTCAGTGTGACTGCTGAAAATTTAGAGCACAGAAGGCTTTCTGAGCATAACAAAAGCAGCTTATTTGCAGTGACTATCTATTTTTTCAAAGATATGTTCATTGAAAGTGAAGTGGTTGAGTAAGACTATGATTCAAAACAGTAATTTAGTATGCCCGGGCACAACAGTCCACATTTTAATGTGTTTTGTATGGGAAGAGTCTAGTGAAATGACACTACACTATCAGTAAAATAAGATCAATGTCCAAGTGTAACATGCTTACTCCTTCAGTTGAAATTAAGTTATCAGCAAGGATAAGTTATCCTTATCAAACAGCAACCTTCACTGACTTCAACAATAATTTAATAAGAAGTGAGATTTTTTGAGAAAATTAAGAAAAAAGTTAGGTTTCATGTGAAGCCCTTGGTACTTTGTGGTCAAAGTCTGTGTCATTAATTTAATATTCATTTCTTTACCACATTCTTTGAAAAATACAGTTATTTCAGAAATTGTCTTTTTCCTCCTATGTCAGTATTGTTTAGAGATACCCACACATATCAGAATATTATCATATTGATAGTGGTTGCCCTGAAATGTACATATATTTGAAGAGAAAATTCCTACCTTGTTTTACGAGACACAATGAGCACAGTCAGATGGACAAAAAATCAAGAGGAAACAGTTAGCTCCATCTTATGTAGAGGATAATAGACATATGACTTTAACACCACGTGTTCTGTCATGTATTTACCTATATTATTGATGGAAAAGATCGGTTGTCAACATGAGCTATAATTCTTGTTTACTAAGATTCTTCCTTGCGCCTAGGGAATAAGTTTTGTCAGACATTTTTCAATGCCTGCTACTAACCGTGCCTTATATTGAAGAACACCTCATCTCTAGTTCTGCAAGAAACAAATACTTTTGATACACAAGGGTATAAATTGACATTAAAACCACGACTCTCAAACAAGAAATGGATTTGTGACTCTAGCAAATATACACTTTCATTTCACCATACTAATTTCTTTGGTATCTCATTTATCTCTATATTAATGATGTAAGAATGCCATTGCACTACAAGAAAATAACACTTCGCCATGCTGGGTAAGAAAAAAAGCAATGGAAACCTCATGGAAGCATTATAAGCACATGAAAGTAAATAGCGGACTCAGAATTTCTTGTTTCGTACCAGGAAATAAGTTTGAAAAAAAAAAAGCATGTAGTTTTCAAGGCAGAGTTTAATGTAATATATAAGAAATGGCATTAGTGGATAAAGAAATACCAGAAGATGAGTGAATGGTCACAGAAAGAAATTACTAACACTGTATGAGATCAGTAGACATAAAAGAACAAGGGTTGTGCAATAGCATGGTACGTCAGAGAAATTATTAAAACCAGAGTAGACAATATGATTCTGTTAAAAACTGTTGCTGGAAGTATGATAAAAGGTCCAGTTTGGATTATATTATGACTTTTCCGAAGGCTTTTCTGGTCAGACTGAGACATAGAGCAGAAGCTCTGCCATATAACATGGGGTATGAAAACTTCAGTTAGTTTGGTTACAATGGACTAATGTAAACATCTAGCTGTAGCCTGTCCTTACTAATAGCAGTAAGTTCCACTTATACTTCTTTCGTCATCAGACAGTCAACAGACGAAGAAGAGGGGATTGTCTTTTGAACTTACTTTCAGCAAAATAAGAAGAAGTTGCTATAGAAAACAGACTGAATGTTCATGAATTTATTCACTTTAAATTAAATGGAAGAATAAACAAAAATAGGTCTGTAGTTAAAGACCTTAATTTTGAAAAGAGAAGACTGAGAGATTAAGAAAACTAATTAGTGAAGTCAACTGGAGTGAAGAGCTAGAGGATTTTAATATAGACAAGATTTGGAATGTAGAGGAGGCTGATCTGGAGTGCAGACAAAACCTATGAACAGATTTTGAAAGGAAGAATAATTAGGGATATAGTGGTTAAATGAGAAATGCATTGTGGATTTACTAAGGTAGATCGTGCTAAGGTTGTCACTCTATGAGATAACTGATTTTCTGAAAAAAAAAGCAGATAATTTTTTACAAATAAAGCTAAATTTAATCTGTCAGGATTTCAGAAAAAGATTTAATGTTGTGCCACACAGGAAATTATTCGGTAAACCTTAGAAAATGAGGACTAATAAAAGGATCATGGGGTAGTGGACCATAAAGGAATCTATGTAACAATAGCAGGCTTTGCTAAAAGGGCACTATTGGTCTGAAAGTGATTTTATTAATAGAACTAACAAAGATCATTATTAGGACAAATTGTATTTAATGATTTCTTTAATGGTGTTTGTGTAAAATACAGAAGATAGATGAATTTTCAGTACAAAGGATGAATGGAATATCATAAAAGAGTACAAATAAGATGAAATCCAGGATTATCTGACAAAAAAATTACATAGTTTCGCACTAAATATTTCTGCTGTAATTTGGAGACTTCTCAGCACGAAATGTTGATGGAGATAAAACAACATGGACTAATTAAACTGGTGTGATCACGTCTGGAATTTTGTGCACAGTGGTGGTAATGAATATTTAAGAAGACAAACTGGAATTATGTTAGGAACAATGAAGGATATCATTCTACCATTTGTGTTAAGAGACTATTTTATGACAGAAAAGAGAAAGAACTTGATGCGAAGAAAAGTATGTGTTGATAAGTGATCACTTTGTGCCATGGCGCAAAAACAAAGGTGGCAAAAGAGATACTTTACTGAAAGAGCAATCTTGGCACAAGAGTAAATGGGAGTTAATTGGCCATGAACAGATGTTGGCTGGAAATTGGAAGATGTGCCTTATTACTCAAAGGTGCTAGACCAGTTTTTCAAAGGAAAATGCAAGGGTAAAACCTTAGTTTTAGATGAAGCCGGTAGCCTTATGAAAGTGAAAACAGGACCTGTCTGAACAGGAAGAGTGGGCTGGATTTGGTAACTCTTGCAGTCATCTCTCTTGCATTACATATGTAATCATAAATGCAGATAGACATTGTGTGTCTTGATTGTATGCCTTGCCAGTGTTTATATCCCAAATTCCAATGAATTTCACAAGGCAGAAGCACAAAATTATTCCTACCAATATTTATGGATAGTAGCTGTATAATGCTTAAGTGTTTCAAGTATTCTGTTAACACGTGACATTCTGACATCCCTACATGTGGGTATATATTGTTCTTAGTTTCGCAAAACGCAGACACATCAGCTTGCTCAAGGTTATATTGCAAGAAGGTGGCAAAGACATGAATCGCAGTCTTTGGTTGTAAACCCTAAACTACAGTATTGTTTTTGAGGAACAGGGTATGAATGGTTAAGAAAAAGGTTGTCATGAACTCTGTTTTCCCATTTAGGGGTTCTTCAGAGCAGGATTTTTTCACATCTAGTCCTTTTGTTTGTTCTGTAGCAGCGTTACCCAAGCATTCTTCATTGTTATGCTGAGAAGGTAAGACTGAAGAGTTTATGGATAGGTAAGCAGGTAATGCTAATTCCAAATAGTAATAAAATTATAGGTATGTAAACCCAAGATGATCTCATTAAAGTAATAAACTCAAGGATATTGAAGACCAGATGGAAATCCAAATAGGAAAAATCTGTAATAGGACATAAGGATGCAAATTACCCAGAGCAGAGTTTTTCCACATTTGAATGTAGTTCCTTATGTCATAAAAAGATATATACATAAAATAAAATCTGTTAAAGTATTTGTATTGAAATCACAATTTCTAAATAGATGTACTTTGGGTGCTTCCAAATTAATGAATATGTATGGAATTGTTACCTTTCATGCAAAGATTCAGTGGAAAATGTCAAACCTTGTGTGATGTATGGAATCAAAATTTCACATTTAATGTGTCTGCAGCTTTTCAGAGGCTTTGTACCTGTGTACATATGTTCGCATGAACGTGTATTAACTGAACAGTCCATCTATAGAATACTAAAAGAACTTACGGGTAATTACAGATCAACAGGAGACATCTTGTTTAGTCAGTATCTATTAATCTCCCTCTATCAGTTTCTATCAAGATTTGGTAGTAGGAACTGTGCCAGAAGGATATGAGTTTGATCTGGGCAGAAAGAGCCACCATACTGGCTTTAGAGATCCATCTGTTGTCCTTATGCTGATAATATTGCAGTATTACAATAACTGGCTACTTTGAAGATCCCTTTATCACTGTCACAGGTCTTACTTAATTAATATCTTAGGATAACTATCAGAATGTTTTAGTGTTGGAAAAAGTCCTGCGTATCTTTCCCCAAAAACTGGTTGTGTCTTTTACGTAAGAGTTCAGACTTGTGCCCTACAGCCTTGTTCACAGTCCCCCTCCAACAGTCCATTCAGGCTTGGTGAGCTTTTATTTGACTTTTCTGTGGAAAACACACGTGGAGTGGAAACAGTGAAGACTGATAAAGCCTAATGGAGAGCAGAAGAAGTGGATTAAGAAGTCTGCTGTAGGAACATGCATTGCCTCTGAATCTGTTTCTACCATATACAGACCATATGGGACAGTAAGGCACAACCAGGTGTTTGTATTAACCTGTTGTATCAAAAGAAACGGTAAAAGGGTATATGCATCTCCACTCTTAAATGCAGAGAATCACATGAAATAGGAAATAACATTGTGAAGTGTTGCTCAGACACTAGGTAGTGTGTATGGTGTCATTTTGTGGAGTGTTCCAGGGGAGAAAGCAGACATCGTTTCTATCATGTTTTTTTTCAAGAAGAGATATTGACTTCTAACACTGGAGAGACAGTGTTTAGCACTCGCTTTTAGTTAATAGCATTACTGAAAAATTGAGCATTTAACAATGCCCCGAGTCCTTGCAGTGTTGTAACACTTGCTCTGACTTTGTTTCCTAGGCACACTGGCTAGTCCTGGCCTGGAGATCACCATCAACAACAATTCTGCAACAAAAAAAAAAGATCTATCATGTAGGATAGAAGTGTCAGGTGTAAATCTTTTTATGCTTTCTTCCCTTCTGCTACTTCTTTCCCTCTGTTACCATTTTTAAAGAAGACTCCTGTGGGGGTTTGGCACGAGGCAAAATAGAGCAGCTGGCAGTCCCTAACCAGCAGAACGATCCCTATAGATCTTTCAAATTAGTTGATCTTAAGTCATTCCTTAAACTACATTGCTTTACACTAAGGTCAATTTGATTTTCAGTCAGTCTGTAAATCATGATAACAAGCAGATGTTTTGGAACCAGCATGCCCTATTGCTGTAATCTGATCTTCTAGCAATAGGCAGGTGAAAGTGGAGAGCTGGCTCACAGTAAAAAATAATGAGACATCACATGTACTTTTTAAAAAAAAAATGCTTGGCAACATACTTCTTAATTGTTTTGGGACTGGAGAATGAAACGAAGGTTGCAGTGCTTATTTGGGATTACTATTCTGGGTGACAAATATTCAAAAGCACCTTTAAGCCTCACTTCGAGTTTTACGTATGAAGTTACAAACTGCCTCCATCACAAAGCTTACAGTAGACAGACAGTGTGTATTTTGGACTAAGCACAGCTGACCTTCTTACAGTAGGACTTTCAAAAAGCAGTGAGCATGTGACGTGGACAGAATTCACTACCGAGCTGCCAGATTCTGACCTCACCCTGGTCTCCCTCCAGCAGGAACTCCAGTGGAGTTAGCAGAAGTCAATGGGGCTACTTGAGATTTACACCAGAGGATATTAATTTGGAAGCTGGCTCGTGCCTGGGTAGCATCTCCTGAAGCAATGTTTCTATTCTAGCTGCTCTCTGAAGTTGGTATTCTCTGGTTGTGGGGGTTAGGGGACTACCATAACTTTATTTCAAAAAAAGGTTGCTATCCAGTAAAAATGTAAGTAGTAATAACACTTTGTCCATTTTTGAGTTTTGCATCCTGGATTCTCTGTTAAACCCCAAGTGATTTTGGATCCTGTTCCAAGATCTAAACATAGAAAGGTCTAATTTCAAAATGGGGAATGATGTATAATCAGCAGCAAAACAGTTAAAAGCAGTATAGAGTCTGGTTCTTCTGAAAGGGTGGGCTGGGCAAAACCACTAATCTATACAATAATAGTATTGATAATAATATCAGTAATAATAATTGATAATTCAAAAAAATGCTGCAGCATTAATTTCACAAATTGTGGTGAATAATGGATTTTACTCTGTTATTTTACATTAATCTTTCCACGCTAAACCCATTCATATATTTCCTCCAAATTTGAAGTCAAAGAATATACCACATAGCACTTCTTTTCCCCAAAATCCTAAGACCTGTGAGTCAGGGAAACATCAATAAATCCTTTTAGTCATTATGATTCGTAATTCTAGATTATGAGTAAAAAATGCTAATTTTCCCCAAACAAAAAAGAAGATTTTGAAATTTCAAATTCCAAAAGACAAGTAGAAGGACTATGGATTTATTTTTAAATCTCATTTTTAAAAATCATTTTCACAGTTTATGAACTCTAGCTATTTTGTGAGTTGGGATTGGTGGAACTGGAGAGGCAGAGTAGTGTCTTATGGCGTGAGGTTCTTTGCTTCCTTGTGCAAACACCTCCACCTTACAGACTCATCTGGGTATTGATTCTCCTGGGAGAGAGAACCGTGCCCGAGAGGAAGTCATGAGAGTTAGTCATTCTACAGAACTATTAAAGGCATTTTAAATGCTTATAGAGTGGGCAATTTCGCCGTTACACCTTTGTGAGCCTTTCAGTGTGGAATACATGGGAGTATGAATTCACATTTGCCATCAAGAATGTAAGTGAATATTTTAGACCATGTGTCATTTATTTGCAGAGTTAAACTTCCCTGAGAGCCACTGGTGAGCAGTTCAGAACAGAAGATTAGCCTTACAGTGGGGTTTTAAATTCTGTTCTTAATCAGTTTCTTTATTCTTTATTTCCTTCTGTGCTTACGTTCAGAATCCATTTACAGCACACATAGACAAAACTATTATTTTCTCTTTTTAAACAATAAAGCAAGCCGGGATAATTGGAATAATTGTTCAGGTTACTTGAAATGGCTCTTGAGAGAGAAGACATTCATCTGAATATTGTATTAGGATTCATACTTTCTACTTGTTTGCTTCGTCAAATAGTGCTCTTTAGTCACTGGTTATATGGAAAAAACTTCTAAACAAGGTCAAGATATGGAAATATGTATCTAATTTCACTCTTATGTATCCATTCTCCCAATTTTGTGTGGCTATTCACAGAATCACAGAATGGTAGGGGTTGGAAGGGACCTCTGTGGGTCATCTAGTCCAAAATGACCAACTCCTTGAAGGTCTGCAGAGTAGGTCTCTTTTTTCTTTCCACACCTCCCAGGGTGGCTGTCTTCTGTCTCCCCTGGCTGAAGTGAACAGTAACAACTTGCACAGAGCTTTTTCTGACACCTGCCAGGACTGATGTTTAGACGTAGTGTGTGACAGAATGTAGCAGAGGTTTAAGGTCGTTGTTTCCCAAAGGGTAAATGAAATCAGCTTTTCTGGAAATGCACGTACATATTTTTTCTGTGGTGAGGAGGGGATTTCCTGCAGCAGTTCAGAAAATATATCTCTTGTTTTAATAAAACTTTTGATGTTTTTTCCCTATAAAAACTCTCTTTTTACTGTCCAACTGAAGATGGGCATGTGAACAATGGTTCTTAGAGTGTGTTCATTCAGTTTGACTTCCCTGAATGATACCACATTTGGATCAGTAATTCTGTCACTTTGTCCCTTCTTGAAACCACAGTGAAGTCTAATAATTGTGCAGATTTTAGACTACTTAGAATGGTTGACCTTTAAGCAGAAAATGATTCTCAGTCCTAGCTGGAGAGGAGATTGCATTTTGCTGTGGTAATTAAGAGAACTGGGATATTAAAGTTAGTTTAAAGCATATTCATGAGAATGAAATGCATTAATATCAGAATTTAATCCCAATGCAAGAGTATGATTGAGAATTCTAGTCTCATCTGTGAGGAAGAAATAGATGTCACTCATCAGTACTGAGAGAAGTGATGGCTTAAGCTAACCCATTTGCTTTGCATTGCAACAGGCTGGGAGCATACACATGTTCAGCTATTCCATGTCCTCCAAGCCCTGGCAGTTTTCAACTGAAAGCTGTGAATTTCTTAAGATGAGCTAAGTCCATTGCTTGAAATCATAAAAGCATAACCTGTCTAATAAATTGCACACAAGTGTATGTTTATAACCTTGTTACTCAAGGAGAAAATATTGTATATTTAGAAATAGGTAACAGAAGTGAGCATGTAACACCAACTCAATTTTAAAACTAAGTAGCTCAGTCAGTTGCTGCAATTTGTAACAGATCTATCTGCTGCTTTTCTCTCAACATGGACAGAAATAACAAAAGTGCTTAATACTGCCATGGAATAGGAAAAAAAAATCGGAAAGCATAGGAAAAAGGTGAGGGTGTTTTTGTTTTGTTTTGTTTTGTTTTGTTTTGTTTTCATAGTCTGAAACATTTGACCTGATACTTAAGATATTTCATACAGGCAATGACATGGCTTGTCATGTGTACTTGTTGGATCCTCTGTTGAATCTTTTCATGTGATCAAGTCCATTTGCTGCAAATCTTCGTAGACCCACCCTTCATTGATTTGTGTACTAGAAGTGGTCGTTTTAATCATCTGTCGTGACTGATCGCATTACACAGACCCCAGACTTTCACAAATGGTTCTTGCTTGAAGCTTCTACAAGAATTACACCCTACTTTCATTTTAAAGGCTTCACATGAGGGAAAAACTCCAACATAAAACTTGCTGTCTCTGCCCTGGATTCCTGACTCTTCACCCTTGAAGTACGCTTAAGCCTGTACTGCACATTTACTGATTTTTGCCCATTTCAATTATAGTAAATCTACTAAGCAAATTTGTGAACAAAATGTCATTAGTGAAGCAATGTTGAAGAGAGTTGTTCCTTGAAGAAGTCTGTTAAAAGTCTATTGAAAAGATAGAAATTAGGCGAGGCCAACGGACTCTCTTCCTGTAATAGCAGACTGCTTAAATTTTCATTCAAGTGTACTGAAACCAATGTAAAGGTTATAAATCTTTGAATGAAGCTCTCAGTTATTAGTTGAAGCCCTGAAGCAAGACCTCATAACGCTGCAGATTGTGAGGGACATGTACCCTGGTTCTGCACAGGCTGGACTGATCCTGCCTAGACGGTTGCCTCTTATTAGCACTTGGTTGAGCTTTCACTGTCCCGCAGTACAACTGCAGCCTTGCCTGGCTTGCGGTCCCCGAGGCTGCCTCATGACCACAGAAGAAACTGATGGAGCGACACTGTTTCAGATGGCAGTAAAACCCAACCACATATGTACTCAGATCTGCAGGTTGAGCAAAAGATTTTCACCAAAAATTTGACTACTTCCCTCCTTCAGCCCTGCTCCCTCCAACCTCACCCAGAGCAAACTAATGAAAGAACCGATGCACAAAATAAAATGAATCAAGAAACAGTAAGAAGGGAACAGATCCACCAGAGGTTCTCCGAGTCTCCTATAATTTTCCCTTTGCAAACAATTTCACTTAAGGCTATGATTCTTGTGGTTTGAGGATTTTAGTTTATAATTCCTGTGTTTTTCAGCCTGACTGAGTCAGGCTAAGATAGTACTAGAGCTAAGATAGATATCTCAGCTAAACCAATTAGTCTCAGTAATACTTGAGGATGATTCATGCATTGGCACGTTGATTATTGTTCATCTCTGCAGTGCACATAGGAGCTGTGTAACTTTAGATCAACTGGTGTTCAAAACTGCTTTCAAATGGGACTTTATAAAACTTTTTTTTTCAAGTAACTGGTTAGAAACAAATACTGCAAAAAAAAAAGACTTTTAAACATGGTAAAAAAATTATATAACTTTAAAAGGAATAGAATGGTGTCCTTGGAAATGCAGTTAACGTAATCATAGAAACATGGAAAACCACACAATAATTGGCTTTTAAAAATCTGCAGCTCTTCACCACGTTTACTCATAGACAATTCCGCATATAAAAGGAAACAAACGCATTCTTTAGTATTGCTTCTGAAGCTGCCTTGGACTTTGCAGGTCTTAGGTTGGCAGTTCTCACACGTGCTAGCAAGCACAGAGAATAAAGGTGTAGTGAACATTGGAAAAGAGGTTGGAATAGATTTTTCTTTCTTTTTCTCTTTTTCCCTTTCTTCCCGTCTTCCTGAATTCCTTTCTTTCCTCCTTTTCTCCTGTCTTCTTCTTTTTCTTTCATCCCTTCTTTTTCTTTTGTACTCTGTTTCTTTGCCTCTTTGTCTTTCTCTCTGTTTTTTGTTTATTTGTTTGTTTTTAACTGTCCTATGGCTTAGTTATGAATAGAAACATTCATTTTAGTTTGAAACTGTAGGCATTTATGAAATAAAATGGAAGGTCTTTAGCCTAAAAAAAAATCAACTGAAAATTGGGAAGATTCTATTTTAAAATTATGCTTATATATGAAAAAAAAACCCCAGACAGATTTTAATCAGGGATTTTTTAAAAAATCTGTTATAAGTCTGGAGAGAAAAATGGCATATTTCACTTTAACAATAAGTGCTTGATTCACTCAATTTAAAAATGCATTTTTTAGGTACATTTTTCCAGTTAATCCATAAAACGTCAATTCTTTGCATGGCTCTAATCAGAATTCTGACCCTGTGCTTCCTTTCTCTGCTTCCTGTCTTTCTGTTCCTTCCTCCCAGAGAAACGTGATTCAGGTTTGTTGTATGTCAATTTATCTTTAAACTTTTTTGTTACTGGCTCTGTGTGCTCTCTTATATTTCCAATTACAAAAAAATTTTTTTTTAATCCAAAATCTGGAGGTCACTAGTTAGCTTATTTGTACTCCATAACGGAAGAAACATTGTTAACTTCCATAGCATCTAAACTGAATATAAATGCTTCATTAATCTTAGACATGCCAAAGCAAGTATCCGATGGTGGATGATGGTGTAGAAAAATAGCCCTGGAGAGGAAGACACATAAAGATTAGACAGTGTTTATTACCATAAAGAAATTGTTATGTGCTCTATAGACTAAGATATATAAGGGCGCAATGCAACGTTGTGCACGTTTTGAAGAAGATGTTCTACTGTGCAAAGGGTTGTACGTAAATAGTGAGATTTATTACAGAAATCCTGCCTAAGCAATGCCAAAAGTCCTCCTAGAGCACAGCTCAGCACCTTGTTAATTTTTAAAGAAAGAGGTGGTAGTTAATATATTCAAACAACGGAAAGCTCCCTTCTAGGACATGATGTTTCTATTTTATTGCTATATATTTTAGTGCTCTCTTCTTGGAGGTTCTTCGATAATGCAGCAAAAATGATTTAGGAAGCCTGAGCAGGCCCCAAAGTCCAGCTGGACTCAGAGCAGTGACCTGAAACAAAACTTGTGCAAACATCAAGTATACAGAAAGCAGCATCCTGTCTGGTGGTAGCAATCTGCAGGTGATTCGGTGTTCAGTTAAATGATTTAAATCAATGGATCATGATTTTACTTTAATGAAAATTAAAATTGAAGCTAATTATTTGTTAATGCTATCTATTACAGCAAGACACAGAAGTTTTCATATGTAAACCTAAGGACTTTGATATTTTCCTCCATTCCAGTTGGACCGAGAAGTCAAAGTTGATGGTTTTGTGGGTTGTATTTGGGAATATTTCAGTAGTAAGTATACAGGATTAAATACATCAAATAATATGAGGATGAAAGGATGAAAGAGTAAAATCCTAATGCCTCATTTCCACACATTTGTTACAACTTTTTAAATTGACATGTTCTGACAATGTGCTTTGATTTTAATGAAGCTGTCTTTCCAGTTGAAGAATCTTCCTCTGTAGTAATTAAGATTCTCTTAGTTTTCCAGTTAAAGGGCTCTAGAGAACTGCTTATTCTTTCAAAGTGTTTCTTTTCAAAGCAAAAAATCCCAGTTCTTTCAAAAAGGTTTGTCTCTGTTAAATCTAACTTGGGAAAAGTAACTCATTGATGAAATCACGACCGCTTCTTAATGTCTCTTAGTCAAAAAAAACCACACCACAACAGAGCCCAACAAGCTATTCTTACCTTATCAACATCCTTCCATAAATATTATGGGAACACGTGAGAAAGGTGAGAATGGTGACAGCTTGTTTTGAGGTTGTTTTTCTAAAGAAAACTTTAAACATCAGCTTAAATCCCTTTTATACTTTATTCAGTCATCTGGCTGTAAAACAAGTTGCCATTCACACGCTGGTTGCTGTAGCTGTGACAAATTGTGAACTGTGAAATCCTGACTTACAGTTTATCCGTGTTCCTCGTCTAATAATATTTATTTAGATATCAGAGAAATAAAAATATTGAAAAGAGATGAATCTTAGTGCCACCTTTTAAACTGAAGAAAACAAATCTTGTTACTTCACTGTTTTAACTCATTTTGTACTCTGTTCCTGAATGAAACTTCAAGAGACAACACTAACATTTGCTTTTTGCTTTCCTGTATGCTTGGAAAAAAGCTCATGAAGGACATCAAAAATTATTTTCTGCAAGTATTAACAGCCAGTGCTGTGTCACAGTGCTAACTTTGTCCTTTGTGGGAAATTTGATGTACATCATTGGAAATGTCATTTGAAGGACCATCATTTGGCTTGTAAAAGACTAACCTGTTTGTAGGAGAGCATACTAGAGAGATGCACACGCTATCTTACAAACTAAAAGATTCTTTCAGTCCTGTTGTATTTTTGCTTCCACAAAGAAATGTGCGTGAGAAGAGACCACAGTGTGAAATACTCAGATTCTGTTTTATTAACAAAGTTATCAAAATGACAGTTGCCTAAGTAAAACTGAGAAAATTTAAAAAAAAAAGAGAAAGAAAAAAGAGAGACTCTGGCCTCCTGTATAAACAATAGCTTTTGCCTATTACATCAGCACATTGTAATTAGATTTATTACAGCTGTGTGCTCATGGCTTAAGTGGAATATGTGATGTGATTTTAGTTGGCGTACGTGTCATGCTGAGTTCACTAATGCATTAGAGCCTGTCTTGTCCTGCTGCTGTAGGAAACCTTGCCTGCAAAAAAATCCGCCAGTCCACTGCAATCCTTCAGAAATTTTCAACTGCAACAAATGGCAACATTTTCTGAATTAGATTGGAGCCTTAACCCATCAATAAACTAACTATTATCTCCTGCCGTTCCCCTCCTTCTCATCATGTTTGAGAAATCTCTGTTGAAGTCTGTCCTTTCAGGTCTGGTGCAAAACCTGCTCATCAAGAAGCACAAATTCTCTTTTTATTTCTGCCACAGGCTTCAGACTATTTCTAGGTACTCAGATAATGAATAACACTGGGCAGCTCATTTCATCTGTCTGTGTCTTTATATAGCAGTTCTATGACTAGAAGGAATAATTCTTCACCCATCTTGGAGATTTCTGAATGAGGTATGCAGTAAGAGCATAATTTGTAATGCATGTTATGGATACTCAGAAATACTCACAGATAGTAATGTAATAATATATTTGCCCTTATTACAGGCGTTCCTACCTGTACATTACACCAACCATAACAAGGTGGATTATAGTTAGGGAATCTGAATCTACAGTTGAACGATCTGAATTTATTTCTCTTTTCCATCTACTTATAAGAAAAGTTTTGAGGTCTATTTAGTCAGTAGTGTGAATAATGATCAAGTCTAAATGGGATTTAAACATACAGAGGTAGAAGTTCATACCAAGTGCAAGACTTGTCTTTGAGGGATCTGTTATTATTAATACCAGGTACTCTCTGCATGTCTGTAAAGACATTTTACAAATATCTGTATTTATATTACATTACCTGTGCAGTTTTCCCCCAAGTGTACAGTGAAGAGTAAAACATAGAAGTGCAAGTGTACACTAATATGTTTAATCTCCTTAAACTATTAGTGGCAAATAAATTTTTAGCAAGCACACCCTTAATCTTTGGAGAGCGAATTCATGGTAATTCTCCAGTTGCAGCTTCAATTATTAGAGTATATGGAGTTTGTTGTCTTGGTACCATAGGGGTGAGAAGGCATCCTGTATTTCAATCATGCAACATGAATTAACAAGTAAATAAATAAATAAATGAATAAGTAAAATTTAAATTTTTTCTGAATCTCTGAGTAAGCTAGACTGAGCCAAGCTCTGACATCCTGTCTGGTCAAATGGGATAAGCTGAGTTGTCTTTGTGCATCCTGAGTTCGAATTTCCCTTTTGTTTGAAATCAGTAGACTTGCATGGATAGTAAAGTCCTGTCTGCTCCGTTAAGACATCCATTATGTTGGGGACTTTAAAAACCAAACAAAATTTAAACCTCTGATTCTGCCAGGTTACTTTACGATTGTGGAACCTATTTCTTTATTTATTTTTGCTTATTTTAAGAAGAGAGTTCAGTTTTTGTGTTGATGAGCTCTAGACATAGCCTTGGCTGTGCTATTCATTGCAGGATTTATAAAAATATATACACATGTAGAGCAAATATCTTTAACAATGTTATCCTAATAAACGATTTAAATAAGCCCACGCAATAACATGGAGAGGTATTTATTCTACAGGCTGCATATAAAAGGTTCATAAAATAAACATGAAAATGAAACGCAATAACAGGTATAACCTGCTTAAAATAATATAATACTTTGTCTAGAACTGTTTTCGGTACTATTTTGTCAGACTAATAATATTTGGATTTTTTTTTAAATATACTTAAAAGTCTTTGTTGCCTGTTGGTTTGTAATTTTCCTTTGTTTGCTTTGCAGGTGATATAGTATGATATTATTTTCTTCCAAAAATATAAAATTTAGTAATAAAAATGTCCTACTGTTTGCTTTATAAAGAGATTCAGTTATGTGCAAAACTTGCATTGCTGTTACATGATTTTGGACAAAAAGGTAAATTATGTCTTAAAGAGGAGAATGTATGCATAAAATATGAGTGTTGCTGAGCTCTCTGATGTGAAGTATGTATTAAAAATTGTGTATTAAAACCAAGTTACCTACCATGCAATCAGCAATGCAATATTTTGTTTTAAGTCACTCTGCTGAGTGTTGGGAACCATGTCTTGATCCTGAACTGCTGAAGTCACAGCAACTTTATCACTGATTCCAGTCTATATGGGGCAAAGGAAAAAGAAAAAGGTGAAGAAGTAGAGAAGAAATTAAAAACCAATCAGATAAAAAAAAAATTGAAAAGTAGGAACTAACAAGGATAGTTATAGATACGACCATGTTCACTGTAGGAAAATGTAGAGAAGCATGAAAACTATCTACTACTGTATGAAAAAGGACCATAAAAGGAAGAGTGAACAATTATTTTCCTTAGTTAATAAGCACACAACGAACAGTAATGGGTTTAGTCTTTTTTTACACAAACTTAAGTTTAAACCATAGAAATAAATGTTATCAAATACAGTTATGCAGTGAAATATTCTGCCAATGGAAATTGCAGAATTACTGGCACAGAGGGTATTTAGAGCTGCGACTTGTAATACACATGTATAAGAAGCTTCACTGTGACCAGGTATAGCCAGCTTTGAAAATCACCAGTATAGGCACACAAATCTAGCCATAGGTAACAGCTGTAAAAGAGTCCCATAAACTCTAGTAGGGGCTAGGGCAACAGTCCCAGGGTCTGGAGTCCTCGTTCATGGTGCAAACTGTGCCATGGACCTGCTGGGTGATATACATCACCCTTTTGTGCTCCTTTTAACAAAAGGGATGATGGTACTTTCTTCCTGCCTGCATTCCAGCTATTACACATAGACACTGTAAGGCATCTTAAGCATGTAGGAGAAAAAGAAGTACGGAACAGGGAAGAACGGTGTGTCTGTATTTGGGGTGTGTGTTTGCACCCACATTCACCCCCTTAACTGCTGTAGTCTTAACTTCTCCTGCATGGAAGCAAGCATACAAGCAAGTCCCAGCATCTGGGGCACAGCTCTGTATGGTAAGGTCTGAGAGGGACATTTGTTAAAAGCTGGAAGGGAATCCTCCTGCCTGCTGTCTGTTTTGTATGCTCACTGCTCTGCACTTCATGGAGGTCATGCACAGTGAACAATACCAAAAACACATTTCTCATGAAGGCAGTGGAGGAGATGAATGTACCTGAATAAGAAAGTCACAGTGTTACCAACCTGGACTGTCACGCCGTAGCTCAAACTGAAGTACTTACCCTTTCAGAAACCTTTTCAAAGGCAGTTTCACAAACTTACACATCAAGAAGTTGCATAGACAAGTGCTTGTGGAAATCAGTTCTCCAAACCTTTTGAGATCATATAACCACAGAGCCCAGACTGGGTACCACAGTGGCTAGGATAGGATTTGTGCACGGGAGATGGAGGGGAAATCAGGCTTTCTCTGGAGTCTTTCTGCCTTTCTTTAACACCCAGCTTGCACCCTGTACATGGCCAGACTGCGGTACTGTTCTCTCCCTATTCTGCAATGGTTTACACTTGATGTTTTCTGAACAGAAGAACACTGGGCTGCTTTGAAAATAAAACCTAGAGATGCACATGTACTTGTTTGGGAAGAAGCGCTTTTGAAGGGTCTTGTTGTCTTGTCTTCCTGTGTGGTCTATAAGTGCTGTCTGTAATTAATGTAACCTAATCTTGTCAGGTGTTTGCAACCAGAGATTTCCATCTGTGAAAATCAAGCCTGCCCTGAATCTCAGTAAAAGACAAATGCTTTTGAAAACGCTGAGTAGAACCCACAGAAGTTTCTGCAATTGTTTGAAATATGAAATGTAATTTATATTTAAGGAAAGCAGGTTTCATGGGCTAAATAGTTTTTATTAGTTTGAACCCAGTGGATCTGTGTTAGGAGTGGATTTGGCCCACAGAATCACAGAATCACAGAATCACAGAATAGTAGGGGTTGGAAGGGACCTCTGTGGGTCATCTAGTCGAACCCCCCCGCCGAAGCAGGGTCACCTACAGCAGGCTGCACAGGACCTTGTCCAGGCGGGGCTTGAA